>Ga0326597_10009223_pt1 | contig 13252 bp, 12 predicted proteins | sample RVTome_12_FD_203789 | JGI IMG/M metagenome (GOLD analysis project Ga0326597, IMG submission 203789) | Soil microbial communities from uranium-contaminated site in the Upper Colorado River Basin, Wyoming, United States - RVT100D185 | ecosystem: Environmental > Terrestrial > Soil > Contaminated >... | reverse complement strand
CTCTGCTCCTCGTCGCGCATCTCCCGGCGCAGGAGCTTGCCTACTTTTGATTTCGGCAACATGTCGCGGAATTCGATGTAGTCGGGCACTTCGTAGGGCAAGAGTCGCTCCCGGCAGTGTTTGAGAAGATCATAGGCCGTGACGCCCCGGACATCCGCTTTCAAGATCACGAAGGCTTTGACCTGCTCGCCGGCGATGGCATCCGGCGCGCCCACCGCGCAGGCGGCGACGACCGCGGGATGGTCCTGAAGAACGGACTCCACTCTGGCGGCGGAGACGCGGTAGCCTTTGTGTTTGATCAGGTCGGCCCTGCGATCGATGAACTCGATATCACCGTCAGCGCTCATGCGCACATAGTCGCCGGTCCTGCACCATGTCCTGCCTTCGAGTTCTAGATAGGTCCCCTTGGTTTCTCCCGGATTGTCCAAATATCCCCCCAAGAGATACGAATAATCCGAGCTTACCAGCAGTTCTCCGCCCTCTTCCGGCTCTACCGGTTTCAGCGCTTCCGGATCGACTACCCGGGCCAGCCTTGTCGGTATGAGCCGGCCGACGCTGCGCGCCGTGGCGCTCTTTTCGGGGGAGGTCACCGAGATGCAGACGGCCTCGGTGGAACCGTAGACTTGAAAAATCGGGCAGCCGACTTTTTCTTGCCACCTGGAAGCCACCTCCGCCGGCAAAGTATCTCCTGCGCTCCAGCAGTATCTCAGGCTCTTGAGATCGTAAAAATCCAGCCGGTCGTTGTCCAGAATTAATCGGTAAAGGCTCGGCACCCCGGCGAGCAGGCTCCCTTGGTAATTCTGTATGGCTGCCAAGACCGCATCGGTGTTGGGCTTGGGCGCTATGACGACGGTGTTGCCCAGGTGAAGCCCGAGGCCGAAGATCATATCCTGAGTGAACATGTGAAAGAGCGGCAGGGGCATAATCAGCGTATGTTCCGTCGCTCTGATGGCGCTCCGATAAACCTCCCGGATGCCGACGATGCCGCTCAGCAGCTCCAGGTGACCGTGCGGCACTCCCTTGGGGAAACCGGTGGTGCCGCCGGTGTAGAGAATATGGGCGAGTTGGTTCTTGGAATCGATGTCGACGCGCGGCGGCGTGGGCGGGTATTTGCGTATCAACCGATTAAAAAAGAAGACATTGCCCTGGCGGCTGACGGAACCTTCCGTGAGTTTATCGAAGATCCTGCCAAAAACTCTTTTACCAATGGACAGCAAGTCGGCTACCCGCGTCACAATGATTTTCTCGACGCCGGTTTTGGGCAGGACTTCCTTAACGTAGCCGAAATTGGTATCGGCGCAGACGATCACTTTCGCGCCCGAGTGATTGAGCAGATAGGTGAGCTCGTAAGGCGGATAAATCGGCGAGATAGGAACCGGCACCGCGCCGATCTTTTGCAGCCCCATGTAGACCACGAGCCACTGCGGCGAGTTTGGCAGGTACAACAAAACTCGGTCCCCGGGTTGGACACCCAAGGCACGCGCGGCTGTCGCAAACCGGTAGGTGAGATCCCGCAGGCGCGCGTAGGTAAAGATCGTGCCGAGAAATATCAGGGCGGATTTGTCGGGATATTTCTCCGCGCTTTGTTCGAAGGCCGTGAGTATCGTCCGCTCGTCTTCGATGATCTTTTTGAGCCGGCTGTCCATTTTCACTCGATCATACGTTCATGCGGTTTTCTGTCAAGGACGCTTGCTGCTGCTTTGTGGGAGGTTTGCATACTTTCGCAATTGAGAAAACGTGAAACGGAGTCGTTTTAAAATTATGAGAGTCTCGAAAGGTAGGATTGTCGAGATATGACTCCTGCCCCGCAGCCTTTGATCCCCCTTCACTTATTTCCGGAATTCCGGAACCAAGGAAGGCAAACTACTATTCGTCCACGCGAACTCCATAAATTAAGATTGGAGCCACAGATTCACGAAGATGGCAACGGGTATTAGGCAAGAGGCAACAGTAGGAAACACAGGGCGATAGCAACGAGGAAACAGGTAAAAGTTGACGCAGCGCGTATTTGAGGATAGGCTGCATTCAGTATGACAGCGATTGCTAAGAAGCTGGATGAGAAACTGACCCGGTGGTCGCCGGAAACAGCAAAGAAAGTCGAGCAGCTCGTAGTCGAAATCATCGACCTGGCCGACCATGATGCGCTCGATCTAGCCCGTTCCCGTGAGGTCGAGCAGGAAGTGCTCGACATTATCGATGAGTCTAAAGCCGGGTGAAGTCTGGCTTGCCGACCTGGGTTTGGCTGCGAAGACGCGCCCTGTCGTTATTCTCTCTCGCGATGACCCTCAGGCGCCCCGTGCGCTGGTGACGTACGTTCCGCTGACCACACAAAACCGCCGCAGCCAGTACGAAATTGAGCTGGGTAATCTGAGGTTCTTGAAGGAAATGTCGGTCGCAAACGTTCAAGGCATCGGCTCAATTCCTGTGATCCGCTTGCAGCGGATACTCGGTTCACTCCCTACCGAAACCTTGGAGAAGATCAAACAAGCGCTCCGTTTTGCGTTGGAGTTGTAAGGTTAACCGTTGGGCTCAGATGTGAACTTTGCCCGCGCGTGAGGCAAGCGGCCACGGAGTACGTGAGCCTTTAGTATCATACTCACATCCCAAAGTAGGCGGCTCTTACATGGGGATTGTCCAGCAGCTCTTTGCCAGTTCCCTGAACGGTGATCGAGCCGCTCTCGATCACGTAGCCGCGATCGATGATCGGCAAAAGCGGCCGCGCGTATTGGTCGGCGACCAGGACGGTGATGCCGAACTGCCCAATGTGCCGGATCGCGTCGATGACCTTGAGCTGCAGCGCGGGAGCAAGTCCCAAGAGCGGCTCATCCAAGAGCAGCAGGCTAGGCTTGGCCATGAGCGCTCGCCCGATGGCGAGCATCTGTTGCTCGCCGCCGCTGAGGAATCCGGCGGTCCGGTTGCGCAATTGAAACAAAACCGGAAACAGTTGCCAGACGTACTCGAACATTGGCTTCGCCTCGGAGCGGCTTCTCAAGCTGGCGCCGATTTTGAGATTCTCCAGCACGCTACTTTCCGCGAAGATGCGCCTGCGCTCGGGGCAAAGGACGATGCCCTCCTTGACGCGCAGGCTCGGTTTGAGCTCGGTGATATCCCGGCCTCGATAGCGAATCTGCCCGATGACGGTGATTTTCTCGCCGCCTCTTCTCTCCTCTTTGATCTTGCGGTCGAGGATGATACCGGAGACCGCGTACATCAACGTCGACTTGCCGGCGCCGTTGGAGCCCACGAGGCCGACGATCTCCGACTCGCGCACTTCCAGAGAAACGTTGTTGACCGCCAGGCCGTTCTCGTAAAAGACCAACAGGTTTTCGACAGTGAGCATACAACTCATCCCCCACCTGTATCCTCCCCCGCGAGCGGGGGAGGAGCAAGGAGGGGGCTACAGCTCCGCGCCGAGGTATGTTTCTCTCACCGTGCTGTTTTCGACAATCTCCGCCGGAGTTCCTTCGGTAACCTTGCGGCCGCGATCCAGCACGACGACTCGGTTCGCCAGCCGGAACAGCTCGCGCAGCCGGTGCTCCACCATAATGATCGTCATCCCCCGCGCTTGCAATTTCTCGATGAGAGGGACCATGCTTCCCACCTCTGATGAGCTTAGTCCGGAGAAAAGCTCATCGGTGATCACCAGATCCGGTCTGAGCGCCAGGCAGCGCGCCAGCTCCAGCCGCCGCAGATAGCCGTGCGGCAGAGCCGAAGCCGGCTTGTACGGAACTTGGGAATCTCGTTCGAAGCCAACTTCCTCCAGAAGATCCATAGCGACGGCGTCGCGGTCTCCCCACCGCCCGCTCTCGGTAAACTTTCTGATCCGGGATGAGTAAAGAGGCACGATTAAGTTTTTGTAGGCCGGCAGGTTGTGAAACGGCCTGACCGTCTGAAAGCTCCGCGCGATGCCAAGGCCGGCAATTCTGTGCGGCGCAAACCCGGTGATCTCTTCGCCCTTAAACCAGACTTCGCCGCTATCAGGCCTGGCGAAGCCGGTGATGATGTTGACCGCGGTGCTCTTGCCGGAACCGTTCAGTCCGATAATTCCCAAGATTTCCTTCTGCGCCACGGCGAAGCTTACCTTAGTTAAAGCTTCGACGCCGCCGAAACTTTTCGATACCTCCTTGAGAACCAAGAGATCCATACCTATCTAAATGCGACCCATTTCGTCATTGTCGCGCAGGCATTCACTTCGTGCTCGTGCTCGTTTCTCGTGCTCGACCCCTCCCCTACGAGCACGAACACGAGCAACCTGCACGATTATACTTCCACCCAGCGCTCCACCTGTTCGTATTTTCGTTTAAGGTAACTCAGGATCCCCTCCGGCTTGAATAACACGAGCGCCACCAAAAGAAGACTGTAGGCAACGATCCTGAGCGTGCCGAGGTCGCGCAGCATCTCCGCCAACGGGACCAGAATGAAAGCGCCCAACACCGGTCCAGCCAGCGTGCCCAGCCCACCCACCACGGCGCAGGCGATGGGCAAGATAGACAGATCGAGTGAGAAAGCCGAGAGCCCGACGAACATATAGAGATGGGTAAAGTAAGCGCCGGCAAATGAGCCGAGCGCAGCGCCGATCCAAACCGCGATGAGCTTATAATAGGTCAGGTTGATTCCCGAAGCTCTTACCGCCTGATCGTTGTCGCTGATCGAACGAAGCACGAGGCCGAAATCCGTGGTCATGAGCCGCCGCAGCGAAAAAGCGGCGGCCAGGAGAAAAATCAAGATGAGATAGCGCTCGGACCAGACGCCGGGAAAAGAAGCGACGCCGACCAACCCGTCGGTTCCGCCGACGATCGCCGTGGCCTCGATGGTGCGCGCCATCAAGAGCGGATAGACCAGCGTCGTCATCGCAAAATAGATTCCCCTGAGCGGCAGACAGGGAGCCAAAAGCGCGGTGCAGATCGTGGCGCCGATGACCGTCGCGAGCAAAAGAGTCAAAGACGGATGCAATCCAAATTGCAGGTTGAGCAGTCCGGCGAGATATGCGCCGACGCCGAAGAAGAGCGCTTGGCCCAGCGAGACCAGGCCCGTCGATAGCGCGATAAAGTCCCAGCTGAGCGCGAGCAGGCCGTAGATCGCGGCAAGAGTGGCGACTCGCTGAAAATAGTCGCCGGGAGCCAGCACTGGAATGAGCAGGACGAGAAGCGCCGGCAGCAGCCTCGGCGCCGCGACGTAGAGCATGGTCCTGAGCGAGCTGAGCGCGTAGATATCCTCGGTCAGCACTTTGATCGCTCGATCGATTCTTTCCAGACGCCGGGCCATGTTTAGATACTAACCAAGTAATTGCTTCACAAAACGATCTTAAGAAATTTAACGCGCCAAATGCGACGGAAACAATATCCTAAATCCGAATATCGAAATCCGAAACAAACGAACAGCCAAATCAAACTCAAACCCGGAAAATTCAAAACGACGAATCCGAATCGCGTTTGTTTGGAATTTTGTGTTTCTTTGGTCATTTGAATTTGTTTCGGATTTCGAATTTCGGATTTCGAGTTTCGAGATTTGTCTTCACTTCTCATTTCTTGGCTAGACTCTCTCCTCCAGTTCCTTTTGTTGGCCAAAAAGTCCCGAAGGTTTGACGACCAGCGTGAGCAGGATCGCCAGCAGCGCTACGATCATCTGGTAATGCGGACCGAGGTACGTGACGGTGACGATTTGCGCATAGCCGATCAGCAAGCTCGCGACGACCGCGCCCGCCGTGCTTTCGAGCCCTCCGAGAATGCATACCGCAATGGCGGAAACCAAAATATTGGAGCCGGACTCCGTGGCGATGAAGCTTAGCGGCAGCACGACCACGGCGGCCAGCGCGACCAACCCGGAGCCCAAGGCTAGACTTAGCGTCGCCATGAAGTCGGAGTCGATCCCTAACATCATCGCCGCCTGTTCATCCTGCGCCATGGCGCGAAAGGCGAGACCGATCCGGGTGTGCCGCGTGAACAGCCACAGGAAAAGCACCAACAAAGCTCCGACCACCACCAGCGCGACCCGCTGTAGGTCCACGGGGACACCGAGCAGATTCACGCTGCCGCTAATCATCGGCGGCAAGCTATAGTGTGAACCGAGAAAGCCAAAATATCGCAAAGCCTCCAGCGCGGCGCTGCCCAGAGCGAAAGTGACGATGATTTCCAACAGCGGCATGCCGCGCACGCGGATGAGCGCCAGGCGATAGATGGCCGCGCCGATCAAACTGGTCAGCATGATCGCCAAGAGGGCGGCGAGGTAATAATTCAGTTTGAGACGGTTGAGAAAGAACCAGGCGGAGAAGCCGGCCAGGACATAGAGCGCGCCGTGGGCGAAGTTCGCCACCCGGCTGATTCCGTAGGTGAGAGAAAATCCCAGCGCGGTGATCGCTAAAGTGACGCTGTTGATAAGGCCATAGACCAGAAGCGATGGCAACATACCATCACTTCGTTGCGCCCTTTGACTGCGTCAGCACCGGAGGAATCCGAATCTTCCCCACCGCAATGGTGTTCGGAAAGATAACGACGCGTTTGCCGTCTTGCCATTGGAACCAGGTGCCGACCGCCCCTTGCTTCGGATCGTAACTGGGGATGACCTGGTGCGTCTTAGGGTCGAAGGCGATCTTGCCATAGACGCTTACCATGTCGGTTTTTTCCAACGCCGCCACCAGCCGATCCGAGTCCAACGAGCCCGCCCGCGTGATCGCGTCCGCCAGCGCGTAGACGGCCGTGTAGCTGGTCGAGGTTCCATAACCTTCGGGCTCCACCAGCCAGCGCTTCGCATAGGCCTGGTAAAATTTCGCCGTCAGCGGCGTCGCATTGGACGGCGCATTGCCCGCGTTGGCGGGAGAGGCGACCCAGTAGGCTACCGCTCCGTCCGTGTTCGCCCAGCCTCCGGGCTGTTCCACGGCGCTGGAGATGCCCGCGATGGGGAGCACCGGAATTTTTAAATCTCGCCACTGTTTTACCAGGATGGCGATCTCCGGATGATCCATCCAAACGAAGAGTACTTGCGCCTTCTGATCCCGCGCTTTGAGCAATCCCGTGGAGTAATCGAGCGCGCCGGTTGGATAGACTTCGGTCCCGAGAACCTTCCAGCCTTTCTGCCCGAGATTTTTCCCCACCAGATCGCCGATAGCACGCGCGTGGGCGACATCCTGGACCATAATGTAAATGCGGTCGAAGCCATGCTCCTGCTTCACGCCCTCGAACAAGTCGACGGCCTCCTTGGCCAGTTGTCCGGCCTCGCTGGTGATTCTGAACAGGTATTTGTACTTGTTGTAATCCTCGCCGATGCGTCGATGATAGGCTGGAGTCAACGCCCCGGTGGTCAGGATCGATACCTTTTTATGCTTGGCGATGAGATCCATCGCCGCCAGGGCAGCCTCGGAGCGGACCGGCCCGCCCAAAAGAACATCGGCCTTTTTTTCTAGAATCAGTTTTTCGACGACCAAAAGGGCTTCGGATAAAGGCACGCCGGGCTCCAAATCCCTCGTGTCAAGGACTTCTAGCCGCAAAGGCCGGCGCGCCTTGCCCACTTGCACGCCTCCTTTGGCATTGATCTCCTCCACGGCGAGAAGCATCGCTCTCTGCGCATCCCAGCCGTAGAGATATTGCGTCGAAAGGGGAGCGCCGAGAACGATCGGCTGGCCCTTCGGTTGAGAAAAGGCGCTACCGGGGAGCAACGACAAAAGAACGGCAGCTAAAAAATCCGCCAGCAACAGAGATCGCCATGATCTTCTTCCCATATGAAGCCCTCCTCTCCCTCGGTCAATCTATCGTAATTTGCAGGCTCTCTGTCAAGCGATTTACGGACTACACAACCCTCGCCTGGATTTGTACTAACAATCGAGGATAGAGGATCGATGATGGAGGATCGCGGGGAGAGATTGCTGCGGTAGCGATCTATCCTCGATCTTCAATCCTCCATCCTCGACCGGTCTCATTTCAAACCCAGCCGCTCGAACGTCCCATCCCGCTCCATCTCTTCAAGAAAACGCCGGTCGATCAATTGCTGAGGGGAAACTTTCGCGGCGCGCGGATCGGTCCTGCCGATCTCGTCGAGCGTCGCCTGGATCGCGCCGGCTTTGATCTCGAACTTCGGCTCCAGCACCTTAAGCTCGGCGGTGTAGGCCGCGTCAAATACTCTCCGGTCGGTGAGATTGATCTTCTTGGCCATGATCTTATAGGCCAATTCGCGGTCCGTGACCATGATCTTGAATGACTCCGCCATCACGTGCATGAACTGGCTGATCACCTTTGGCCGTTTGGCAATAACCGAGCGCAACGTGACGAATCCCACTGCGATGTAAGCTGGCTTCAGTTCTCGCCCGTCGATGACGTAGTTGAAACCCAAGAAGGCCGCGCGAGTATCCTGCGGGGTGGTGACGGCAGCGGCATCCACGGCGCCCGAAGCCAACGCCTGGAAAGTTTCGGGCGCGCCACCGGTCTGAATCAGGTTCGCGTCCCGGATCGGGTCCAACCCTTTTTGCCGCATGCCGTAAACCGTGAAGTAATGGGAATTGCCGCCGATGCGCCCTACGCCGATCTTCTTACCTTTGAGATCTTCCGGCTTCTTGATGTCCGGCTTGCCCATGATGCTGTGCGTGAGCACGTTTTTCACCGAGCCGATAAAAACGAAATCTGTGTTGCCACCAAGGAAAGCGCGGATCGGTCCTTCGCCCCCCGCGATGGCGACGGAGCCGCTGCCTCCGCTCATCGCCGCCGTCACGATCCCGGAGGAAGCGATGTAAACCAACTGAAAGTCGAGGTCGTATTTCGAATAGAGCCGAGCCTCCTCGGCGAACCAAGGCAACGCCATCGCAATACTCGGCGCGGCTTGGAGCCCGACAAGCCGTTCGGCGGCGAGCACGGCCGAGCCGCCGGGCAAAACTCCACAGAAAAGGGCCAAAATTAAGAGGCGGACGTGAGCGACCAACGATCTGCGCACAAACATTGGTTCCTCCTTCGACATCGACGCCGGAGTTGCAAAACGTGAGAATGATAAGTCATGCGTATTCACATGTTGCGGATCGATCACAGGCAAACTTCTACTCTCCGAATTTATAGTACGGCCGATTGAATCGGCACAAGCCCCTAACCGGCCCGCCCGTCGATTCTTGGTCGCGTGAGAATCGGCACATAGACGACTACGAAAATAATAAACGCGATGCACCACAATGCCCCGCTAAAGATAACGAATTCAGAAAACCATTGCGGGTACCAGATTGGAGGCAAAGCGCGCAGGAACGCCGAGAGGTTGATCAGACCGAAAGCAACGGCCATGGCCGGCCCGATTCTCAGCGGCCTGCCCGTATGGCCGAGAGCGACACGCGCCATCATGCCGAGGGTCAACACGCCGATGGCGCCGGCGGTGAATGCGTGGGTGGTAGACTGCGGCGGGATCGCCCGGAAAGCCGCCGCCGCTTCCAAACAAAATCCCGCGACCACCCAGCCATAACCGAGATGAAGCACCCACAACAGCGGCACGCGCCAAAAACGATGGGTGTACCAGCTTGCCAGGCGCACACCGTTCACGATCGCGGCGAGCGCCGCGCAGGCTCCCACTATGACCGCGTCCGCGCGAAAAAGCTCTGCAAACAAAAACGCAAGCGCGCTGACCGGCGCGAGCCACTCGATAACCGAAGACCGTTTTATCACGACGCCCTGGAGCGCCCGCTCGGTGAAGAACGGGATCACCCGCCCGCCCATGATCACGATCAACAAAATGACGATATGAAGTCCGAGGAAAACCCCGATTCCCGCAAGCTGCTGTCCGTAACCCAGAAGATCGAGATGAACCTGAAGGTTGGCAACAAATAGACCAGCCAGGAGCAGAAGAAAAACCAGATTCCGTTTTTCATTTTTACGCACCAGCGGGACGCCGATGCCGATCGCAACTACGGGTAAGAACGTAAGATCGACGAGCGCAATCAGCCAGCCGGGAAGACTCTCGTGGAACAACGGCATGATTCTACCGCCGAGCCACAGCGCGGCCATCGCGGCTAGATAGCCGCCCGTTGGCGTCGGCCTCTCCGTCCAGTTGCGCACCGCCGTCAGCAGAAAACCGGCGACAACCGCAGAGGTATAACCGATAATCATTTCATGGCTATGCCAACCGAGCTGTCCGTAATAAGTGTCGAAGGCGAACCCGCCAACAAAGACCGGCACCCACGCCGCCACCAAGAAAATGGCGAAGAAGCCGGCTAACAGAAAAAACGGCCGAAAGCCGAGGGCAAATAGAACAGGCATAAACTTATTCCATCGGACCAACCGACGTCACGCGGCAACAAGCCTCTCGCAGCCACTCCTCAAGCAAGTGCTGAGTAATGAGCCCTGAGTGCTTGAAAACGACTCAGATTTGGAACTCACAGCTCAGGACTCAGCACTCGTTACTCAGTACTGATTACTGTATCGTCTTACTTCCTGTACAGTTGCTTGATAAACCCCGACGCTTCCATTTCTTGCACAAAACTTTGATCGACAAATACCTTCGGGTCCGCGGCGGCGGCTTTGGGATTGCGCGGGGCCATGTCGTCCAGTAGCGTCTTGATACCAGCGGGGTCGGGGTATGGCGTCTCCGGCAGAACGGAGGCGTACTTCTTGTAGGTTCGCTCCAGGCCATCCGGATCGGTGAGTCTGGCGTATTTGCCGATGACCGCCTTGGTCCCCTCTTTATCAACTTTGATGTAATGAATCGCCTCGGTCAGCGCGCGCACCAACCGAGTCAACATCGGCCGCCGGGCTTTGACTGTGGCTTCCCTGGTAACGACGCCGTTCCACTGAAGCGGTATTTTCAGCGTCGCTATGTTCACCAGATCGCGGAAGCCGAGCCTCTCGGCCTCTTTAAGAAACGGCTCGTTCATGATCGTAAAGTGAACGATCCCTTTGGAGATCGCCGCCAGCCGCTCCGGGTTTCCCCCCGCTGTAACGATCTTGGTATCTTTTTCCGGGTCCACGCCGAGCCGCCTTAATGCCAGGCGAAGTCCCATCTCTGAGACGGTACCCTGCCGGTTGACTCCGCCGATCTTGCCTTTGAGTTGCTCCGGGCTGGTGATGTTCGGCGCGGCGATAATGTGATCGATAAACGTCGGGATGATCGACATGATCATGACCGTGTCGGCTCCGCCAAAACGAGGATTTACGACATTGGGCGCCGAGGTCAGAACAACGTCGAGGTCACCGGCAACCAAAGCTTGCAGCGCCGTAGTACCAGCGCTGAAGAAAATTAGTTCCGCCGCGAGGCCGTGCTTTACGAGGAAGCCTTTTTCCTGCGCGACCCAGAGCGGCACATGCGAGGCCGTCATCGCCGCCCAACCCACGCGCGCGCGCTCCTGCGCCATGCAAGGCGTGAAAAGCAAAACGACCATACTGAGAATCGTCGCAACTTGCGCGATCCTCGATCCTCTATCTTCCATCCTCATGACCGAAGCCCCCTTTCTCCAATACTCGATCACTCCTGCCCATTCCCATCTCGCCGCTGCTTCGTTATCGCAAAGCAGTAGGAATCCCGCGGCTCGTCGCTGATATTGGGATGCACCGACCAGCGGCGCAATATTCCTTCGCGCTGCATGCCGGCTTTTTCCATCACGCGGGCGGAGGCTAGGTTGTCCACGTCGCAAACCGCCCAGATGCGGTAGATCTCTCTTCGTTTGAGCGCCCAGGCGATGATTTCTTTGACGGCTTCGGCCATGTAGCCCTGGCCCCAAAACGGGCGCGCCAAGACAAAACCCAGTTCCCATTTTTCCACGTTGACCCTGGCGATGATCATGCCGATGAGCTGGTTGTCATCCTTGCGCTCGATGACCCAGTGATAGGCTTTGCCGACGTCCCAGGCGAGCAAACACATGCGCACGTACTCGCGCGTCTCCTCGACGTTCTGATGCGCGCGCCAGCTCACGTATTTGGTGACTTCCGGGTCCTGGGCATACTGGCGGAAAATCACCTCGGCATCTTCCAGTTTTGCTTTTCTCAGTCGTAGACGTTCGGTTTTGAGGCTTTTGGGCGGGTTAATCACTCTAGGATGGTCCAACCAGTCGTGATGGCTGAGTTATAAGGTCGCACAGAAAAATATACAAGGGTTTATCGGCTCAGCAACTCTTTGAGCGCGTCTTTTAGATAACTTTGATCGACGTACTTGGCCGCGTTGGGCACCGGGCCTTTGGCCTGCAACTGCTCGAAATAAATCTGCGTGACGATCTGAAGGCCGTCGATATTGAGATCGCCATCGGGGTGCCACGTGCGCGTGCTCGTGTAGAATTCCCAGCCTCGCCGCGCGTGCTCGCGTTTGAGATTCATCTCTTTGGCAAGATAGTCCACGGCCGGTTCTTTGTTTTGATGGATCCAGCGCATGGTTTGCGCCATCGCTTTCATGACCCGCACGAGAACGGAACGGTTTTTCTCCGCCCAGGCGCGCTTGGCCGATAAAGACGCCAGTTGGTAATTGGGAATGACATCGGCAAACCGGCCGATTTCATTAAAGCCCTGCTCTTCGGCGGCATAGTTGACCGGCAACGAAAGCGCGGCGGCGTCAATCTGGCCGCTGGTCAATGCTGCGTAGGTTTGCGGCGTGCCGCCGATCACCAAAAGCTTATAATCCCGCGGATACTCGAGCCCTTTGACTTTAAGAACTTGCCGGAGCGCGAAGGTCACGCCGGAGGTGAGACTGATGGCGCCGAACGTTGCGCCGCGCAGGTCGTTGTAGGTTTTGAACTTTTTGGCGGCCATGATCGATTGCGTCAGTCCGTTGATAATCCCGCCGATCATAACGAGATCGAGCCCTTTCTCGATGGCCGCAATCGGCGCGTCGGAAGAGCTGCCGGCGATTTCCAAAGAGCCCCCTGCCAGGGCTTGGATACCCACGTCGGAAGCGCGAATGACCACCAGCTCGACATCGAGACCCTGGCGCTCGAAGAATCCCATTCTTGAAGCGATCCAAAGCGGGCCGTAACCGAGCGTCTTGGTAGCGGAGCTAACGCGGAGTTTAACCCTCTCCTGAGTTAGACCGAGCGACGGTTGTAAGAGCAGGATTAGAAGGAGTACGACCGAAGATATTTTTCTTGTCATACGGTCATCCTCCGGCGGATAGCAAGTACAGAAAGTAAGACCCGAACTGCTGTCGGATACAACCCGTCCCTCCTATTTCCTCCCCCTCGACGGGCTGGCTTCGGGACACGCTTGACACTGGGGGCTCGTGATGTTAAATAGGGGACATGCAGTTGTGTGGTCGCGAATTCACAGCAGCGACCATCGCCCAGATCGAAGAGAGCCTGAGGGTCGAGCCGTCG
>Ga0326597_10009220_pt1 | contig 13256 bp, 10 predicted proteins | sample RVTome_12_FD_203789 | JGI IMG/M metagenome (GOLD analysis project Ga0326597, IMG submission 203789) | Soil microbial communities from uranium-contaminated site in the Upper Colorado River Basin, Wyoming, United States - RVT100D185 | ecosystem: Environmental > Terrestrial > Soil > Contaminated >... | reverse complement strand
CGGCGCCGAACATGGGGGTCGTCGTCGGCGGCACCGGTGACGGCGGTGACGGCGGTCGGCGCACCACCAATGTCGCGCGCCGTACCGCGAGCGTCGTCGGCCGCAGCGACGCGCGCGTCATCGCTCGCTGTACGGCGCGCGACATCGTCGGGCACGGCGTCCGCGTACTGAGTACCGGCGCGACGCAGCACCAGCGCGGCGTCGGCGTGCGCCGCGGGCGACAGCAGCACCACGTGCAGTCGGCGCCGCACACACGCCAGCGCGGCGCGCAGGTCGCCGGCGCTCGGGCCACCGCCGTCGTCATTGGGCACCAGCAGCAGCGCTTCGTCGCACAGCGGACCGCTGCCGCACAGCACGCGCGCCAGATCGCGCGCCGGCACGCGCCCGCGCGGCCGCAGTGCGCGCGCGCGGTGCACCGCCAGCCAGGCGGCATGCGGCTCGGCGGTGCCGCAGCACGCGCGGTGGTCCGTGTCGTGCGCGTCGCGCGGCAGCAGCGTGGCCAGCGTGGTGCCGTCGTCCGCGCCGCGGCCCTCCTCGTCCGTCAGCAGCACCGCGTGCCGCGTCACGTCCAGCGGCGCGCCGCCGTGGTCGGGCAGCGACACCAGCGCGTGGCGCCGCACCACGCGCCGCGCCTCGCCCGTGTCCTCGATCAGCAGCCAGTTCGCGTCGCCGTCCAGCCGCGCGTCCGCGCTGCACGCGTCGGCGGCGCGCGCGCCGGCGCACGCCACCATGACGGGCGCGCCGCGCCGGCAGCTCGCCAACGTTGCGGCGTCCGGCAGCGCCGCCGCCGCCACGTACACGCGCACCTTGTCCGCGCTCGGCGGCCGCCGCACGCCACCGGCGCCGCGCAGCGCCGCGTGCTCGTAGCCGTCCAGTGGGCCCAGCGTGCCGCAGCCGCCGTGCGCCAGCAGCGCGCCGCGCCGCAAGCCGTCGTCGTCGTGCGCGTCGCCGCCGCCACGGCGATACGCCGCGCAGAACACGGGCCACACGTCGTGCTCGGCCAGCGTGCAGCCGGCCGGGGGGTAGGCGTCGCCCACCAGCACCAGGCGTGCGTCCGGCGGTGGCCAGCGGCGGCGGCCGCCGTCGCCGTCGCCCACGGCGTCGCGCCACGCGTGCACGCCCAGCGCGTGCGCGTGCAGCACGCAGTAGGTGTCGGCGGCGCGGTAGGCGCGGCCCGCGCACACGTCCGCCCACGAGCACGCCGGCAGCCCGTCGCCGCACGCCGCCGACACGGCGGCCGCGTGCGCGGCGGCGCGCGCCGTGGGCGCGACCAGCAGCACGCGGCCCGGCGCCGCGGGTGCCATGTGGCGTTCCAGTGCGTCGCGCAGACGCGGCAGCGCCTCGGTGGCGTAGTCGCCGGCAAAGTGCAGCAGCACCGCGGGAGGCGTGCCTCCGCCGCCGCGCAGCGCACCAAAGGCGCGCGCAGCCGCCGGCGCGTAGAAGGCGCGCATGGCGTCGGCGGCGACGGCGCCGCCGTCGTTGAACGGCGCTGCGCAGCGTGCCACGCGCGCCGCCGCCCACTGGCGGCGCGCCGTGTCGGCGGCGCCGGCGTCGCCATCGTTGGCGCCGCCGCTGGTCGCCGGAGCCGGCAGCGCGTAGGCGGCGCGCAGCTGCCAGGCGGGCGTGCCGGCGTCGAGCGCGGTGCGCCAGTGTTCGAGCAGCGGCGCGGCGGCGTGGCGCAGCGCCGCGGGCCGCGCCAGGCCGCGGGCGGCCAGCTCCACGTACAGCGGCGGCGCCGCCGGCGCAAAGCCGTCCCACAGCGTGTGTAGCACCAGCCGGCGCACGGCCGCCGTCGCCACGTGGCGCAGCACCGCGGCCAGCGTGAGTTCGCCGCCGCCGCCGTCGTGTAGCGCGCGCGCAAACGCGGTGCGCGCCGTAACGCCGGCGCCGCGGCGCGGCGCCAGCAGCGCGTCGGGCGGCACGGCGGCCAGCACGTGCGCGTGCGTGAGCGGTGCCCAGCGCACCGGCGTTGTCACTGCGCACTCGAGCGCCAGCACCTCGTAGTGGGCCAGCGTGGGCGGTGGCGCGCCGGCACCGCCGCCGCCGCCGCGCACCTCACGCGGCAGCGTGCGCGGCACGGCACGCGGATCGGCGGCGTCCAGCGCGCGTGCGTGCACACGCACGGCGCCGCACGGCGCCACGCTGGGCAGCACGTCGCGCTCGTGCAGCACCGCAAAGGCGCCGCGTGGCTGCGGCGGCGGCGGCGGCGCGGCGGCGGCGGCGGCGGTGGCGGCGGCGGCGGCGGCCACTGCCGCGTCGACCGCGGCAACGCGCGCCAACAGCACGCGCAGCGGTGCGCCGCCTTCGTACGCGGACGCGAACACGCGCAGCAGGCGCACCGGCTGCACGTCGATCAGAAGAGGCGCCGACGCCACGTCGGCGTTGGGTTCGTGCAAATCGCTGGACATTGTTTCAATTTTACGGGCTCACGCCGCGGCGCTCCAGATAGGCGCGTCGAATGAGCACGCAGTCGTCGTCGACGCGCGCGTAGAAGCCGTGCTGCGAACACGTGTGCGGCTGGTGCACGGCAATGAACTCGTCAATGATCTCGCGCAGCGCGCGGCCGCTCGGCGTGCGCTCGTCGGCGTCCGGCAGCTCGGCGCGGTTCGTGCGCCGCAGCACGCCGGCGCGGTACTCGCGGCGCACCTCCTCGAGCGCGGGTGTGTCGCGCGCGCTGGCGGCCATGTGCGGTTTTCTGTTTACGCTGCGCGTGCGCGCGCGCATCACACGGTGTAGCGCGACTCGTGCAGCGCATTGAGCGCCGCGTACGCGTCGCTGGTTTCGTCATAGTAGCCGGCGTGCGCCAGCCGCGAGCGCAGCGCGCGCACGTCCGTGTCCCAGCGCTCGTTGTCGGGCGCGTCCGCCGCCGCCGCGGCGCCGGACACGGCGGCGGAAAAGGCGCACACCACGGCGTACGCCGCCTCGTCGCTGGCCGGCGCCGTGAGCGCGGCCGTGGCCGCGTCGTAGGCGTGCGCGTAGCTCACGGGCGCGCGCGGCCCGTCGTACTGCGCCGGCGGGCCGCCCGGCCCAGTCGGTATGGACGTGTAGCTGCGGCCGCCGCCGTCGCCGCCGCCCGCGGCGGGCGGCGGCAGTGGCGTGTACACGGTGCGGCCGCCTTTGGCGGCGGGCGGCGGCGTGTCGTAGGCGGTGGCGTGTTCGGACAGCTCGCCCACGTACACAAAGCCGTTGCTGACGGTGTGCACGGTGCGCTTGCGCGTCTCAAAGTGGTGCACGCCGTTCACCGCCAGCGCCTCGTTGGCGCGCGCGTCGCGCGCCGCGGCCGCCGTGATGAGCACCGTGTTGTCGTCAATGTTCTTGAGGTGGCGTCGATTCGTGGCCTGCGCAATGGTGCCCGCCTCGGCCAGCGCGTCCAGTGTGTCGTAGGCGCCGCGCACCACGTAGTTGGCCGCGGGCGCGTCGCGCGCAGCCACGTAGTTGCGCGGCGCCAGCACCGTGAAGCGGCGCGCGCCGCCGCGCTTGTCCAGCTCGCGCGCGGCGCCCGGCGATTCGGTGCGCAGCGCGGCCAGAAACGCGTCGTAGGCGCCCTTGTGCTGCTTGTCCTCCAGATAGTTGAGCACGCTGCCGCGCCACGCGCCCAGCGCCGCGCGCTTCACGTCCTCGAGGCCCAGCTCGCTTTTCAGTGGCTCCGTTGCGGGCGACTCCGCCGCCAGCGACGACGAGGGCAGCGGCTCGCGCAGCGCAGCCAGCAGCTCGGCCGGCGGCTCGAGTGTGACGGTGGCGGCGGCGCCGACGCCGCTGCGCGGCGCAGCATTTTTGGCGGCAGTGGCGGCGGCGCGCGCGCGCGCCGCCGCGTTGCGAGCCGGCTGCGCCGCGTCGTGCGCGGCCGTGCGCAGTTGCTCGAGCCGGAGTACGTCGCGCTCGGCCTGCGCGATGGCGTCGGGGTTGTCGCCGTTGGTTTGTTGCCCCACAATAGTGTCGCGCAAACAGCGCGCCGCCGCCACCGTGTCGTCGAGCCGCGCCGTCGCGATGCTCAGCCATTCGATCTGTGCTTCGGCATCGGTTGCCTCGGCCTCGGCCGTGTTCACCGCCGCGGCGCGCGCCGAACCGCTGCTGCTATCCGCGCGCTGCCGCGCCGCTTCGGCGCGCTGTTCGTTGGCGTCGACGCGTTGCTGCACCGCCACAATTTCCGCGGCAAACTCGCGCTCCGCGTCGCTGCGCATGGCACCGAGCCGCTGTTCCAGGGTGAAGAGCGCGCGCGACGCGGCAGCGTCGTCGAGCGCGTCGGCCGTGTACGTGTAGCCGGCGGCGCGCGCGTGCGCCGCGGCCGACAGCAGGTCGGCGCGCGGCAGCGCGGCGGCGCGCGCGGCCGCGGCCAGCGCGGGCACCAGGTCGGCGTGGCCCAGCCGCGCGCACTCGTGCAGCGCCGCGCTCAGCGTCGCGGCCGAGTGCGGCGCGGCGGCCGCGCCGCCGCCATCATGCAGCGCGTACTCGAGCTCGTCCACGTCGTTGGCGCGCACCAGCGACAAGAGGCCATTGCTCGCGGCGGGCGCGGCGGATTGGTAGTACTCGCCGCCGATCAGCGGTCGATTGCCAAACAAATCAAATAGCGACTTTTCCCCGGCAAACCGCGTAAAGAACAACACCTGCAGCAAGAACGACCGATGATCCGCCGGCGCCAGTGACGCGTCCGATGCCTTTGATCGAGCATCCAGTACCGCGGCAAATTCGTGGTACGCCGTGCCCAGGACACTCTCGCCAGTGGCAAAATTCAACGGCGCGTTAGCCGAGAACGTACCGAGAAAATACGTGGAAAGGAATTGGTATTTGAAGCCAATCTTGTTGTCCAAGTCAATATGCTTCAGATAGGGATTTCCGCGGCCGTTCACAAAAATTTCTTCCACATAGTGCGCTTGTTTCCCACCCAGCGCATTAGCCACCGTGTTGGCAAATGCAACGGCATTGGCTGGTGACAGCGCGGGCGGCTGCGCTTTGGCTTTTGCCTTCCCTTCCTTAATGTACGTTACTAACACGCGGCTCTCTCGCACATCCTCCGACGGACCGGGATAGCCCGCCTCCAGCCACGAATCGTTTGACGTTTTCTCGGCGTCTTCTATGGCGTCGGCGGACGCGTCGTTTAAAACTTCGAAGCCGGTGCCCAATTTCACCAATGCAAAGCCCAGTAAAGCCTCGATGGAGCCGCGCACCGTGTCATTTTCAAGGTATGGCAGTGCTGCGTTGGTGGCAGTGTAAAACTCGGTAAAAGTGGTCGATGTGTCTTGCTCATCTCTAATCGTCTGCTCGGGACTATTGGCATCGTACGTTTTCGTGCTGGCCTCGGCCACGGCCGCGAGGTGAGCCCGCAATTTGGCGCCCAAGTTGGCCAACGCAACATTGGCCCGATCGTTTGCAAGCGCCGCCGCCGTCGCGGCGGCGGCGGCGGCGGCGTCGGCCGCGACCGCCGCCGTCGCGGCTTCGCGCTGCTGTGCTTCCTCTTGGTTTTCGGCGGCCGCTTCAGCAACGTCCGCTTCAGCGGCGGCCGCTGCGGCAGCGTCCGCCGCCTCTGCCTCGGCGCGTTCGCGCCGCGCCGCCTCGGCGCGTTCGCGCCGCACCTCCTCCGCGATCCGCCGCTGTTTCTCTTCCAAGCGTTCGCGTCGTGGCCGCGCCGCCTCGGCGGCGATCGCGGTTGCCCTTTCTTCCTCTTCCTCCTCTTCCTCTTCCTCCTCTTCCTCTTCCTCCTCTTCCTCTTCCTCCTCTTCCTCTTCCTCCTCTTCCTCTTCCTCCTCTTCCTCTTCCTCCGCTTTCAGCTGGTCGATCCACTCCGTGAGATTCGTAACGTTATTCTTTGTCGCGAGGACATCCTGGCGGGTTTTCTCGTACACGTCGTACAACATCGGCGCGGCGACGTCGGCGCTAATGATCTCGTCGACAGTGGATGTACTGTGGTCGATAACAGTGTTCACCAACTCATTATCGACTAGCAGCTGCCACGTATCCGGTGCCAAATTTCGTAGGTATGTTTTAAACTCGGTGTCATTAGCAGTCGATGTTACCGTCCCGGGCGCGCGATAGCGGTTGTACTGAGCTTGCATTCTCATCATCAGCTGCAGCACCGCGGCGGCTGCCCGTACAATATCCTTGTTACTTAACGTTTCCGCGGTCCGTTCTTCCAGAGTAATAAGCGTGTCGCCCTCTGCGTACCGCATAAGTTGCTCGCGCGTGGTGCGCGCGACTAGCAATGGCGGCGGTCGCCGCAACACCGGCTTCGTTGGCGCTTTCTTCGCGGCCGCCGTCTCCGCGTCGCGTCGCTGGTTGCGCAGCAGCGCGGCCGCGTAGGCGCTGAACGCGCGCACCGTCGCGGTGTCGAGCGCCTCGCGTTCCCGACGGTACTCTGAAAAGTCCATGTCGGCGCGCCGCGTCGGAAACTCGTTCAACTCTGTGTTCAGCCGCTCGTACGCCGCTCGCAGCGCATCAATTGTCGTCGTCGTCATGGCGTGTGTGTTTACGCGTGCGACGCGGTCGTGGGCGCCGCGTCGCCCGCCTCGCTTTTATACGGCCGCTTGCGTGGCCGCTTGGCCGTTGGCGCCGGCACCGGCGCCACCGGTGCCGGCGGCGCGTCCTCGAGCGCCAGCACCGCCTGCTCGCTCAGCAGCTGCTGCTGGCACAGCAGCAGCACCGTCTGCCACGTTTCCACGGCGGCCACGTGCGCGTCCAGCACGTCGCCCGCCAGCGGCGCCGCCGCCGTCGCGGCGGCGGCGGCGCCGCCGCCATCGCCGTCCACGTCGTTGCTGCGCGCCGGCGGCAACGAGGGTGCCGCGGCTGCGCCCGACATGCGCGCAGAAAGCAATTAGCGGCGCTATATGTGCGGCGGCGCGCGGCGCGGCGCGCAGCGCCACAAATGCTGCCGCCGCGCGTGCCGCACGCGGACGAGGTGGTGGGCGTGCTGCTGCCGCGCGTGCGCGACGCGCCGCGCGACGACGACGAGTGCGTGGAGGAGTTTGCGCTGGCCGAGGCGCGCGACCTGCGGTGCGTCGGGCTGCCGGCCGTCATGAACCACGTGGACGCCGAGGACCCGCCCGAGGTGCGCGTCAGCGACCCGGACGCCTACCGCGTGGGCCGCGTGGCGGGCGCCGCGCTGCGCGGCCGCGACTACTGCGTGGTGCTGGCGCTGGAGCCGCGCCGCTCGCCGCAGGCCGTGTACGCCAGCAACTGCGTGGCGCGCGGCACGTACGCCGGCCTGTCGCTGGGCAACCGCTACACCGTGCTCAAGAGCGCCGACACGCTGGGCCTCAAGAGCGTGCGCAAGCGGCCGCTCGAGGTGAGCGTGTGCCGCCGCGGCCGCCGCCCCGGCAGCGTGATTGAGCACTTTTTTCCCGGCCGCCACACGCTCGAGCGCCTGGCCAAGGCGTCGGCGTCAGCGGCTGCCGCCGCCGACAGCGACCTGGCCGTGTTTGCGCGCCGCCACGGCTACGCGCCGCCGCCGAACGAAAAGACGGCGTGGCCCCAGTATATAGATGCGCTGGACGCCGCCGTGGCACAGCGTCGCGAGCGCGTGCTTGCCCAGCAGCGCCTCTTTGACTCGGTGCAGTCCGCGCCCTTTGTCATGTCCTCGGGCCACTCTCGCGCCAGCGACGACGGCGGCGCGCCGCCGCCGGCGGCCAGTGACTCGGCGGCCGATGCCGACGGCGGCGGCGCCGCGCCCCCGCCGCCGGCACCGACCGCCCAAGCCAGCGGCACGCCCGCCGCGCCGACCAGTGCCGCGCCCACCGCCGGCAAGCAAACGCCGCCGCCGGCCGCGGCGCCGCCGCCGGCAGCGGCACCGCCGCCGCCGGCGTCGCCGGCCGTGATGCTGCCGTCGAGCGAGCAGCTGCGCGACGTCAAGGTGCTGAACGAGCGGCTGCTGCGCGTCGAGGAGGAGAAACTGGCGGCGGCCGAGCGCGAGGCGGCCATGGCGCAGGAGCTGGCCACGCTGCGCGCGGGCGACGAGAAGCGGCGGCGCGACGCGGACGAGGCGGCGCGCGCGGCGCGCGCCGCGGCCGAGAAAAAGGCCCGGGACGTGATTCAGGCCTTTGAGCAGTACAAGGACGTGATGGAGCCCGAGAAGTACGCCGGCTTCAAGCGCGGCCTGGACCAGCTGGTGGAAACCAACCCGATGCTGGCCGCCGAGCACGCGCAGGCCATGGGCGAGGTCATGGTGCGCGCCGAGAAAATGGCCGCGCGCCTGTCGCGGCTCGAGTCGCACAACGCGCTCGCCAAGGTGCGCCACGACGACGAGGAGTTCTTCCGCACACGGGCCGACCAGTACGCGTCGCTGGCGGCGCGCACCGAGGCCGCGCGCGCCGCCACGCGCGCCGCGCTCGAGCGCGCGCCCGCGCCGGCCGACGCGCCGCTTTCGGACGGACAGCGCTCTATTAGTGACGGCTTCGCGGCCGCCGCCGACATGGCCAGCAAGCGCACGCGCCGCGACGAGCCGCCCGCGGTGGCGGCGGCGTCCGGTGGCGGTGTGCTGGCCAGCAGCACGACGCGCGCCTCGTACGATCATCGCGCCGACGGCGCGACGCCGGCGGCGGCGCCGGCGCGACGCAGCAAGCGCGAGGAGTACGCGGCAATCTCGGCGCTGCTCGGTCGCCCGGCCACCTACGCCGAGCTGGGCCGCGGCGTCGAGTTCGAGGAGACGGGCGAAACGCGCGCCAGCGAAACGGTGCCGGGCGCCCGCGAGCCGGTGCGCGTGGCGCGCGTGGCGCGCGAGGAGCCCGAGGACATGGGCATGGAGGAGTGGAACGCCGAGCTGTGGCGCGACGCCGTCTCCATGATGCACACGGGCGTCACGGCCGAGCGCCGGGTGCTGATGCCGGAGTAGCGCGTGCGTGCGCGCGCGCACGTATAAAGAAACACCACAACGTGCGTGCACACACTGGCGCATGCCCGCGCCACCGGCGCCGCGCGCGCGCCTCGTGACGCTGGCCACGTTGCCGTGGCACGCGGCCGCGGCGCTGGCGCTGGCGCGGCTGTGCGCCTTTGAAGCGGGCGCGGCGCCGCGCGACACGCACGCCGAGCGCGTCGTGTGGGCGCTGATCGGCGCGCTGGGCGTGCTGGCGTACGGTGCGCTGTACGTGCACGTGTGGCGGTGTTGCGCGCCGGCCGCGCGCGACGTGCAGGACGGTGGCGGCGGCGGCGGCGCCGCCGCCGCCTTTACGGCGGCGGCGCAGCGGGAACGCAACACGTTGGAAAACGCGGCGCTGCTGTTTTACGCCGCGCTGCTGAGCGCCGTGGCGGCGGCCGTGGCGGCGGCGGCGCCCGACGTGTGGGGCGCGCCGCTCGCATACACGGTGACCGCGGTGCTGGCGTGCGTGACGCTGCCCGTGTGCTTTGCGGGCGCGCTTGAATATTGATTGTGCGCGTGCGCGTGCGCACGCGCGCACGCCATGTGGCGGTGCCTGGCGCTGTGCACTGGCCGGCGGGACGATCCGGAGCGCGACGCGCTGCTGGGCGAACAGGCGGCCGTGCAGGCGCTGCAGCAGCTGCGCGAGGTGGCGGACGCGCTGGGGCGGCGCCTGGTCGTGCTGACGGCGCAGCAGCGCGAGCGCGACCCGCACATTCGCGCGCTGGCGGCGGCGCGGCGGCCCGGTGCCGCCGCCGCCGACGACGAGGCGGCCGAGCTGCGCGCGCTGCTGGCGCGGCGGCGCGCGTACAACGCGCGGCTGGCGCGGCAGCGCGGCGTGCTGCTGACGGTGGAGCAGGCGGTGGGCGCGCTCGAGGACGCGCTCACGATGCGGCCTGTGGTGGCGGCGCTGCGGCACTCGAGCGTGGCGGGCGCGCGCGTGGCGCTGAGCGTGCACGACGTGGACGCGCTGCTGGAGCGCGTGCGCGAGCAGGAGGAGCGCGCGGTCGAGGTGTCGGACGCGTTTGGCGACTTTGCGCGCGCCACCGACGCGCTGGTGGACGAGGACGAGCTGGCGCACGAGCTGGCCGCGCTGGCGCGTGACGACGACGCGGCTGGCGCCGCGTCGTTGGTGCCGGACGCGTCCTCGTTGTTGGACGCGGCGCCGCGCGCGCCCGTGGCGGCGCCGGTGCCGGCTGCCGTGCAGCGCAGCGCGCTGCTGCGCGGCGTCGAGGTGGTGACCATGCACGCGTAAACGTGGCATGATAACAGCCTTTTAACATTGCACGCATCGTCCGGTTAGCAGCTGGAAACGCGCGTTTTCCTCTGCCCAGTACGCACTCACCATGGCGCACGTGCCGGGATCCATGGTGGCGTTGCCGTGCCGCGCATGTTGCGACGCGTGGGCGGCATTGGCAAGCACCACGGCCACGGAACGCGGACGCAAGCCGGCCGCGGCTGCAATGTCGTCGTAGGCGCGCTGCACCCCATGCACATCGCGCAGCTGCGCGGTCGACACAATTACCAGTGACGCGCGCCCGTCCACGTGGCGCAGGGAAAATCCAGCACGCAGCAACAACACCAGTGTGCGCGTGTAATTGTAGGTGAGTGCGCGATAGTGCAAACGAGCGTACGCAGCCGGCGTCGCGCCGCGGCGGCGCGACGTGCCCGAGGACCACGCGTCATTGTAAAAAGAGAGCAAGCGGTCGCACTGCGAGCGCACAAACATAATTGCCACGGCGTGTGGCGCGCGCCGCCGCCAGTACAGCAGCGCACTCGGCGATGCGTCGCGAGGACACGCGTCCAGCGCATACACGTACGGCGGCGCGCATCGATGCGCAAACTTGCGTTCGAACGCAGCCACAGACACGTCGCCGTGCACGCACAGCTCTTTGTCGGCGTCGTCAAACTCGCCGCGCGCATCCCAGTGCTCGTAGCTGGGCGCCGCGTGCTTGAGCACCGAGGCCAGTGTGGTGGAACCGCATTTGCCGCCATTTGCAAAAAACACCACGCGACACGCCGTCGTGGTGGTGTTGCCGCTGGGCAACGCGGGGCGACGCAGCCAAGGCCACGTCACGTTTGGCACACCGCCTTGGCGCAGCCGCGTGCGCGCGGCGCTCTGCTCCAGCGCGCTGTTGTGCCACGCGACCGCGAGCACACAGGTTGCGTACAGCGCCGTCGCACGCCGCGCATAGGTCATACGCGCCTTTTCGTTTTACAGATGCGACGCAAAGCGTTGCAGCAGCGTCGCGCGCCAGTCCAGCGACACCACTAGCCGAAGCCCGGGTTGGCCACCGGATACGACGGTAACGTTCTGGAACGTGACGTCGCACTCGCCGTAGCGCGCACGCACGAACTGCACAAACACGTCGCGCACGGACAGATAGTCGTCCACGAGGGCGGACAACGCCTTGCCCGCCTTCTCGTAGTCGTACGCGTCGTTGTCCATCATCACGAGCGCCACCGTGTACTGGTTGTCCATGCATGCCACGCAGCCGCGCGTGATCTCAAACTGCGCGCACGCGGCGCCGTCCGCCACGCTGCGCGCAATGGCGCTGCGAAACAGCCCGTCGAACGCGCCGCGCTGGCATGTAAACAGCCGGTGCAGGTACACGCGCTCGTCGAGCTTGTAGTGGGCGAACCGCGCCTTGTGTTGTTGTATGCACTCGTCAATGAAGGAGCGTGGCGCTGCCATGTGAATCACATAAACGTGCCCAGTTTCACTATTCGTCGACGCGGGTGCCGTACAACAGCATGCGCGCGTATTTCACGACCGCCGTGGCGGACGCCAGGTCGTTCAGCGCCGCGCTGTCCTCGGCGCTGGCGCCGGCAAAGTTCACCAGCATAATGTGGCCGCCCACGCCGAGCAGCGTGCGCACATTGCGCGCGAAGCAGCGCACCGTCACGCGACACGGCGGCTCCGCCGTTGTCGCCGCGCCAAACGCCTCGCGGTTGTTGTACACCACGGACGCGGTCGCCGGCAGGTGTGCGGACACCAGCGTGCGCACGCGCTCCAAGGCCACCTCGGCCTCGCGGCAATCGCGCGCAAACAGCACCATCTCGACGACGCCGGTGTGGTGCGTCAGCGCCGCGAGCATGGCGCAACTCAGCACGTCGGCGGCAGCCTCGTTCGACAGCGCCTCCACGTGGCGTATCGCTCGCGGCGCGCCCGCGCCGTCGGCGTCCGTGGCAATGGCGGCCAGCGCGCGCTCGTCGCGCAGGCCCAGTGTGATGCTCGCCTCGTGTAAGTGTTCGAGCGACAGCATGTTTTGATTTTTTTTACATGCAGTGGCCGCGCGCACACGACGCTGCGCTGTTTGGCGCCGCAACACTGGTTGTGGCGTACATGTTTGTGCGCAGCGTCAAGTACCTGGCCGGCGCGTCGGCGTGTGCCGACGCGCGCGGCCTCGCGCTGATCGCGACTCTGACCGCCGTCATGGTGCTGGCGTGTTGTTTACAATATTATTCGTATCATGGCGCTGCGCAGCAGCGCCAGCGACGCGGCGCTGCGCTGCCTGGCGGACGCGCCCAACGAAGTGTCGGCGCGCTGCGTGCTGCGCGTGGCCATTGAGTGCTTTGACGCGCTGTACAACACCAGCGTTGCCGCCGAGGACGACGCCGTGCGCGCGTGCTGCCGCCGTGGCGGCGGGCGCGGCGACGACGGCGAGCACGACACGCTGGCGGACGCGTGTGCCGCGGGTGGCGGTGGCGGCACCACGTTGCTGCGCTACTGCACCTGGTTGTGCTGCGCGCTGGCCGTGTGCGGCGTGCTGGTGGCGGCTCTGGTGTGGCGCCGCCGCGGCTGCGCGTGGTGGCGCGCCGCCAAGCACCGGCGCGCCTTTGAGTAAACACGCGCATAACAGCACCCACATAAATTGCGTGCGTGCGCGCGCACGCATCATGGAGCGCACACTGCTGGCTGCGCACGCGCGCGCACGCGCGCTCGTGTTTCCGCCGTCCGCGCACGTGCCGCTGGGCCGGGCCGCGGCCGCGTACGAGTCCCTCTTTCCGCTGCCGCGCGCCGGCGAGCCGGCGCTCGCGTACGCGGAGCGCGTGCGCGCCGCCGTGGCGCACGTCACGTACGCGGGCCACGAGGATGCGCGGCGCAAACGGCACTGGCTGCTGGCGCTGGTGCAGGCGGCCTACACTGCGCTGGGCGTTCGCACCACGGTGCAGGCGCCCGACTTTGTGTGGAACGTGGTGCGCGAGGGCCTGGGCGCGGTCGACAAGAGTCTGCGCACGGACAACGGCGTGTACAGCGTGGCGTGGTCGCCGGACGGCACGCGGCTGGCGTCGGCGAGCGGCGACCGCACGGTGCGCGTGTGGGACGCGGCGTCGGGCGCGCTGCTGCGCACGCTGACGGGGCACGCCAGCTGGGTGCTGAGCGTGGCGTGGTCGCCTGATGGCACGCGGCTGG
>Ga0326597_10009219_pt1 | contig 13256 bp, 11 predicted proteins | sample RVTome_12_FD_203789 | JGI IMG/M metagenome (GOLD analysis project Ga0326597, IMG submission 203789) | Soil microbial communities from uranium-contaminated site in the Upper Colorado River Basin, Wyoming, United States - RVT100D185 | ecosystem: Environmental > Terrestrial > Soil > Contaminated >... | reverse complement strand
TGATCCCCTCGTCAGCCTGCCAGCCATGGCACGCTGATCAGCCCGGCCCATGCCGGAAAGCGACGGTGACCCACCGTCAGCTACACCACGCCTTGGGACACGATCCGTCCGCGCGCGCCGGCAATTTTTTCTACTTGTCTCAGCTATATCGCCCGGCGTCGGCGGCGGGGCCGGCGGACGGCGGCGTCAGGGCGGAAAAGCGCGCCGTTGCAAGGGCTTGGGCGGCTAGGTCAGTATTCCTGACCATTGTTTCACGTGAAACAATGGCGGTTGCGGCGGGGTCGTCCGCCGCCTCTCCCCGACCCTCTCCGCCCCCGGGGGCGGAGAGGGTCCCGTTCACGATCGTCATGCGCGGGCTCGACCCGCGCATCTTCAGCGGTCGCCATGAGATCGCCGGGTCGAGCCCGGCGATGACGAAGTCGTTACGTGCCCGCCGCCGGCCTCACCGCCGCGCCGGCGGCGCGGCCTCGTTCCGGCGCAGCGCGGCGTCGATGGCGCGCAGGCCCTTGTTGGCCTCCTCGAGGAAGGCGAGGTGGGGCAGGTCGGCGCGCAGGGCCCGGCTATAGTCGTTGTGGCTGTGGGTGAGCAGGGTGATGAAGGCGATGGGCTTGCCGGCGCGGCTGCGGGCGTAGTCCTCCACCAGGCGCAGGTAGCTCTCGGTGCGCGCCGAGCCGGGGCCGCGCGGCAGCTCCTCCTGCAGCAGCACCATGTCGATGTTGGGGTCGGACTCGACCGCCGCGACGCAGGCGGCGAAGTTGTCCTGGCTGGTGAGGATGCCGAAGCCGCCGTCGAGCGGGTTGCCCACCAGCGAGCCGACCGAGAGGCGCGCGTGCAGCTTGGCCAGCGTCTCCGGCGCGAGCTCGGGGAAGAGAAGGCCGTGGCGCGCCGCGGCGTCGAGCAGCAGCCCGCGACAGGCGCCCGACATGGTGATGGCGGCGAGGCGGCGGCCGCGCGGCACGCCGCCGTGCACCACCAGCTCCACCGTCTCCACCACGTCGTCGAGCGTGTCGGCGCGGATCACCCCGCACTCGGCGGCGAGCGCGTCGAAATCCTCCATCGGCCCGGAGCGACGGCCGGTGTGGGCCAGCGCCGCCTCCTGTCCCGCCGGCGACTGGCCGAGCTTGAGGGCGATCACCGCGGTGCCGGCGGCGCGCGCCGCGGCGCAGGCGGTGCGGAAGGCGTCCTCGTCGCGCACCGCCTCGATATAGGCGACGATGGCCTTTATCTCCGGGCGGGTGCAGAAATAGGCGATGTAGTCGGCGACGGTGAGGCCGAGCTCGTTGCCGCTGGTGATGAGATAGCCGGCGCGGATGCCGCGCTCCTCCAGCACCCGGTTGGTGAAGATCATCACCCCGCCGCTCTGGCCGACCAGCGCCACCGGCCCCGGCGCCGCGGTCAGCTCGCGGTCCTCGGTGAGCGAGACCAGCCGCGCCGGGCCGCAGATGTTGCCCATGCAGTTGGGGCCGGAGACGCCGAGCCCGGTGGCGCGGATGGTGTCGGCGAGCGCCCGGCCCAGCGCGGCGCCGGCCGCGTCATAGGCCTCGCCGAAGCCGGCGCTGAACACGGTGGCGCTGCGCGCGCCGGCCGCGGCGCCGGCCGTCAGCACGTCGGCGACGCCCGCCGCCGGCGCCAGCACCACCAGGTGGTCGGGCGGCTCGGGCAGCGCCGCGACGTCGCGCCAGCAGGTCCGGCCGAACACCTCGTTGCGCCCCGGGTTGACCGGATAGATGTTGCCCTCGAAGCCGTAGCGGCCGAGATTGCGCCAGACGCGCGCCGCCCAGCTTCCCGGCCGGTCGCTGGCGCCGACCAGCACCACGTTCTTCGGCGCCGTCAGGGCGGCCACCCGGCGCCGCGAGTCCTCAAGGTCCATGGAAGGTTTCCCGCATCATCCCGGTAGTCGTCCCCGGCGGCGGCCGGAGGCGGAACCGGTGCCCCTCACCCGCTCGCTGCCGCTCGCGCCCTCTCCCCGGGGAGAGGGCGACTCGACGTCCTCGCCCCTCTCCCCGGGGAAAGGGCGACTCGACGTCGCCGGGCCCCTCTCCCGCCGGGAGAGGGGTTGGGGTGAGGGGCCACGCTGCCGCCGCGCCGACTGCCGTCCATCGTGCAATGCGCTCAGCGGAACAGCTCCTTCACCACCGCCGACCACTTCTTCATGTTCTTCTCGAAGGCGGCGGGCGGCAGGAAGTTGACCCTGAAATTGCCCTCCTTCGGCTTCAGCGTCGGCGTTTTGGCGGGAACCGTCGGCAGCGCCGGCAGGTAGTTGGCCTTCTGCAGCACCGTCTGCCCTTCCGTCGAGGTGAGGAACTCGATCAGCAGCTTGCCGGCGTTGGGGTGGGGCGCCGCCTTGAGCAGGCTGGTGGTGTTCATGGCGGCGGCCACCGGCTCCATCTTCAGCCACGTGGTGGGGGCGCCCTTGTTGGCGCTGATCACCGTGTGGTGGCTGAAGATCATCAGCGCCAGCGGATAGTCGCCGGCGATCACCTGGTCGAGCACGGCGCGCGAGCTGGCGTCGGTGCCCTTGATGTCCTGCTTCGCCAGTTGCTTCAGGTACGCCATGCCCTTCTGCTCGCCCATGGACATGAGGATGTTGCCGACGAAGCCGGGCGCGCCGGCCGACGAGGTGACGTTCCACGCGATCCTGCCCTTCCATTTCGGATCGAGCAGGTCCTCGTAGGTCTGCGGCGCCTCGGCCGGCCTGACCAGGGTGGTGTTGATGCCGGCGGTGAGGAAATAGAGATTGGTGGCGATCCAGGTGCCGTCCGGGTCCTTGAGTTCGGGCGGGTACTGGGCCGCCGTCGAGGGTACGTAGCCGGCGACCAGCCCGCGCTCCAGCAGGGGCGACAGGGTGCTGATGCCGTCGAAGATATCGGCCTGCACGCGGCCGGCGTTCGCCTCGTTGAGGATCTTGATGGCGGTCGGGCCGCTGTTGGCGCGCGCATAGGCGACCCTGATCCCGTATTTCTTCTCGAAGGCGCGGGCGAGCGGGCGCACCGCCTGGTTGACGATCAGCGTCGTGTACCAGACGACCTGCCCTTCCGTCTTGGCCGCGGCGACGAGGGCCGGGTCGGCGGCGCGGGCGGGAACGCCGAGGACCAGCGGCAGGCAGGCGGCGCCGGCCAGCGCCATGCGGACGAGATCGGTGCGGATCGTCATCGGGTCATCCCTCCTTCGCGTGCGCTGCGCGGTGCTGCGGCATCGCGGGTCGTCGCCCCGTCTTTCGTTTCCTGCCGGCTCGCCGCGCGGCGGCGGTTGCCGCAAGACCCTAAAGTGACGCCGGATATGCGTCAACGCCGCCCCTCGTGCGGGCAGGGCCGCGAAACCGGAACGGCGGCCCGGCCGCCGCCGTTTCCGTCCCGACGGGAGCGGCCTAGGCCGCCTTGCGCGCCGGCGGCCTGGCCGACGCCGCGGCGTTGCGCGCACGCGACGCCGCGATGGCCGACCACAGGGCGAGCACGGCGATCGCGACGCCGAAGGCCATCTGCTCCACCGTCGCCAGCGTATGGTCGGTAAAGGCGAGAATGCGGGGCGACAGGAACAGCCACAGCCCGCCGAACGCCACCATCCACTCGACGAATATGGTCAGGTCGGCGAGCGCGAGCCCGGAGCCGAGTACGAAAACCGTGCCCAGCGCCCAGGCGTTCCAGGCGGCGGACGGCGCGGTCGCATAGCCGAGCGCCCAGGGCGAGACCAGCAGAAGAAGTCCAAGCACGAGTGTCGTCTTGTCCTGCCACCGGAGCGGCAGGGAAGCGGCGGATGTCGACATGGTCATTTCGCTCCAGAAGGGTCGTTACGGCCCGACCGCTCGCGGAACGGAAAGCGCGCCGGACGGGCCGGGGGGGAGCGGGCGGGCGCCAGATCATGCGCCCGCGCCCGAGTCTTGCGCAAGCGCCGCGAGCGCCCGGGCGGTCCGTTCCGGCGGCGGGGGCGCGACTTCCTGCGGCGACCCCGTGTCCGCGGCCAGGCGCCGGCCGCGACGATCCTTGCCCGGGGAGTCGTTCGGAGGAATAACCGATCGGTCCTGTCGGCTGTTGACGCGGCGGCCGGCGCGTGTTTGGTTCGCCGCCGTCCATCCCGGAATCGCCGGGACGCGGCGGCACCGGAAACCGGAACAAGGGAGACCATCTTCGCCATGCTGGAATTGCCTGACCTGCCCTATGCCAGGAACGCGCTTGCCCCCCACATCTCGGAGCGCACGCTGGAGTTTCATTACGGCAAGCACCACGCCGCCTACGTCGCCAACGGCAACAACCTGATCAAGGACACGCCGCTGGCGGACAAGCCCGTCGAGGAGGTCATCAGGGCCGTCGCCGGCGACGCGGCGAAGGCCGGCGTCTTCAACAACGCCGCCCAGGTGTGGAACCACAGCTTCTTCTGGAACTCCATGAAGCCGAACGGCGGCGGCCAGCCGTCGGGCGACATCGCGAAAAAGATCGACGGGGCGTTCGGCTCGTTCGACAAGTTCTGCGACGCGTTCAAGACCGCCGCCGTCACCCAGTTCGGCAGCGGCTGGGCGTGGCTGGTCGAGGACGGCGGCACGCTCGCCGTCATGAAGACGGCCAACGCCGACACCCCCATCGCCCACGGCAAGAAGCCGCTGCTCACCATCGACGTGTGGGAGCACGCCTACTACCTCGATTACCAGAACCGGCGGCCGGACTTCGTGCAGACATTCCTCGAGAATCTGGCCAACTGGGACTTCGCCGAGAAGAATCTCGGGGGCTGATCCGCCGCGCGGGCGCCGGTGCCGGAGGGCGGCGTTCGCGCCGCCCTCCCGCCGTCCGCGGCCGGGTTCCCTGCCGACACAGATGTGTCACGTGAAACAACAGTCAGCGCGGCTGACCCGTGTTCGCAAGCCGTTATATCGACGTCACCTTTCGCGCCCTGCCGGAGACCGGCTTCACGGCGTGCCGTCCCCGGCGGCGGGTGCGGCGGTTTCCTTTTCCACCCGGCAGAGGAGGGCGCGCAGCTGGTAGGTGCCCATGGCGGAGTCGTAGGGCGGCGCCTGGCTGGTCAGCACGTTGGCGTTGGACTCCCAGATGCCGTGGTCCCAGCCGTCCCGTTCCGGGAACCACCAGCCGTGCTGGCAGTGGATCACCCGCGGATGGATGTCCGCCGTCACCATGGCGCGCTGGCGGATGCGGCCGCGCGGCGAGGCGATGATCATCCAGTCGCCCGCGGCGATGCCGTGGGCGCGGGCGGTGTCGGGATGGATCTCCGCCTGCGGCTCGGGGCGGCCCCGGCGCAGCGTCGGCAGCTGGCGGCCTTCCGAATGGAAGAACACGGGCGTGCGCGCGCCGGTGGTGAGCACGTAGGGATAGTCGGCCGCCAGCTCCGGCGTGGAGACCGGACTTTCCGGCGGCTCGGCGTAGGACGGCAGCGGGTCGTAGCCGAGCTCCTCCAGCCGCGTCGAGTAGAGCTCGATCTTTCCCGTCGGCGTGGCGAAGCCGGTCTTCTCGAACTTGCGGTATTCCATCGGCACGCGCACGGGACCGTTCGCCGCCAGCTCGTCGAAGGTGACGCCGAGCGGCGCGAGCTGCCGGTTGAATACGTCCACCGGGTCCTCGTCGGCGTGCGGCAGGTCCAGCCGGCGGGCGAGGTCGGTCATGATGATCTCGTCCTGGCGGCACTCGCCGATCTGCGCCGCGCGCTGCTGCGCCAGCACCACGTCCTCGCCGAAATACGGCATGGCGACGATCTGGTCCAGCTCGGGCCAGGCGGCCACCGGCAGCACCACGTCGGCCAGCTCGCACGTGGGCGTCATGAACATGTCGGCCACCATCAGGAAGTCGAGCGTCGAGATGGCTTCGTGTACCTCGCGGCTGTCGGCGTAGGTGGCGAGCGAGTTGTTGCCGAAGACGAGGAACCCCTTGGTCCAGTACGGTTCGCCGGTGCGCATGGAGCGGAACACCGCCGGGATGTGCGCCGACGGCACCAGGGATCCCGCGCCGCCCAGCACGCGGAACTCCTGCGCGCCGAGGCGCTTCGCCTTCTGCTCCTCGGGCAGCGCCTCGGACAGGAACGGGAACGGCGCCACCGCCTTCATGCCGAGGCACCAGCCGCCCGGCACGTCGATGCTGCCGGTCAGCGCCGCCAGCATGGAGATGGCGCGCACGGTCTGGATGGTGTTGGGCGTGTGCTCGATGGCGCAGCCCCACTCGATGGCGCCGGGCTGCGCCGCCACCCACAGCCGCGCCGCGGCGCGGATGGTCGCCGCCGGCACCCAGGTGATGGGCTCGGCCCATTCCGGCGTGCAGTCCTTCACCCGTTCGGCGAGTTGCGGGAAGCCGTGGGTCCAGCGCTCGACGAAGTTGCGGTTCCACGTGCCGTCGGCGACGATGACGTTGAGCATGGCGAGCGCCAGCGCGTCGTCGGTGCCGGGGCGCAATTGCAGGAACACGTCGGCGCGCTTCGCAAGCCGGGTGCGGCGCGGATCGACGACGATGATCTTCGGCTTGGTCTTCAGCGCGTCGCGCACCATGAACCCGACCTCGCCGTCGGGGCTGGAATAGAGCGGGTTGTGGCCCCAGAACAGCAGCACGTCCGGCATGCGCTCGCCGCGATAGTCGGACCACGCCATGCCGCCGAAGGTCATGTGCATGGTGTTGACGCGGGGGAAGAAGCACTGCGCCGTGCCCGGCTCGCACCAGTTGGGCGTGCCCATCATGTTGGCGAAGCGGGGCACGAAGTTGCAGTGGTGGCGGCCGGTGCCGGTGCCGATGGCGATGGCTTCGCGGCCGTGGCGGTCCCAGATCCGGCGCACGTTGTCGCAGATGACGTCGTAGGCCTCGTCCCACGACGCCGCGCGCCACTTGCCCTCGCCGCGCGCGCCGGCGCGGATCAGCGGGCGGGTCAGCCGCGCCGGGTTGTAGACCAGCTCCAGGCTGGCGGCGCCCATGGGGCACAGCCGGCCGTGGTTGAGCGGCCCATCGGGGTCGCCCTCGATATGGACGATGCGCTCCCCCTTCACGTGCAAGAGCGCGCTGCACCCGCCGTGGCACATGCGGCAGGTGCTTTTCAGCACCCGGTCGGCGACGGGGACGGATTTTCCGGCAAGGCGGGGCGATCGGGCATCCATGGCGCGCCTCATCAACGTGGTTCGTCGCCGCGTGCAGCGGGAAAAGAATAGCAGAAACCCGTGCCCCTCCGTGCCCGTGTCATCGTGTTGCGCAGGGGGGCGGGGACGGTGCGGACCGCGGGAACCGCCTTCTGCGGCCCCCCGGCTACCGGCCGTCGCCGGTTTCCCGCGACCGGGACATTCGCGGCGCCGTCGGCACCGCGTTCCGGCGTCACACGTTGATGGAAAGAAGCCCGTACAGGTGAAGGACCACGAGAACGCCACCCACCAGCGCGGCGCATCTGGCAATCAGGGGAAGCAGGTCGGTCATGGCGCCCTCCTTAGCCAAATCGTGCGGCAGTTCATCGACAGCGTGCCGCCGCCGCGCCGCCATTGCAAGCGGCGATTGCGTCCGCACCGCCGCCGTGTGGATAATGCGGCGCCGGGACGGGACGGGGCGGAGCCTTTCCTTCCCGCCGCCGTCCGCCGGTCGTCAATGCGGGGGCCGCGGCGGGGGCGCTGCCGCGGCCTGAGTTCCGGGGACACGATACCCGTTTTTCGGACCGGGCGTCCGCTCCCCCGAATTCCTTACGGGAGGGATGGACGGAGAGAGGCGGCCGCCTCTCTCCCGTCAACCCCGCGGCAGGCGTCGTCAGGGCGTGATCATCGCCTTGGCGCGTTTCACGACATCCGCCGGCATGTCGATGGACGCGCGCAGGGCCGCCTCGGTTTCCTCTCCGGTCATCGGATCGATGACGAGTTGCAGCCGTTTGGCTTCGGCGAGGAGATGGTCCGACTTCGCCGCCTTCCAGAAGGCGGCGCGCAGCGCCGCCAGCCGGTCGGCCGGCACGCCCGGCGGCGTGGCGAAGGGGCGCGAGATCTCGATGGCGCCGAACAGGAAACGCATGACCCTGAGATCGTCGTCGTTGCGGGCGAGTTCGTATATCAGGGGCGCGTCGCCGAAGATCGCCGCCTTCTTCGATCCGGTCTGCATGATGGGCACCAGCTTGCCGGACTCGAAGTCCGCCCTCTTGTTACCCATGGCCTGCGACGCCCACACCGAGCAGCGCGCGTCGATCTCGCCGATCTCCAGCGCCATGAAGGCGGGGCCGGTGCCCTTGTAGCCCATGACGATCTTGGTCTTGTAGCCGAGCAGCTTCTGCAGCAGGCGCGGCTGGTGCGAGGCCGGATCGTCCTGGCCGTCGGCGCCGAAGATGATCAGGCGCTTCGTCGCCTCCCGGATGGACTTGATGCCGGACCGGCCGGATGCCGCGCAGCCGGAGACGTCGCGGGTCAGGTTGCCGATCCACTGGAACTTGAACGTGTCCCAGCGCACGTTGGGAATGCCCATCTTGGGGGCGGAAATCGCCGAGGTGGTGGGCAGGATGAGCACCGTCCCGTCCTTCGGTGCCACGTTGTAGACGTAATTGACGGAGCGGAACCCGCCGGAGCCCGGCATGTTCTGGACGATGACGTTGGGCTGGCCGGGAATGTAGCGGCCGATATGGCGGGCGAAGAACCGGCCCCACAGATCGGCGCCGCCGCCGGCGGCGTAGCCGACGACGACAGTGACGTTCTTTCCCTTGTAGAAATCGGCCACCGCGTCGGCAGACGCAGCCGGCGCGAAGCCGAGCACGCCGGCGGCGGCGATGCATGCGGCGACGGCAAATGGTCTCATGGTCGGCACTCCCTCGTTCGTTTCCTGCCTCGGGGGATTGTACGGGCGGAAAGAGGGTCTGTCATGTCGCCGCAGGGGCGGGGGTCTTTGACGGAATTCGAGCCTCGGCCGCCGCGGCGCAGCCGTTCCGGTAACCGGTCCCGCCGGACATAGTGGAGCCTATGATCTCAATCATACGCGCCGGCACGGGCCGGCAGTAGGGTCGATCGGCGCCATCAACGCGGAGGAAAATCCGATGACCCGATTCTTCATGCTTGCCGCAACCGCCATGCTGTGCACGTCCGCCACGGTCGCAGTGGCTCAGCATGCCGCCACGTCGGATCGTCAGACGCATGGCACCGTGTCGCCACCGGACGAGCGGGAGCCATTGCACTTTCCGCCCGCAATGCAGGCCAGCTTCCTCGGCAACATGCGCGACCACATGCAGACGCTGGATGGCATCCTGCACGCGGTGGCTGCCGGCGATTTCGCCAGCGCATCGCAGATCGCATCGGAGCGCCTGGGCCTCGACTCGCCCTCGGCGGCCGGCTGCAGACCGACCGACGCGGCGGCGACCGGGTCCGCATCGACGGTCAGGCCCGTGGCGCCGGGCTCGATGGACGAAATGATGGCCCTCTACATGCCCGAGGCAATGCGGGCGCTGGGACTCTCCATGCACAGCTCGGCGAGCGAGTTCGCCGCGGTGGCGGCGCAGGCCGCGACGACGCACGATAGCTCGGCCGTCGTCGGGGCGCTGTCCCGCGTTACCCGGAACTGCGTGGCCTGCCATTCGGCCTACCGCGTGCGGTAGACCCGCCGGAAGCGGAAACCGCCGCGCCAAGGCTGGCGGCGCGGCGTCGGGTGTCAACGTCGCGTCAAGATGGAACCCCAACGTTGCCCCAAGGTCTGGACGGGGCGGGCACCCCCGGCGGGCACGGCGAGGTTACGGCAAGGTCCTGCCCTGTGTGTGCGGCGTTTGAAACAGCCCATCACCCCCGCTATCACCCCATCTGGGATCAAGCGGCGGGGAAGAAAAGATAACTAACTGATTTTACTGGTGCCGGCTGAGGGATTCGAACCCCCGACCCCCTGATTACAAATCAGGCGCTCTACCAGCTGAGCTAAGCCGGCCCACGATGCGGTGTTCCTATAGCACAATCGGTCGCCGATCCGGTACGACGGCGTGGCCGCCCGCCCGCCCGGCGGGGGACGGCGGAGGTCACCTCTCCGCGTGGCGCGGCGGTGCCGCCTCGCCGAGCCGCGCCAGCGCCCGGTCGTGCGCCCGGCCGAGCAGGAGCTGCGCCGACACGGCGCCGATGAGGGCAAGGAACATGTCCCACTGGGTGTCCCACACATCGCCCTGGGTGGCGAGAAAGGCGGTGGCTTCGCTGCCGCTGAGCTCCGCCACCCACCACTCGATCATCTCGTAAAAGGCGCTGAAGGCGAGGCAGACACAGCAGACCAGGAAGAACAGCCATCTGCCCGCCCGCAGCGGCGACCGGCGCAGCAGGATCTCGCGCGCCAGGATGGCGGGAATGAAGCCCTGCGCCAGATGGCCGAGGCGGTCGTAGTGGTTGCGGGCGAGGTCGAACGTGTCGCGCAGCCACAGGCCGGCAGGCACCTCGGCATAGGTGTAGTGGGCGCCGAGCAGCAGGATCAGCGCGTGCAGCGTCAGCAGCCGGTAGAGCAGGTTGGTGAGGGGGGACCGCCGCCAGGTGGCGACCAGCAGGGGCGCGGCGATGATCACCGGCGCCGCCTCCAGCCACCAGGTGAGCCGGTCGGCCGGGTCGATGGCGGAGACGGCGAGCGCCAGTATTGCAATCAGCAGCAGGATGGCGGGCTCGGTGGCGGTGCGGGCGCTCATGGCCGGCAAGTCTAGAACCGTTGCGGTTCGCGCGAAATCCCTGCGGTCCGTCCCTTGCGTCCGGCGCGAAGCTGATCTCTATTACGCCATGCCGGGGATCGTATTCCGTAGGCCGTTCGCTCGACGTTCGGCGACCATGTACCGGGTGGCCGCGGCCATCGTTGTGGCGCTTGCCGCCGCGCCGGGTCACGTCCGGGCGCAGGCGGCGGCGGCGAACTGGTACGGGCTCTACGACATGGGCGCCGTGATGGCGCAGCCCCATCCGTTCGCCGTCGCGCCGGCGGCGTATGTCGCGCCCCCCTTGCCGGTGCCGCCGCGGCGGACGATGGGCCAGCCGGCGGCGTCGTCGTCCCGTTTCGTCCGGCCTTTTCCGGCGGTGGCCCGGGCGGCCCCGCGCGATGACGGGTGGAAGGTCTCCGACGTGGTATCCGAGGTCCGCGCCGGGCTGTTCGCGCACGACACCGGCCCCTTTTCGGCCAGGAAGGAGGACGGCGTCGATGTCAATCTCGAGCTGCTGTTCCGCTCGCCCGGCTTCCTCGACATCATCTGGTCGCCGCGGCCGCATCTCGGGGTCAGCGTCAATTCCGCCGGCGATACCAGCCAGGCCTATCTGGGGCTGACGTGGGAATACGCCTTCGCCGGGCGCTGGTTCGTCGAGTTCGGCTTCGGCGGCATGGTGCACGACGGCCATCTGGTCGGGATCGACGACGACGGTGTCATCCTCGGCAAGTCGCTCGGGTGCCGGGTCCTGTTTCGCGGGTCCCTCGGTGTCGGCTACCGCTTCGGCGAGCGGATGCGCCACGCCGTGATCGCCCATTTCGATCACAGCTCCAACGCCGGGCTGTGCGAGAAGAACACCTGGGACGGCACGGCGGGCGGGCGCCAGGATTTCGTCATCAACGAAGGGCTGGAATCCGCCGGGCTGCAGTACGGCTATCGCTTCTGACCGGCGCCGCCGGCGCCGCGCGTCACGGCGTAGAGCGCCACGGCCGCGGCGTTGGAGACGTTGAGGCTCGCCAGCGGCCCGTGGCCGTCGATCCGCACCAGCAGGTCGCAGCCGTCGCGGGTCAGGCGCCGGAGTCCCTCGTCCTCCGCCCCCAGCACCAGGGCCGTCCTGGGGAAGCGCCCGGCGCTCCCGATCGGGGTATCCGCCCCGGCGTCGAGCCCGATGCACCAGAACCCGGCTTCCTTCAGCGCCGCCAGCGCCCGCGCCAGGTTGACCGCGCGGATCAGCGGCACCGTTTCCAGCGCCCCCGACGCCGCCTTGGCCAGCGCGCCCGTGACCGACGGGGCGTGGCGGTCGGGGACGATGACGCAGCCGGCGCCGAACACGGCGGCCGAGCGCAGCACCGCCCCCACGTTCTGCGGATCCGATACCTGGTCCAGCACCACGGCGAGGCCGGTTTCGGCCAGCGCTGCGGCGGTGCAGAATTCATCCACCGACATTTCCACAGCCGGGTCGGCGAGCAGGGCGACGCCCTGGTGGACGGCGCCGGCGGGCAGCACCCGCTCGATGGCCTCGCGCGACACCGGTTCGGCGGCGATCCGGGGCGAATCGGGCGGGGACGGCGGCTCGCCCGCCACCAGCAACCGGTGCAGCCGCCGTTCCGGGTTGGCCAGCGCGGCGCCGACCGCATGCCGCCCATAGAGCCAGACCGGCCCGCCGCGCGCCGGGCCGGTCCGGAAGGTGCGGGAGCGGGAGCCGTCCGCCGGCGGATTGCCCTGACTTCCGATACGCTTGCGCCTGTTCGTCATTGCCTCTATATACTTGGCCGCGAAACATGGTGCGAACGCAAATTCTCCTGCCGGCTCGACGGAATGCGCGGGCAGCGACGGGAGGGTTTGCGCGCTAGGACATTGACAAACGGAGCGAAATTTCTATAACGCGCACGTCTGTTCACCGGCCCGCCCAGGGGTCCCCGACGGGGGGCCAACCGGGGAGGGGTGCCCGAGCGGCTAAAGGGGACGGACTGTAAATCCGTTGGCGTACGCCTACGTTGGTTCGAATCCAACCCCCTCCACCATCCCCGGCGCGGTGCGCCGGGTGGCGGAAAGGCGCCGGGCAACGACAGCCGTGCGAGCGGGATGAACGATACGGTATCGACAGTCGGGCCGAATTCGGCGGGTGTAGCTCAATGGTAGAGCCCCAGCCTTCCAAGCTGGTTACGTGGGTTCGATTCCCATCACCCGCTCCAGCATCCGGAAGCCCGGGGCGCGAACGCGCGGCGGACCACCGGCCGGAAAACCCGGGACGACAGGCGACAGGAACGGCCGCAGGCCAGGGCACCGGGAGACCAGGACAGAGGCGATGGCGAAAGCGAAATTCGAGCGTAGCAAGCCGCACTGCAACATCGGGACGATTGGTCACGTTGACCACGGGAAGACGACGCTGACGGCTGCGATCACGAAGGTTCTTGCGGAGTCCGGGGGCGCCGAGTTCACGGCGTACGACCAGATCGACAAGGCTCCGGAGGAGCGGGCGCGCGGGATCACGATCTCGACGGCGCATGTGGAGTACCAGACGGCGAACCGGCATTACGCACACGTCGACTGCCCGGGCCATGCGGACTACGTGAAGAACATGATCACGGGCGCGGCGCAGATGGACGGTGCGATTCTGGTTGTGTCGGCGGCGGACGGTCCGATGCCGCAGACGCGGGAGCACATTCTTCTGGCGCGGC
>Ga0326597_10009218_pt1 | contig 13256 bp, 7 predicted proteins | sample RVTome_12_FD_203789 | JGI IMG/M metagenome (GOLD analysis project Ga0326597, IMG submission 203789) | Soil microbial communities from uranium-contaminated site in the Upper Colorado River Basin, Wyoming, United States - RVT100D185 | ecosystem: Environmental > Terrestrial > Soil > Contaminated >... | reverse complement strand
CCGGCCGATCGCGCGCAAGGCGTTGTCTTCCCGTGGGCTCGAGGCCCCGACGCGAGGGCTCGGGATGCACTCGACGAGGAGGGGCAGGACCGAGGCGACGCTCCCGATGCCGCCCGTGCCGCCGAGCGCGCGCAGCCGCTCATCGAGCTCCCGGGGACCCGGGGCGGAGAGCACGAGCGCCGCGATGGCGTCGCCGAGCCCGGTGTCCGCGGAAGCGGCGAAGCTCCGCCGCCCTTCGAGCCCGTCGAGCAGGCGGCCCAGGTGGTCCGCGGACGCGGCGCTGACCGGTGTCGTGGAACGCATGACCGGCTCCTCTCGGAGGCTCGACCGTTCAGTCACCGGCGGCTCTCCAAGGCGGTGCGCTTCGTCGCGCGCCCGCCCCTGCTCCCGTCCCGCGACACCGGCATTGAATTCCAGGAGATGTGGAGAATCCGTGGAGGCGCACGTCTCTTCATCTTGCGCAGGTTAGCCGCGGCGCGTGCGTCGAGTCCTGAGGGCTCTACGAAGTTTTTCCGAAGGGAGCCGCCGGGTCGCCCGCCCGGGGACCCGAAGAGGAGGCGAAGACCTGCATCTCCAGCATCCGGAAGGCCCGCAGGTCACGCAGGGGGGCGAGCTTGGGATCCACCCCGAGGAACAGGATCCACGGGTCACGTTCGCTCGCTGCCTCCGCGAGCCGGCTCAGGGCCTCTTCGTCTTCCCCGAGGACCACGTGGACGCCGGCTCGCAGGTAGGGCGAGACGTAGGCGGCCGACGACGACTCGACGCGGGCGAGTGCGGTGCGCGCCTCCTCCACGCGGCCGGTGGCGCCGAGGCCCCAGGCGAGGTAGGCGCACAGGGCCGGGTTGCCGCCGGACGTGTCGCACGCATGGCGCAGAGCGGAGAGGCCCTCGACGTGGCGTCCGAGCCGTACGAGGGAGACTCCCCGGCCCCAGTGGCCGATGACGTGGGTGGGCTCGAGCTCCACGACCTTCACGTACCGCTCGAGCGCACGCTCGTCCTCGCCCGCGAGCGTCCACCGAAGCCCGCGCAGGGCGTAGGCCACCACCGACACCGGGTCCTGGGCGAGCGCGCGGGCCGCGCTCTCGTCCCCCTCTTCGAGGCGGCCCTGGCAGAGCTGGAGCAGCGCGTTCCACTGGTGGGCGTTCACCGAGCGCTCGTCGATCGCGAGCGCGCGGCCCATCGCGGCCTCCGCCTTGGGCCAGTCCCAGCCCGCGAGCACGTTCAGATAGGCGTCGGCGACGTGGGCGATCGCGAGGGGCGGCCCGGCGTCGAGCGCGCGGCCGATCGCTTCCGCGGCCTGCGGCCACGCCTCGCGCGGAGCGAGGCCTCCGGTGACCGCAAGCGCGATGTAGACCGAGGCCTTTCCGACGAGGGCGAGGGAATACGCGGGGTCGTGCCCGAGCGCCTCGTCGAAGCAGGAGATCGCCTGGCGCAGCGAAGGGCTCGTGAGGCGGAACCAGAAGTGCACGCCGCGCGCGAAGGCCTGGTAGGCCTCGAGGCTGGAGGTTGGATGCCGCTTCAAGGACTTCCGCTCCCGGGCGTCCAGCCTCAGCCGGAGCGCCGCCGCGAGCTCGTCGGCGAGCCCGTCCTGAAGGGCGAACAGGTCGGCGAAGGCGCCTTCGAAGCGCGTGCTCCAGGAGGGGGAAGCCTCGTTGGTCGGGACGAGCTGGGCGGTGACCCGGAGGCGGTCGCGCTGGCGCTGGAAGTGACCCTCGAGGACGGCGTCCACGGACAGCTCTCGGCCCGCCGCGTGCGGATCGGGCCGACGGCGTGCGAAGCGGACGACCGCGCTCGTGGGACGCACGGCGACCCGACCCGTGCCCGCGAGACGGGTGATGATGGCGTCGGCCATGGCGATGCCGAGGCCATTGTCGTCGCTGCCGCTGAGGTTGCGGAAGGGAAGGACCCCGAGGCTGGGCGCCGAGACTTCGGGCGGAGAGGGGCAGAAGCGGTAGCCGCGCCGCGAAAGCGTCTCGATGTAGGGCCGGCCGTCGCGCCGGCGGCCGAGGCATTTCCGCAGCGCCGACATGGTGACCGTGAGGTTGCTCTCCTCGACCGTGACGTCGGGCCACACGCGCGAGAGCAGCTCGTCCTTGGACACCACGTCGCCTCCGGCGCTCACGAGCGTCGCCAGGAGCGCGACGGCCTTGGGGGGAAGGCTCACCACCTCGTTCTCGCGCCAGAGGACCAGCTTGGCCGCGTCGAGGCGGAACGGCCCGAAGGTGTGCGATTCGGTGCGCTCGTGCATGACCACCCTTCGGGCCGCGGTGCATCACGCTACCGCCGGTCCCGGGGACGGTCAAGCACGGGGTCACGAATACCTCCGCTGGTGTGATGCGCATCACCGCCGCCGGCCTCCCCGCTGAACGGAATATGCCCAATCAGCCCGCTCTGGGGCCTGGCTTCCGAGTGCTCTTTCGGGCACGTTCCCGATGACGGTGGATACGCTTCAAGGTCGGGAGGGGGGGCCTGAACCCCCCCAGCGCCGGCGAGGCGCGGGAGAACGCCTCGCCGGCAAACGTGTGCTTCCGGAACGCGCCCAGAATCAAGGGTAGGTGGGCCGGAACGCCACCGTCACGCCGGGGTAGTGCTGGCTGTACCAGTCCCGGAGCACCTGGTCGGAGAACTCGTTCCCCCAGACGACGACATGGCGGGCGTCGAGGTTGCCGATGCCGGCGTCGTCGTAGCTGAAGCCGACGGTCCGGCGTCCGTTGCTGTAGGCCTGTCGGACGACCCTGAGGAACTGATCCTTGCTGGCCTGGGCGTTGACCACCCAGTACTCTCGGGCGTACTGCACCCGCGGCTGCCCGCGCCCGCTCGCCGGCGCGGAGGTCGCGTACGGGCCGTATTGGAACAACGGCTGACCCGGGATGGAGCGGAACTCGACGCTGACGCCGCCGTAGTGCTGCGCGTACCAGTTGCGCAAGACAGTGCGGTCGAACTCGGTGCCCCAGACGACCACCCGGCGGACGTCGAGATCGCCGATGCCGGCGTCGTCGTAGCTGAAGCCGATCGTCTTGCGACCGGCGTATCCCAGGTCGGCGATCGCCTCGACCTGACCCTGGGTCGCGCGAGAGTCGATCACCCAGTACTCGCGCTGGTACTGCACGCGGGGCCCGCCGCGGTCGCTGGCGCTTGTCCACCTGTAGTTGCGGCTCACGGCGACGTCGTAGTCGGATCGGATCTGGCCCTCGTAGTCGCTGCCCTTGATGCCGAAGTGGGCGTCGCACCCCTGGCACCACCGGTAGGGATTGAGGGTTCGGTAGAGAGGGCGCCCGTTGCTCGACGCCCACGCGTTGTAGCTGTTGATCGTCTCGTAGGCCTTCTGCATCCACCCTGCGCGGTAGTTGTTGTTCGGATCCTGGTTGTCCGACCACCACCAGGTGCCGTTGGTCTCGGTGGCGTAGAACGGCTTGCTCCACAGCGAAGACGGCGTGTAGTCGACCCATTCGCGATAGACGTTGAAGCTCCAGGCGACGGTGCGGCCGCCCACGACGCTCGTCTCGTTGAAGCGATTGAGATCGTAGGTGCGGGAGTTGACGTGCACGGCAATGCCGTCGGGCACGATGCCGCGGTTGAGGATCGCGGTCAGCATCTGGTTGTGGTAGTCGGCCGAATAGGCCGGGCTCGAGCCGTGCTGAAGACCGCACACGGTCCCGGCGCCAAAGGCCGCGAACGGCGCCAGGGCCTGGGTCACGACGTGGGCGCCCGGACGCCGCGCCTTGATCGCGTTGTACGCCTTCTGGAAGAACTCGGCGTAGTCAGCCGGCGTGATACGGGCGGATGGATCCTCGATCAGTGGCCATTCGACCGGCAGGTTGGTCTCGTTGCCGATGACGAAGATGCGCGCGGTTGGCGTGTTGGCCGCGTAGTTTCCGAGATTGGTGGCGTAGGTGTCCCACTTCCACCGCGGGGGGATGCTGCCACGGCAGTTGTATCCGTAGTTGAGGCGCACGATGACCTCGTGTCCGCGCCCCACGATGTCCGAGAAGTTGTTGCTCGCGTTGGGATTGTCACCAACCTCGATCGTAGCCGTCACCCACCCGCGGTGGCTCGAGAGGTGGGCGTCGAGGAACTCCGTGACACCGCTGTCGTGGTCGTGAATGCCGTAGATGGTGGGGGGGAAGGTCTGAGCGGCCGCCACACCCGCGATCGCCAGGCTGGCGACCAGGGCGAGGACGGCGATTCGAGACGAGCTCATGTTCATGGTCCTCCAGGTTCGGGTCCATTTTGATGACGTGGGGTCGTTCCCCTCGCATCCGCAGTGTTTGATCTGCGATCAGCCCATCGGTCCCGGAGGACGGCCCCGGTGCCCTCGATAGCCACGAAGCCGGGGGGTCATTCCCGTCTTCGATCGGCACGACGAGCGTAGCGGCCCCTGGCCCTGGGAGTCCTGAAGCGTCTGCGAAGTTTTCCCGAAGAAGGCGTCCTCGTCGGCGCGCCTGCCTACCTTTTTGCGTTAGAGAAGCATCCAGACGAGACTCGCATCCCGCACCGGCCGCCCGTCCCGGCAGTTCGCGGCTCGGCGGAAGCAACCCCGCCGCCGAAGCATGGCTATTTGCGCTCTCTACAGAGCGCGAGCACTGCTACCCACAGCCGCCCGGGATGACCCACCTGGAGGCGGCCGTGCGACGGGCGACGACACGCCAGAAGGTCGGCTCGCCCCGGGGCGAGTCAGAGCGCGATCGAGCGTCCCTTGTCCCCCGCGGTGTCAGCGAGCTTCGGCGGTCACCGACGACGGCGCCGGCGGCCCACCCCCAGCGCAGCCAGTCCCGAACCGAGCAGGACCAGGGAGGCGGGCTCGGGAATCGGAGGCTCCCCAGTCTCGGGAACCTCGAAGGTGAGGGTGTCGAGCGCATCCTGGTCGGAGGGGTTGATCACCACACGTCGGATGCCGTCGGCAGAGACGGAGGCGACGCAGATCCCCTCCGTAGTGTGGGGAGGGGGGTTGTTGTTGCAGAGAGCCTGGTCGCTGACGAGGAGGTTGTTGTTGATGTCGTACGCGGACATGAGCAGCTGATCGGAATCGAACGGGCCGTCGTTTCGCGTGTAGCCCTCCAGGCTCACGAAGCTCACGTCGAAGTCGAACAGGACGACGAGCGTGCTGCTGCCGGGCGGGACGCAGCCATTGATGTTGGGCGAGGTCGACCCCACGGCTGTGCAAAGGTGGTTGAGCGAGGTGTTCGCCGTGTAGGTCGGAAAACGGCTCGACCGGTTTCCGGTCCGAAACCCTCCGCTGAAGTGCACTCCGATCGCGGCGTACTCGTTGTCGATGATCTCCAGGTCCGGGATGTCGTTTCCGCCCGCGTCCTGATCGAAGCCGATGACCATCGCTCGGGCCGTCGATGCCACCCCCAGGCAGACAGCCAGCAGGGCCGCACGGTGAAACAGCGCGTTCATTCTTCCGTCCATGGGATATCCTCCCCGACGCTCTTTGTTTGGGCAAAGCACCGGCGACTCCACGTCGCCCGGCTCACGAACGCGATGCAACTTGCGTGCCGGAAATGCGAAGGGACCGGCGGATGAGGAGTTTACCCGTCACCGGGGTCTCAGGACTCGGCAGCCGCGAACGTCAAGCATCTTGACGCTCCAAGGCAGACCGGCCTCCCGAGAGGCACAGAAAGGGGCGATGCGGCCTCACAAGCCGCTGAATCGCGGCGCTCGGCGCGGAGAACACACAGCGGCTGAGCCACTGTCGGACCTTCTTACGCCCCTGACACGCCACGGGCGCGGGCGCCCCCTCCGGTCCTCGCTCCGGAAGCTGCGTTCGATCGTCGAAGGAAGCACAGCCGCTCGGGCGGATCGACCAAGGAGCCTTCCGCAGGAAGGCAAGTTGCGACGAGCGCCCTCACGTGCCCCCCCCCAGACTCTCGCCGCCGGTTCGCTCGGCCATCGGCGGCGACTCTGTCGCCGGGCGGGCGTTCGCAGGGTCGTTCCTGCCGTTCGTCCGCCCTCGACGGGGGACGGTCGTGCCGGTCGGGCAGGCCAATTGGCTGTACGGCGTTCAGGTAGGCTTCGCCCATGAGCGACCACGACTACGATTCGACCGATCGGTCTCGCGTCAGAAGGCGCCCCGAGCGAGGCTCCCACGAGCGCGCCGTCGTCGAGGAGATCCTCGACGACGGGCTCGTGTGTCACGTCGGCTTCGTCGCCGACGGACGGCCGATCGTGATTCCCATGGGGTACGCCCGCGACGGCGAGCGTCTGTTGCTCCACGGCGCTCCCGCCAGCCGCCTCGTGAAGACCCTCGAAGCGGGAGCGGAGGCCTGCATCTCGGTGACGCTGCTCGACGGGTTGGTGCTGGCCCGCTCCGCGTTCAACTCCTCGATGAACTACCGCTCGGTGGTCGTCTTTGGGAAATGCCGCAGCCTCGCCGCCGAGGACCGGCGGAAGGCCCTGGAGATCCTGACCGAGCACTTCGCGCCCGGGCGGGGAGCCGAGGCGCGACCGATGAGCGAAGAAGAGATCGCGGGCACCGTCGTGCTGGCGGTGTCGATCGACGAGGCCACGGCCAAGGTGCGCACGGGCGATCCTGTCGATCCGGAGGAAGATCTTTCCTTCCCGGTGTGGGCGGGAGTGATCCCCCTCCGCCTCCGCCCCGGCACGCCCATCCCCGCCTCGAACCTGGCAGCGGGAATCGAGCCGTCGCGCGTCGTGACCGAATACCGCCCCGGACCCGCCGCCTCGTGATGGCCCACTCCGTCCACCGGGAGCCCGACGAAACCGTGTTAGTGTCCCGCCCGCGCGGAGGTGCGATGAAGAAGGCGACGCTTCTCTTCCTGGTCCTGGCCCTCGGGCGCCCATCCGCCGGCGGTGGCGACGACTCCTCGGACGAGCAGGCCCGCGGTGTCCACAAAAGGGCCCTGGTCCTCGACACCCACGACGACACCCCCCAGCGGATGGTCTTCCAGGGGCTCGACCTCGGGGCCCGCGATTCCCGGGGGCACGTGGACATCCCCCGCATGCGCGAGGGTGGCCTCGACGCCATCTTCTTTTCCATCTGGGTCCCGAGCAAGGTCACGGGGCCCGAGGCCGTGAAGCGGGCCCTGCGCCAGATCGATGCCGTGCGCGAGCAGGTGCGGCGCCATCGGGCCGACCTGCGGCTCGCCACCACCGCCTCGGAGGTCGAGGCCGCGGTGGCCGAGGGGAAGATCGCCGTGCTCATGGGCATGGAGGGCGGCCACATGATCGACGACGACCTGGGCCTGCTGCGCACCTACGCCGCTCTCGGCGTCCGCTATCTCACCCTCACCCACTTTCTCAACAACAACTGGGCCGACTCCTCCACCGACGAGCCTGCCCACGACGGGCTCACCCCGTTCGGCAAGGACGTGGTCCGCGAGCTCAACCGCCTGGGCATGCTCGTGGACGTCTCTCACGTCGCCGACAAGACCTTCTACGACGCCCTCGCCACCACCAAGGCGCCGGTGATCGCCTCGCATTCCTCGTGCCGCGCCCTCTGCGTCCACCCTCGCAACATGAGCGACGACATGCTCCGGGCCCTGGCCCGAAACGGAGGGGTCATCCAGATCAACTTCGAGATCACCTACCTCAGCCAGGAGGCCCGCGACGCCAAGAAGGCCCGCGGCGCGAGCGTCGAGCTCGAGGACGCCGAGCTGCGGAAGATGTGCGGCGAGGACGAGGCCTGCCAGGTCCAGGAGGGCGAGCGCCGCGACCGGCAGGCCATGGAGGCGGGGACGCTCCCTCGGGTGGGCTTCGAGAAGATCGTCGAGCACATCGACCACGCGGTGCGCGTGGCCGGCATCGATCACGTGGGCCTGGGCTCGGACTTCGACGGCGCCTCCATGCCCCTCGGCATGGAGGACTGCTCCAAGCTGCCCCGCCTCACGTCGGCGCTCCTCGCCCGCGGCTACTCCGAGGCCGATGTCGAGAAGGTCCTGGGAGGCAACCTGCTGCGTGTCCTCCAGCAGGCGCAGGAGATCGCCTCCACGGCAACCGGCCAGTAGGGCGGCGCCCGTCTCGAGCTCGACGCGATCCTCGGCCGGTGGGGCTTCGACGCGGCGGTCGACATCTCGCCCGCGTACGAGCGCGGCGTCAGTGCCCCCGACTCAGCGTCCGCTCCGATCCGGATAGGCGGGCTTCGCCGGCGGCCGGGGCGGGTCTTCCTCGAGGCGCTGCAGGACCTCCCGGATGGCCCGCTCGAGCTGGGGGTCGCCGCCGTTCTGCATGAGCGACGGGTCGTCCACGACCTCGATGTCGGGCTCGACCCCGTGGCCTTCGACGATCCAGCGGCCGTCGGTGCTGTAGATCCCGAAGGTGGGCACGCTGACGGTACCCCCGTCGACGAGGGACGGGACCCCCGAGATCCCGATGAGCCCTCCCCAGGTCCGCGTGCCGATGAGGGGGCCGACGCCCGCCTGCTTGAAGTAGAGGGGGAAGGCGTCGCCTCCCGAGCCGCTCCACCCGTTGATGAGCATCACCGTCGGGCCGACGTGGGCCACCGGCGGCCACTGCCAGTCCTTCCCGTCGCGCACGCCCCAGTAGTTGTACAGGGGCCGGTTGAGCAGCTCCACGAAACGGTCGGGGATCTGGCCGCCGTTGTTGAACCGCTCGTCGACGATCAGGCCCTCCTTGTGGAACTGGCCGACGAACTGGCGGACGAGGTCGGTCTGTCCCTGCTGGCCGGTGTCCGGCACGTAGACGTAGCCCACGCGCCCGTTCGTGGCCGCTTCGACCTTGAGCCGGTTCCGCTCGATCCAGGCGAGGTGGCGCAGGCGGTCTTCCTCATCGAGGGTCTCGACCAGCACCTCGCGAGCGCCTTCCGTCGAGGGGCTCGAGTTGACGGTGAGCAGGATCGTCTTCTTGGCGAGACCCTGGAAGGCGGCCCAGGGGTCCTGGTCGACGTCGACCGGCACGTGGTCCACCGCCAGCAGGTAGTCGCCTTCCTTCACGCCCAGGCCGGGCCGGTCGAGGGGAGAGCGGACCTCGGTGTCCCACGCGGCGCCGCGCAGGATGCGCTCGATCCGGTAGGCCCCGTTCTCGAGGGAGAAGTCGGCGCCGAGCATCCCGACGCCGCGCTCCTTGCCCTTCTCGAGGTCGCCGCCGCCGCGATACGAGTGCGAGGAGTTCAGCTCGGCGATCATCTCGCCGATCACGAAGTTGACGTCCCAGCGCGTGACCGCGTCGTCGAGCAGCGTCCCGTAGCGCTGCCGCATCTCGCTCCAGTTCACGCCGTGGAGCCCGGGATCGTAGAAGTAGTCTCGCTCGAAACGCCAGGCGTCGTCGAACATCTGGCGCCACTCGGCGCGGGGGTCGATCTCCCGCTCGAGGTCCGCGGTGGCGATCTTCTTCTCGAGCTTCTGGTCGGGCTTGGGCTCGACGATGGCGTAGTCTTCCTTCTTCCACGCGAGCAGCTTCGTCCCGTCCGCCGAGACCTCGAACCCGTCCACGTCCTCGACGACCGTCTTCTCCTCGCGCTCCTCGAGATCCCAGGAGACGAGCGGGCTCTTCGCGTCCTCGGGCTCGCCCGTCCGCGGAACTCGACGGTAGAGGACCATGCCGGGGATGGCGGCGAGGCGGTCGTAGTTGCCGGCGGCCGCGGGCAGGAGGACGATGCGCTCCTCGAAGCCGTCGATGTCGATCTCGACCGGCTTGGGCGGCTCCTTCTTCTCGGCCTCGTCCTTCTTCGCGCTCCCGGAGCCGTCCTTCGCCTTCTGGCCCTTGTCCTTTCCCGCCGCCTTCTCCTTGTCCTTCTTCTCGTCTTCACCCTCGGCGTCGTTGCGCGGCGCGAGTGGAGACGGCACGTCCTGGCGCAGGGGCACCGCGGCGACGAGGGTCGTGTTGGCGTAGATCCAGGTGTTGTCGAGGTCGCTGTAGATCGGCTTGAACGAGCGGTTCGTGAGGAAGTAGAGGTACCGGCCCTCGGGGTCGAAGACGGGAGCGGCGTCCGCGTAGAAGCCCCGCGTGGCCTGGTGCCGCTTCGCCTCCCGGGTGTCGTAGAGAAACAAGGCGGTCTGACGGCTCTCGAGGTCGCGGGACCAGGCGAGCCATCGGCTGTCCGCCGACCAGCTCGCCCGGAACGACCGCAGGGCGCCTTCGTAGAAGAACCGCGCCTGGTCGACGACCGTGGCGCGACCGCCCGCCACGTCGCAGACCTGGATCTGCATGCGGTTGTCGATGAAGGCGACGTGTTTCGAGTCCGGCGACCAGGAGATCTGGTAGCGGAACCCCGGCCCGAGCGTCGTGACCTGGCGCTCCGCTCCCGAGCCGTCGGCCGGCCTCACCACGAGCTCGTACTCGCCCGAGCGGTCGGTCCAGTAGGCGACCGTCTTCCCGTCCGGCGACCACGCGGGATAGCGGTGGGCGGCATCGGAGCCCGGAGTCAGCTCGAGCACGACGCCGTGCTCCGCGGGGAGGGAGAAGACGCCGCCGCGTGCTTCGAGCAGGGCCCGCTTGCCGGAAGGGGAGATCCCGGGATTTGCGATGAGCGGGGCGACCTTCTCCGCCCGGGGCCGAAGGGTGGCCCGGTCGGTCACCACGGCGACCTCGACCTCGCGCAGGGTCTCGCCCGGCAGCTCGAGGCGATACAGACGGTCGGCGTTCTCGAACACGATGTCTTTGGGGCCGATCGACGGGAAGCGCACGTCGTACTCCTCGAAGTGCGTGACCTGCCGGAAGGCGTCGGTCGCGACGTCGAGCGCCCAGATGTTCCCGCGCTTGTTCGGGTCGCGGTCGGAGAGGAAGTACAGCGTCTCGCCGTACCACATCGGCTGGCCGTCGTTGGCCGGGTCGTGGGTGAGGTTGCGCGCCTCGCGCGTCACCAGGTCGAAGAGCCAGATCTCGGGCGCCCAGCCCCCGCGATAGCGCTTCCAGGTTCGGAAGTCGCGGGTCTGCGGCATGTAGGCCAGCCGTCGCCCGTCCGCGGCCACGGTCCCGAACTCTCCATAGGGGACGGGGAGCATCTTGGGAAGGCCGCCCTTCGCGGAGACCTGGTAGAGCTGGTTGAAGCGGTCCTTGCCCGCGGTCATGCTCGTCGCGAACAGGATGCTCTCGCCGTCGGGCAGCCAGCCGAGCATCCGGTCCGGCGCCGGGTTGTGCGTGACCCGGGTGGGGGTGCCTCCGGTGGCCGCGACCACGTAGATGTCGGGGTTCCCGTCGTAGTCGGCGGTGTAGCCGAGACGAGTGCCATCGGGCGAGAAGCGAGGAAAGGACTCCTCTCCCGCGGGCGTGCTCAGGCGGTGGGCGAGGCCTCCGTCCCTGGGAACCAGCCAGATGTCGCCCGCGTAGACGAACGCGATCTGCGTGCTCGAGACCGCCGGATGACGGAGCATACGAGCGTCGATCTGCGCGGTCGCGGGCACGGTCCGTCCCAGCAGGAGCGCTGTCCAGATGAGAACGGCTGCCTTCATGAAGTCCTCCCTACGGTTGCGGCGTCACTCCGTCATCGGCGGTCTCGACGTGCCGGGTCGTTCTCCTCGATGCCGCAGGCCATCGAACAGCGTCTGGAGCAGGGCCCCGGTGCGGTCGGCGCCGTACTCCCAGAACATGGCGTCGGCGAGGCCGTGCTCGCGGATGTAGCGGCTCTTGACGCGGAGAGACTCCGGATCTTCATAGGTGACGAACAAGCGTCTCTCCGGGTTCCACAGATACGGCGCCTGGGCCCAGGAGTCCCAATGCCGGGCGAACCCGTCCTGGCCGACGAGGGCGGCGAGGGCCGTGTACGACGTGTCGATCCGCTCGGTGGGGGGGGCACCCCGCTGCAGGAGACCGTCGTCCGTTCCCTGCACCTGGCCCCACACCCGTCCGTAGAAGGGCACGCCGAGAACGAGCTTGTCCGGCGGCACTCCGGCCCCGACGAAGTCGCGGACGGCGCCGTCGGCGGAGAGCCGCTTGGAATCCCCGGGATGGAGATACAGCGCCGCGTGGTGCCCGGTCAGGGAGTCTCCTCCGGCCTCGCGGAAGTCGTAGGTCATGAGGTTCACGTAGTCCACGACCGCCTGCACCTTGTCCATCTCGACGTGAGCGAGGAAGTCGGGGAAGGCCCCGGCGGCGAAGGTGAGCAGGTAGTGGCGGCCCGCGCCTGCTCCGGCCGCGTCCAGCGCGGTCCGCAGCTCGGACATGAGGGCCGTGAAGTTCTCGCGGTCCTCGGGCCGGTGGGTGTTGCCGTATCCGGGGAGGCCGGGATACTCCCAGTCGACGTCGAAGCCGTCGAGGTCGTGAGCGAGGACGAAGCGGACGGCGCTGTCGACGAAGCGTTGCCGGCTCTGCGTGGTCACCGCTGCGTCCGAGAACCCGCCCGACCAGGTCCAGCCCCCCACCGAGACGAGGATCTTCAGGTCGGGGTGCTCGCGGCGAAGTCCGGTCAGCACCCGCAGGTTCTCGGCGTCGCGGGCGAAGCCTTCCACGACCTCGCCGTCTTCGACGTTGGCGAAGGCGTAGTTGATGTGGGTCAGCTTCCCGGCGTCGATCGCCCGCGGGTCGATCGGCTCTTCCCGGGAGAAGACGTATCCGATGATGACGTGGCCCGGCGCGGCGGTGGGTGGCGCCACGACGGAAGAGCGTGTGGTCTCATCGCGGAAGGGGAGGCCCGCCCCCCCGTCCGCCGAGGCCGTCGACGACGCCGAGATCGCGAGGGACGCGCCGAGAACGAGAGCCAGTCCGGTTGAATTCACCACTCCTCCTTCGGATCAGACGTGCAGCCGCAGCCCCCGTGACCGCAGCCACCCGCACAGGCGCACGACCGCCCACGCGAAGACGGCCGACCGCAGCATGCCGATCGCGGTGTGCTCCCCGAGCGCCTCATACGGGTTGGTTCCGCCGAACGCCGGCGCGCCGAGCGTGAAGAGCGAGAGAAAGAAGGGCGCCATGAAGTAGGCCAGGAGAGCGTTCTCGCCCCCGATCGTGAAGACCCGCGGCCAGCGACCCCCGCCCCTGACGTCCGCGAGCACGAAGAAGACGACCCACGCGGTGGCAGTGAGCGCCGAGGAGAGCAGGCACCACGGCGGCGTGGCGAGCGGCTTGTTGATGGTGAACGCCGGGTGCAGGGCGTGGAGCGCGTGGAGGAGGAGGCCGGCGGACGCGAGTCCGGCGGCGAAACCCAGGGTCGGACGAACGAACGCCCGTGGTGAGGCGCCTCCGCGGCGGTGGAGCACGAGCATGAGACCGAGAACGGTCCCCGACAGCGTGACCGCGGCGAGAGATCCGAGGTTCTGGCCCACGTGAAGGACGCCTCGCAGGGCCACGAGCCCACCGACCCCGCCGACCTCGTCGGCCAGGTACAGACAATACAGGAGGCT
>Ga0326597_10009217_pt1 | contig 13257 bp, 7 predicted proteins | sample RVTome_12_FD_203789 | JGI IMG/M metagenome (GOLD analysis project Ga0326597, IMG submission 203789) | Soil microbial communities from uranium-contaminated site in the Upper Colorado River Basin, Wyoming, United States - RVT100D185 | ecosystem: Environmental > Terrestrial > Soil > Contaminated >... | reverse complement strand
CGGACAATGAAGTATTAGGTGTTGGAACTTATAACTATGTTTTCAATTCAACAAGCGGTGAAAACTGGACTTCAAGTTCAAGTCTTGATACTTTTGAGCTGGCTGTGAATCAAGAAACTCCAACGCTGAGTTTGTCTGTTGTTAATGCAACATACCCAAGCAACGGAACAATCAATGCATCTGAAAGCAATTCGGGAGATGATGATTTGACTTACAATCTTTACATTGATGGGATATTTGAGAGTTCTGGAAGCAGCATAAACATTTTCAAACATCTTGCTGCAGGAACATATAACATAACTTACAACACGACGGGCGGAGCTAATTACAGTTCAGGAACAAATTCAACTCTTCTTACTATTAGCCAAGGAACTCCTTCTGGAACAATTACAGGAACAACTCCAATAACATACGGAACAGCTGCAGACATTCAAGGAAGTGAGAGTAACACAGGTGACAGCGATGTAACATATGGATTGTTCAGAAACAATACAGCTGTAAGCAATCCGGACAATGAAGTATTAGGTGTTGGAACTTATAACTATGTTTTCAATTCAACAAGCGGTGAAAACTGGACTTCAAGTTCAAGTCTTGATACTTTTGAGCTGGCTGTGAATCAAGAAACTCCAACGCTAAGCTTAAGTGTGACAAATGCAACATACCCGAACAACGGAACAATCAATGCATCTGAAACAAACTCGGGAGATGGTGATTTGACTTACAGGTTGTTTATTGACGGGGTTGAAGAAACTACCGGAAGCAGCATAAATGTAAGCAGATTGCTGGCTGCAGGAACCTACAACATAACTTACAATACAACAGGCGGAGCTAATTACAGTTCAGGAACAAATACAACTCTTCTTACTATTAGCCAAGGAACTCCAACAGCAAGCCTCACAAACGACAAGGCATGGACAAGGGAATATGATGGAACCAACAACACAATAGGAATAACTGAAAGCAATTCTGGAGATTCAGATGTAACATATACTTTATGGAGAAATGATACAGACTATGGAACTTCTGATTCTATAGGAGATATTGGAGTATACATATATAAGATTAATACAACAGGAGGAGAAAATTGGAGCTCTACAGATGACATGGATACTAATACCCTAACAATCCAGGATACAACCAATCCATTAATAGATTTCACAACAGGAACAGAATTAAATAACACAAATTTCTCAAGAAGCTGGATTTTCATGAATGTTTCTGTGACAGAACTAGCTGAAGATACAATAACTTTCTATCTATACAATTCCACAGATCTAATAAACCAAACCCAGTACACAGACTCAACGAGAGAGATAAATTTCACTAATATTCCAGACGGAACCTATTATTACAATGTTACTGTTAATGACACTTCTGGCAACGAAAATTCAACAGAAACAAGAACAATAAATCTGGATTCCACACTCCCTTCAGTAGAATTTACAACAGGAACACCTATAGACAATGATAACCTGACTCAAACATACATCTTTGTGAACGTAACTGTCATAGAGGATAATTTCAAGAATATCACATTTACCTTGTTTAATTCAACCTCTCAGGTAAACATAACAACCTACACCGGTGAAATTTTTGAGATAAACTACACGAATCTACCTGATGAAACCTATGCATATAACGTGACGGTGAGAGATTATTTTTCAAATGAAAATTCAACTGCAACCAGAACAGTAACTTTGGATAACGGGGCTCCCGTCACAGACTATGTCTTGCCTACAGAAAGCTCAGGCGTTTCCAGGGCAAGAAACTACATAGAAATAAATGTAACAGCCACAGACAGCAGCTTAGATAGTATTGTCATACGGCTTTACAACTCTTCAAATGAATTGATAAATTCAAGCATAACTGGTTTTTCTCCTAATTTTATTAACTTTACGAATCTTGCAGACGGATTGTATTATTATAACGCCACCGCAAATGATACACTCGGAAATTCTGCAAACCTTTCAACCAGAAACATAACATTAGACACAACAGCTCCTGTCTTTACGACAATTCCTGCAAATGCAACTCTTGAATATCCTTCTGATTTTTTAGGGGTTTACTTTAACGCGACAGATTCTGGTGTTGGAATAGATGTCTTCTCTGTGAATGATACAGGCAACTTCACAATAAATTCAACAGGATTCTTATCAAACGCCACTATTTTGGAAATTTCCAATTACACGATACTGGTTTCTGTAAATGACACATTGGGAAATACAAATTCGACAGTTTATAGTGTTGATGTTTTGGATACATCTCTTCCATCCATAAACTTCACAAATCCAACAGAAGAAAATAATTCCATACTAACAAGAAATTACATACAGGTTAATGTAACTGCAGCAGACAACGGTTCAGGCATAGACACAATTTCCATAAGGCTTTACAACGAAACAAATCTTATCCAAACAAGCAGTTCAAGTTTTAGTCCGCTTTTTGTGAATTATACCAGTTTAGATGACGGAATTTATTATTTCAATTCAACTGCGGCAGACAACTCAGGAAATGAAAATTCAACAGAAACAAGAAATGTAACAATAAACATTACTGCAGCACCTATAGGCCCTGGCGGAGGAACCGGAGGAGGCGGGGGGACTGGCGAAGAGATTTTAGAATGTACATCTAATAATGACTGTGAAGATGGTTTAGCTTGCTGGAACAATGAATGTGTTAAGTTATTTGACGCAAAAATACTAAGCTTCGAATCTCCTGTAACACTTGGCAGCTTCTTCAACTTTACCTATTATATCAAGGGTGTTGCAGACATAAACAGTGATGTAATTGTAAGGTTCTGGATTGAAAACGCTGCAGGAGAGACCATCACTTCAGGTTCAGACACGATTTATCTGGGAAGTTTTGAGGAAAAAACAGAAAATTCAAGCATGTTCCTTCCAAGCAGTATAGAATCAGGAATATATAACTTTTTCGTGGAGGTAAACCACACATCCTATTCTGCAAAAGCACAAAGAACAATAGAAATAACAGTTGAGGAGGGAGAGGCAATAATAACGCCAAAAGAAGAACCAAAAGTTGTAAAGTATATTATACTGGCAATAGTTATTCTTATCTTGGCGACAATTATAGCACTGCTCTTCTTCCTTGAAAAAAAGAGGATTGTTCCTGAAAAAGCCCAAGAAAGATTTATTAAAAAATACAAGATAACATCTTCTGTAGCTATTCTTGGACTTATTGGTTTAGTGGTTTATTTAATAATCTTCTTCACAGGAATAACATTAATCCCATCACATCTTCAAGATTTAATAAACCCTCCAATATTGTATATATTAATAGGAACCTTTGTTATTGCTATTGGATTACTTGTCCTTTATTTAATAAGAAAAGCCAGATACAAAAAAGCCCTTCAACAACATCAGAAATGGGCTACAAATTCACCCAACTCGCTATCAGCAACTTCATATACAAAGTGATGTATTCTTTATAAATCTCTTTGGCGTTTTGTCGTCAATAAAACCATTAAACCACAAAGAAAAGCATAGATTTAAAAGCAATTGGCTTCTGAAAAAAATATGAAGAAAATAGTTATTTTGGCTGGTGTATTTATCTTATTCTTAATAACATTAATAGTTATCATATCTCCCAGCCAAGGCAACTACATCAAAATCCCCCAATATACACGCTCAGAAACAAAAGCCATATGCACAGAAAATAATTTATGCCGGGATTATGAGGTTTTTTGTGATAGGGAAAAGGTAATTGGTTTAAGTTCTATAACAGGCGCTTTTATCCAATTTCCAGAAACATGGCAAGACCCAAGAACAAACGAACAAAAAAAACTTTGTTCTTCTTAAGAATTCATCTTTCTAAGAAATAATATTAGAAGAATCACGATAATTAAAAATGAAATCCCGATTACTATCCACAAAAAGTTTTGATTTAGGAAATCCACAATTCCGCGATTTCTCACAGTAATCCACTTACTGGCACTGGAAAGAGAGCCGGCATATTCTGCCTGTACATATAAAATATATTTTCCAGAAACCAGGCCCTGAGGGAGCCTTATATCTCTTTTATTAATTGTAATAAATTCATCTAAATCAACTATCTCTGTTGCGGAGAAAAAGATATTGCCACTTCCATCCTTAATAAAGTAAGCAAGTGTTACTTTTGAATCTCCCATCTCCTGGATTTTTGTTAAGGAAATATCTGCATTAATTTTGTCCCCGGCAACAAAATTATCTGAAGACGTATCAACACCAACAATAACAAATAGCTGTTGTGAAATTACTTCTGCAGATATGACAATCTCCTCTGTTTCTTCTTCTGTGGTTACATAGAGCTTTCCAACATAAAGATTAGGATCCTGGCCTTGTTCTGAAATTATTTCTAATTCAATATTTCTAGACTCTCCTGGAGAGATAGTAATTTCTTCATCAAAATCAACCATGAAGAATCCAGAACTAATATCAAACGTCCTAGAAAATGCGGCTGTATTCTTTAAAATAAATGTAACTTTGGCTGTTTCGCCAGAAGCCATTTTAGCAGACAAACTATCTGTGCTTAAATAGAAAGTTGATAATATGCTGCTTTTACTAGATCCACCTCCAGATCCTCCGCCTCCGCCACTCCCGCCTTCAGAAGCACATACCCCACAATCTGCAGAACAAGTTGAACACGTTTCTCCGGCATTGCAGGAATTGTCTCCGCAATATTCCTCAGGTGGTGGAGAACCTGTAACAGTAATGCTTGTCCCTAAATCTCCAGAAGGAATACTTCCCCCATTGCTATCTGCGAGTAAAACCTCTGTTATAGTTAAGTCAGTGTAACCAGAGCCTGTTGCATTAAGATATACCGAAGCAACTATGCCTGTTCCATCAACCCCAGAAACCTCCCCTTTCCTAAAAATAATTAGATTATCTATAAAACCTGGGGTTAAAATAATTTCTGTTTCATTAAAATAAGTATCTGCTAAACCATCTTCATTAAGAAATGTTCCCTCTTCTGTCCGGTCATAAGTTAAAATATTTGAATCATAAGATATATCTATTTGAACTCCTGCAAGATCAGTGATATCTGAAACTTTTATATCAACTCTGACTTCCTCACCAATATTTACAGAAGCTGCACCTCTCTCTAAAGAAACAAGATGTCCGGATAATTTATTAGTTAACCCTCCAAGAGAAAAAAAGAGCACTCCTACAATGAGAACTATTGCAATTGTCCAAACCAACTCTCTTTTATTCCTCATCTTATTTAAAATTATATCAATTTTAGTTTATAAAATTTTATGTCCCTGACCAGCAAGGGTTACCAACCGGGGTTTTCAGCATAAACCCTTAATCCGCCAATCCACATCTCTTCAAGACCCTCATTAAGCCCTTTATCTTTATTTCTCCCCAGCAGTATCGCTCTTGTGCTTAAATCATTTTTCATTGCAATTCCATCTATACTATCAATGAGTTTTCCATCAATCCAAAATTCATACATCCCATCTGAGTCTGCTTCTGTTGTACTATGCTTCCAATGCAATCTTAGGAGATGCCATTCATTATCGTGATATTTTGCACTTCCTGTAGATGCAAGAGAAATTAGAGAATTAACTCCAGCAGAATTTGCAGGAGCTTCATAAACAGGAGGTCCGTCGCTTGTTCCTCCCCCAGACTGCCAAATTAGAGCCCACCTATAATTCAAATCAGGCCTTACTTGTCCAAAAACAAGTTTGTGAGAACAGGGAACACAATCAATGTTACATGCCGTATAACTTGCACTCCACTTAACAGGGACTTCCACCCACATCTCTGTTAATGATTGTGGAAGATCAACCCCTCTTCCTTTGGTATGAGAAGTGCACCCCTGATTAAGCCACTCGTATCTCATGCTCTTTGTTGAGCTGTAAGGAGAATATCCAACACCATCATCTAAAAATAAACTATTAATGCCCTTATCTTCTGCACAATTATCAAAGGTATCACAATCTGCCCTAAATTCTTCTGTTGTAGCATAAGAATCAAAATTTAGGTTAACAACAGGGTTCACTTCTGGAGCCAGATTCAATTCTTCTTTACCACTAATATAAACATGGTCCATCCACATGTATTGTTCTTGCTCAATAACATCCCCTATCCCTCCCCAGATAGGAGTCCACTCAAACCCTCTCCAACCCTTTCTTTCTGTTCCATTGGTCCAAATTATGTCTTTATATTCTGCTACCTTTACTCCGTCAACCCAAAGATGGTATTCCCCATCATAATTATCCCCTGTATTATCAACAAGAAGTAATTCATATTGATGCCACATTCCCCTTTCAATATTTGCCGAGCCCAGATTTGGGCACAATAATCTTTGATCTCCTAAAGGGGTTCCCTGGGTCATTCCACAAGGACTTAAAGTTCCTGAATTAGCACCACGAGCATGCAGGAAAAACCTTGACAAAACATTTCCTTCTCCTATTTGAGCATAAAATAATTTATTTATTAAAGTATCATGTCCTTGCCAATTATCAGATAATTTTATCCAAGAAGAAACATATAATTTCTTAGGCTTGCTCGGATTCCAGTTAACATAAGTTTTGGCCGGTTCCCCTCCTCCTCCACGACCAGCAACATAAGTAATTTGTCCAATGTTATTTGGGGAATATGGAGCAGAAACATCACTTACTATTTTGTAATTATCCGGGCTTGTATACGAAATATATCCCCATCCATTTTCTTCTAGAGAATCAAAAGATCTTTCTGTTATCATAATAAAATCTATAGGTTCATTATCCCTTATTGAGCTTCCACTTCCAACCTCTCCTTCCCCGCCTTCCCCTGCAACAGAAAAACTAATAACATAATCCCCTGTGTTTTCATTTCCAGCCTCGTCCCTGCATTTGACATAATATGTTCTTGTTTCTCCGTCAGTTAAATCCAAAATCCTGCTTGCATGGAATGTTCCGCCTGTTTTTTGGAAAGAAGCCATCAAAGAAAAATCTGTTCCTCCATTATTTGAATATCTGCACGCTGCTCTTTCATCTGTTTCAACTCCAAAAACAGTTTCTGTTGTTCCCGAGGGAAGAGTTGTCCTTAATGGCCTATGGCTTAAAATCATCGGCTCTGCACTATCAGCGCCGTAATGTGTTCCAAGATATCTTGCAATCTTTATAATGTCAAATATATTGACAACCCCGTCGCCATTTACATCTGCACGAGAATCTGTCTGAAGCCTTATTATGTGCCTAAGAATAATCAAGATATCATCAAATGTAACACTCTCGTCGTCATCAACATCTCCCGGGTTTGTTAAAGTTGGTTCTTCTGTTGGCTCTTCTGCTGGTTCTGGAATTGGAACAGGATTTGTAACTACATCTCCTGTTGGATATGCTCCAATATCAACACTAGTTAAACCATAAAAACTCCCGTCTCCTGCATTCTTTGCAGGGCTTGTATCTTGCAGATGAAGGTCTAAATTGTTTAAATTAACAAACAAAGGATCTGCAGAAATTGAATTGGATTCCCGGTTAAAGCTTGCTTGAAAATCTGTTAAAGAATAAGGAGTTCCGCTATAATAATTCCCTCCCCAATTAGGCCTTAGATGGACATCGGCAAATGAATTTTCAAAAAACAAATTATTATCTGACTCAAACTGGTCAAGATAATCTTCAACAATTGTCGTATGCCCACCGCTGTTTAAATAAAATCCCACCTTGTTTTTAATAAAAATATTGTTGGCAAATAAATTCCCGTAAGAACCTCTATCACCAGTGTCATTACGCCAACCAAGAACAATTCCAGAGGTTCCGCCGTAAAAAACATTATTGAAAATCTTGTTGTGATTACCATCTTTTAAGTGTCCCGGAAGATAAAACCCGCTTGTTGCATTTACAACGATATTCCCATAGACGGTCCAGTTTCCTCCAGGACGATATTTTGAATCTTCTGGAGAACAAGCACTACTATCTGCACAACGATATCCCCCAGACTCAAAGGCAATAAAAACATCATGAATATAATTGTATCTAACTATTAAGTCGGAAACCCCGCTCTTTACACCAACGGCAGCATACCCTGGAATGTCATAAATCTCGTTATACTCAACTATGTTTGGGTTTCCTATATCAGAAACCATAAAGGTTATCCCTTTGCTATTTGATACACCCCCCCAATAAACACTATCAAAAACAATATTATTCCTAACAACAGAACCTCCAGAATTCCAAATCCTCATTCCGTAAGAATTATCATTTCCGTTGCTAACATGTCCAAAAGTATTTCCTTCAAGTAGAATATAATCAGCACCTTCAAAGAATATTGGTTGTGATTGAGTATAATAGATTTCCAGATTCTTTACAACAGTGTAATCTGTTGTTATTCTTGTAAGGCCCCTCTGGCTTAACTCATAAATTTCGTTGTTTGGATTTTCTCCTGTTGGAGGATAATAATAAATGTAACAATTTGCATTATCATCGTTAACTAATGTGCTTCCGTCCCATTTCATGCAAAAGCTCCCGTCTTCATGTGCTTTTGTCCATGTTCCTTCAATCAAATTCGTGACGTTATCATGTTTTCTTGCTGGACCGGTCCCGCCAAGCCAGGATTTGTGAGGAATTCTTTTAGAATCCTTATGGTTCGAAACAAACTTAAACATTCCTGTTGGGTCCTTGGTCAAAAAAGATGCTTTCATTCTCCAGACATTTGAATCATGCTGTTCCCATATCTTTCCTTCTGTGTTGAAAGAACCAAGAATAACAGCCCTTTCTCCGGGATAGGCCTGAATGGTAATAAAATTAGTTGCACTTGCTCCTGACTTAGAAAGGCTTTTTCCAGGGGGCTCTTCTGTCAAGCGATAGATTCCTTCTCTGAAATAAAGAATATCTCCGGGATTAATTGCCTGAATTGCCTTTGCTGTTGTTTTCCACGGCAGGTCAATTGTCCCCGGATTTGCATCATCCCCATTGACAGGATCAACATAATAATCTGCTGCAGAAATCATTCCTAAGAAAAATACAGCAAGCACAACAAAAACAAAAATTAATATCACCGGTCTTTTCATCTATTTTCCAAGGCAAACGTGTTTTTAAAAATTTAGGGATAGCAAAACAGCTGGGAATAATTAGTAAGGTAGCCAAAACGAAAGATTTTTATATTAAAGTATCTAAAATGATACATATGTATCTAAAAAGAAACAAAGAACTTGGTATAATAGCCCTTTATACGGGAAATTATGCTGTGGAGTTTTATTTAAGACAAATAAGCAAAACGGCAAAAATTGCCCTTAAAACTTGCCAAAACGTCCTCGCAAATCTTGAAAAAGATAAAATATTGCTAGCAAAAACTGTCGGAAAAAATAAATATTTTAGATTAAATTTAGACAATATCGAAACAAAATCTTACTTGTTAAAAGCTGAAATTCACAAAACAGATATTTTCCTGAAAAAACACCCTGAATTTAAGAGTTTTCTAAAAGAAGTTAATGCCAGCCCGGTCATCATTCTTTTTGGAAGTTTTGCCAAATCAACAGAGAACAAAGACTCTGATGTGGATATTTTTGTTGTTTCAGGCAAAGAAGAGAAGCTACCTGCCCACCTGCTTCCTTATAAAATCCACCAAAACACATTAACAGAAAGTTCTTTCAAAAAGGCCGCATTAGGAAAAGAGACAATAATAAAAGAGTTAGAAGAAAATCATATAATCTTAAATAATCATTCCTTATATGTAAACATAATATGGGAAATTTATGGGAAATAAAAAATTGAAATGGTGCTGGAAAATAAAAGAAGGATTTTCTGTAATGGAACCGAATGAAAGGCTCTCAGATTCTTATCTCGAGCAAGCCAAATCTTCTTTGTTGAGGGCAGAAAAAGACCTTGATGATAAAGATTTTCTTTGGGCAACAGTCGCAATTTATTACGCCGAATATTATGCTCTTTATTCATTTCTCCAAAAGATAGGGATAAAATGTGAAAATCATTCTTGCTCTATTTTGGCAGTTGCCCGCCTCCTTGGAGAGGATAAAGTCAAAACCATAAATCTCCATAAAGACAAAAGAATTGATGCTCAATATTACATGAAAACAGACCAGGAACCAAAAATAAGATTAATGCTGAAGGAAGCGAAAATATTTGTTTCGTCATTTGATGAATTAGTATCAAATTTAACAGAAAAAGAGATTAAGACTTACAGAAAGATTATTTTAGAAAGCAAATAAAACCTTTTTTTTAACCATTTTTATCTAAAGGCAAACGTGTTTTTAAAAATTTAGATTATGGTAAAAGGCAATCATAAAAATAAATTCCAATACAAATTTGTTAATTCGTCTGCAACAAACAAAATCAAGCCAGAATAATCTTTTTTTGCGAAAGAATTTAATCCGCTTTTATCCGCTGCTCTCATGGCTTCAAGATATTCTTTTCTGAATTTTTTCTCGATTATAACAGGGGGGAAGTTGCTTTTCAGAAGGATGTAATTCAAAACAATCCTTCCAACTCTTCCATTGCCGTCCATAAAAGGGTGTATTTTTTCAAATTTATGGTGGAATATCGATGCTAAAACTAATGGGTGAAGTTTGTCTCTATTATTTTTATACCATTTTATTAGTAAGCCCATATCTGTTCTGACATAGGGTGCAGGGGTTGCATCAAAATTGCTTCTTATAACTCTGACATCTGTTGTCCTGTAGCCCCTTCGTGCATCAATGTTCTCTAAAAGCATATCATGTATTTTTACAATCAAATCATGCGTCAATTCTTCCTTAAAGCCCGTATTATATAACTCAAAAAAAACTTTCTCTGTATTTTGAAGGTCATATATCTCCCTAAGAGTCTTATCTTTTGGAGTTAAATGTTCCTGCAATAAATTTTTCGCTTCCTGTAAGTTAATAGTATTCCCTTCGATAGAGGTCGTATTAAAGGCGAATTCTATAATAAAATTCTTCATAATTTCCCCTTTTGATTTTTTATCGAGTTTTTGAAATTTCTCCTGGAAATGTATCCTACAAGCTTCCACTTCCATTTGTTTATCCTTTAAGAACATATCTTTTTTTAGTTTAATCTTACTTGCTTTTTCAATAAAATAATTTGTATCCAAGAACAGGTTAAGATTTCTGTATGCTTTTCTTATCTCTTCCCTATATTTTTCAAGATTGTCGAGATTTTTCCTTGCTTCTTCTGCATTGCTTCCCAAATAGGCTATATCCTTAACAAGAATTCTTTTGCCTTGCCTTTTGGACGCTCTTAAATAATAGTAATCTTTGTTGCCTGTCTTCTTTTTGTATATATAGACCATCTTAATAAATTAAGATAAGAATCATTTATAAATTTTACCCTTTACTTTCCTATTTTATGGTTGTAGAGGGTATGAGGGAGGGAACTGTAGAGGAATTGGTGCTCAAGATTACATGAAAATAGGCCCAGAACAAAAACAAAACCTCTTTTCATTTTTATCTAAAGGCAAACGTGTTTTTAAAAATTTAGATTTTTAATATTTTAATATTTTAATATTGCTTTAGCCTAATTTGTTGTGACTGAAAGAATAGCACTATGAGGGGACCTGTTAGGAACAGCATCATAGGCGATAATAGCATAACTATATGTCGTAGAAGAAAACAGTCCTTTATCTACGTATTTTAAATCATTCACCACAGCAACAAGTTCTTCTGGTTCACAAATACCAAGACAACGATATAATTCATACCCGGCAACGTCATCTTCAGGAGGAGCGTTCCAAAAAAGTTCTACTTGGTTCTTAGTAACTCTTCCAGTAGTCAAATTTGTTGGTGCAGATGGAGCTGTTGAATCTCCAAAGATATCTCCTATTGTTTTTTCATAAATGTGCTTAAATTTGTTAAGGGCTTTCTTAAAAAATCCTTCGTCTCCCCCTTTAACACTTACACTTGTCCCCACGCTATCAGAAGGAAGCATTTCTCCATTGCTGTCCGCAAGTAAAACTTCTGGCAGATTTATGTCTGTAGAACCAGGGCTAGTGGCATTGAAATAAATCGTAGCGAGAATGCCACTTCCATTAATGCCGTCATATCCCCCCCTTCTAAAAATAATTATATCCTCTATAAGCCCAGAGGTCAAATTTATCTCTGATTCATTAAAATAAGTAATTGCCCAACCATCCTCATTTAAAAAATTCCCTTCTTCAATTCTTTGATAACTCAAAATTTTTGAATCATAAGATATATCTAACTGAATTCCTGCAAGGTCTGTAATATCTGAAACCAATATGCCAATTCTTACTTCATCACTAATATTTACAGTATCTGCATTTCTTTCTAAAAAGATAAGATGTCCGGATAATCTGTTAAATCCGTTTCCAAAGAAAAAGTAAAGTAAAATCAAAAACAGAATAATCGCTACAAACACCCAACTTTGCTTTTTCTTGTTATTCATTGCTCTTCTAAAAGGGTGTTGTTTTTAAAATTTTATGTTTTTAATAATTTTTTGGTCTTACAATTTTCTTGATATTTGGTTCATCAAACACCAATATAAGGATTTCCAAGAGAATCAACATTCTCTGGCCTTTTGCTTGTATAAACAATTTCGTCTAGGTAAAGAGATTGGTTTTGTGGCGCCCCGCCGTTCCAATAACTAAAGAAAAAAGAGAGCTCTGCAAAAGAATTATCGTAAGATAATGTTTTTCTGTCTGTTATTTCTGTTAAAAGTTCCCCATCTTTCCATATTCTAACTAAAGCCAATCCACCATCAAGGGCTGTAGCATTATCAAATCTGTAATATATCTCATAAGTCTCCCAATCATCAAATCTAATATCATAATCAGGACCAGGCCCAAAATTCACCCATTTATGTTCTCCTTCGTAAATCCACCTATACTGATCATTATATTCAGGAGGATAGATATAGATATCATCATATCCTTGATTCTTGTCTGTTTCATTTCTAGTATGAACTCTTAAAAACTTTAACCATGGTTGTGCTGAATAATTAAATCCTTCAGGCCAGTAAATATTCCACTTAACCCAAAGCTCATCTCCCTTATACAACTTTTGTGGAAATTGAAGTCTCCCTCCAAATCCTCCAAAACCATATTTTCCCTCAACAATTGAAGTATTGCATGCCTTTCCCCTATAGGAAACAGTATCAATAACTTTTGAATTACCTGCATCTCCTGTAAATCCACTTTCACCAACACATCTTTCTCCTAAGACCAAATCATCAAAGGTAAGATTAGCTGTCCATTGTCTTTCTAAAGGCGTTCCTCCTGTTGGCTCTGTTGGACCAGGTTCAGGACTTGGTTCTGTCACTGGTGCTGGCTCAGAAGAAACACCTGAAACAGAAAAACTAATAACATA
>Ga0326597_10009216_pt1 | contig 13257 bp, 11 predicted proteins | sample RVTome_12_FD_203789 | JGI IMG/M metagenome (GOLD analysis project Ga0326597, IMG submission 203789) | Soil microbial communities from uranium-contaminated site in the Upper Colorado River Basin, Wyoming, United States - RVT100D185 | ecosystem: Environmental > Terrestrial > Soil > Contaminated >... | reverse complement strand
TTATCGCTGCGCAAAGCACGGAGATAGGTGAAGAGGCCTGGGCCGCGGGTGCCATCGGGGCGTTCAGCCTGCTCGGCGGTGAGAAACGACAGCAGGTCCGGCCCGGTGATCCCGTCGGCGTCCGTCGCCCAGTCGCGCCAGCGATACGGAGGCTCGATGATCGAGCGATAGTCCTTGCCCGCCAGTTCGGCGCGCTCTTCCTCGATCCGCTCCATGTCGTCGAGGAACTTCAGGAACATGATCCAGGTGAGCATCGGCAGGCGGTCGAGATCGCCGTTCAGCCCCTTGTCCTTGCGCATGATCTTGCGCGCCGACTTGATGATGCTGTCGAGGCGCTGGGCAGTGGTCAGTTGCTTCGTCGCAGCCTTCTTGCGGGCGGTTGTGGCCAATGTCGGTCTCCTTCAATTCAGGCTGTGTAGAGCAGGCGCTGCAGCTCGGTGACGGCGCTGCGCAGCTCCTTGCCGCCGCCGAAGCGGGCGGCAATTTCGATCACGTTGCCCCATGCGTTAAACGGGGGCACTTCCAGGATGTCAGGCAGCTTGAACTGGGCGCTGCCGTGTTCGGCATATTTCTCAAGCACGGCGTCCAGGACTTCGCGGGCGTCGGGCCCGAAGCGGGCAAGAAATTTGTCCTGTTCCCTTAGCAGGCGGTCCGCGCGCTCGCGGCGGGTGCGCAGCGGCGCGTTGTAGGCGAGATGGCAAAGGAGGTCGAACGGGTCGGCCTCCGGCTTTCCGACGGCATCGGCGAGGGAGTCGAGGTCGATGCCCTTCTCCTCCAGCCGCTCGACGATCTCGGCCCGGCGCTCGGGGTCGAGCCAGTCGGTGCGCAGCTCCGAGGCATTCGGATAGAGCGTGCGGACCTTGTCGCCAGTGTAGTCGGTGAGTTGGCGGCAGGCGAGCTGCCGTCCGTCTGCATCGAGTTCGTAGACGAGGTGCCGGACAATCTCGACCTCGCCACCGTCGACATAGAATTTACGCGGGCCGGTCTCGGGCTCGTCGTCGAGATCGACAGGCCCATCCGGAATATCCGGGAAATCGTCGGTATCCGGCGCGGTCTCCTCGATCTCGCGTTCCTCGACGACCTCACCCTCCTCGTTGATCACCGCTTCGTCCTCGCGAACGGGATCGCCGTCGAAGGCAGGGTCGGCGAACATGCGGGTGGCCGTGCCGGTGTAGTCGATGATGTTGAAGGCGAGCTTCCCGTAGTCGGGCCTGAGGCGCGTGCCGCGTCCGATGATCTGCTTGAACTCCGGCATCGAGCCCACCACCCGGGCAAGCACGACGTTCTTGCAGGTCGGGGCGTCGACGCCGGTGGTGAGAAGCTGGGAGGTGGTGAGGATGACCGGCGTCTGGGTCTCGACATCCTGGAACTTGGCTCGGTGCGCGCTGCCGACATCACCCTCGTCGGAGGTCACCCGGCACACATAGTCAGGGTGATCCTTCACGAGATCGGTGTTCAATGCGGAGAGCGCCTGGCGCATTTCCAGCGCGTGTTCTTGGTCGACGCAGAAGACGATGGTTTTGGCAAAGCGATCGGTCTCCGCCATGAATCCAGCGAGGTGTTTCGCGATAGCCTGCGTTCTCGCGCGAAGCGCTACGACCCGCTCGAAGTCCCGCGTGGAGTATTCGGCGTCCGGGATCTCGCGCCCGTAACGATCAAGCTCGCCCCGCGTAGGGCGCCATCCTGCAGCGTCGTAGTCCGAGATGACGCGGTGAACCCGGTATGGTGCCAGGAAGCCATCGGCGATGCCCTGCGCGAGGCTGTATTCGTAAAGCGGATCACCGAAGTAGTTGTAGGTGTCGAGGTTCTCCTCGCGCCGCGGTGTGGCGGTCATGCCGATCTGGGTCGCGGGCTCGAACCATTCGAGGATCTCGCGCCAATTACTGTCGTCGCGCGCGCTGCCCCTGTGACACTCGTCCACGATGACGAGGTCGAAGAAGTCCCGAGCGTATTCGCGATAGAGGCCGGGACGGTTCTCGTCTCGTGCGATGGACTGGTAGGTCGCGAAGTACATGTCGCGACTCTTGACCGCGACGCCGCCCGCGATCTTGTGACGCGCATCGCCGAACGGACTGAAATCCTTGGCCATCGGATCGTCGACCAGCACGTTGCGATCGGCGAGAAACAAGATCTTCGGGTTGCGGTTGACGCCTTTGGCGTTCCAGCGAGCCGACCAGAGCTTCCAGCAGATCTGAAAAGCGACAGCCGTCTTGCCTGCTCCAGTGCAGAGGGTGAGTAGCGCCCTTTTCCGATCTTGAAGAACGGCCTGAACGGCGCGATTGACGGCAATCTCCTGGTAGTAGCGGAGGGACTTCGCCCGATCAGGGAATGCCGGCGTCAGCAGGCGCTCGGCGACCGCATCGTCATCGATCCCCTCTGAGCGACGTAAGCGCGCCCAGAGGTCGACTGGTGTCGGAAACTCCGTGACAGTCCGTTCGACGCCCGTGGTGTAGTCAAATTCGACTATCTCCACGCCGTTGGTGGAATAGGCGAAGCGCAACCCAAGAATTTCGGCATAGTCTTTGGCCTGTTGTAGCCCCTCGGCGGCATTTCGGTAGCGGGACTTCGCCTCGACCACGGCGATCGCGAAGTCGGGGTTGTATCGCAGCAGATAGTCTGCGCGCTTCTGCTTCCCGCGACGCGCCTTCCCGCCAACGAAGACGACCCGGCCGTCAGTGAAGGTTCTCTGTTCGTTGATGGCATGAGGGAGGTCATCCCAGCCTGCCGCCTGCAGCTTGGGAACAACGAACTTGCGACAGGTATCGGCTTCGGTCAGCGCCACAAGCTCTCCACATATTCACGTTTAGGCGCTCTTCCGTTGCATCGTAGTCCGATACCGCAACCCTAGTCATCACCCAAGAACCCCTCGCTGCCGTTCCCACTCCACCGGAAACCCCTTCCGGATCAGCGGCTGGAGCTGCATGGTCGGCGGCTGGCGACCATCCAGGATCGCCTCCGCAATGTCGGGCGCGAGCAGGGTGAGGCGGAGCACGTGCCCCACGTATGAGCTGTTCATCTTCTCGGCCATGGCCAGCTCGTTGACCGTGGCGTACTGGCCCTTCTCCAGCATCTCTTTCCAGCGGAAGGCCCGGGCGAGAGCCTTGACGAGCGGCTTGTCGACACGCGGCCGCGGCGGCGCCCATGGCTGCTCACCGGCCGGAGAGACGATGAGCTTGCGCCCGCCCCGGCGGCGGAAGCTCAGCGGCACGTGAATGGTGATTGCGCTGCCGTCACGGCTGATCTCGATATCGGAGTCTCCAGCGCGTTCCATCATGCGGCCCTCCGAATGTCGCCACGGCCGCGCAGCTCAGTCACGAGGCTTTCGAGTCCCTCTGTCCGGATCCGTATGGACGCGCCGTCGGGCGCCAGATCGATGCGCTCGACGAGAAGCTGGACGATGCGCGCCTGCTCGGCCGGGAACAGCTCGTCCCACAGCGGATCGAGCGTGAGCAGCGCCTCGCGAACCTCGGCTTCGGTGATGCTCTCGTCTTCCTGACGCGCCGCCATGAATGTTCTGACGATCAGCTCCGGCGCGCGCAGAAGGCTGCGCAGTTGGTCGATGACCACGGTCTCGATCTCGGCGGCCGGCACCCTGCGCACCGTGCATGTCTCCGGACCGAGCCTGTTGACGCTGGTGGTGGTGTAGTAGCGGTAGAGCTTGCCGCCCTTGCGCGTGTGCGTCGGCGACATGGCGCGGCCGTTCGGAGCAAAGATCAGCCCTCTCAACAGAGCCGGCGTCTGGCGCCTCGCGTAGCCCGCGCGCTTGCGCGGGTTTTCCTTGAGGATCGAGTGGACCTTGTCCCACAGAGCGCGGTCGATGATCGCCTCATGCTCGCCGGGGTAGGCGGTGCCCTTGTGCACGGCCATGCCGATATAGACCCGATTGTTGAGTAGCTTGTAGAGGAAGCCCTTCTCGACAGGCCTGCCGCTGCGCGTGGTGACGCCTTCGGCATGAAGCTCTCGGGCAAGAATGGTCGCCGAGCCGATGGACACGAATCGCTCGAAGATCATCCGCACGGTCGCGGCTTCCACTTCATGAATGAGAAGCTTGCGGTTCTCGACGCGATAGCCAAGCGGAACCTGTCCGCCCATCCACATGCCCTTCTTGCGGCTTGCCGCGAACTTGTCGCGGATGCGCTCCCCAATCACCTCGCGCTCGAACTGGGCAAAGGAGAGCAGGATGTTGAGCGTCAGCCGCCCCATCGAGGTCGTGGTGTTGAACGACTGGGTGACCGAGACGAAGGTGACGGCGTGCCGATCGAACAGCTCGACCAGCTTGGAAAAGTCGAGCAGCGAGCGGGACAGCCGGTCGATCTTGTAGACGACCACCACGTCGATCAGCCCGGCCTCGACGTCCGTCAGCAGCCGCTTCAAGGCCGGCCGTTCCAAAGTCCCGCCGGAGAACCCGCCGTCGTCGTACCGGCCCGGCACCAGCACCCAGCCCTCCGCCTTCTGGCTGGTGACGAACGCCTCGCAGGCGTCACGCTGGGCATCGAGCGAGTTGAACTCCTGGTCGAGCCCTTCCTCGGTCGATTTGCGCGTGTAGACGGCGCAGCGCTGTTTGCGGGCCACCGGCTTCATCATGGCCGGCTCCGATGGTTCTTGAGTCCGAAGAAAAGCAGCCCGTTCCACCGCGTGCCGGTGATTGCTCGGGCGATCGCCGACAAGGACTTGTAGGGCCGCCCTTCATACTCGTAGCCGTCGGCCAGCACCGTAACGCAGTGCTCGACGCCCTGCCACTCGCGGATCAGCCGCGTGCCGGCGATGGGCCGGGTGTCGGCCCGATTGCGGCGCTTGGAGCCATTCCCGTTCTGGCGCTCGAGGTCTTCGGCGAGCGCGGCAAGGCGCTTTCGCGTCTCCGGCGTCAGCCCGCCATACGCCAGTTCCTGAATGCCGTAGGCGAGGCGGCTCTCGAGGAATTTGCGATTGTAGGGCGGGGGCTCGGACTGGAAGAGTTCCCGCCACTGCTGCTTGAGATCCGGCGTGGGCGCCGTCTTCAGCGCCGCGAGGCGGGCGAGCACTCTGTCGGTCATCGGCCTTCCTCTGCCGTTGGGTCGTGGTTGGCATGACCGCTCTGGGTGGCGAGCAAGTCCAGTGAACTTTCTCCGTCGCGGGCCACTTGTTGACTTGACTGTCGGGCGCGGAGACGAATGAGGCCGAGAGCCAGAATTTCCGCCAACTCGGCGATCCTCTCGGCGGCGGTCATCTGGTCGGAAGACAGTGGGTTTGGGCGTTTCATGTCGCAAGCGGCCGTGATCGCTGGTTCCCTCACCGGTCAAAAGCCACTTGGGCGGCCGGTGCGGGACATGCGTCAGAGACCACCGCGCAGATGCGAACGGGTAGGTAACCAACTTGCCTTGCGAAGCGATACCGTCTCGATGATTATCGATGACTGAATCTTCTTGAGCAGATGTTCATTGAGGTGAGTTGATGCCGCGCAAGGCACTTTCCTTGAGCCCCCACACTTACGGTCTCATCGAAGACGTGCGCATCGACCTACTTCGTGAAGTACTCGCATTCCGCGACGGCCATAACGAGCCCGATTTAAAGCTGCCGGAAAATGTTCCCGATCCGAACGACGACGACGCGGTCGATGCTTTTCGGCGGCAAATCATCGAAACACTGTCACAATTTGATCCGGACGAGTTGCGGCCCGCGGAGCAACGATGTCGCCGAATTCGCGCCCTCGCGGACGGAAAGGGCGTCACCTCCCTCACGACGATTGTCGATCAGCAATTCGATGAAGAGCAGGCGCAGGATTTCGGGCGGCAACCCGATGCGCTTTGCAGAAGCATCTGGGCCTTTCTGAACGCGCGCGAGACGTTCGAGGATGCCGAGAGCTTCCATTTCGCCCGGCAGTTTCGCGATTACGGCAAGCTGTATGATGCCTTCGAGGTCGAGCTTGAAAATGCGGTGGCCCTCAATGCCGCTTCCATCGACGAGATTGCCCTGGCTGCGAAGGTCACTTCAGCTCTCGAACTTAAGACCGCCTGTACGGTGAAGGCGCTCGACCTGCCTGCCACCGCCACGCACCCGGCGTCCGTGATGCTGATCGTACGGCATGGCGGACCACTTTCGAGCGTCTACGACCACCGGGACGACGGGCGCCGAGGGACCATCTACTACCGACCTCCGAATGAGGCGACGCTGATCTACACGCCGTCGCTGCTGCAGATCGAGGTCTGCGCGGACAGCCCGGTGGTTCGCCAGAAGGTCAGCGACACCTTCGCTGAGGTCGCACTCAACCACGACATCTCGCAAAAGCCGCTGACCTGGAAGCGCTACAACCTCACGCGGTTTCGTACCTCCCTGCGTCTCGAACCTCCTGAGATTGGTGGCTACGAGTTCAAGTTCGCTCGCGTCCTCGAGGCAGAGGTCCGACTTGGAAGTTGGCGCCGCAAGCTGCTCCTGAAGGTCACCGTCGATGACGATATTGAGGAGGTGGCCGACCGATATCTCGGAGCCCGCAATATCTTCCGATGGGCCGAAGCTTACAGCCGTATCGCCATTGCGGTCGCCTACAATCGGGTCGGCGACGAGACGGAGCGGACGCTTAACATCACGATCTCTGGCACGAAAAGCTGCAACCTGCAGAGCAACAAGGACCCGGAAGAGCGCAGCCTCGGTTTTGCTCTGCTCCAGGAATGGGGAATCCTGAGCGCCTTTCGGCAGATCGACCCGAACGATCTGCGCGCGAGCTTCCCGCAACTGATCCAGCTCTATGACCGTGTCGAGGACGAGGTGAGCGGGGGATTTCTGCGCGAACTCGGTCTCGATTCCGATCGCCTGATCGAGGGCGGACTGCTCGAACGCCGGGACCGCCAGGATGTCGTTCTGATCGAGGCCGACGACATCGAGGGGGAAGGCACCATCAAGCCGTCCGCGACAAAGGGCGTGGTCCGGACCATCGGCCCGTTCGGCGAGGAGGCGGGCGAGCGGCCGGTGTCGGATCTCGAGATGTATGCGATCAACGCGCAATGGCTTCACGAGACGCTTCTGCGTCTGATGAAACCACTTCTGAGCAAGCGCGCCTCCCAGATCCTTGATCCCGACCTGACGCTGATCGGCGCGATGCAGATCGGTGGCGCCGAGGTGCCGGTGTATTTCGGGCGGCGCCTCGACGACCTGAAGACCATGGGGAAGCTGGATCTGGCGCTGCGGGCGCGAAACAAGGCCGGCGTCGGCATGGTGCTGGCGGCGAGCACGGAGATGCCGGGTTACCTCGGGCCGAATGTGGTGGTGCCGCTGCTGTCGAACCTGGCCCCGGACGGGGAGGAGTTCGTCCTGTCGCGGGACGGTCTCGAACTCGCGTTCCGTTCGGGACGTAGCCTTGCGCTGGGCGGATCAACACCTCAGGTGCTCAAATCGGGGGACCAGTCCGCCACCCTGCACATCCCTGGCAGGGCGTCGTTGGCCATCCTCGGGGCGAACCAGATCAAGATATTCGAACGGCTGGTTGCCGCCCACAATGCCGGAAGCCCCGATGTGAAGGCGTCGGCATTAACGGAAGATCTGGATGTTCGAAGCCCGCAGCAGGCTTTCCGCAAAGAGACCTGGGCAAGCATTCTGAACGTCTACATCTGCAAGGGCGCCAAGCACGGGTTCTGGCGTCTGATCGTTGATGCGCCGGCATCGGGCAAGCCCGTCTGACATCGGTCTAACATTTCGCGGGGGACGGTCTGACAATCCGCTGATTACTGGAAGAGCTCCACAGCAGAGGAGCACTTCCATGCCGATTCCCTTCCCCTCGCGCCAGGCAACCCCGACGAACTGGATCGGCGCCGCGAAGATCAAGCCCACTACTTCAAACGCTGAATGGCGCTGCACGCGCTGTGACAAATTGCTCGGCGTCTGCCGTGACGACCGCATGCACCTGCGCTTCACGCGGGGGCACGAGTACTTCGTGGGATTTCCGGTCGTAGCCACCTGCCGTGGCTGCGGGACGCTGAACGAGGCGACCGCCCCCACGCGCTGACGCGCACATCCACCCAACCTCCTGAAAACGCAGAGACGCGCGACGTCCTGACCTGGCCACGAGAAGGCGCCGGACGCCTGGCCGCAAGGCAGGCGTCCGATGTCCTTCGCGTGGCACGAGATCCGCGACCACCTCATGCAAACCTCTACCGCCCTCAGCTTCCAGCGCAGTTTCGCGGTGATCCGGCGCAGCCAGAAGCCCATCGGGGCGTTCCGCGAACCATCCGCGGTCCTGGATACGCTGCACCGGCAATCCGGCAGCCCCGATCGGAAGAACCTGATCCTTGCCGCGCTGGTCCGGGCCGCGCAAGGCGATGGCCCCGCAGCCGACTGCGCGCTGTCACTGATGCTGCTGGCGCTCTGGCCGGGGCTCGATGCGGTCCGCCGCCGGTCGTCGTGGCGCAAGATCGGCGCCCCCGACGAGGTCGCCTCCGATATCCTCGCCCGGACCACGGAGGCCATCCGCGGCCTGGACCTGCAGCGGGTCAACCGGGTCGCAGCGACCGTTCTCCGGAACGTCGAGCGCGACATGATCCGTGCGCGCCAGCGCGAGGCGGATCGTCAGAGCCTCGTCAGCGACACCGATCCTGACGACGTGGCAGGCGATCGCGACGCGCAGGACCCGGCGCTGAGCCACGCACGACTGCAGGATGACATGCGTCGGCTTATCGGCCCGGACGCGACGCTCGTGATCCGCGTGGCGGTCGAGGGCTTTTCCCAGGCCGAGGTCGCCACCGAACTTGGCTTGTCCGAGGCGGCGGCGCGCAAGCGCTACCAGCGCGCCACGCGGAAGCTGTGCGACGCCCTCCACGAAATCGGCTGAGCGGATGTCCCGATCCGGATGCCGCAGTGGCTTTTCCCCAATGACCGGCCCGTACATCGCCGAACAGCCCGAACAAGGACGGACCATGCAGGAAAGTCACCCAGTCCCCGTAACCGAAATGGTCAGAATCCCCGGCCTCTACCGGCGCTGGGAACTCCCCGAGGTGCTGAAGAGCCACCACGCATTCCGCATCGAGGATGCCGGCGCCCACCAGGATGGCACGCCGCTGCTGGCGATCTACGCCGCCAGCGACAGCGATCCGCAGACCACAGAAGACCACGTCCCGGACGGGGGCGTCGGTCCCGTTCGTCGCCCGGCCGGGACGATTTCTCGGCTGCCTGAGTAGAGGCGAGGGGAGGAGATCGTGTTCATGCAGACCACCCCCTTCGTCACCGTCCGTGCCAGTCGTCCGCCGACCGAGATGGAGTTCTGTGCCTGGGTGACAGAGGCTGCTCCGGGTGACGCGCTCGAATACTATCGCGGCTTTCTCATAATCGATCGCATTTCGGGCGGCCGACTTGCGGAAGGCGACCGCGCGGAGCTCGAGCGCGTGGCACGACGCGTCCTCTGGGCCGCCAAGCAGGGCTTCGTGCATCTAGTGCAGAAGAAGCACCGGTCCCACGATTACAGCTATCTGGCGATCGCTCGGGCGCGGCCGACAACCTGCACCCGCGCGCGGCCGGCCTTGCTCGCCGAGTCGGCCGAGGCAATCCACGGCCAGACGGAGTAGTTCCGGTGGCGGGAGCGACCTTCGATATCGCTCAGCGTCTGAACGACCGCATTGCCGACCTCGCGCGCCATTTCCTGGGCGAGCCGAACCGCTCCCTTTCCACAGCCGCGCAATTGCGGTTCGGGAGCAAGGGCAGCGTTGCGGTCGAGATTGATGGGCACAAGAAAGGGCGCTGGTACGATCACGAGGAGGGTGTCGGCGGCGACGGACTAGAACTTGTTCGCCGTCAGGCCGGCAACGCGAATGGCGACGCCTTCGAGTGGGCGCGGGCCTGGCTCGGAATGTCCGCGAACACGGCCCTCGCCACCACCACACCTCCGGCTCCTAGCGTCGATACGACCGATCGAACCAAGGATGACCATAAGGCCGTCAAGGTGGCTGCCGTCGTCGCCAATTGCGGGGAGCCGTCCGGCACCTGCGTCGAGCTTTATCTCCGCAAGCGCGGCATTACGGTTCCCACGCTGCCGGCCTGCATCCGATTCCGCCGCGAGGCCTTCGGCGGTTACCACGCTCTTGTCGCTCTCGCCACCGACGCGGACGGCGCCGTCCACGCCGTGCAGCAGATTTATCTCACCGACGACGGCGCCAAGGCGCCAGTGCCGGTGCAGAAGCGCACCAACAAGGCGCAAGACGGCTGGTCAAAGATTGCGCCCGTCCGCCTGCCGGGCGAACAACGCCTGATCCTGTGCGAGGGCGTCGAGACCGCCCTTTCCCTCTGGCAGGCGACGGGCCAGGAGGTGTGGGCCTGTCTCGGCATCGCCAACATGGCACAGGCGCCGGTTCCTGAGGGCGCCTCCATCGTCGTCGCCCGCGACGGCGATATGCCGGAGAGCAAGGCCGATAGGCAGCTGCGCAAGGCCGTGTCCGCCCTGCGCCGCCGGGCGGGCGAGGTGGCGGTCGCGAGCCCGCCGCCGGGCCAGGACTTCAACGACGTCCTACGGAAGGCCGGTGAGCGGGCGGTGCGGGATATGGTCACGGCCGCCACGGCTGAGCCCGGTTCCCTGGACGGTTGGCGGCGAGGCCTTCTCCTCAACCAGTACGACCAGCCCAGGGCCGTGCTCGCCAACGCCATCCATGCGCTGCGCCATGCCCCGGAGTGGCGGGAGGTCCTGTGGCACGACGCGTTCGCCACCGCCACCGTGGCCCGCATGCCGCCCCCTTGGGTCGACGGCGGAGGGAATTGGGGAGAGGTGCCCTGGACCGATCGCGACGACGCGCTGCTGGCCGAGTGGCTGCAACGCCAGGACATCCTGGTGCCCGCCTCCGTCGCCGGTCAGGCGGTCGACGTAGTGGCGCGCGACCGAGCCTTCCATCCCGTGCGCGACTATCTGGACGGGCTGGCCTGGGACGGCGTCGCCCGCCTCGACACCTGGCTCGCGACCTATCTGGGGGCCGAGGACGCCGACTACGTCCGCGCCGTCGGTCCCCGCTGGCTGACCTCGGCGGTGGCCCGAGTCCATCGCCCCGGGTGCAAAGCCGACTGCGCCCTCGTCCTCGAAGGCCCTCAAGGCGCCGGCAAGTCCTCCGCCTTGCGGGCGCTGGCCGACCCCTGGTTCTGCGATCGCCTGTCGGAGCTCGGCAGCAAGGATGCCGCAATCGAGCTGCGGGGCACGTGGATCGTCGAGATCGCCGAGCTCGATTCCATGTCGCGCGCAGAGACCGGCACCATCAAGGCCTACATGTCGCGCTCGCACGACCGCTATCGGCCGCCCTACGGCAGGCGCGTGGTCGAGCTGCCGCGGCAGTGCGTGTTCGCCGGCAGCGTCAATCCCGAGGGCGGATACCTGAAGGACGCGACCGGCGGCCGGCGCTTCTGGCCGGTGGCCTGCGGCGCGATCGACGTCGAGGCCCTCGCGCGCGACCGCGATCAGCTGTGGGCGGAGGCCGTGCATCGGTTCCACGCCGGTCATTCCTGGTGGCTCGACACGCCCGAACTGGAGGCGCTCGCCGCCGAGCAGCAGGCGGAGCGCTACCAGGGCGACGCCTGGGAGAAGCCGATCGCTCACTATCTCGAGAACGAGACCCGATGGCTCACCAACGGCGCGGGCGATGGCCGCGACTATCCGCAGCCGCGCTCCGAACCCCTCAACGACGTCTCCGTCGCCGAGGTCCTGGAGCACGCGCTGGCGATCGAGAAGGGGCGCTGGACGCAGACCGACCAGAACCGCGTCGTCCGCTGCCTCACCAGCATGGGCTTCTGCCAGTATCGGTCCCGGCGCGGAGAAGGGCGCGAGCGGCGCTATCGCCGGCACCGCGTCCCCGGTCCTGGAGCGCGGGTCCATGAGGGGTCGGGGCGATGACTGATCGGCGCCACCCCCCATCCGCTACGCCGACTTATCGGGCTAGCCCGATAAAGTGGCGCCGCCGCTCGAAGGCCGCGGTGGAGTCCTTGCAGCAGGCCATCACCGACACCGTCAGGGCCATGGCGCCCATGACGCTGCGCCAGCTGTTCTATGCCTTGACCGTGCAGGGCGTGATCGCGAAGGAGGAGCGAGAATACGCGGCCGTCGGCACGCAGCTGCTCAAGCTCCGCCGCCAGGGCCTCGTCCCCTGGAGCGCCATCGCCGACAACACGCGCTGGGTCCGGCGCCCACGCACGTTCCGCGGGGTGGAGGACGCCATCCGCCGGACCGCCACCTTCTACCGGCGCTCGCTGTGGGCGGACGCGGAGGTCCGCGTCGAGGTCTGGTGCGAGAAGGACGCCATCGCCGGCGTCATCGTCGAGGTCACCGACCGCTTCGACGTGCCGTTCTACGTCGCCCGCGGCTTCGCCTCGGAGACCTACGCCTACGAGGCGGCGGAGAGCATCGTCGCCGACGGCCGGCCCTGCTTCATCTACGAGTTCGGCGACCACGACCCCTCCGGCGTCACCGCAAGCAAGGTCCTCCAGCGCAAGCTGCTTGATTTCGTGAGCGGTCGGGCCGAGGTGCATTTCCAGCGAGCCGCGGTCACAACTCGGCAGATCGCCGACTGGAACTTGCCCAGCCGCCCCACCAAGCGCGACGGCAACCGTCATTCCCACGACTTCGTCGGCGACAGCGTCGAACTGGACGCCATTCCCGCCGACAGGCTGCGCGACCTCGTCCGCGCCGTCATCGAGCGCCACGTGAACCCGCGCGCCATCGCCGTCATCGAGGCGGCGGAAGCCTCTGAGCGCAGCTATCTGTTGCGACTCGCGGAGTCGCTGGCGGCGAGGGAGTGAGGCGGATGGAACGCCTGAAGAGGTCCAGGCAGGTCCGGGTTGGGTCCGACTTGGGTCCGGGTCTGCCCCGCTCGAAAGGCCAACGGATTCAATGCCGGGTCCAGGTGGTCCGGGTGGTCCGGGTCTGTTGGGGAAACCTTATGGAACGAGGAGGTCGAGTCCGATGCGCGATCCAGAATGCAATTCTACTGAGAAGTTTCAGGCAGTAACCCGGACCACCCGGACCTACCCGGACCGCCTCAAGGAATTCAATGCCTTACGGAGACGCCGGACCCGGACCAAACCCGGACCTGACCCGGACCTCGATCTCAATGCGATGTCGCCGAGTGCCCGTCGATGGCGCCTCCTCCTCCAGCGGCAAGCTTTCTGGGCCAGCCATTTGCTCTGCGAAACCGCGGCGCTCTCGCCGATGGTGCTGGGCTTGCGCATCTTCGGAGGTGCTCGAAGAGGACGACAGGACACGTGGGCGCGACCAGGAACAGCGGAGACGACGATGGTTGAGTGGACGCGCGAGAAGGTCGAGGAGCG
>Ga0326597_10009215_pt1 | contig 13257 bp, 8 predicted proteins | sample RVTome_12_FD_203789 | JGI IMG/M metagenome (GOLD analysis project Ga0326597, IMG submission 203789) | Soil microbial communities from uranium-contaminated site in the Upper Colorado River Basin, Wyoming, United States - RVT100D185 | ecosystem: Environmental > Terrestrial > Soil > Contaminated >... | reverse complement strand
GCGGGATTCTCTACTACTCCGAGGCCTGGGAGAGCGACGTTCTAAACCGCGAGTTCCTGCGGAAGCTCGACGAGCTCCAGATCCGCTACGCTCACTCCGACTACCATCTGTCCTACAAATACGTGTTCTTGAGCCACGGCCGGATGATCTGGACCTCCGCTCTCGGACCCGCGCAAACGGAGTGGTATCTCCCGTTCCGGGAGGAGGTGGACGCGGCCGCCGATGTGGCGCTCGTTCCTCGCAGCTTTCGCTTCGCGCGGAGAATCGAGAGGCGCCTCGCCGAGCGAGGGATCCGCTATCGCCGGGAGGACCTCTTGTACCCGGTGCTCTTCGACTTCAGCGAGGAAGTCAGCCTTTCGTGGCTCGTCCCTTGAAGACCGCCCGGATCTCCTCGAGCGGGTAGAGCCGCCCGTGGTCGACGCCGTGACAGAACTCCTTCAGCATCGACCAATCTCCGGGCGAGTGCAGCGTTTCGCCCCAGAACGGGAACGTGCGGCACTGTCGGGGGCGCTCGGGGTAGATGGTGCAGCCCTCGTCCCAGAAAATGCAGTCGCCGTTCTCCTTGAGCTTCAGCACCGTCTGGCCGTTCTCGTCCCGCGCGACGTAGTCCCGGCGAAACGCCCGCTCGCCGAGGCCGAGCAACCCCGCGATCCGGCGGAGCCGGAAGGGGGTGAGGTATACCCAGCCCGGCTGGGCGCCGCGGCAGCAGTTTCCGCACTGATGGCAGGAGAACTGGAGGCCATCTCCGTACCAGGGTGTCGTTGGCGTCTTTCCAGGCGTCACCGAGTGATTATAATCCCCTCTACGTGCTCGATCGGGTGAAGGGTCTCTTCGGGCCCGCTCTCATCATCCTCGTCCTGTCCGCTCTCTTCGGAGGAGCGTCGAAGCTCGACGAGTTCCTCGTTCTCTTCCTTCGCCAGGATTCGGGAGAGGCGTTTCTCTCCGCGTTCTCGCGAAACTTCGAGTTCTTCGGCGCATTCCTGCGGGCGCTCGGCCTGTCGGTCCTCGGGCTCGCCTTGGCCGCCGCTCTCGCGCGATTCTCGGGCCGCCCGTTCGGCGAGGGAATCGCCCTCGCCTCGCGGCCTTTCGCGACTCTCCTGATTCCCTGCGGTTTGACGGCGGCCTCGGTCGCTTCCCTCCTGATCTCTCCCGCGTATCCTTACGGTGTCGGCCTGGTCCTGAGCCTCAATCTCGAGGGATGGTTCAAGCCGCTCCTGACCCTCGCTCTCTTCGCCGCGGCGCTCGCCCATGCGTTCGGAGTCCCCGAATTTCCTCGTCTCTCTCGTTGGTCCTCGCCCCTCATCCTCGTCGCAGCACTTTTCTTCTTCACGCTTGCGACCCCGCGAGACTTCTACGAGGACGGCGCGGGGCAGGGGAACATGTTCAAGTACCTCCGCATGGCGGAGGCGATGGCAGGCTCGGGAAGTCTCGACATCGAGAAAGCGGACGAGAACCCCGACGCGACTCTCGGAAGCTTCATGTCGCAACTGCCCCGGATAGCCGCGGGGTACGTCGAAGAGTCGAAGGCGCTCTTGCGCGCGATCGCCGGCGCCGCGGTCGACGGACGGATCTACACCGGTGAGATGAAAGCGAGCCGCGCCAACCGGTCGATGTTCCGGAGCGCCAAGGGGGGCATCTACTACATCAATGCCCCCGGGCCGGGGCTTCTACTCGTTCCCGCGGTTCTCGTCGACCGCGCCCTGAACCGCGCCTTCGGCTGGAACCGGCAGCTCGCCGTCATCCTGTTCTGGCAGTTTCTCTCTGCCCTTCTCGTCCTCGAGATGTTTGTTTGCGGCGCCTACGTCGCCGGCCGAGCTGCCGCCCTCGTCTCCGCCTTCGCCGCCGCTCTCATCGTTCCGCTCCTCTTCTACAGCTTCCAGATCTATCCCGAGCTTCCCGCGGCCCTCCTGCTCCTTTTCGCCTTCCGGAAGGTCGTGATCGACTCCCATCCGACGGCGGCGGGAGCGCTCGCCTCGGGACTCGCGCTCGCCGCGCTCCCCTGGCTCCACCAGAAATACTCGGTGGTCGCTTTCGTCCTCGGGCTTCTCGGAGTTTCGCGTTTCATCCACCGGAGAGTCGGCCGGTCGTCTGTTGTAGGCCTCGAGCCGGGAAAGCTCGCTCTTCTTTCGCTGCCACTCCTCCTCTCCGCCTACTCGATTTTTCTCTACAACCACGCGCTCACCGGAAGCCCTTCCCCCACCGCGACCTTCACCGCCGTCGCTCGAACCTCGTTCGCGCCCGAGGGCCTGCCCAAAGGCTTCCTGGGTCTTCTCTTCGATCGCGAGAACGGGCTCTTGGTCTTCGCTCCCTTCTACGTTCTCGCCCTCGTGGGTCTTCCCGCGCTCGCAGACCGAAACGCGCGTGTCGCGAAGCCTCTTCTGCTCGTGGTCGTCTCTTACCTCCTGGTCATCGCTTCATTTCCTTACTGGCCCGGGGCGGTGAGCACCATGGGGCGTTACGTCTCGAGCATCCTTCCGCTCCTCGTGCTTCCGATAGCACTCGTGGTGAAGCGGTCCTTCGAGGACGGAATCCTCGCGGGGGCGGCGCTCACCCTCGGAGCCTCGAGCCTTGCCGTGAGCGCGAGCTTCACCAACGACCTCGTCCCGAGCTGGCAGCCGGAGCTTCTTTGGGACCGGGTCCTCTACTGCGACCCTATGCAGTACCTCCCGAACTTCGTGAGCCAGGGGATCCTGGGATCGGGTCCGTCGCACGTTCCCAAGCTCCTCGCCCAGCTTCTCGCGGCATCGGCGCTCGTGTACTGGCTCCGCGACCGCGTTTCCGACGTCGCCGAGCGCCCCCACTTCTCTCGAAACGTCGCCGCCGGCGCGGGAGCGCTCCTCGGAGGTCTTCTCGCTCTCGGGGCGCTCCTGGAGCAGCTTCCGGGCAACGCCGCCGCGTCGGGAAAGCCGAGCTTTCGCGAAACACGACTCCTCGACTCCGGCCGCGAATTCTCGGTCGAGGGCGAGCACGGCTTCGAGGGCGAGGGTGTCTGGGTTCCCGGAGGGGGCAGCACCCGGTTCGTTCTTCTTGCGCGGGAGTCGACGCCTTCACTCGCTCTCTCGTTCTCGAACGGACCCGAAGAGAACGTCGTCGAGGTGCGCGAGCGCGGGAGCGCCGTCGGGATCCTCGATCTGCCGCCTTCAGGACCTCACGAGCGCACCGTACTCCTGCGGAAGCCTTATCGCTTCGACGGCCCCCGGGGAGAGCGCTTCCTCTACGTCTTCGACGTTCGCTCGCGCGGGAGCTTCGTGCCCGCCGAGGCCGGGAGCGGCGACGATCGGCGGCGACTCGGGACCTACGTTAGAGTACGGTGACGATGGAAGAGGTCACGACCGAAACCGACGGCGCGTGCGAGGGAAATCCCGGGCCGGGAGGCTACGCCGCCATCGTCGACCGAAACGGCAAGCGCACGGAGATCACGGGAAGCGAGCGCCAGACGACCAATAACCGCATGGAGCTCCTCGCGGTCATTGCCGCTCTAGGCTCGCTCGGAGAGAACGTCCCAACGAGAACAAGGAGGTTCCAGATGAAACCGCACGCGATCCGGGGGTCGACGGCAGTCATGGCGCTCGTCCTCGCGCTCGCCGCCAGGGAATCCAGCCCCCAGCAGCGCGCGGGGGAGCGCGTCGTCTCCCACTATGACGAGGCCAATCTCTCGAAGCCGACGTACGAGGTGAAGATGGAGCACAACGTATCGATCCCGATGCGCGACGGCGTGACGCTCTCGGCGGACATCTACCGTCCGGCTGCGGAGGGCGGGTTTCCAGTGATCCTGGTTCGCACCCCGTACAGCAACAACACGCTCGCCTCCGTCGAGCAGTCGAAATTCTTCGCCGAGCGGGGCTACGTGCACGTCCAAGTGGACGTGCGCGGCCGTTACGACTCCGAGGGGACATTCTACGCGTTTCGTCACGAGCCCGACGACGGCTTTGATACCGACGAGTGGGTGGGCCAGCAGCCCTGGAGCAACGGCAAGATCGGGACGATGGGTGGCTCCTACGTCGGCTTCACCCAGATGACCCAGGCGATCCGCGGCAGCCGATACCTGGTGACCATGGCCCCGACCGTCACGACGCTGAACATTTACGGCAACTGGATTTACACCGGCGGCGCGTTTCAGTACGGATTCGCGCTGCCGTGGGGCGGACTCTTCATCGACGGGCGGGTGAACCAGGAGTACCAGGCCTACAACTGGCCCGAAGCCTTGAAGCACCTGCCCATCTCGACCGCCGACGAGGCGGTGGGCCGGCGCACCCCGCACTATCGAGACTGGGTGGCGCATCCGACCCGCGACTCGTACTGGGAGGCGAACAGCCACGAGAACGAGCATGACAAGGTTGGAGTCCCGCTCCTCAACGCCGGCGGCTGGTACGACATCTTCCTCGCCGGAATGCTCGAGGACGACATCAAGATTCGCGAGCGTGCCACGAGCGAACTCGCACGCAAGGGCAAACGCCTGATGGTCGGACCCTGGGTCCACGGGATCGGCACGCGATCGAACTATCGCGCCGAGGCTCCGTATCAGACCGACCGGGTCGACTTTGGCGCCGCCGCCGAGGTCGACATGCAGCGCGTCTACCTGCGCTGGTTCGATTACTGGCTGAAAAGGATCGAGAACGGAGTGGCGGACGAGCCCCCGATCCGGATTTTCGTGATGGGCGAGAACTACTGGCGCTACGAGAACGAGTGGCCGCTCGCGCGCACGCGGTACACGAGCTACTACTTCCACAGCCAGGGTCATGCGAACTCGCTCCACGGCGACGGAACTCTCTCGACCGAGCCGCCCGCGGGTGGCCCGGCGGCCGACACGCTCGTCTACGATCCTGCCAACCCGGTCCCCACACTCGGAGGGAACAACTGCTGCAGAAGCGACATCGTCCCCATGGGTCCGTTCGATCAGCGACCCCTCGAGCGGCGGGACGACGTGCTCATCTATACGTCAGCGGAGCTAAGGGAGCCCCTCGAGGTGACCGGCCCGATCCAGGTGAAGCTATATGCCGCGACGACTGCCAGGGACACGGATTGGACCGCGAAGCTTGTAGACGTCCACCCGAACGGCTTCGCGCAGAACATCCAGGACGGGATCCTGCGTGCCCGCTACCGCGAATCCAGCGTGCAGCCATCCTTCCTCGAGCCCGGGAAGGCCTACGAGTACACCATCGATCTCTGGGCCACGAGCAACACCTTCCTTGCGGGTCACCGCATCCGGGTCGAGATCTCGAGCAGCAACTTCCCCCGGTTCGACCGCAACCTGAATACCGGCGAGGATCCGGCGACCGGAACGCGGATTTCGACCGCGACCCAGACCATTCGCCATAGCGCGGAATTTCCCTCGCACATCGTTCTTCCGGTCATTCCGCGGGAGGGACGTCCAACACAGCAACCTTGAGAGTCGAACGTCGCACGAGGGAGCGAACATGAACAGAAACGAATCGGCGTCGGCTCGGAACCTACGTTAGGGTACGGTGACGATGGAAGAGGTCACGATCTACACCGACGGCGCTTGCGAGGGAAATCCCGGGCCTGGAGGCTACGCCGCCATCATCGACCGCAACGGCAAGCGCAGGGAGATCACGGGAAGCGAGCGCCAGACGACGAATAACCGCATGGAGCTTCTCGCGGTCATCGCGGCGCTGCGAACGCTCGAAGAGCCGTCTTCGGTGCGCGTGGTGACCGACTCGCAGTACGTCGCGAACGGCATGAAGTCCTGGATTCATAACTGGCGGCGAAAGGGGTGGAAGACCGCCTCCGGCACCCCCGTCAAGAACCGAGATCTCTGGCAGGAGCTCGACGCGCTTGCCGGACGGCACCGGGTGCGCTGGGAGTGGGTCCGCGGCCACGACGGGCACGCGGAGAACGAGCGTGCCGATGCGCTCGCGCGGGAGGCCATCCGGGACTGACGCCGCCTTCAGGGCCCTGGCGGAAGGAGGGAGACGGGCGCGAACATGAGGTTCCAGGTGAAGCGTCCGAGGCCGTCATCGAATTTCGCCAGAACCTCTTTCTTCCAGCCCTCCGCGGTCCAGTCGTACCGCCGCACCTCCGCCTGATCGTCGCTCGCGACGTAGAGCTCGTCGCGGCCGTCGGAGTCGAGGTCCGCGAGGATCGCCGCGTGCTCGAAGCCCGAGGAGTCGGAGGCGATGAGGTCGATTTTCCAGGGCGAGCCCGGACGAAGGAGGAAGAGCCCGCGCTTGTGGGTGGCGGCGACGAGCTCCTTTGTTCCGTTTCCCTCGACGTCTCCCGCGGTGAGGAAGCGACAGAGCTTGTCGTCGAGCCGCACGACGACGTTCTCAGCGGTAGCCGCGGTATCGGCGTCGTAGCGGCGGATCTCGACCATCCCCCCCGAGACCGCCTCCACGGACACGTAGAGCTCGTCGCGAGTGTCTCCGTCGACGTCCGCGACGAGGATCTCCTTCGCGTGGCGCGAGCCCAGGTCCGCGACTTCGACGGGCCCCTCGCCCGCGGCGGGAACGTAGCGCATTACCCGTCCGGGCTGCGGGGTGCCGTCGACTTTGTTGGGGGCGGTGGGTGTCGCGTAGATCTCGAGAACACCGTCGCCGTTCAGATCCCCGAGCTCGATCTCGTGCACGATCGTCTCGGGCGTGCGGTCAAGCTCCTCGACCGTGAACTTTCCCGAGCCGTCGGGGCGCAGCACCGCGACGACGCCCTGATCGTGGGTCCCGACGGCGATCGAGAGCTTGCCGTCGCCGTAGATATCGCCGACCTCGGCATCGCGCATGCGGCTGAACTTCCCTCCGAAATCGGCTTCCCACAGGGTTTCGGTCTTGCCGTCGGGACGCCACAGCTTGACCGCCGCCTTCGAGCCGCCGAGGGTCAGAAGCCCTTCCGAGCCGTAGGGCATGACTTTGTGGAAAACGTTGCTGTCTTCGTCCTCGAAGAACCGGTAGTGCCACTCGCTACTCTCGCGGGTGAGGATTCCCGCGCGCGCGGGAAGCGGTTTCGGGGAGCCGTCCTCGTTCTCGCCAAGGACCGCCATCGCCAGAACCAGCGATTGGGGAAGTTGCTCGGGCGACTCGACACGACCGCACGCGAAGAGCGAGCCCGCGAGGAGAGCGAGCGATGCGAAGAGCCGACTCATGATCCCTCCGTTCCTGTTGTATCCTCCTCCCGATCGGGAGGGCGCATGGAACGAAGGCAGTTTAACGGAAGAGGCCTCGTCCCTGGAGGACTGTTCTCGGTTTTGCTCCTGGGAGCCGCGACCGGCTTCGCGACGGAAGAGGCTCTCGAGCGCGAGCTCCAAAGACTCGGCCCGCTTTCCGGCGGGGTCATGGGTGTCGCCGCCGTCCACCTGGAATCCGGGAGAAAGGCGTTTCTCAACGGAGACGAGCCCTTCCCCATGGCGAGCACCTACAAAGTTCCCATCGCCGTCGAGCTCCTTCAGCGGGTGGACGAGGGAAAGCTCGATCTCGCCCAGATGGTCGCGGTCGAGCGCCACGACTACTCTCCCGGAAGCGGACTTCTGACAGATCTCATCAACCGGCCCGGTCTCGCCCTCTCGCTCCGAAACCTTCTGGAGATCATGCTGCTCGTGAGCGACAACACCGCGACCGACCTCTGCCTCCGGCAGGCGGGCGGAGGCGAAGCCGTGACCGCGCGGATGCGAAAGCTCGGGATCGAGGGCCTCCGCGTCGACCGGCCGACGCTCCATCTCATCACCGACTGGAAGGGGCTCTCGCCCGTTCCCGCCAAAGAGGAGCGCGACCCCGCGAAGTACGGCGAGCTATTCGACTCCGTCCCCAAGGAGAAATCCGACGAGGCGGAGCGGGCGTTCGAAGACGACCCCCGCGACACAGCGACCCCCCGGGCGATGGCGGCGCTCCTCGAGAAGATCTGGAAGCACGAGGCCCTCACCCCCGCGAGCAGTCACCTCCTTCTCGACATCATGAAGCGCTGCCGCACGGGCGCGGGAAGGCTCAAAGGCATTCTTCCCGAGGGGACGGAAGTCGCCCACAAGACCGGGACCATCGGAAAAACGCTGAACGACGTCGGCATCATCACCCTTCCGAACGGCGCGGGACACGTGATCGTCGCCGCTTTCGTGAAGAAGTCGGATCGTTCCGAGGCCGAGCGGGAGCGAGCCATCGCGGAAGCGGCGCGGGCGGCCCACGACTATTTCCTCTTTACGACGAAATGATTTCTCCGAGTTTCGCCCTTGCCGCGGCTGCCCTCGTTCTGAAAGCGCGTCTCGTCGTGCCCGCCGCCGACGCGCCGTCGATTTCTCCGGGCATGGTGCTGGTGGAGGGCGATCGCATCCTGTCGGTCGGAAGCGATCTCGCCGTCCCTGCCGGAGCGGCGGTCCTCGACCTCGGGGACGTCACGCTCCTCCCGGGGCTCATCGACGCTCACAGCCACCTGAGCCTCGACGTGCTCGCGGGAAACGAGGCCGAGCAGGTGAGAGCGCCCGAGACCGAGCTCGTCCTGAGAGCGGCGCGCCACGCCGCGCGCGATCTCGAATCGGGGGTGACGACGATGCGGGTCCTGAGCGAGCCCCGGTTCATCGACGTCACCTATCGGAAATTCTTCAACCAGGGTGAGCTTCCCGCCCCGTTCGTTCAGATCGCGACCTCGGCCATCGCCGCCTCGAACGGCCACGGGGTCACGAGCGTCCGCGCCGATGGAGCGGACGAGGTCCGGAAGACGACGCGGGTGAGCCTGAAGGCGGGCGCCGACTGGATCAAGCTCTACGTGACCGGGGGCGTCGCCACTCCCGGCACGGATCCCCGCACCAGCTTCTATACCCGGGAGGAGATTCGCGCGGCCGTCGAGGAAGCGGACCGCGCCGGCCGCCCCGTCGCCGCCCATGCTTACGGCGGCCCGGGAGTCGACGACGCCATCGAAGCCGGGGTCGAGAGCATCGAGCACGGCCTCTACCTGACCGACGCTCAGTTCGATTCGATGGCGGCGAAGGGGATCTTTCTCGGCGCGACCCTCGGGGTGTTCCTGCACCAGCCCGGTCCAGCCGAAGATCCGAGGTGGTCTCCCGAGATCCGCGAGAAGTTTCTCGAGGCGCGTCGGGCGGCCGTCCTCAGCCTCTCTCGCGCGCGCCGGGCGGGAGTGCGGGTCGTCTTCGGAACGGACGCCGCCCATGGAGCTCTCGCGGAGGAAGCGGTCCACGCTTCGAAAGCGGGGATGAGCGCCCGTGAGATTCTGAACGCTCTCACCCAGGAAGCGGCCGAGCTGATGCGGCTCGGAGGCGAGATCGGGACACTCGCCCCGGGAAAAAGAGCGGACCTCGTTGGGGTCGAGGGAAATCCGCTCGAGGACGTCGAAGCGCTCTCCCGGGTGCGCTTCGTAATGAAGGCGGGGCGAGTGTACCGGAAGGAGGACTAACCCGCCGGGACTTTCTCGGAGATCGTCTCCCACTCGCGATAGAGCTTTTCGAGCTTTGCCTTGAGGTCTTCGTGGGTCTTCACGATTCCGGCCGCGGACTCCGCGTCGTCGTAGAAGCCGGGCACCGCCATCCGTCCTTCGAGGCTCGCGATCGCGATCTCCGTCTCCTCGATCCGGGACTCGAGCTCGCCCGCCTTCTGCTGGAGCACGCGCGCCCGATTCTTCGAGACCGCGGGCGCCGGCGGCGGTGGTTTGGGAGGTTCGCTCACGGGCTTCGGCTCCGGCTCGAAGGAAGGCTCGTCCAGGGTGACGGGCGCCTCGCCCATCGCCTCTTTCTCCTTCGCCCGGAGGAAATCCGAGTAGCCTCCCCAGTGGAGTCGAATCTCCCCTCCTCCGATCTCCGCGACCTTCGTCGAGAGCTCGTCGAGGAAAAAGCGATCGTGAGAAACGAAGACCAGCGTCCCCTTGTAGGCCTGGAGGGCCTCGAGAAGGATCGCTTTCGAATCGAGGTCGAGGTGGTTCGTCGGCTCGTCGAGGAGGAGGACGTTCGCCGGCTGGAGCAGCATCCGGGCTAGGGCCAGACGGCTCTTCTCTCCGCCGGAGAGGACCTTCACCCTCTTGTCGACGTCGTCTCCGTGGAACAGGAACGCCCCGAGGATGCTCCGGAGCTGCGGCACCATGGCGATGGAGGCGCTTTCGTTCATGTTCTCGAGGACGGTCTTTTCCTCATCGAGGTCGTAGCGCTCCTGGCTGAAGTAACCCGTCACCGCCTTGTGGCCGAGCTTGATGGTTCCCGAATCCGGCGCCTCTGCCTGCGCCAGTAAGCGCATCAACGTGGACTTTCCGACGCCGTTCGGCCCCACGAGCGCGAGCCTCTCGCCGCGCTCGAGGACCAGATCCGCGGCCGCGAAGACCTGGGTATCGCCGTATTTCTTCGCGACCCGGGAGAGCTCCATCACCACCCGCCCCGGCCGCTCGGGCTCCGGCAGGCGCAGCTTCATGAGCTTCCTTTCCGGCGGTACCTCGATGACGTCGATCTTCTCGAGCATCTTGACGCGGCTCTGGACCTGCTTCGCCTTGGTCGCCTTGTAGCGGAAGCGCTCGACGAAGCGCTTGGTGCGATCCATCTCCTCCTGCTGGCGGGCGGCCTTGGCCCGGAGCTCCGCCAGGTTCGCGGCGCTCACTTCCAGGAAGCGGCTGTAGTTTCCCGTGTAGTCCACGAGCTTCCGGCGGTCGATCTCGGTGATCCGGGTGACGACGCGATCGAGAAAGTAACGATCGTGAGAGACCAGGACTACGGCGTAGGGATAGACTCCGAGGTAGTCCTCGAGCCAGTTCCGCGCCTCGAGGTCCAGGTGGTTCGTGGGCTCGTCGAGGAGGAGGAGGTTCGGTGTCTGGAGAAGAAGCTTCGCGAGCGCGATGCGCATCTGCCAGCCGCCGCTGAAGGTCTCGGTCTTTCGATCGAGCTCCGAGGGTCGGAAGCCGAGACCGAGAAGAACCTCTTCCGCCCGGGCTTCGATGCTGAAGCCCCCGTGCCGGTCCCACTCGTCGCGGCACTCGCCGTAGCGGGTGATGACGGCCTCGTGCTCGGGACATTCGGGGTCGAGCTCGGCCATCCGGTGCTCGAGCCCCGAAATCTCGACCCCCAGAGCGAGGACTGAGGCGAACGCTGACAGCCCTTCCTCGCGAAGCGTCTTCCCCGAGTGCGCCAGGCCGTCCTGCGGGAGGTACCCCACGGTCGTTTGCCGGGGCATGGTGACCGAGCCCTTGTCGGGCTGCTCCGCCCCGGTCATGAGGCGCAGGAGCGTCGTTTTTCCCGCGCCGTTGGGGCCGGCGAGCCCGACCCGATCCCCGGTCGAGACGTTCCAGGTGACGTCCTCGAACAAGGTTCGCCCCGAGAACTGCTTGGTAAGACTTTGTACTTGAAGCACCTGAGTTATCGTCCGACAACAAAAAGCCCGGCCCTCGCGAGCCGGGTTTCACCACAATATAATAGCCTGCTTCCACGATTTCTGCGGAGTGTCATGAAAGCACCACTTTTTTTTCTCGGAGCTCTCTTGCTGTCGTCCGCCCAGAAGGGGCCCGTCGACGAAGCCCGCCGGCAGGCGAATCGCGGTGTCGCGCTCCTCGAGCAGTTCCGCTTCACCGAGGCCGCGGCCGCCTTCGAGGACGTGGTGCGGGCCGCCCCCGATTCCGCCCCCGGCTACATCAACCTCGGGATTTCCTACTTCAACGAGCGCGACTTCGAGAAGTCCCGCGCCGCGCTAGAAGAAGCGAAGGCGCTCGCGCCCGAGAGCCCGTACGTGCACTACAATCTCGGCCTCATCGACAAGCTCCAGGGGAATACCGAGGCGGCGGTCGTCGCCTTCGAGAAGGTCGCGGTGCTCGACCCGGCGGATTCGATGACCCTCTACTACCTGGGGACGCTGTACGCGAACCTGGGAAGGCTCGAGGAGGCGGAGGCCACGCTGAGGCGCACCATCGCTCTTTCCCCGAACAACGAATCCGCGCACTTCAGCCTGGGAAACGTTCTCATCCGGCAAGGACGGCGTGAGGAAGGCCAGAAGGAGCTCCTCGTGTTCCGCGAGCTCAAGGAGAGCTTTCCCGCGGAAGCCGCATCCGCCGGCCTCCAGTACACGGAGCTCGGACGGTACGCCGAGGCGGTGGAGGAGTCGGCGGAACCGCTCCAGCCCGGAGCGCGCGAGGCGCCTCGCGAGGGGGCGTCGCGCTTCGTCCAGGCGACCGAAGGTTCCGGACTCTCCCTTACGGCGCTCGAGGCCCCCTTCGTTCTTCCGGGGACGGTGCTCTCGACGGACTACGGGCTCTCGTTCCTGCGCGAGCGCGTGCTCCCCCGCCTCGGAACCGGCCTCGCCTTCCGCGACCTCGACGCTGATAGCGATCCCGATCTTCTCTTCGTGCGCGGGGGAGCCCCAGCCCTCTTCCGCAATCATGGAGGGAGGTTCGAGAGGGCGAGTGGGAGCGGACTTCCCGAGACCGGGCATTTCATCGGGGTCGTGGTGGGCGACGTCGACAACGACAAGGACGGCGACGTCTATCTGAGCGGCTCCGACGGGAACGCTCTCTATCTCAATGACGGCGCCGGCAGGTTCACGTTGTCGCCCGATGAAACGGTGCGGGGAGGCGGTGTTTCGGTTGCGGCAGCGTTCGCCGATGTGGACCACGATGGAGACCTCGACCTCTACGTTTCGAGCTACGCCTCGGTCGAGCCGCCCCCGGGAATGGAAGTCCTGAAGCTCCCCCGCGATCTTCCCGGAGCTCCCAACCGGCTCTATCGGAACAACGGAAACGGCACCTTCACCGACATCGCGAAGGAGAGCGGGACGGACGGCGGCGCCTCCCGGAGCCTCGGAGCCGTCTTCTCCGACGTCGACGACGATCGCGACCTCGACTTCGTCGTGGTCAACGAGGGCTCTCGCCCCTTCCTGTTCTCGAACGACCGTGTGGGCACTTTCACCGAGAGCGCTCTCGAGCTCGGGCTCGAGACGGGAAGCCGCACCCGGGGCGCGGACTCCGCCGACTTCGATCGCGACGGGAGCTTCGATTACTTCTTCACCGCCGAGGGGAGTCAGCTCAACGCGCTCTTCCGTGGACCCGCGCGTGAGGGGATGCGGCCCGACGTCGTATCGCCGAGACTCCTCGCCGCCGGCGTTCCGCACGCGCGGTACGGCGCCCAGTTCGTCGACGCCGACAACGACGCCGATTTAGATCTACTGGTGGTGACGAACGAGGAGGGCGCGCTCGCCGCCTACTACGAGAACCGCGCTACGGGGTTCGAGCGCGCGGGCTCCCTCTCGGCTTCGGTTCAAGGCGAGGGACGCGCTCTCGCCGTCGCCGACATCGATTCGGACGGCGACCTGGACTTCGTGGTCGCGACCGATCGAGGGGAGC
>Ga0326597_10009213_pt1 | contig 13258 bp, 10 predicted proteins | sample RVTome_12_FD_203789 | JGI IMG/M metagenome (GOLD analysis project Ga0326597, IMG submission 203789) | Soil microbial communities from uranium-contaminated site in the Upper Colorado River Basin, Wyoming, United States - RVT100D185 | ecosystem: Environmental > Terrestrial > Soil > Contaminated >... | reverse complement strand
CGGGGCCGGGCCGGTGCTGAATGCACCCCCGACGTGTTCGAAGAGTACCTGAGTGCCGTCACCCGCGCGGCACGTTTTCTCGACCAACTTCAGCTGGGAGAACCGGAATGAAGCGCTCGTCGAAGGTCTACCCGCTCCTCGCCGTGGTCGGGCTCACGGCGGGCTGCGGCTACAACAGGATCCAGACCCTGGACGAACAAGTGAACCAGGCACGGGGACAGATTCAGACCCAGCTCCAGCGTCGAGCCGATCTGATTCCCAACCTGGTGAATACGGTGAAGGGGGTGACCAAGCAGGAAGACACCGTGTTCATCTCCATCGCCAACGCCAGGTCCAGGCTGGCGGGGGCGGTGCAGTCGGGGAACGTGCCGGAGATGGCCCAGGCCAACCAGGCGCTGAACGCAGGCCTCGGCCGCCTGCTCGCCATTTCCGAGAGCTACCCCGAGCTTCGGTCGAGCGAGAGCTTCCAGCAGCTGCAGGACCAGCTTGAAGGGACCGAGAACCGCATTGCGGTGGCTCGGCAGGACTACAATGCGTCGGTGGGCGACTTCAACGCCTATATCCGCCGCTTCCCCTACAACCTGACGGCGATGGTCTTCGGCTTAGGGACGCCCCGGGAATACTTCGAGGCCGAGGGCGGGGCGGCCGAGGCGCCGAAGGTGCAGTTCTAGAACTAGAGTGAAAAGTGAAAAGTGAAAAGTGAAAAGGAGGGCCTCAATGAGCACCCTCCTTTTTACTTTTTACTTTTCACTCTTAGGTATCAGTCGGTGACCACGTGGTCCGGCAGGACGTACTTGAGCGGGTCGACCGGACGGCCGTTGATGTGGACTTCGTAGTGCAGGTGGGGACCGGTGGCGAGACCGCTGTTCCCGACCAAGGCGATGCGCTGGCCCCGCGACACCCGCTGGCCCCGCCGGACCAGGAGCTTGGAGGCGTGGGCGAACTTGGTGACGATCCCGTAGCCGTGGTCGATCCTTACCGTGTTTCCGTAGCCCGTCTCCCACCCGGCGTCGACGACCACTCCCCCGGCGGGCGCCTCGATCGGACTGCCCATCGGCGCAGTGACGTCGATCCCCTCATGCGGGCGTGCCATGTGGAGGATCGGGTGCGCTCTCATGGAGGTAAATGCGCTGGTGAGCCACCCCTGAGTCGGCATGATCGACGGGGTGGCCGCGAGTCGCTCGGAATGGCTCGCGAGACTGTCCGCCGCCTCCTCGAATGAGGAGGACAGAAGATTGGCCCGCCGGATCAGGGCGTTGAGATCCACCCGGATCTCCTCCGAGCGCCGGACCACCGGGTCCTCCTCCGGCAGGGTCGGCCGCGGAGCCATCGTCGGGCCGCCGATGCCGGCAGCCTGCACCTGCGGGTCGATGGGGTCGAGGTTCGCGAGCACCCGGATCCGGGCGTCCCGCTGCGAGATCCGGCTGATCGTGTCCGCCAGGGTCGAGAGGCGGCCGTGCAATTCCCCGATCGCTTGGGCCAGGCGGGCGTTCTCCTCCTTCAGCCGGGTGGCATTGGAGAGATCGGCGGTGTGGGACACGGTCGCGTACCCGACCAGGAGCGCCAGGGCCAAGACCACGGCGATACCCGCGACCGCCATCTTCAGCACGCCGTAGGATACCTCGAGGATTTTCGAGGGCTCCGATCCGTGCGGTACCAACACGACGGTCCAGCGGGGTTTGGCCATGCGGTCTCACCTCACCTGGCGATCTAGAAACAGCAGCTCCGACAACCAACCAACAGAGCTTAACGAATTGTTTGGAACGGGGGGTGACCAGGGTCACGAAGCCTGCAAGAAAGTGGCCCGGAGGGGAGCAGAAGTCAAGGTGTCCCGGGGCGATAACTCTTTGACTGTCAAATAGTTTTGTCGATGAGCCGGCTAACTGCTAGACTCTGGCTGGCTTGGGAAAAAGGCTCGCGGGTTTGACGATCGTGTTCCCCCCCACCGGCGGGGCTTCCAGGGTGGACCAAGAGGCCTCCCGAGCCTCCCCCCGGAGACCCAGGGCCCCCCAGAGGAGCCGCGCTTTGCCAGGCAGGAACGGACCGCTCAGGACGGCCAGCCGGTACAGGGCTCGCGCCAAGGCGGCCAGAACGGTCTCGAGCTCCCCGTCCTTTCCCTCCTTGGCCAGCTTCCAGGGTGCCACCTGCTGGATGTAGAGATTGGCGGTCGCCACCAGGGACCATACCGCCTCCGCTCCGGCCCGAAGGTCGAGTGCGTCCATGGCGGCGGCGTATGCCTCGGCGGTCGCCCGGCCCGCCAGATCCAGCGGGGTCTCGCTCTCCGACATCGGAACCACCCCGGCCCGGTATTGCTCAACCATGGCCAGCGAGCGGGAGACGAGGTTCCCCAGCCCGTCGGCCAGATCCGCGGCGTAGCGCTCGTCGTAGCGCTCCCAGGTAAAGTTCCCGTCCGCCTCGAAGCCCACCTCCCGGAGCAGGAAGTAGCGCAACGGATCCGGACCGTAGCGTTCCACGGCCTCGCCCAGGCTCACCGCCGTGCCGGCCGACTTGGACATCTTGCTGCCCTCCCACTGCACGTAGCCGTGCGCCCAGACCTGACGCGGCAGCGGCACGCCGGCGCTCAGCAGCATGGCGGGCCATACGACGCAGTGGAACCGGGTGATCCCCTTGCCGATGACGTGCAGGTCCGCCGGCCACAGCTTCTGGTAGTCCGGGGCGGGGAATCCGGTCGCCGACAGGTAATTGATGAGGGCGTCGAACCAGACGTACACGGTCTGTTCCGGGTCGCCGGGGAACGGAATGCCCCAGGCCACCCGGTGTCGTGAGACCGAGATGTCCTGGAGACCGGCTTCCAGCAGCCTGAGGATCTCGTTGCGCCGGATGGACGGCTCCACCCGAAAGCTGCCCGATCGGATCAGCGACAGCAGCTGCTCGCTGTAGCGGCTGAGGCGGAAGAAGTGATTCCGCTCCCGGGTGGGGACCAGCTCGCGGGTGGGGTGTTCGACGCAGCGCCCGTCGGCAATCTGGGCCGGCTGCTTGAACTCCTCGCAGCCGATGCAGTAGAGTCCCTCGTACTCCCCGACGAAGAGGTCGTCGGGACTCCGCTTCGCGATGCGTTGGAGCAGCTCCGCCACCGCCCGGTGGTGCCGTGGCTCGGTGGTACGAATCCAGTCGTCGTGACTGCAGTCGAGCTGCCGCCAGAACTCCTCGAACCGGGTGGCCATCCGGTCCACCCAGATCTGCGGCGAGACGCCCGCCTGTTCGGCAACCTGGAGCACGGCCTGCGCGTGCTCGTCCATCCCCATGAGAAAGTGCACCTCGTCGCCCCGGAGCCGACGGTACCGGGCGATACAATCGGCGCCCACCTTCTCGAGGGCGTGGCCGAGGTGGGGGTCTCCGTTGGCATAATCAATGGCGGTGGTGAGGTAGAACTTCGGCATGCAGGAAGGTAACCCGATCCGGGAGTCCGATCAGGCGTGGCCGGTGGGACCTTCGCCGGAGCTCCCGCGGCGGTGGCGCCGCCGGCGCCGGCGCCCGGTCCGGCGCCCGTTACCGCCGGTGGAAGAGCCGTTGGCGGGAACGGGAGATTCGGGCAGGGGCGCGAGGGGGAGCGCGTCCTCCTCGGCGGCGGCATCGCTCGGGTCCGGGGCTTCCGCCGCCTCGAGCGCCAGCCCGCCCCCGGCCTCTGGGGTCATCAGGACGGCACCCAGGCGGTCCACTTCCTCCCGCAGCTGGACCAGCGGGATGATTCGCGACCCATGTTCTTCGCTGCGAAGAAAGACCCGCTCCCGGAAGATGTCGACCGCGACCACCTTCTCCGGACCGACGGCGGTGGTGATGGTCTTCCCCTGCTTGGGGAAGCGCCGTCGCGCGGTCACGTAGAACTCGTGCTCGTACTTGAGGCAGCAGAGGAGTCGACCACAGCCGCCCGAGATCTGGGTCGGGTTGAGGGAAAGCTGCTGGTCCTTGGCCAGTCCGAGATTGACCGGGGAGAGCTCCGTCAACCAGGACGAGCAGCAGTACTCCCGGCCGCAGCGTCCCACCCCCGACAGGCGGGCCGCTTCGTCCCGGACCCCGATCTGTCTCAGCTCGATCCGGGTGCGGAAGAGCGAGGCGAGATCCCGCACCAGGGACCGGAAATCGACCCGTTTCTCGGCGGTGAAGTAGATGGCGAGCTTCTTCCGATCCCACTGCCATTCGGTATCGCTTACCTTCATCACCAGCTGGTGGCCGTGGACCCGCTCGATCACTTTGCGCCGGGCGTCCTCTTCATCCCGCCGGACCTCGTCCAGGGTCCGCAGATCGTCGGCCGTCGCGCGCCGCACCACCGCCTTGGGCGGGGCCGGCTCCGCCGCCTCCCCGACGGCGCACCCGCTGCAGCCGGAGCCGCACTTGCGGGACGCAACGTCCCCGACCGCCGTGATGCGACCGAGATCGCGGCCCCGCTCCGCCTCGACCACCACCGGGTCCCCGACGCGGGCCGGATCCGGTTGGGTCCAGAGGAAGTAGGCTTTCCGGGTCCCCTTGAACCGGACCTCGACGGTCTCCGGCACTCAGGCCTCGGTGTAGGCGCCCATGGCGCCATACTTCTCGGCTCGTCGCCGCACCAATCGCTCCGGCCTGATCTTGCGCAGCTCGGTGACGTGGCGGATCAACGCTTCGCGGAGGGCCTCGCCGGTCGCATCCGGGTCGAGGTGCGCTCCGCCGACCGGTTCCCGGACGATCTCGTCGATGAGGTTGAAGTTGAGCAGGTCTTCCGCGGTGATCTTGAGCGCCTCGGCGGCCCGCTCCCGCTGGGTCGCGTCCTTCCACAGGATGGCCGCGCACCCCTCGGGAGAAATGACCGAGTAGACCGAGTTTTCCAGCATCAGGATGCGGTCGGCGACGCCCAGCGCCAAGGCGCCTCCGGAGCCGCCCTCGCCGATCACCACGGCGACCGTGGGGGTGGGCAGCATGGCCATCTCCAGGATGTTCCGGGCCAGCGCCTCCGATTGACCCCTCTCCTCGGCTCCCAGCCCGGGATAGGCGCCCGGGGTGTCGATCAGAGTGATCACCGGGGCGCCGAACTTGGCCGCGAGCTTCATCAGCCGGAGCGCCTTCCGATAGCCCTCGGGGTGGGGCATGCCGAAGTTCCGCTTGAGGTTCTCCTTGGTGTCCCGCCCTTTCTGGTGTCCGATGACCATGACCGAAACCCCGGCCAGCCGCGCCCAGCCGCCCACGATGGCCGGATCGTCCAGGTAGAGGCGGTCGCCATGGAGCTCGATGAAGTCGGTGAAGATGGTGCTGAGGTAGTCGAGGGTGTAGGGGCGGCGGGGGTGGCGGGCGACCATAACCCGCTGGATCGGCGTAAGGCTCTCGTAGATTTCGGCCCGAAGCGCCTCGAGCTTGCGCTGGAGTCCCTCCAGCTCGCCGTCAATGTCGAGGTCCTGGTCCGCGCCGATCCGCTTCAGGTCGTCTATCTGCCGCTCCAATTCAAGCAACGGCTTCTCGAACTCCAGCGTGTAGGCTGAGGCCATCGGGGTCATCCCGCCTTGATGTAGTGGACGGAATCGGCGCCCAGAAGATCGCGCAGGGCCCGAACCAGATCGTCCTCGGCCGCGACACGGACACGGCGGGACCGGAGACGAACCGCCTCCCCGTTGCCGTCGCTCCACTCAATATACAGGGGCGCGGGGCCGGGGTGGGCGGAGCACAATGCCGCGGCGGCCCGAAGCGCCTCGGGCGGCGGCGCCGAGGGCCCGCGCCAGCGCAAGCTCAGCGCCACCGCTCCAGAGGCCTTGAGCTCCTCCAGCGGACGAGCCGCTTCGACGATGAACGGCGCTCGATCCTCCCCCCGGTCCCGGTCGCTGTACCCCCCCGTGAGCAGTAGGGAGGCGTCCGGGACGACGGCCTGATTGAGCTTCGCCCACGCATCGGGGAAGACGATCGCCTCCGCGGTGCCGTGGAAGTCCTCCAGCACCAGACGAGCGTATTCCTTGCCGGTCTTCTTCGAAATCTGGCGCTTGATGCCGGTGACGACCGCCGCCACGCTGACCGGATGCTCGCTCCACGCGCCCAAGGTGGCGGTCGTCCGGGTACCGAAGAGCTCAACCTCGCTCCGGAAGCGCTCCAGCGGATGGCCGGAAATGAAGAACCCGATGACGTCCTTCTCGCGGGCCAGCCGCTCCGCCTCCGTCCAGGGCGGCACGTCGGGATATGGACGACGGGCGGAGAGGACGGAGCCGGCGGAGCTGCCCCGCCGCCGGTTGTCCTCTCCGTCCTCTCCGTCCTCTCCGTCCTCTCCGTCCTCCCCGCCCTCTCCACCGAACAGAGACCCCTGGCCGGCCTCGCGTTCCTGCTGCAGCAGCTGCGCCTCGCCCAACACCACGTCCAACGCCTCGATCAGCTGCTTCCGGTGGCCACCGAGGGAGTCGCCGGCGCCGGCCGCGATGAGGGACTCGACTACCCGCTTGTTGCACAGCCGCACGTCGATCCGTTCCACCAAGCCCGAAAGGGTGGTGTAGGGACCGGAGCCCCGGCCCTCGATGATGGAGGCAATGGCGCCCTCGCCCACGTTGCGGACGGCGCCGAGGCCGAACCGAATCCGCTGGTCCCCCACGACCGTGAACTTGAATCCCGATTCGTTCACGTCGGGGGGCAGGATCTCGAGCCCCAGTTCGCGGGCCTCGTTGATGTACTGTACCACCTTGTCGGTGTTCCCGATCTCGGAGCTCAGCAGCGCCGCCATGAATTCGGCTGGATAGTGGGCCTTGAGCCACGCGGTCTGGAAGCTGAGGATCGAGTAAGCCACCGAATGGGACTTGTTGAAGCCATAGCGGCCGAAGGTCTCCAGCTGTGCCGCCAGGTCGTCCACCAGCCTCTTGGGGTGGCCCAGTGCGATCGCCCGCTCGCAGAATTTGCCCAATTCCCTCTTGATCAGCTCGGCGTCCTTCTTGCCCACGGCCTTCCGGAGCACGTCGGCTTCCGCCAGGGTGAAGCCGGCGAGCACGTTGGCGATCCGCATCACCTGCTCCTGGTAGGTGATGACGCCGTAGGTCGGCTCCAGCACCTCCCGCAGCGACGGGTGCGGGTAGGTGACTTTCTCCAGGCCCAGTTTCCTGCGAATGAAGACCGTGTGCATCCCGGCGTCGAGCGGGCCGGGGCGGAGCAGCGCGTTGGACGCCACCAGGTCGTCGAACCGGTCGCACCGCAGGGCCCTGAGGGTCTCGGTTGCAAGCGGGGACTCGAACTGGAAGACTCCCGCCGTTCGGCCGTCCCGGAGCAGCTGGTAGACCTTCGGGTCGTCGAGGTCGAGAGCATCCATGTCCGGCCGCGCCCCGTGCCGCTCGCCGATCATGGTGACGGCGTCATGGATCACGGTCAGCGTCTTGAGGCCGAGCATGTCCATCTTGAGCATGCCGACCTTCTCCAGCGCGCCCATCTCGTATTGGGTGATGATCGACTCGTCCCCGTCGGCGGGGGCGCCGGCACCCTTGCCCGGCGCGGTGCAGACGGGCACGTACTCCGATAACGGGCCGGGGGCGATGACGACGCCCGCTGCGTGGACCGACATGTGGCGCGAGATCCCCTCGATCTTCGCGCTCAGGCTCACCAGCCGCTGGTACACCGGGTTGCCCCTCACCAGCTCCTTGATCTCGTCGACTTTCTGAGCCGCCTCGGGAATGGTCAGGCTGTAGGCCGGGCCGGAGGGGATGAGCTTGGTGAGGCGATCGGCTTCACCCGGCGGAACGCGGAGCACCCGGGCCACGTCCTTCACGGCGGCCCGCGCCTTCATGGTGCCGAAGGTGACGATCTGCCCCACGCTGGCGCGGCCATAGCGCTCGCGTACGTACTCGATCACTTCGCCCCGCCGCTCGAAACAAAAGTCGACGTCGATGTCGGGCATCGACACCCGCTCCGGATTGAGGAAGCGCTCGAAGAGAAGATCGAACTTGAGGGGACAGACGTTGGTAATGCCGAGCGCGTAAGCCACGATCGAGCCGGCTGCCGACCCGCGCCCCGGTCCCACTGGAATTCCCCGGCTCCTGGCGGCGGCGATGAAATCCTGGACGATGAGGAAATACCCCGCGTATCCGGCCGTGTTGATGACGCCGAGCTCGTAGGCCAAACGGTCGGCGACCGCCGGCGGGAGCGGCCTGCCGTAGCGCTGTTCCGCCCCCTTCCGGGCCAGGTCGCCCAGGAGCGCTTCGTCGGTGGCGTATTCGGCGGGGCGGGGGAACTCCGGGAGGAAGTAGCGCTTCTCGAAGTCGAACTCACACCGATCGGCCACCACCTGGGTGTTGGCCAGCACCTCGGGATGATCCGGGAACAGCGCCTGCATTTCCTTTTCTGATTTGACGTAGGATTCCTCGCCGGTGAAGCGGAAGCGCTTCGGGTCATCGAGGTCGCTCCCGGTGCCGATCGCCAGGAGCACGTCATGCGCCTCGGCGTCCTCCCGCCGGAGATAATGGGCGTCGTTGGTCGCCACCACGCCCACCCCCAGCTCCTGGCCCAGCCGCAGCATTCCCTCGGTGACGGTCCGCTCTTCCGGCATCCCGTGCTGCTGGACCTCGAGCCAGAACCCCTCCGGGCCAAAGACCCGCGCGAACCACTCCGCGCTCCGCTTCGCCTCGGCGTACTTACCCTGCCGCAGATGGATCGCCACCTCGCCCGAGAGGCAGGCCGCGAGGCAGACCAGGCCCTCCGAGTATTGCTGGAGAACCTCCTTGTCGATGCGCGGTCGCCGATAAAAGCCCTCGGTGTACCCGATCGAGGTCAGCCGAATCAGGTTCCGATACCCGGCGCGATTCTTCGCCAGCAGGACCAGGTGACTGTAGGAGGCGGGAGCCCAACCGGGCTTCTCCCGGGCCTGGCGGGGGCCGAAGGCCAGATAGGCCTCGAAGCCGAGGATCGGACGGATCTTCCGAGTCCTCGCCTCATCGTAAAACGACCAGGCGGCGTGCATGTTGCCGTGGTCGGTGACGGCCAGGCTGTCCATGCCGAGCTTCTTGACGTGCGCGACCAGCTCGGGGATCCGGTTGGCCCCGTCGAGCAACGAGTATTCGCTGTGGGTGTGGAGATGGACGAAGCTCATGCCTACCGACTGCGGTGCTCGAGCTCCTTCCAGACGGCGTCCAGCGGGACACCTCGAGCCTGTAGCAGCACCAGAAGATGATAGAGGAGGTCCGCCGCCTCGGACGCGAGACGGTCACCATCCTCCGAATTCGCCGCGACCACCACCTCGACCGCTTCTTCGCCGACCTTCTGCGAGATCTTGGCGACCCCACCGTCCAGCAGGCGGGCGGTGTACGATCCCGCCGGTCGCTCCGCCGCTCGCCGGGCGATGGTCGCGGCGAGGCGGGTGAGGAGGTGGCCGCCCGCATCGTCGGCGAAGCAAGTCAACGTTCCAGTATGGCACGCCGGCCCGGTCTGCTCGACCTGGTACAGCACCGTGTCACCATCACAGTCGACCGTCACTTCACGGATCGCCTGGCGGTGGCCGGAGGTCTCCCCTTTTCTCCACAGCCTGGCGCGTGACCTACTGTAGTAATGCGCCTGCCCGGTGGCGGCGGTGAGCTCCAGCGCCTCCCGGTTCGCGTAAGCCAGCATGAGCACGTTTCCGGAGCGCCATTCCTGGGCCACCACCGGGACCAGCCCGTCAGCCCCGAACCGCACCGCGGACAGCCAACTGTTGTCGGGCACCGAGAGAAGGTATCGGCGGCCCGGGCGATTGTCAAAAGCCTTTGTGGTTCTTTATCTTGCTGGTTAACCCTACCCCTTATTGCCGCTACGGAGCCCACCACGTGAACCATTTCCAAGGCCTGCTCCCCGCTCTTGGTTTTGCGCTCGTCGCGACCGGCTGCGGGGGCGGCACCGAGCCGAACCCCGGTCCGACCGGCGATTGCGCCCGGGCGGGGCTCACCAATCTGGCGGTGGGGGGACACGCCATCATCGACGCCTCGCTCAACACTTGTGTGCGGATCCCGGCGACCAGCGCTGCCGAGGCCGAGTATCTCTATGTGGCGTTCTCGGGCGAGGGCATGGAGACGTTCAACGGCGTCACCGCGGACTACGAGACGGCCGGCGCCCCGTCGGCGGGGGCGGTGGCGTCGGTGGCGCGGGCCTTCTTCCGGCAGACCCGCGAGCCCGATCCCGCCACCTCCTTCCACCTGCGGTTGCGGGAGCGGGAGCGGGGTCTCTCGCGGCGGCCCGGGGTTTCAGCGCCGGATTTGAGCCGGGTCACCGTGGTGCCGACTCCTCCGCCGATCGGCGACCAGCGGAGCTTCGAGGTCTGCGCGACAGCCGCGTGTACCACGTTCGTGCCGACCACCGCCACGGCGCTGGTGGTAAACGCGCGGGTGGCCGTCTACCTCGACGACAACGCGCCCCAGCCGAGCTATTCCCTGGCCGATCTCGACAAGGTGGCCCAGCTCTTCGACACCCAGCTCTATCCCATTGACACCACGGCATTCGGGCGGGAATCCGATCTCGACAACAACGGGGTGGTGATCGTGTTGCTCACCCAGAAGGTGAACGACCTCACGCCGACTTGTCCTAACGGGAGCCTGATCGTGGGATACTTCTTCGGGCTCGATCTGCTGCCGTCGCTGGCCCACTCCAACAAGGGGGAAATCTTCTACGGCATCGTTCCCCGCACGGCGGGCTGCCCGGTGTCGCTGAGCCGAGCCACGGCGTTGCTCCCCGGCGTGTTCATCCATGAGTTTCAGCACATGATCAGCTTCAACCAGCACGTGCTGATCAGAAGCGGCATCGCGGAGGACACCTGGCTCAACGAGGGATTGTCGCACTTCGCGGAGGAGCTCGGCGGACGCCAGGTGCCCGACGCCAATTGCCAGCCGGCCTTCGCCACCTGCGAGGACGAGTTCATCGGAGACGACATCAGCAACGGGTTCGACTACCTGAACGATACGGAGAGAAGCTTTCTCATCGAGCCGACCTCGTCGGGGGGGACCCTGGCGGAGCGGGGCGCCAACTGGTTGTTCGTGCGCTGGCTGGCCGACCAGTTCGCCGCCTCCCAGCCGCTGGGCACCGACTTCACCCGGAAGCTGGTCCAGACCAGCAGCCTCGGAAGCGCCAACGTCGCGGCCGTGACCGGTCAACCGTTCGACCGTTTGGTCGGCGAGTGGCAACTGGCCAACTACCTCGACAACCTCGCCGGCTTCACTCCGCAGAGCGCCCGCTTGCAGTACTCCAGTTGGAATTTCCGGGCCCTCTACTTGGCGAATTTCAATCTCGGGGTCTTCCCCAAGCCGTATCCGCTGGTTCCGGACAGCGCGCCGACGGGCGGGTTTTCGAGAATCGGCGTTCTCCGCGGCGGCTCGGGGCGCCATGTATTGGTGCTCCAGCAGCCGGCGGTGGGAGAGCTGACCGTCAGGTTGACCGCTCCCGGCGGGGCCAGTGCGGTATCAAGCGCCGCGAAGCCGCGCGCCGCGCTCGTTCGGATTCGGTGAGGCCGGTGGTTTTTCTCGTCGTCGTCGCCGCGCTGTTCGCCGGCTACGGCACCGCCTACCTCGCGAGTGACGACGTCCGGTACCTCACCCGCGCGGGGATCGAGGAGACCGCGATCCTCCGCGCCCGCCGCCCGATCTCGTCGCTGGTGGCCGATCCGCGGACCCCGGGCCGGCTGCGCCAGCCGCTGAGCCTCGTGCTCCAGACCCGGGACTACGCCGCCCGCCTCGGCCTCAAGGCGAAGGAGACGTACACCACCTACGCCGACATCGGCCGGGACACGCTGCTCCTCGTCCTCCAGGCCGCCCCGAAGGACTGCATCTGTCCCTATACCTGGAAGTACCCGGTCGTCGGGCGGATCCCCTACAAGGGGTTCTTCGATCCGGACGCGGCCCGCCGCGCGGCGGACCGGCTGTCGAGCCGGGGATACGACGTCTATCTCCGCCCTTCTCCCGCGTTCTCCACCCTGGGTTGGTTCAACGACCCGTTGCTCTCCACCGCCATCACCACCGATTCGGTCGAGCTGGCGGCGCTCGTGTTCCACGAGATTGCCCACAACACGCTCTACGTGAAGAGTGCCACCCCGTTCAACGAGAGCTTCGCCCAGTTCGTGGGCTACCGCTCCGCCCAGTCCTTCTTCGCCGATCGGGGCGACAGCGTCAAGGCCCAACGGGCCGCAGATCGGTGGCACGACGAAATCGTTCTGGGTCAGTTCTATACCGACCTGGTGAACCGCCTCCAGCCGCTGTACGACCAGCACCCCGATTCGGCGATGCTTGAGGCCGGTCGCGCGGAGGCGGGGGCATGGGCCCGGGCCCAGCTGGAGGGACCGGTCGGTGCCCGCTTCCGGACCATGCAGGTCGGTCGCCTGGCCGACCGGCCGATAAACAACGCTCGCCTGATCGCATCGCGGATTTATCGAACTCGGTTGGATCTCTTCGAGCGCTGGTACCAGCGGCATGATCGGGACGTGCGCCGGAGCGTGGCGGAGCTGGGTACCTTGATGGTGGACGCGGCGGGCGACAGCGCCTATGCCCGCCTCGAGCGGGCGGTGTCGGACTCGACCGGACCGTAGGATCCCGGGTTCGCGCCCGGAGGCCTGCGGCCCGGCCAGCGTCCTCTGTGCTACTGTTCGTAGCCGGACTTGGCGTCCTCCTTTCGGGTTCGCTCGAGCTCCTTCAGCTGCTTCTGCCGCATGCTCTGAGCGCTATCGCCGGCAGTACTGTCAGTGGCGCCCGAGTCTGGGCTCATCGCCGGCGAATCCGTCACTTGTCCCTCTTGTCCGGGCGCGATCGCGCCGTCCGGGCGATCGGCCGGGGCGCCACCTCCGGTGTCAGCCCCCTGGATGCGAGTGGTGTCCTGGCTCGGCACCGTCGCGCCGCTGGTGTCCTGCCGCAACTGTTCCGTCGAAGTGTCGGCCGGCCTGGCCTCATCGGCACCGGTCGCCTGGGCGGCAAGTCGGTGTGTCGTAACGCTGAGGGCCGCCCCGACTAGCAGCGCTCCGATGAGTGCCGGTGTCAACCTGCGCAACATGGGTCCTCCTCCAGGAATATGACGTCACCGGCGGCGTCGGGATGACACGACCGGGTTCCGTCGACCAAGGAAGGCGCATATTATTCCGGCGGGCCCTCCGGGGTCAGTGAGACAGATCACCCCGGCCCTCGCGTCCCTGCCGCCCCGATGTAGCTTTCCGGGAATCGCAACTTGCGCCCGTGACCCCAGGATTTCCCAATAGGATCTCCCCTATGAACCTCACCTTTGTCACCCGGGAGCAGGATCGTCTGCTCCGAGAGCTCAGCGAATTCCTCGCCATTCCGAGCGTCAGCGCGCTCCCGGCTCACGCCGGGGA
>Ga0326597_10009212_pt1 | contig 13258 bp, 8 predicted proteins | sample RVTome_12_FD_203789 | JGI IMG/M metagenome (GOLD analysis project Ga0326597, IMG submission 203789) | Soil microbial communities from uranium-contaminated site in the Upper Colorado River Basin, Wyoming, United States - RVT100D185 | ecosystem: Environmental > Terrestrial > Soil > Contaminated >... | reverse complement strand
CATCATGAAGGTATTGGTGACTGGCGGCACCGGTTTTATCGGGTCGAAGCTTGCATTGAAGAGCCAGCAGCTCGGGCACTCTGTTACCGTGCTCGGCCAGGTGAACAATTCCTTCGAACGGGAAAACCAACGGCTGCTCGAAGCCCGCGGAGTCGCGGTGGCGCTCACAGCCGTAACTGAGCGGGATCGCGTGTTCCGGCTGACCGAAGGATGCGACGTCGTTTTTCATCTGGCGGCCGCGCAGCACGAGGCGAACGTACCCGATCGGCACTTCTGGGATGTGAACGTCGAGGGCACCAGGAACGTGCTTGAGGCCTGTATTTCCGGTGGGGTAGGGCGCCTCGTGCACGGCAGTACCATTGGCGTCTACGGCTCCGCGCTTGCGGGTGAGTTGAACGAGGCGTCCCCCTTAAGGCCCGACAATATCTACGGGATCACCAAGCTGGAGGGGGAGAAGCTCGTGCTGTCGCGCGCCACCGAGATTCCCGTAGTCGCCATTCGCATCTCGGAGACATACGGTCCGGGCGACCGGCGGCTGCTCAAGCTTTTCAGGGCGGTGGAGAAGAAGATGTTCTTTATGATTGGCAGGGGCGATAACAAGCATCAGTTGATTTATGTCGATGATCTCCTCGATGGCTTGTATCTGGCCGCAACAAGCGACAAAGCAGTGGGGCAGCTATTCGTACTGGCCGGCGGAGAAATTGTCACTACTTGGGAAATGGTGCGTACCATAGCGAACGCCCTGGAAACGCGTGTACGAAGATTGCGCAGCCCACTATGGCCCTTTGTTGGTGCCGCAGTGATCATGGAGAAGACGCTTAAGCCCTTCGGAATTCAGCCACCCCTTCATCGGCGGAGACTGGATTTTTTTCGGAAGAGTTTCTTCTTTTCCCGCGACCGAGCCAGAACCGTCTTGGGCTTTGAACCTGCCACGAGTTTTCACGACGGCGTCGCCAAAACTCTGGCCTGGTATCGGGAAAACACACATCTGTAGCGGCATGCGGGTGCCCGTCAAGATTGCGTGGGTTTCCGCGCGGTTTCAATAAGTCCCTTGCCGATTCTCGCTGTTGAACGACACCCGCGCCTGTGACAAGCCCCATGCCCCCCATTAAGAGCAGAGTCGGTCAATTGATTGTAATCCTCGCCGCAATTCTCGGGATTGTGCTTTTTCTAGTATCGATGCTGGCTGATGTTGCTGGTATCGGCACTTCAGGATTTGGCCGCAGTCAGATCATTGGCGTTGCCGTTGGCCTACTCCTGATGATCAGTAGCTACTGGCAATACCGGACGTTCGGGAACGAGCGGATTCGTCGCCGACTTCTTCGCACGGTTATCGCGGTTGCGATTCCCGTGGGGTTGCTGGGGTTCCTCATTTACGAGGTTCCATCCGATCTCCACGAGTTGTGGGCGGACCGCGACATCACTTGGGAAACGGCGTCACCTGAAAGCCAGGGCATGGACAGTTCAAAGCTCGATGCTCTCCGCCATGCACTTGCGTCTCGCGGCACGTGGGCGTTCCTTGTCGTCAGGCACAACCGCATAATCTACGAGTGGTACCGGGAAGATAGCGGGGAAAAAAAGTTGCACTACACCGCATCATTGCAAAAAAGCCTTGCTGGTGGAATGGCGCTACTCGTCGCCATGAGCGACGGGCGCATAAGTCTCGATGAGCCTGCATCGCGTTACATCCCCGCATGGAGGGATGACCCGTTGCTGTCCCAGGTCACGATTCGACACCTCGCCACCCATACCTCCGGCCTCGAGGATGCCGAAGAACCGGGCGTGTCGCACGAAGCCCTCACGGGTTGGAAGCTCGCGTTCTGGAAAAGAGGTCGGCAACATGATGGCAATCCCTTCTCGATTGTGCTTGAGCACGCACGGGCGCGTTTCAAGCCTGGAACAAGAACGGCCTACAGCAGCACCGCATTCGCAGCCCTTGGGTATGCAGTCACCGCCAGTCTGCGCGGCGCACCGGAAAAGGATATTCGGACGCTGTTGCGCAAGCGGGTCATGGAACCGATCGGCGTGCCCTCCGGTGCTTGGAACATGGGCTACCAAACCGAATATCATCGAGACGGCCTCGAACTCGTCCCAATCTGGGGTGGCGGCACGTATACGGCTCGTGCAGTCGCACGCGTGGGGCAGCTCATGCTCGATCGGGGACGGTCGAACGCCAAGCAGCTCGTAGACCCGCAACTGGCAGAGTCCGTAGCCGCGTACCAGAATGCGCCACTTCCAGATCGCTCTAGCGATGCATTCCAGCCCGCAGCGACGGCGGGATGGAGATCGAACTTTGACAAAGTATGGCCGGCGCTTCCGCGGGACGCGTTTGTTGGCGCGGGCGCAGGCCATCAGGTCCTTCTAGTAGTCCCGAGCCTGGACTTGGTGGTAGTGCGCCTCGGGGCCCTCCTCAGCGACCGGGGGAAAGCCGAGGGGTTCTGGACAGCAATGTATCGCTTCCTCTTCCAGCCCCTGATGGAGTCGCTGATCGAGGCACCGTACCCGAGCAGCGCGCTCATCGAAAAGGTGAGCTTTGCCCCGCCCTCTTCGGTCATACGCCAAGCAATCGGGAGCGACAACTGGCCCGTCACATGGGCCGACGACGATCTGCAGTACACCGCGTACGGTGATGGCTGGGGCTTCGAACCCGGCACCGGGGAGAAACTCAGTCTCGGCTTTGCCAGGATCTCCGGTAGTGCGCGGGATTTTCGCGGCGAGAACGTGCGCTCGGCAAGCGGCGAGCGCACCGGCGACGGTCCGAAGGGACCGAAGGCGAGCGGCATGCTCGGCGTCGATGGAGTGCTTTACATGTGGGTTCGCAACGTCGCAAATTCCCAGCTTGGGTGGTCGACCGATCATGGCAGGACCTGGAAGTGGGGATTCCGGTTCAGCACCAGTTTTGGAAGTCCGACCTTTCTGAATTTCGGGCGGGATTACGGGGGTGCGCGCGATGACTTTGTCTACACTTACTCCCAGGATGGACCGAGTGCCTACGTCTCCGATGACGCGATCGTGCTCGCGCGTGTCGGGCGTTCGAAAATTGGCGATCGCCCCAGCTATGAATTCTTTTCGGGATTGGACGCCTCTGGAAGACCGCTATGGACCCCCCGAATCGAGGCGCGCGCACCGGTTTTTCGCTTCCCCGGACGCTGCGCGCGCGTGGACGTGGTATACAACCCCGGCATCCGCCGCTATCTGATGGCGCTGGCATTCGACAGCAAGGGAGGCTGGGGGTTGTTCGACGCTCCTGAGCCGTGGGGTCCCTGGACGACGGCATTTTTTACCGCAGCCTGGGATCTGGGCGATACCCACGGCTATCGTTTGCCAAGCAAATGGATCAGCAACGATGGCAGGGAACTGTACGTCGTGATCTCGGGCCTGAATCGCTCAGGGTCGAATTACGACGCGTTTTCGGTTCGTCGCATGACGCTTCACCTCAGAATGGAATCTGACGACATCCGGCCCGCCGCCGGAGCTTATTAGGCTGGGGCGGTCAGCGTCATGACGAGATAGATGCTTCGTTCGAATGCCCCAGGTCAGGGGCCAGCCGGCACTTTCCTGCATACGGCGCCGATCTTTTTCGTGAATAGCTTGTTCTTCTTGCCGTACATCATGAAGCTGATGCGGAAGAACAGCGTGTAAAGCGCCGACATCAGCAGTAACGCGTAGTTCAAGGGATTGATCCAGAAGACGTAGAGATTGAGCGGGATCACCTTGACATCGCCAAACCGGGAGTACTCCAACACCTGTCGCATCGTATACTCGGTAAAGGTATTGTAGTGGTCGAAGTTCTGGGCCAACGCTTCGGCGCCGGTAATGGGGTTCGCGCCATTGAGGGCGTGCACCATCAACGTCCCGCCATCCTTGAGCTTGCGCCGGCAGAGCGCGAGAAACTCGAGTATCTCTTCCTTAGTGAGATGATTCAGCTCCTGTTCGCAGAAGATGACGTCGTAAAGCTCTTGGCTGTTCTCCAGGAAGTCGAACGCATTCGCGACTTTACAGTTGAGACCGCGCGCCTGGGCGAACTTTACCTTTTCGGGAAACGAGTCGATCCCCAGGACATCTCGATACCCCTTCTGCGTCAGTAAATATACAAAGTAGCCCGGGCCGCAACTAATGGCCAAGATCTTGCTATTTTTGTCCTGAGGCACGAACTTCAGATAGTTGTGCTCGTAGAACTTGTAAAAACTCGCGTATCCCTTCTCGACGTCATCGGGGGCTTCCCAAAACGAATCGAAGGGCTCGATTCTGGCTGTCAACCCGTGCATCGGCGTCGTTTGCGGGTGTCTCATCCGTGCCACTCCCTAAGACCAGCTTGGCGTGCTCAAAGCGGGAATCTGCCCGTCAACTTCAAGAATAGCTAAAGAAGAGTTTGCGTGCCACACCACAACAGCAAACGCCGGGGCGGGCGACAAACGTCGAAAACTCGATCTGATCGCATGCCATACTGGGCGACTTGGGCCGAGCGAGCTCGCGATGTCGACCACCGGGAACTGCGTTGTCTGGATCTTTGCGAATACTTTTCTGTAACTTCGAATACCCGCCCCTCGGTGGAGGCGGCGGAGTCGTCAACGCATTGTTGGCGGCGGAGCTTGCCAAAAGGCATGAGGTCACAGTGCTCACGTCGCGCGGCTTGGGAACACCGGCGGAGAGCACCGAAGACGGCGTGAGGGTCTTCCGCGTGCCCGTGCTCTTCCGCACGAAACGGGCGACCGCGAACATCCCCTCCATGCTGGCCTATCTGCCCATGGGCGCGCACGCCGGCAAGCATCTCCTTCGCACGACGCACTACGATATCATCAATACGCACTTCGTGCTCCCGAGCGGCCCTGTCGGGGATGCGCTCGCTCGCTATGGCCATATCCCCAACGTTCTGTCGGTACATGGGGGCGATGTATACGACCCGAGCAAGTGGACCTCACCGCACCGTCACTTACTCCTGCGCGCATGGATCAGGCGCCTGCTGCGCCGCGCCGAGCGCGTGGTTGGCCAGTCACGAAACACGCTCGAAAATATGCGCCAGTACTATGCGCCAGAAATAGAAGGCACACGCATACCTTTGGGTATAAGGCGCCCGCGGGTCGAGGCCAGCTCGCGGCGGCAATACGGTCTCGACGAGCGTGACGTGCTGCTGGTCACGGTGGGTCGCCTCGTTGCCCGCAAGGCGATCGACCAACTGCTCAGGGTGATGTCCCGGATCGCATCGCCCAACGTGTACCTGCTGGTGCTCGGCGCAGGCCCGCTCGGCCCCGCACTGAAGGAACAAGCGCATCGCCTGGGCGTGGATAAGCGTATACGGTTCCTGGGGCATGTCGATGAGCGGGAGAAAATTGATATCTTGCAGTTATCGGATATCTTCGTATCCACCAGCCAGCATGAAGGTTTCGGCCTGGTTTTTCTCGAGGCGATGGCGTCCGGGTTACCGGTCATATGCTACGATCATGGTGGTCAGAGCGACTTCCTGGAGCACGACCGGACGGGCTTTGTCCTACCGCTAAACGATGAGCTGGCTTTCACGGAACATTGTCAGCGTCTAATCTCCGACCAAAGCGGCCGGAGAAGAATGGGCGAAACCAACCTGCGCAGAGTGGAAGAGTTTTTCATCGACCGGTGCGCGGCGCGCTACGAGGGCGTTTTCTCCGAAGTGATTGCGCAGTACCGCAGGGCGCAGCAGATCGGCCACTCGAGCAGCGCATGACGTCGTTCGCGCCCACGTCCCTCCCATTGGCGAACGGGCTCACGGCGAGCGCCAAGAGCAGAGCTGTATCGACAGTGCGTCGCAACGGCCGGCGGCGCGCGCATCTCGGCGGAACTCGTCGGGTGGTGGAGGGTCACGACCGCGAATATGCTCGGAGAGACGATTGTGCGAATACTCGGCATCAGTGATCACTTCACCAGCGGTGCCGCTCTGATAGAGGACGGACGCATCGTCGCGGCGGTCAATGAGGAACGGCTGGCGCGCAAGAAAATGGTCATGGGCTTCCCGTGGAAGTCCATCGCCAATGTTCTGAAAATCGCAGGTGTAAGGCCCCAAGAGCTTGATTGCGTCGCCATCGCCTCCAAGTGGGGGCACTTTCTGAACGAGTACGTCGACTTCGACAAAGGCGTGTTCGGTGTCGACGAGGGTGTGGTTCGAAACCTGTTCTTCTCGGTTGGATCGGAACTCAGCTTTCTGCGCAGCAAAGTGCCGCTGCTCGAGAAGCTCTATTACGACCTGCGTAAACCCGCGTTTGCCCGCCGGCGGAGCCAGGTCCGGCAGGCGCTGGCGAAGGAATTCGGCATTCGATGCGGGATCGAATTCGTCTGGCATCATCATGCGCACGCGGCTTCAGCTTACTACGGCAGCGGATTGGAAGATGCGCTCGTCTTGACGCTCGACGGTGCAGGTGACGGGCACTGCTCGCATATCTACGACGTGAAGGCCGGAACATGGAAGCATCTGCACTCGATTCCCTCCTTCGATTCGATTGGCGATTATTACGCATACGTCACGCACCTGTGCGGCTTCACGGCCGGCAAGCACGAGGGCAAGATCACCGGTCTTGCCGCCTACGGCAAGGACAGCTACCGGGAGATCGTCGATCGGTTCATCCGCTATCAGAATGGGACGATCGTGAATGTGGGCGATACGTTCCGTCACGCGGCGATCCGAAAACTCAGGAATGCATTACCCGCCGATTTCAAGCGCGAGGACCTTGCCGCTACGATACAGACGGTGGCGGAGGATATCGCGGCTCGCTACACATCGTATTGGTGCCAGCGCACCGGTCATCGGAATGTCGCGCTCGCGGGTGGAGTTTTCGCGAACGTCAAGATCAATCAGCGCATTCACGAGCTCCAGGACGTCGACAGCGTGTTCGTGTTTCCCGCAATGTCGGATGAGGGGCTCGCTGCAGGCGCCGCCCTGGTGCTGGCCGCCGAGCGGGGCGGATCGACGCGGCGCGGAGCGAAGTGCATGGATCATGTTTACCTGGGCCCCGAGTACTCCGAACGAGAGATCGCCGCGGCGCTGGATGCCGCGGAGGTCGAGTATGCCCCTGTTGCCGAGCACGAGAAGGAAATCGCCCGACTCGTGAGCGAGGGGTACGTGGTTGCGCGCATGGCGGGACGCATGGAATACGGTCCGCGGGCGCTCGGTAACCGTTCCATACTCTACCGCCCGGACGATCGCTCGGTGAATGACTGGCTCAACAAGCGGTTGCGACGGACGGAGTTCATGCCCTTCGCGCCATCGACGCTGGCGGAGGATGCCGAGAAGTATTTCATTGGGGTCGACGGTGCTCGCGACACGGCGCGGTTCATGACCATCACCTTCGATTGTACGGAGGAGATGAAGCGGACCTGTTCCGGCGTCGTTCACGTCGACGGCACGGCGCGCCCACAGCTCGTAAGCGCGAGCGACAACTCGAGCTACCACAAGATTATTCGGGAGTTCAAACGTATCACCGGCATCTCGAGCATCGTGAATACGAGCTTCAATATCCACGAGGAGCCGATTGTCTGCACGCCGGAGGATGCCGTGCGCGCCTTTCAGACGGGGCACCTCGACGTGCTGGCGATCGGCCCCTTTCTTGCGAAGAACGCCGAGGCCGAGGCGCGCGTGCGCCAGGCGCGCGGAGGCCGGTCCAGCAACTAAACTTCAGCGGCGCCTCACGGTGCGCGCATTGGCGGACATGTCAGCCTCTGCGCTGAGCGGTGATATGGCAACACCTATCGGACACTTGTTGGCAGGGTACGCAGTCGGGCGCGGCGCTACCCTCGGCACAAAACCGGCGCAGCGCAATCTTCTCTTGTATTGCATGGTCCTGGCCGTTGCCCCCGACCTTGATTTCCTCCCCGGGCTCCTTCAGGGGCAACCCGCCCTCTACCATCAGGGGATCTCCCACAGTCTTGCTTTCGCGCTCGTAGTGAGTCTCATCGGCGCACTCGCGTTGCGGCCGCGCTCCTACGGTCTGCTCGCCACCTGGGGCCTCCTTTTTGCGGCCTATAGCTCGCATCTGCTGATTGACCTGTTCGGTCCCGACAGACGGCTGCCTTACGGAATTCCTCTTTTCTGGCCCCTGAGCGATAGCACTTACCTCTCGCCGCTCTCCATCTTTTGGGGGATGCATCACGCGGCGCGGACCTCCGCGACGACTGCGCAGTGGTTTGCTGGCATCGCGGATCTGTACAACGTGGGCGCCATTCTGATCGAGATAGTTTTGATCGGGCCCTTTGCGGTGTTGGCAGAGGTTGTTAGCCGACGTAAGCGTTCGCGCCAGCCGGGCCCGGTAGAGCAAGGCAGGACGGAATGTCAGTGAGGATCAAGCATGTGTGGCATCGCCGGCATAATCGGGGCCAATAGCTACGGCGCCGAGGGGATGCACCGCATGCTCGATGCGCTGCGCCACCGTGGGCCGGATGACGAAGGACAATACCTGGGCCACGACGCTATGCTAGGTCAGCGGCGATTGTCCATTATCGATCTGAGTGGTGGGCGGCAGCCGATTCCTAACGAAGACAAGACAATCTGGGTGGTGTGTAACGGCGAGATATACAACTACCGGGAGCTCCGCGAGCAACTACAGGCCGAGGGTCACGAGTTCTCCACACACTCGGATTGTGAAGTGATCGTGCATTTGTACGAGCAGTTGGGTGAGCGCTGCGTCGAACGTCTGCGGGGAATGTTTGCTTTCGCCATATGGGACGAAGCGAAGAAGGTCTTGTTTGCAGCCCGCGATCGTCTCGGCCAGAAGCCGTTCTATTACGTGCAACGTGGTGAAGAGCTGTACTTCGCTTCCGAGATAAAAGCACTGCTCGCACTGGATCCAACTCTGGCGGAGATGGATCTTACGGCACTTGATCAATATTTGACGCTTAGGCTTATTGCCTCACCCCGTAGTATGTTTCGTCAGATCAGAAAGCTGGCACCGGCTCATACGCTGCGATTCAATGACCATGCACAGTTGAGGATTCGCCGCTACTGGGACCTTCAGTACGAACCCAAGCTTTCCGGGTCTGACGAGGATCTGGTGGATGCGCTTGAAGAACAACTTATCGAGTGCATCAGGCTACATATGGTAAGTGATGTTCCGGTTGGAGCCTTCATGAGCGGGGGGCTGGATTCGACGCTTGTTGTAGCAATCCTTATGAAGCATGTAGCGTCGAGGCCGGTCAAGACCTTCACGCTCGGCCTACCTTACCGCCAGTTTGACGAAGCACCCTATGCGCGCATGGTGGCCGAAAGATACGGCACGCAACACCACGAGAAGGTTGTCGCGCCCTCCTTAGTCGACATGCTTCCGCGATTAGTATGGCAGCTGGACGAGCCATCGGACCCACTATCTCTATGCTCGTATCTCATTGCTGAATTCGCTCACGAGCATGTAAAAGTCGTCCTCGGCGGCGATGGCGGAGATGAACTGTTCGGCGGTTATGATCGTTACTACGGGAACCAATATGCCAGCAACTATGCTGCGGTACCCTACGCGGTAAGAAAGTACCTAATTGAGCCCGTCCTAAAATTTGCCCCTGATGGGGGATGGTATAAGAGCCGTGTGCATCAGCTGAAATGGCTCCATAAATTATCCTTCTTTGAAGGTGCTGAGCGTTATGCGAAAAGCCTCGGCTATTTCTATTTTGGTCCTGCATGGCGAAACAGCCTTTACGGATCGGTCATGCGCGAGGCTGTAAAGGGGTGTGACCCGGAGGCTTCAATTCGTGAACCTTACGATAACGCCTGCGCAATTGATCCGATCGATCGTATGTTGCACGCGGACAGTCAGGTACGACTACCGGATCACCCTGTCATGATTCTCGATCGGATGACGATGGCCCATGGCTTGGAAGCACGCAGTCCCTTCATGGATCACGTGTTGGCGGAGTTCGCAGCGCAACTTCCCATGAGGCTTAAAGTGAGAGGATGTTCACTTCGTTACATCCAGACCAAGCTAGCGGCACGATACCTTCCAAAGCCCCTGTTGGAGGTCCCCAAGCAAGGAATGTCATCAGCCCTACCCTATATGCTTAAGGCGCAGTATCGGCGGCTTTCTAGTCTGTTCTTGCATAAATCGTATCTGGCGCGGGATGGACTGTTTGTTCAATCGACTATAGACCAGTTGCTTATCGGGCAAGATAGCGGTACGAGCGATCACGGCAATCGCCTTTGGTTATTGTTGAATGCAGAAGTTTGGTACCGGATGTTTATTCTTGGTTTCTCGGCGGGACAACTTGCCGATGAGATCTTAACGCCAGGGTAACCATGAAACAGCAAGTATCGCCATGAGGCGATATGAACATTAGCACCGTGCTCATTTTGAGCAGTGATTATTCCCCGTTCGGGCACCACGGACTTTCATAGCGGATCATCTGCAATGATGTTTCTGTCACGCGTCTGGCTTGGGCTGCGGACTGGAGGGCATGGTCGCCGGATAATAGTCTGGGCGAAAATTATGCTGAGCTTATCCCTCCTTGGCCTGCTCTTGTTATATGTAAACTGGAGTGAGATTCCATACTATCTGCAGGCGATCAGTCCATTGACGCTAGGTACAGTATTCTTCTTGCTGATATTGCAGTTTCCAATTAGCACATTGAAATGGAAGCAGTCGCTCGAGATCCATCACTTACACTATTCATTCGGCTTTCTTCAGAAGGTATTGTGTATCGGTTTCTTTATTAACAATTTTCTACCGACAATGATCGGTGGAGATGGATACCGAATACTGAAAACAATACCAAGAAATGGTTTTAAATCTCGCGCAGTGTCAGCGGTACTTCTAGAACGCCTTATAGGATTCAGTGTGCTAATGATTTTGGGTTTGGTGGGTGGATTGTTTGCGCTAACGGACAACCAGTCTTATATCGTCAATTATTATGTGGGAGCTAGTTTGCTGTTAGGTGCATCAGGCATTGCTTTGTTGCTCGCAGTTAGACGAGGTGCGTTTTCCAGTTTGGCAAGGCGAGTCACCAAAATGCAGAAGATGAAGATCCTGACGACGAACATCGACCATATTCGCCGGGACAGTAAGCGACTATGGACGATAATCCTTGTATCCGCATTATTTCAAGGCATTGCAATCGCGGTAATTTACTTGCTATTCATATCGGTTGGGGCTGAACGTGTATTGGCAAAGTGTGCTCTGATTGGCGCGATCGCGGGAATAGCGTCCATACTTCCAATTTCAATAAATGGCATCGGCGTAGCGGAAGGATCGTTTGTGTTCGCCGCGCACGAGCTCGGGATCGATTTTGATCAAGCGATTGTGGTAGCGTTTCTGTTGAGAATCTTGGTTCTGCCGCTGAGCGTGATTTGCGGGCTTGTGTACTTGGCGGACACACATCATTGGCGATCCACGCATCGGCCGTGAGTTCAGGACAGTCGGTCCTTCATCATCAGGACCGCGGTGACGCAGTGCATCGAGCATTCGTAAGCGACCTTAATCTACTTCTAATCTGTGCCGAAATTCTGGTACAACGTCACTCAACTTGACCCCGCGACTTGGCAAGATCTGGCTCCGTAACTTGGAGCGTAACATTGTAACGTAGGTGCGTTACCGATCAGGGCAGCGGCGAGTCGTTCGTTGGCGCCCGGCCGGGGTCGCGCTCCAGCGGTCGGAGAAGCTCGTAGTGAATCCCGCCCTCGAAGCTAACGAAGTTGTAGATCCTCTTGCTGTTCAGCGAGAGCTGCGTGTTGAACACTAATTCTATATCTTGGCCGAACGTGCCGTTGTTGACTTCGTGAACGATCCTGGATTCGCCCGTAAACCGCGATCCGAAATTGAATTCGTATTCGTCGAAGTAGACTACACACCCGTTGGGCAGGTAGGGAAGGAGCCGCTCAATGACGGTTTTTGCCGAAGTGTAGTAGTCGCAGTCGATCCAGACGAGAATGGGCTTTTCAGACCTCAGGCTCTCGAGGAACTCTTGGCTGAGCGTCTCATCGAACTTGCCTTTGTGCAAGCGGAAGTTGGAGTAGCGTCGGGAACAGTACTGGTTCAACTTGCGATCGTCGCCGCGGAACTGCCCCTTGACCCACTCTTCTTCACCGGAAATGATGTTGTGATCCCGGCGATCCCGGGTTTCGGGCATGCCCTGGAACGTATCGAAGCCGTGAACCGTCACGCGATCGGCCATCCCGAGGTATCTCGTTGCGTAGAGCATCTTGGTAAACGAGTACCCTTCATTCGTACCGAACTCCAAGATGGTGAACCTGCCCTTGTAGGTGTCCCGCGCAAACCTCAGCACGTCGTAAATGTGCTCCATGCGGTAGAAGCCATGCAGCCATAGACGGAAGATCTTGCGGGGCTTTGCGACACAGTACAGGTACCACGTGGTCTTGAGATAGTCGCCGGGGAGGAGCCGTCCGATCCAGCGCAGAGCCGTGATGGCAGGCGAATCGTCTTTCATGGGTAGCTTATCTACGTTCGATAGCAACATTGCCCAAGGGGCGCCAGCGAGCCACTGTATTGTAACGACGAAGGTGACCTGGAATCCAGCCGAGACAAGCCACGCGGACCATCGGCTTCGACGAGCCCCCTTAGGATAGGATTCCCGCCAGCAGCTTCTTGGCGAAACCGAGAATCGCCATCCCGTTACGCGGTCTGAGCTAACCAGGGTTTTACGGACACCTTTGGAGGTAGACTGGGCTTCCCAACGCGCCGAGACCGAATGGACTTATCCATCATTGTGCCGTTGTACAACGAAAGGGAAAACGTCAGCCCTTTGTATGGCGCCATCTTCAACGCCATCTCGCCGCTCGGTGTCGATTACGAGATTCTGTTCGTTGACGACGGCAGTACCGATACCACGTTCGCCAATGCCTGCGCGCTAGCCGTTAAGGATCATAGATTACGTGTCATCAGATTTCGCAAGAATTACGGCCAAACGGCCGCAATGGCGGCAGGCGTTGACCATGCGCGTGGAAACATACTGGTAACTATGGACGGTGACTTGCAAAACGATCCCGCGGACATAGCGCAGTTTGTGCAAAAGATCGAAGAAGGCTTTGACATTGTCGTTGGTTGGCGTTTCAACCGGCAGGATAAGCTGGTTACCAGGAAGATACCTTCCAAGGTCGCCAATTGGCTCATCGGCAAAGTTACCGGCATTCCAATCAAGGACAATGGTTGTTCGTTGAAGGCATTTCGTGCGGATGTCATAAAAGCCATCCCGCTGTACTCCGAGATGCATCGCTTCATTCCTGCAATGACATCGCTAGCCGGTGCGCGACTGATCGAGATCAAGGTGCGACATCATGCCAGGAAATACGGCGCCTCGAAGT
>Ga0326597_10009211_pt1 | contig 13258 bp, 11 predicted proteins | sample RVTome_12_FD_203789 | JGI IMG/M metagenome (GOLD analysis project Ga0326597, IMG submission 203789) | Soil microbial communities from uranium-contaminated site in the Upper Colorado River Basin, Wyoming, United States - RVT100D185 | ecosystem: Environmental > Terrestrial > Soil > Contaminated >... | reverse complement strand
ATGCGCTGGTCCCCGGCGCGGTCAAAGCACAGATCCCCAATATCGCGCGGGCTGTCGATGCAGCGGTGCGTGCAGTTCGCGGCGGCGGGCGAATCTTTTATGTCGGCGCGGGAACCAGCGGCCGGCTCGGCGTGCTCGACGCCGCCGAGTGCCCTCCTACGTTTGGCGTCTCTTCGGAAACCGTACAAGCAGTGATCGCAGGAGGGCAGCGGGCGCTGATCGAAGCCGCCGAAGCCGCCGAGGACGATCGCGGGCAAGGCCATCGTGATCTCGCTGCGCGCAAGGTGGGACCGCGAGACATCGTGATCGGGCTGGCTGCCAGCGGACGGACGCCCTATACCATCGGCGCTCTGCAATATGCCCGCTCCCGCCGCGCCACAACCGTGGCCATTACCAGCAATCCCGGCTCGCCCATCACGCGCGCTGCGCGCATCGCCATCGTCCCTGCCACCGGCCCGGAAGTTCTCTCGGGCTCCACGCGAATGAAAGCGGCGTTGGCGCAAAAAATGATCCTGCACATGTTTTCGACGGCCGCAATGGTGCGGCTTGGGCACGTTTACAAAAACTACATGGTGGGGGTCCGGCCCACCAACCGCAAACTCGTGGAACGCGCCCGCGGTATCATCGCGGCACTCACGGGGGTGGATTCCAGGGCTGCGGCGCGAGTCCTGCGGAGTTCTGGAAATGACGTAAAGGTGGCACTGGTGATGCTGCTCCAAGGGCTCGACCGCGCCGCGGCGAAGAAGCTGCTCCGGCGCCACGGCGGCAACCTGCGGGCAATTGAATAACACCACCCGGCGAAACTATGTCCTTGCTGGCGCTCGCTGCAAACAAGTTGTTCACACCGCTGGAAGTCGTGGAGGATGCCGTCCTGCTCATCGAGGATGGAATCATCCGCGCTCTGGGCCGCCGCCCGAACGTAACTTTGCCGCCGTGGGCGCACGTGGTGGAATTGGGCAACCAGATTCTCGCGCCCGGATTCATTGACATTCACATCCACGGAGGCGCAGGCCACGATGTAATGGAGGGCACACGCGATGCTCTCGAAGCCGTGGCTCGATCCGTCTTCGAACACGGAACAACCAGCTTCGTCCCGACCACGATTTCGGCGGCTCCCGAGGTGCTGATCCAATCGATCCAGAGGCTTCGAACCGTAATCGAATCCTGGAATGCGGATCACAGCGCGGCGATGCCCGCGCCACTTCTGGCCAAGCCGCTGGGCATTCATCTCGAAGGTCCCTTCATCAGCCTCCATTGCCGTGGCGCACATCCCCGCGCGGATTTGCAGATGCCCTCCGTTCCGCTGTTCCAACGAATCATGGCTGCCGCGGGTGATTCGCTGCGTATCCTAACGTTGGCGCCGGAGCTGGAAGGCGCAGCCGGATTGCAGCAATATGCGATCGAAAAAAATGTGCGCGTTGCCCTGGGGCATTCCAATGCAACTTATGAGCAGGCGTTGAAGGCTATTGATAACGGGGCAGATCATGCCGTGCACGTTTTCAATGCCATGCGGCCTTTTGCCCACCGCGATCCCGGCATCCTCGGCGCGGTTCTCACTGACGACAGAGTCATGGCGGAGGTGATTGCCGACGGTGTGCACGTCGATGCGGCAGCGCTCCGTTTGTTATGGCGCACAAAGGGCGTCACCCGCACCGTTCTGGTCACCGATGCGGTCAGCGCCACGGGCATGCCTTCCGGCCAATACTTCCTTGGCGGAATGGAGATTGTTCTGGAGGATGACTTCCGAACCGGGCTGCCCACCTGCCGCAATCACGAGGGCGCGCTCGCCGGAAGCGTGCTGACCCAGGATCGCGCCGTGCGCAATATCATGGCGATGGCAAACGTTACTCTGCAAGACGCCGTGCGCATGGCCAGTTATAATCCCGCGCGCGTGCTGGGCGTCGAGCAGCGCAAGGGCTGGCTCAGGGAAGGCGCCGACGCCGACCTGGTGTTGCTCAGCCGGGATGGATCTGTCGCGGGCGCGATGGTCGGCGGGCACGCCAATTTCCTGTAAACTGATGGCATGGAGATAGCACACGCGCTGGACGTAGCGGTACGCGCGGCGCGCAATGGCGGCGAGGCTGCCAGGGCGCGGCTGGGCAAACCCGGTTTCCTCAAATGGAAAGGTCAGCGCGACGTTACGTCGGAAAGCTCGCTCGAGGTTCAGGAAGCCGTCGTCTCCACTCTGCTGGCGGAATTTCCCGATTCCGAAGTCCTGGCCGAAGAAGGCCCGGAAGATGCCCCCCTTCCCGTAAACGCCGAGCATCTCTGGATCGTCGATCCCATCTGCGGCAGCATGAATTTTGTCCAGGGTATTCCGTACTTCGCGGTCTCGGTGGCGCTGCGCACGGCGGGGAACATCCAGGTGGGCGTGGTCTACGACCCGTGCCGCGATGAGCTGTTCGAGGCTAGCACGGAAACTCCGGCAAAACTCAATGGCGAAAAAATCGTTGTGCAGCAAATTTTCGAGGGCACTGAAGCATGGAGCGCCGCCATCGTCGGCGCCGACTGGCCCTATAGCGGCGAGAGGCGCGACCAGGCGCGGCTCATCGTTGGGCTGATGCTGGAGCAGGTGAACGGCCTCAGCCTGATGGGCTCGCCCGCGCTGGGCCTGTGCAACGTCGCCGCGGGCCGGATGCACGCCTACTGGCATCTGGATCTCAAAATCTGGGACATCGCCGCGGCTTTCTTGATTTTGCAGCGCGCCGGCGGCATATTAACCGATATCCACGGCAACACCTGGCTCTACTCCGACGGGGGCTACATCGCCACCAACAGCGTGATCCACGGCTGGCTGCTCAACTGCATTCAGGCGGGCCTGAACTTTCCCAAGCTCGCGCCCTCGAATTTGAAATCTCTCTGACGGCATTGCGGTATAATGCCCGCGTTGGTCTCGCTTCTTTTCAAAACGAACCAGGAGAATTAGAGATGCGAACAAATACATCGAAATTGATCACCTTGGCCATGACTGCTCTTTTGACTGTGGCAGCCTCAATGGCATCGGCACAGAGCAACCCACTCTATGTCCCGCTGACGGGAGGTGCGAATGGCGCGCTCTACCGGCCGGATAACAATCCTTCGCCGCAGGTCGGCGTCGTGATCGTACACCGCACCTCGAACGTCATGAATCACTCGGGGTGCACCGAGCTCGCCAAGCGCGGAGTGGCGGTGTTCTGCCTGAACACGCGCTTCGAAAACAATGAAGCACTGGTGGATTGGGAGAAGATCGTTCTCGATGTGAGGCAGGCCGTCGACTATCTCAAGAACAAGCAGCGAGTCTCAAAAGTGATCCTGTTCGGCCATAGTGGCGGCGGCGCAACCACGACGTTCTATCAGGCCGTGGCGGAAAACGGCCCGTCATTTTGCAAAGACCCGAAGAAGCTGACCCAATGCGATGACAGTGTGGCGGGATTGCCGCGCGCCGATGGAGTGGTCATCGTGGATGCGCACCCGGCCATCGCCGTCAATGCGCTCCGAGCCGTCAATCCGGCAGTGTTCGACGAGGAGCGGCCTGAGCTGGTTCGCCCCGATCTCGATCCCTTCAATCCCGCGAATGGCTACAACCCGAACGGAGTATCACACTACTCGACGGAGTTCGTGAGGCGGTTCTCGGAAGGGCAGGCCAGGCGCTTGAATGAGTGGATCGACCGCGCACTATATATCCGCGAGTTGATCAAATTGGGCAAGTGGAAATACTCGGACAACGATTCCATCATCATCCCCCGTGGCAACGACCGCGCGACAAACATTTTCGCGTATGACACCAGCATCCTGTGCTGCACCAAGAAGCCGCAGAAGCTGCTCAAGAACGACGGCACGATCGTTACGCAGATCGTCAAGAGTGTCCGCCCGCCGGATCTGACGCGCGCAAAATTGAACGGCACCTACAATGAAGGAGCGAGAATACTAACGGTCACATCGTTCCTGAGCGCGAATGCGATTCGCGCCACCGACTCGCTCGATTACAACAAGATTGACTGGTGCTCGACCAACAACTCCGTCCCCTGCGCGCTCAAGAGCATTTCCGTTCCGGTCCTGATTACAGCTATGGGAGCGCACTACTTCGTCAGCGACAGCGAGTATTTTTACGACACAGCGAAGAGCGCCGACAAAGACTTCATCACCATTGAAGGCGCGGTCCATGGCATCACGCCATGCAAGGAGTGCGCAGGCGGGCCATACGATAATTCCCTAAAGAATTTCTACGATTACGTCTCGAAGTGGATCAACACCCGCTTCCCCGCAAAATCCGGGATGTGATCACCGGCTTGGTATACGCTGGAAGCGGAGCCTCCGGCTAGATCATTTTCAGGGTTGGTGTAGAGTAGCGCCGGCGTCTCGCCGGCTCATAGGGCTGCCGGGACGGCGGCGCTACACGGAGCCTGCCTCGATACAGCAACCGTGAAAACGCTATAATCTCCGGTCCGAACAAGAAATCTGCTTCTGCTGTTGAAGCTACAAATGCCATCAAGTCTGGCAGTTCAATCTTGCCATCACGGATCATCGAGCCAAGAATCTTGGTCACTTCTTAGTAAATCTTAAGGCGGCGATCATACAGCTCCATCCTGAGTTTGAACGTATTTGCTTTTCACTGTTGATAAGCAATACACGCAGTCGTGAGACCAAGCGCTATATTGAAGACAACTTGGGGATTTTGGGTAAACCAAAGCCAAAGGCTCATCTGAATTTGCTAAGCTAACCCGGAGAGGATGGTGCGCTCGATTTGGGTTTGGGCGATGTCCACCTTGTAGGCATTCATGCTCATGGGACACGCCATGGACTTCTACGCCGCGTAGCGAATGATTTCGAGTTCCGCCGATCCGTCAATGGTCGCGAGAATTTCATCCACGCGCGCCAGCACGGCATCCTCGATGAGGTACTCAGCGCAGTTCTCGCACTGCGAGACAGGAAGGCCCTTGAGAATGACGATCGTCTGTTCCGTGGTTTTGAATGGTAAGTCGCTGGTCATCGCCCGCATTTCAGCCCAACAGACTGTGCATTTCATCGGCGTGGTCTCCTCGTTTTCCAGTCTGCTTCCCACTCGCCCGCGCTCGGGCGGTAAGCGGTCACAACCCGGACGCTGCCTCCCTCCACATCGGCCGCAAACAAAACGTGGAATGCTTCGCCAGCCGATCTGCCCAGCACTAAATAGCTGGGCAGGTATTTATCGTCCGGATACGACTCGATTATCTCATAACTCTTGGCGGCGCCAAGAATGGCCTCACGGCTGATAAAACGGCCCTTGAGACGCATGTTCACGTGATACGTCCAAAGAACCTGTCGGTTCCCGACGCATTCTTGAATGAAACGCAAGGGATCAGCGGGCAGCCTCCGATTAGCGCTGTTCATCTGTCGTCCAATGGCGAGGTCATCACGAGATGGCGTCGTCGCCTACGCCAGGGCGGAGAGGATGGTGCGCTCGATTTGGGTTTGGGCGATGTCCACTTTGTAGGCGTTCATGCTCATGGGGCGCGCCACGGTGCGGATGGCGGCGGCAGCCTGCTTGATCGAGGCCTTGATGTCTTTGCCCTTGAGCTGATTTTCGATGACGGTGGCGCGGTAGGGGACCGGAGCGACGCCGCCGAGCACAACGCGGCCGTCCACCCAGTTGTTACCCTGAACGGTGAAGGCGGCGGCGACCGAGACGATGGCGAAATCGTAGACCTCGCGGTTCTTGAGTTTTGACCAGACTTGTTTTGTGCCAGCGACGGGAGCGGGAATGAAGACTTCAACCAAAATCTCATCGGGCTTCAGAATGTTCTCGCGCAGAATGTCTTCGCGCGGCCCGGCGAAATAATTATCGAACGGAACCATGCGCTCGCCGGCGGGTCCGGCAACTTTGGCCTGGGCATTCAACGCCAGCAGCGCCGTGGCGGTGTCGGATGGATGCACGATGTAGCACGACTCGCCGCCGATGATGGCGTGGTAGCGGTTGTCACCATTGACGGAGTAACAGAAGTCTCCACCCTTCTTGAAGCAGTTGAAATCCTTGCCGCGGAAGAACCAGCAACGGGGCCGCTGGTTGATGTTGCCGCCGAGCGTGCCGTAATTGCGGATCAGTTGCGAAGCCACGCTGTGCGCCGCATTGGTGAGCAGCGGGAACTGCGCCGTTAGTTCCTTTGACTCGGTGATCTCGGTAAGCGTAGTGATGGCTCCGATGGTCGCGCCCTTCGCATCCACTTTGATACCCTTGAGCTGCGGGATGGTGGTGATGTCCACGAGCGCGTCGGGCAGGGGCATGCCTGCGCCCTCGACCCAATCCTTCATGACGCCGGCGACAATGTCGCTGCCGCCCGCCAGCGGTCGGGCTTTCTTGCCAAATTTGCCGAGGATTCCAACGGCTTCCTTCACAGTGGTCGGCTCGTAGAGCTCAAAACTTTTCATGGTTTGCTTACCTCAATTTTCTCATCCATCTCCCAGCGGCAGCTCGCGACGAGCGGCGAAGCGAGGAGCGCAAAGGTGTACGCAGCACTACCTCACAGTTTTCAGTGCGGCGATCAGTTTCTCGCGAGTGATCGGCATACGCTCCATCCACGCACCAACGGCGTTGTATACGGCAGCGGCAACGGCCGCAGCGGGCGGGCCCATCGGCGGCTCGCCGATGCCGTGGGCTCCGAAGACGCCATACGCTTTCGGCTTCTCGATCAGGATGACTTCGATATCCTCGGGCGCGTCCTGGATGCTCAGCGGTCCATAGTCGAGCATGTTGGGATTGAGCGGGATGCCCGTTGCGGCGTCAATGAGCAGCTCCTCGGTGAAAACTGCGCCGAGCGCCATCACCACGCCGCCCTCGATCTGCTGCTCCAGAGCGAAGGGATTGATCGCGCGGCCAACGTCGTGCGCAGCCACCACTTTCGTCACCCGCACGGAACCGGTGCCCGTGTCCACCTCCACCTCGACGGCGTGCGCGGCCCAGGCGGTGCGTTCCCAGTTAGTATCCTGCCGGTAAATGGCGCGTCCGAGAATGGAGGTTCCCGCCGAGGCCATCACATCCTTCAGGGACAGCTTCTGCGAGGAGCTGGCTTTGACGAACACATCTCCGTTTTTCAACTCCAGTTCTTCCGGCTTCAACTGAAGCTGCTGGTTCTTGCGCTTGGCGTCGTCCATGAACTTCTGAGCGGCGTACTCCAGAACCTGGCGTTTGGCATCTACGGAAGCCTCATAGATGCCGCGCCCGCCGGTGTTGGTCTGACGGCTGCCATTGGTGCCGCCGGTGTCGGTTGTGTTGTCGGTATCAACGTAAGTGGCGATGGAGACCTGAGTCAGCGGCACGCCGAGCGCTTCGGCGGTGATCATGGCCATCTGAGTGCGCTGGCCCGGTCCAATCTCCGTGCAGCCGGAGACACATTGCACGCTGCCGTCGGAGTTCACAATCACCTGTCCGGTGGCGGGGTTGGTGCCGGCGCCGTGGCTGCACGCGTGCGCAGCCAGTCCGATGCCGTGATATACGCCCGGGCGAACCTGGCTGGCCCGCGGGGCGTGCCACTTCTGTTTCCATCCGATGCGTTCCGCCGCGGCGGTGATGCAGTCGCGGATACCGGGATTGCTGAAGGGTCTCTTGGTATCGGGATTGCCCTCTTCGTTGAGGTTTTTCAGGCGGAACTCAACCGGGTCCATGCCGACGGCGTAGGCCGCTTTTTCCATCATCATCTCCACCGCGAAGGTGCCGTTCGGATGGCCCACGCAGCGGTACGGTCCGGACCTGAAGCTGTTGGTGAACACGTCGATGGCTTCGAGCTTCAGGTGCGGAATCTTATAGAGATTCTGCATCTGGAACCAGGAGCCGTTCGCAGCGCCGGAGCGCTGGGCGCCCACGTTCGAGTAGACGCGGAAGTGGCCGAACTGAAGCATTCCGTCGCGGTTGACGCCAAGCTTCATTTCGTTGCGAAACTCCGGCCTGTGCGTGCGCGTGATGAAATCCTCAGCGCGGGTGTAAATCGTTTTCACCGGGCGTCCGGTGATCTTTGACAGGATGGCCGAATGCACTTCCGACATATCAATGCCGGAGCGGTAGCCATAGCCCGAGCCCATGTACCCCGGCTGGATGACGCGCACGCGATTGACCGGAAGTTTCAGCGCTTGAGAGAGTCCGGAGCGTGAGCCATGCGCGTGCTGATTCGTGTAATAAACAATCAGCCGGTCGATGTCCCAATACATCAGCGAGTTGGTGGGCTCGAGCGCGAGGTGCTGTTCAGTGGATCGGGTCAGCACAGCGTCGATCGTGGTATCGGCGCGGGCCGTGTCCGGAGTTCCGCGCACGAGCGGCGGCGTAACGCCGATGATGGTGCCATTTTCCTTGTTGTCCCACTGCTTCAGCGTGGAGGGTTGAGTGCCTTCCATCATGTCGAGCGTGGGCGGTAGCACTTCGTACTCCACCTCGATCAATTGCGTGGCGTGGTCGGCAATGTGCTCACTTTCTGCCGCGACGACTGCGACAGGCGTTCCGGTTTCAAATACCTCCTCGCCGAACAGGAACCGGTCCGGCGGGCCGCTGCCCAGCTTCACGTCGCGATACTCAGCAGGGAGATTCCCGCGATGCAGCACGGCAACGACACCGGGCAATGCCTCCGCCTTCGTTGTGTTGACGCTCTTGACCTTGGCGTGCGGGTGCGGGTTGCGCAGAGTGCGCGCATGCAGCATGCCTGCCATGCGCATGTTCTGCGTGTATTGGCCGAGGTTGGTAACCACTCCCATTCCATGAAGGCGGGGAACTCGTTTCCCGACCACGTCGAACTGTTCCGACATTGTGGAAGCGGCGGGGAGGTCGCTTACGACTTGAGGCGCCGGTATGCCGAGCTGTTGAGCATAGAGAGTCAGCACCGGAGCCACCATCTCATGATGCTCTCCGACCAACTCGTCCCAGGCCGGATCGGTCGCCAGGGCGCGCCAGTGGTCATCGCTCAAGCCGGCGGCATACTCGGGGTCGTGTACGACACGCAAGGGATCGACTTTGAGAGTCATGTTCTTCGTTCTCCTTCGCTAATTTCTGTGGCGCTGCTGCTATCGAACCGGATGTCCGGACTCGGAGAGGATTCGCCGCACGCCCGCCTCGTCCACCCTGGCAGGATCCCATGTGGGGGTGATGGTGCGTTCGGTTCCCGCAACGCCGAGTATTCCCGTCTTGTTCTTCATTTCGAGCGCGAGATCATCGAACTGCTCGATGGTGCCAAGCGCGGTTACGAATTCGAATTGCTTCGATATGCCCGTTCCGGCGGGCGCCGATGACGGCTGCATTGGTTGGACGGTAATCAAGGGCGCAGTGTAGGTTACCTTCTCGCCCCTCAATTCCGCGGCTGCTTTCCTGACCGCGCTGAGGATCTTGGGATACTCTCCGCAACGGCAGATGTTGCCGGCGAGCGCCTCCTTGATCTCACTGGTCGAGGGATTTTTATTTTTCTGAAGCAGGGCGTAGCTGGACATGACAAAGCCGCGCGTGCAAATGCCGCACTGGAATCCGCCCTCGAGCCAAAAAGCCCGCTGCGCCGGATGCAGCCCTTGCGGCCCCGGCCCCATCGCGATTCCGGCGACGGTGAGAATCTTCTGGCCGCGTCCGTGCCGCGCCGTCAGCAAGGTGCAGCCATTCACAGCTCTTCCGTCCACCAATACCGTGCAGGCGCCGCACTGGGCGCGGTCGCAACCCATGTTGGAATTGGCCAGACCGAGCTGATAGTTCATCGTCTCCCACAGGCTTTCGCGCACATCAACCGTGACGTCATGTTTCTTTCCGTCGATGTCAAGCGAGACGCGGCGTGTGGTCAATCCGGTGGGAACAACGGTCGCCGCAGCACGTTGTGCGGCCGCCGTCTGCGCTTCGGCGAGGCCTGCGGCGAAACCGGCGCCGCTCAGCACGCCGACGGCGACAGCTCCAGCATTGCTTCGGATCAGGAAATCGCGGCGCGTAAGTTGCCTGGTTGGTTTCTCGCACGATCCCGAATCCGCTGCCTCGGTCTCGGAAGAATTGGGGCAGTTCATCTGCTTGCCTTCTGCCATGGGGGATCTCCCTAGTTCAGAATTCAGACCTAACTTCGCGGGGACCAGCGCCTCAGGGGTAGGAACCTGACAATCCGTTCCACATGGTCCCTGCTACCTAGCTTGATGCATAGTTGAAATTCTAGACTCGCTCCGCGTGCCTGTCAATTTGAATCGGACCGGTAAGGTGACCTGCCCCCCTGGAGGCAATCAGCGGCTTCATGCTGGTTTCTTTAAGAGCTCCTTGGTGAGGCGCAACGCTCCGCCGGAAAGCGGGGCCATCCGGATAGCCTCGCTCGGGGTCGCCTTACGATTTCTCACGAGCAGAAGCGTACAGAAAAGCATCAGGTAAGAGACCTTCTCTTCTTGTTTCGTAAGCACCTCCTTCCGGTGCCAAAGTGTCTAAGCTGGGTAACCACCTTCGTTTGAGGCTGCCTTGCTTCTCGGTGGATATTCCATCCCGTTCGGGTGGAAATGGAGACGGTGATTGTTTTTCGATTCCCGCACCTTCGCCATCGAACTGACCATGAAGGTGTCGCCCTCCAGATTGCTCTGCAATTCGGAAAGATGTCGGATCTTTCTCAAGAATGCATACTCCCGGAAGATCTCCTCCCACCGGCACGTTTCTTCTTCGTCGCTGCACAAGCAGAAGAACTTTCGGATAGGGCATGGGCATGATGAACCTCCCCTCAAACAGGATCAGTGTGGTCTCTCTAGGATTGTGTAAGCGTGTCGGGATGTCCGTGAACGGCTCAGAACATCCGGGCCGTTCCTGGTTTCGCAATTGCTCCCGCCGACCAGAACCAAGGGAATCATCGCTGCCAAACGACACTGGACTCGAAAGGCCTGTAGGATTCTCGCAGGCCTTCTTGCCGTTCGTAGAGACTGGGAAATAACTCCCAGCAGGAGATGCGTGATACTGGTTTCCCCCAGAAGTCAGCATCACAGCACCTCCCGCAGTGCGAACAACAATAGTGTTCAATTAACTGCGCTATGCATCGCAATAGCAACTGGGAGTTTTCCCAGTTCTGTAATGATCGCGGATCCTCAATCAAAGAGTGGGTTGGGAAAACTTCGCAACAACAGCGAAGCCAGCAAGGGGGTGGATCTATTCGGTGGGCTGCGTCAAAGTTGGGGATAGGAACCGTTCACCACGAAGGGCTTGCTCGATGGCGGGGGGGAGATCGGTAACAAGCCTGTGCTTGACGACATAGCCGAGCGCGCCGGCAGCGAATGCCGCCTGCACGAATTCGCTCCCCCGGTGCGCCGTCAGGACCACAATCTTCGTCTCACACTTCATCGCTGTCAGGAGAGCAATCGCATCCACACCGTTCATTCCCGGCATGGAGATGTCTACCAACGCGACGTTTGGCGCAAGTTTCATAACTCCTCGGACCAATGCAGCTCCATCTTCCACCGTCCCCACGACATCGTAGTGATCCTGTTTCAGGAACTGCATAATGGCCGCCAGAGTGGATTCATTATCTTCAGCCAAAAGGATGCTTGTGGATCGCTTTTCTGCCATCACCTGGCCTGAACCTTTCATCTGCGGAAATCGGCGACTGGGCATGTGCACATTATAATCGCGTGCTTTAGCGCCGGGGCAACTGGGAAAACTCCCAGTGTTATAAACGCGCCAGGATCGCCTTGCGCCACATCTCGTTAAGGACTTCCCAGGAGTCATCTACTGGCAGCCTGCCCACGTGACAAGGTGAGAGGACGACGCCCAACAGGCCTTGCTGATCCTCCGATATGCTCAAACGGGCGCATCCGTCGGGGTAATACCCGTATAGGTGTCCGAGCACGCACTGATCGTAGTATTTCATGTCCAATCGTTCATCGTGGGGCACGCATCGTGCCCAGCCCGGTATGGTCTCGTCCAAAAAGGCCGCTCCTGCCTCTACGTATCCTTGTAATGCTGCAAACATTGGTTTTTCTCCTTCCGATTGCTAACTCGACAAATTATTGATCCACTCATCAGGGTTACCGCATCTTGCTGGTATCCATGCTCAACGCGCATTCTTGATAGCGTTTAACAACGGCTGATTGGGAGTGCGAGTAGGAAGATAGTCTCCTGATAGTTCCCACATGATCCAGCCACCCAGGCCTTTGCTCTTTACGTAACTGACCTTTTCGACGACCGACTGCTCATTGTCATAGGTAATGAACCGGTCATTCGCATACCTGAATTTGTCAACGCTGAGATAAGGCACGCGGGCCAAAGCGTCCCAGCGGTAGGTTTGTGAGGTGATCGACGAAGCCAGGTTTTGATAGGAAATCTGCTGCAGAGCGGGCGCCGAAGACCAGTACTGCCGGGGTCCCGTGACACCCTGATTCAAGTTGCCGCTGAGCCGTCCGCCAGTCGATTGGTATCCGAAGAACGGAATGCCGATGGAGAGCTTGGCAGCGGGCACTCCGTAAGCGGTGAAGCGTCTGACGGCCAGGTCCAGAGACCACACCATACCATCGGGGTCGTACAGCGCGGCATTGTGCCAAGAGTAGGGGTTCCAGGTGCCAGCCAGATCGTAAGTCATGACGCCGATTCGATCAAAGTAACCCTGCACCGATCCCCAGTAGGTGTAGTCGGTCACAATGGCGGAAGCCGTCAATACCTTGGTTCCCAGCCGCGAGCGCAAGTCGGCGGCGAGCGCCTGCATAGCCGGGCCGTTGATGCTCGCGTTAAACGGTTTCCAGTTCAGGTCGATCCCATCGAACCCGTAGCTGTTTACCACGTTCATGATGTTGTTCACGAGAGCGGCACGGTTCTGCATTACCGCCTGCTGCAGGTTGCCGGTCTGCCCCAGCCAAAATGGTTGCTCTATGGCCAGCAACACTTTCACACCTCTGGCATGAGCCTCAGCAATCAGCACTGGCCCATCAGAGGAGACTCGTTGCGTATCCAGATCGAGTGCGCCATTGGGTTGCACCAGAGCGGCCCAGTGAACGATGTGGGTCAGCCCCCCCCACTCGATCTGCGAAGGAGGAAGGGGAGGATTGCCCCCTGGGGTCCAGTAACCCAGGCTCCATTGCTGGGCGATGATATCCGGCGCAGTGTAACTAACGGTGTTGTCGGTGCTGGTGGAGGCGGTGTTGAGATTGCCCGCGGCATCGTTTGCTCGGCCCGCCGCAATCGTCGCGATCACCGTCCCACTGCCCGTCATGCCGCTCACCGCCACGTTGTAAGTGGTCCCGCTGCCGGTAACAGTAGCGGTCTTGGTTCCCGGAGCGGTCCCCGCCACCGTCACATCTCCGGTCGCAAAGCCCGTCACCGCCTCGCTGAACACCACCG
>Ga0326597_10009210_pt1 | contig 13259 bp, 10 predicted proteins | sample RVTome_12_FD_203789 | JGI IMG/M metagenome (GOLD analysis project Ga0326597, IMG submission 203789) | Soil microbial communities from uranium-contaminated site in the Upper Colorado River Basin, Wyoming, United States - RVT100D185 | ecosystem: Environmental > Terrestrial > Soil > Contaminated >... | reverse complement strand
TCGTAGAGCTCCCATTCCTTGCGCGCCGGAAAGAGCACGCGCTCGGAAGTGTCTCCCCAGAGGATCTTCAGATCTCCCTGGCGCAAGGAGGTCGCCCGGGCATGCCCGAGCTCGATCTGGGCCAGGAAGGGCGTTCGCGAGCCGGCCGCCGCGCCGCCGGTCAAGAGTTTCGCGCGGCTGTTCTGCCAGCCCGGAGGCTCCGGCAAGCGCTCGCGAAGGCCGAGCAGATCGAGCAAGGTTGGCGCCAGGTCGGCCTGGCTCATCGGCTGGCGCACGCGCCGGCCCTCCCGGCCATCATCGACTCCCGGCCGATCGATCAGCAGCAGTACGTCCAGCTGCTCCTCGTACAGGGTCAGCGAGTGCTGGAGTCCACCGTGCTCGAAGAACTCCTCGCCGTGATCGGAAGTGATCACCACCAGCGTGTTCTGCAGGAGCCCTTGCGCTTCGAGCCGCGCGAACAGGCGCTCCAGCTCCTGATCGACGTAGCGAATGGTGGCGTCATACAGGTCGACCAGGTGCTGTACGTCGCCGGCTGCCGGCGCCTGCCCGGGAGCGCGCCAGTAGCCGGGCTGCAGCCGCCTTGCCAGATCGCCGCGCCACTCGCTCTCCGGGTGGCGGTCGAACAGCTCCACGACCGCCGCGGGAGCATGGTAATTGTGGATCGCATAGGTATGCACCATCGCGAACCAGCGTTCGTCTCGCCGGGCTTCGATCCAGCGGGCCACGTCGTCGAGCGACCGGTGGCCCGGCTGGGCGCGCTTCGGTTGCAGGCCGAGACCCTCCTCCGGAACCAACGGATCGATCATCGTGAACCGATCGAAGCCGTGCGAAAACCCGAACGTGGAGGAGACGAAACCACCTCCGGTGAAGGCCGCCGTGGCATAACCGCATTTCGCCAGCCAGTCGGGCAGGAAAGGAATCGCCCGAGGCTCGAACCTGTGGGTCAGGTCGGTCACCCGATGCTGGGCCGGAAGCAGTCCGGTCAGCATCGACACATGCGTGGGCAGCGTGTGCGAGGCCACCGCCTGGTAATTGTCGAAGAACGCGGCCCGCGCGGCGAGCGCATCGAGAAACGGACTGGTGGGCCGGTCATAGCCGGAGAACGAGAGGTGATCGGCCCTCAGGGTGTCGAGCGAGATCAAGAGCAGGTTCGGCCGCGTATCTGTGGCCTGGCCCCGAAACATCGGCTGCGCCAGGATCAGATCCTCGCCGCCCTGGTTCTCGAAGACCAGGTCGACCGGAAGATCCGGTTCGGCCGACGCGGGCCAGTCGATCGCGCGATCCGTGAAGGCCCGTCGCTCGGAGTTCCAGCGCTCGATCCGTTCCTGCCGCTCGATCAGTTCGCGATCCCCCTGGAGCACGCGGAGGCGGTAGGCCACCGGCTCACGAGCGAAACGGCCGCCCTCTTCCGGCGCGCATCCGAAGCTCAGCACGTTCGCCCCGCGGGGCGGCCGGGCGCTGGTCCGATAGCTCTCCCCGGGGGGGATCCGGACCACCACCCGTTCCTCGCCGGCGACAACCTCGCGATGCGGCCTTCGGGCGCGCAACACTGGATCACGCGACGGCTCCTGGACGACTCTGAGCGACCGGAAGGCGCGCGCGACCTGGCCGGCCCGAAGCGGCAGGAGCGCCAGGATCGCCAGTTCCGGCTCTCGAATGGCGGCTGTTTCGAGTACCGCAGTCTGCCCATCCACGAGGCGCGCCGGCCGGGCGCCGCGCATTGCCGCAAGGCGGAAAGAGACCAGCGCCGACAGGTCGCTCTGGAGGCCGGACGGCAGGCCGATCCGACCCTGATCGAGCACCTGTTCCAGGGGGCCGGTCGACTTCAACGAACCCAACGGGAAGAGCTGCATCAAATCGCTCTGGCCATCGGCCGGCACCGGCACCTTTCGCGAGAGGGATGCCTCCACGCAGAGCGGCGCGCCGGCGGGCACTTCCAGGAACCGGAGCAACGCCTTGGCGCCCGGAGCGAGCACCAGGCCGTCCTGCGGATCGATGCTCGTGCTTCCTGTGGCCGGAACCAGCCCGGCCGGGCCATCGCCCAGGATCCACCAGCCTTCGAGGCCGGCCGGCACGGACAGGTCCAGTTCGAGCAGCGTCCGGCTGGACGGCTCTTCGATCTCGAGCAGCCGCATGGGAAAGGGATTCAAACTTGCCGGCGGCGGCGGTTCTTCCCCCGAGCAGGAACCGAGCGACAGGAGCAATGGTCCGAACAGGGACGCGGCGGTCTTCTGCTGCTCACGAGGCGGATTCGACCGGCTCATCGGGGACTCATTCATACAGGCGTCGCACGGCGGCTCCGGGATAGTAGCGGGACAGGATCTCCCGGTATCCCGCTCCCAACCGGGCCAGGCCTCCCGCGCCGTACTGGCACAATCCCACTCCGTGTCCGAATCCACGCCCCTCGATCCGCAGGCTGCTCGCGCGCCGCGAAATGCCCTGGATCAACATGGACGGAAGTTGTTCCCGCAGCGGCCGGCCGGCGTTGATCATGTTGCGGAACCGGTCGGCCTGCAGCCGGTCGAGCTCGGTGCCCGCCGCGTCCAGCAGGGCCACGGTCCTGGCCCGGCCCGAAGGCAGGCGCTCCGTGATCGCGAGGTTCAACTGATTCCCGAAGGCGCCGGCGAACAGATCGCTCAGGCGTTCTGAAGAGATCTCGCGGGTCCAACGATAGTGGGGCGAATGGCGGCAGCTCCGGCAAATCACTCCGCCCTGGAGCGGCGGCTCTTCCGGAATGTTGAAGATGCCCAGCGCGGAGCTCGTCACGCCGCCGCAGGTGGAATGAAAATACGACTCGATGAGGCGCTCCTCGAAGGTCAGCACCTCGCCCACGGTGGAGCGGACCAGGCGCCGGACCGGCTCCGACACGTTTTGCAATCCGGTATAGACCTGGGAGCCCTGATCGTCGCGGAGGAGCTTGCCCTGGCGGATCTGGTAGAGCGCGAAGGTCCGGGCGATCACCGCCTGGGCGCGCAAGGCCTCCTGCCCGAACCGTTCGGGCATCTCGGAGAGCAACACGCCGCAGACGTACTCCTCCAGATCGACGCGGTTGCCCGCCGCGAGCCGATCGTGCTCGCCGGCCTCGAGCAGCAGGCTGCCATGGTAGCTGGTGCCATCGATGTCGAGGGTGCCGGCATTGCCGGGTGTGATCTCCACGCGGTTCGCCGGCAGCAGGACGCCGTTGATTCGCACCTGACCGGAGCGAGCGTCGGCCCAGGCTGAAGCGAGCCGCTCGCCCGCGGCCAGAAGGCGTCCGTTCGCGTCGCCCGGAGCGGCGTGGATGTGATAGGGGCCGTCCACACGGAAACGGATCGAATCGCCGGTCAGCGAGCGGGCGATCCGGACCTCGATCAGCGGCGGCCGACCGATCGATTCGAGCGGATCCGGGAGCGCGGCATCCAAGGCGGCGCCCCCCGCGGGTGCCCGCTCCGGCGGCGCGACCCGGGAGGCCCCGGCCACCGGCTCGAAGGACGGGGAGGTGTCGCGAACCAGCAGGGCGTCGACCCCGGCGAAGCAGCTCACGAGACCGAAAGTGACCAGGGGCACCAACGCGCGGCTGGTCCGATCCGGAGCTGCGCCCTGGAACCTCCGCATCTCAGCTGAACAGCCCCGTCCAGCCGGAGCGACCCAGGCGACCCGGAGAAGACTCGGGATCGAACGCCCGGAGGTGCTTCAAACCGGCGGGGGTCAGCAGGCGACCGCGGGGCGTCTTGGAGAGGAAGCCGACCGTCAGCAGGTACGGCTCATAGACCGTCTCGAGCGTGTCCTCCGACTCGCCCACCGCCGCGGACAGGGTGCGGATGCCCGCCGGTCCGCCGCCGTGGCGGTCGAGACAGCGCAGGATCTTGCGGTCGGTCTCGACCAGGCCGGCCTCGTCGACGCCGAGGCGTTCGAGCGTCTCGGTGGCGAGCGCCAGATCGACCCTTCGGATGCGGCGCACGTCAGCCAGGTCGCGGACCCGGCGCAACAATCGGTTGGCGACCCGCGGCGTGCCGCGCGAGCGCTCGGCCAAAAGCTCGAGGGCGTCCTGATCGGCGGTGACTCGAAGGAGCCGCGCGGTTCGCTCGAGCACCAGGCGCAGATCGCGCGCGGGGTACAACTCGAGCTTCTCCTGCAGTCCGAAGCGCGCCCGAAAAGGCGCCGTCAGCAGGCCTTCGCGCGTCGTCGCGCCGATCAGCGTGAAGCGCTTGATGGGCAGGCGCACGCTGCGGGCCCCCGGTCCGGAATCGATCACGATGTCGATCAGCAGGTCTTCCATCGCGGAGTAGAGGTACTCCTCGAGGATCCTCGGCAGCCGGTGCACCTCATCGATGAACAGGATGTCCCCGCGATCGAGATCGCTCAGGATGCCGACCAGGTCCCCGGTGCGCTCGAGGGCCGGGCCGGAGGTCGCACGCATCAGCACGCCCTGCTCGGTGGCGATGATGTGGGAGAGCGTGGTCTTGCCGAGGCCCGGCAGACCGGACAGCAGCAGGTGTTCGAGCGGTTCGTCGCGCAGTTTCGCGGCCTCCATCGCGATGCGCAGATTCTGGCGCAGGAGATCCTGGCCCACGAACTCGTCCAGCGTACGGGGACGCAGCGCCGGATCCGCATCGGAGGGCTGATTCAGATCGGCGGGTCCCAGTTGTTCGGAAAGGTCGTCGTTGGCCAAGGTTGCGTCCTTTGACGCGAGTCTAGCCGACCCCTGCTTGAAGTCGAAACTGGAAACGACAGGGGACTCGATATGATCGGCGAGCTGACCGACACGCTCGCCGTTAAGGATGCCATGCGCGCACCGGCGCCCGCCAACACGACGCCCGAACAGGGGCCTACGCCCGGCGCGCCGGAAGCCCGGCGCGTGCGCGCCATGTTCGACGGAATCGCGCCGCGCTACGACCTGTTGAATCATCTGCTCTCCTTTCAGCTGGATCGACTGTGGCGCCGGCGCGCGGCCGCCCGGGCCCTCGCCGGCCTGTCCGCGCCGCGCGTGCTCGACCTCTGCACCGGCACCGGCGACCTGGCCCTGGCGCTCGAGCGCGCCGGCCCGGAGGTTTCCCTGTTCGCGGCCGACTTCAGCCTCGAGATGCTCGCGCGCGCGGCGAACAAGCAGGCGGGACTGCGGCTGATCGGTGTCGACGCCCTGGCGCTGCCGTTTCAAGAAGGCGCGTTCGATCTCGTCACCGCCGCGTTCGGAGTCCGCAACTTCGCCGATCGGGCGCGCGGATTTCACGAGGTGCGCCGGGTCCTCAAACCGGGAGGCCGGTTCGTGGTGCTGGAGTTCACGCCCGCGGGCCCGGGCGCGCTCGGCGCGCTCTACCGGTGGTATTCGCGGGCCGTGCTGCCGCGCGTGGGCGCCGCGCTGTCGAGGAGCCATGGCGCCTACCGGTACCTGCCGGCCAGCGTGGATCACTTCCCCGGGCCGGAGCAGCTCGCCGCGGAACTGCGAAAGGCCGGTTTCCGGTCGGCCGAGTTCGAGCGGCTGGCCTTCGGCACCGTGGCGCTGCACAGCGCCTGGAACCGCTGATGGCGCGCTCCCGCCAGGAACCGCCCGCGGACGCGCGCCGCGAGCCGCTCGACCTGCACGGCTACCTCGCCGAGAGCCGGCGGGTCTCGGTCTCGCTGGTGCTCGTCGCGCCGCTGTTCGTCTTCTATGAGCTTGCGCTGCGCGTCGCCGGGAGCGATCTTCGCAACAGCGCCGAGATGGCGGTCAAGAAGCTGTTCTGGTACCTGGGCCCGGGAGCGGCCTACGTCCACGCCTTCCTGGTGCTGGTGATCCTCGCCGCGGGCCATCGCGTGGTGGTCCGGCGGATTCCGATCCATCGCCTGCTGCTGCCCTTCCTGGTGGAGTGCTGCCTGCTGGCGGTCCTGCTCGGTCCGGTGGTGGCCGGACTGGCGGATATCCTGCCGCTCTTCGCGCGGTCGGGACCGGAGCATCCGCCGCTGGGCTGGTCGCTCCTGGCCTCGCTCGGAGCGGGTCTGTATGAGGAACTGGTCTTTCGGCTGATCCTGCTCGGCGGCCTGTACATGCTGTTGCGGCACCTGATGCGGTTGCGAAGAGGCCTCTCGCTAGCCGTGGCGCTGCTCGTGTCCGCGCTGCTTTTTTCCGGCTACCACCATCTCGGCCCCTTCGGTGAACCGTTTGACGGGCGCGCCTTCGCCTTCCGCGCGGCGGCCGGTATACTGCTCGGTCTGGTGTTCGCCTGGCGCGGTCTGGGAGTGGTGGTCTACCTGCACGCGATCTACGACGTGCTCTACGACCTCCGGCAGGCCGCCTGGCTCGAGTGACGACTCCCCAATTCCGGGATCGGACGTGTGCATCGCCATGAGGATCGTGGTCGCCATCACCGGTGCGAGCGGAACGCTGTACGGCGTGCGTCTGGTGTTGCGCGCGGCGGGGCTCGGGGCGACGGTCGACCTGGTCGTGTCGAAGGCCGCCGAACAGGTGGCCAGGACCGAACTGGATCATGGGTTGAACCCGGCCGAGGGGCGTTTCCGGGAGCTGCTTGGAGACTTGGCCGGCCAGGTGCGCCGCTTCGACGTGAACGACGTGGGAGCCGAACCGGCCAGCGGCAGCGCGCCGATCGATGGCATGGTCATCGTTCCTTGTTCGATGGGCACCATCGCCCGCATCGCCGCGGGCCTCTCGGAGACCCTGATCGAACGCGCCGCCGACGTGACCATGAAGGAGGGCCGCCCGCTGGTGCTGGTGCCGCGGGAAACGCCGCTGAACCGGATCCACCTGCAGAACCTGACTCGCCTGCTGGACGCCGGCGCGACCTTGCTGCCGGCCATGCCGGGCTTCTACACCCGTCCAAAGAGCATCGAAGAGCTGGTCGACGGAGTGGTCGACCGGGCGCTGGCGTGCTTCTTCGGCAGCCGCGCGGTCCGCGCGCGTTGGAACCCGGAGGCGGACGCGTGACCCAGAACGTGCTCAAGCCGCTTCGGCGGCTCGGCCTGTATCTCGATCTGGTGACGTTCTCGCACACCATCTTCGCTCTGCCGTTCGCCGTCATGGCGCTGTTCCTGGCGTCTCCGGGCCGCCTGCCCGATCCGTACGACAGCCTGCTGGTGGTGGCGGCGATGGTGTTCGCGCGCACCGCCGCCATGGCCTACAACCGGTGGGTCGACCGGCGGATCGACGCCGCCAATCCGCGCACGCGCGAGCGGCATCTTCCAGCCCGCAAGGTCAGCGCCCGCGAGGTACTGCTGTTGGTCTGCCTGTCGGCGCTCGGCTTCGTGCTCTGCGCCCTGGCTCTGAACCGCCTGGCCTTCGTGCTGTCGTTCCCGGTGCTGGCGGTGCTGCTGTTCTATTCGCACACCAAGCGATTCACCGCGTGGTCCCACTTTTTCCTGGGCTTGGCGCTCGGCCTGGCTCCGCTCGGCGTCTGGGTCGCGGTGCGCGGCGTCATCGACGCGAGCTGCATCCTGCCGGTCACGCTGGGGCTCGCCGTGCTGTTGTGGGTTGCCGGATTCGACATCCTGTATGCCTGCCAGGACCTCGAGTTCGACCGCAAGACCGGCTTGCGCTCGCTGCCGGCCCGCTTCGGGATCGGCCGGGCGCTGCTCTCCGCGCGGCTGCTCCACGCCTGGGTGGTGGTCCTGCTGCTGCTGGTCGCGTGGCTGGCCAACCTCGGCGCCGTCTACCTGGCCGGCGTGGCGCTGGTCGCCCTGCTCCTGGTCTACGAGCACTCGCTCGTCCGGAAGGACGATCTCTCGCGGATCAACCGGGCCTTCTTCACGGTCAACGGCTGCGTGAGTCTGCTGCTTGCGGCCGCCACCGTGCTGGAGTTGCTCAGATGACCGCGCGCGCGGCGAGCCCGGGGCCCGGCCTGCTTCCGGCCGAACTGCCGGCGGTAATCGCGCTGGTGGGGGACGAGGAGCGCATCAAGGATCGTTTGCTGGAGGAGATCGTCACGCGCGCCGGTCCCGACGCGGCGCGGGTTTCGTGGAACGGGGAGGCCGGCAAGCCACAGTCGGAACTGTCCCGGCTGCTTTTCGACCTCGCGTCGCGCCCGCTGTTCGGCGGCCGCAAGGTGATCGTGGTGCGCGACGGCGAGGGATTGCTGAAGCGCACCGGGCAGGGTCTGCAGGCGGCGCTCGCCATCGCGGCCGGCAACCACCTGGTGCTCTTGCTTCGCGCGCTCGACAACCGGACGCGCCTGGCCCGGCAGTTGAAGCAGCGCGGCGGTCTGATCGCCTGCGTCCGGCCCAAGGCCGAGGGAGGCGGCGGGCCGGCCGGCAGCGAGCTGATCCAGGCGGTCCAGACCGAGGCCGGGAGCCTGGGGCTCTGTCTCGACGGGGCAGTCGCCCTGGAGCTGGCCGGCCGCACCGGCAACGACCTGCTGCTGGTCGCCGCGGAACTCTCGAAGCTGAAACTCTACCTGGAGGACCGGAACACGGTCAGCGTGGCGGACGTGGAGGCGCTGGTGCCGCGCTCGGCGGGCTGGGATCAGTTCCGCCTGTTCCAGGAGGTGGCCGGTGGCGATCTGAAGGCCGCCCTGACCCGCCTGCGGGGGATGTTCGACCAGGGTACGCTCGACCGCTCCGGCCGGCGGGTGACGGAACCGCGGGCCATGGCGATGACCCTGCTGGCCCTGCTGCATAACCGTATCCGGCTGCTGGCCCGCTACCGCTCGCTGTGCCGCGCCGGGGTCAAGGGCGGCGAGCTTCAAGAGGCGCTTGGCATCCGCAACCCGGGCCAGTTGTACTACCTCTCGAAGGAGGTCCAACTTCCGTTGGTCCGAGAGGCGCACGGCGCGGTGGCCTGTCTGGCCGAGGCGGATCGCGCGATCAAGACCAGCCAGCCGGCGGCCACGGTGCTGGAGCGGCTGATCATCCGGCTTTCGCTGCTGGCTCGCCGGGCGAGCCGCGGGAGGGCGGCGCGATGATCCGGCAATTACCCCAGGATGTGATCGATCGGATCGCGGCGGGCGAGGTGATCGAACGGCCCGCCTCGGTGATCAAGGAGCTGGTCGAGAACGCGCTGGACGCCGGCGCCACGCGGATCGAGATCCAAACCGAGCAGGGCGGCAAGCGCCTGATCCGGATCTCCGACAACGGCACCGGAATCCCAAGCGAGGAATTGCGGCTGGCCTTCCTGCCGCACGCCACTTCCAAGCTGACCAGGCTGGACGATCTGCTGCAGATCGCGTCCTTCGGCTTTCGAGGCGAAGCGCTCGCCAGCATCGGCGCGGTTTCGAGGGCCCGCATCGTGTCGCGCACGGCCGAGGCCGCTGAAGCGTACGAGCTGCGCTGCGAGGGAGGTCGGGTGGGCGAACCGCGGCCCTCGGGCGCGCCGGCCGGCACCACCGTGGAAGTCGCGAACCTGTTCTTCAACATCCCGGCCCGGGCCCGCTTCCTCAAGGGCGACGCGGCCGAAACCAGCCGCTGCCTCGACCACGTCGTGCGCATCGCGCTTTACAGCGAAGGCGTCGCCTTCAGCGCGAGCAGTTCGGGGCGCACGCTGTTCAAGGTGTCCGAGCAGGCCTCGACCCGCGAGCGGATCGCCGCGGCCTACGGGGAACGTCTGGGCGCGGGGCTGATCGAGGCCGAATCCAACGACGACACGCTGCGGCTCACGGCCTGGCTGGGCCCGCCGGAATTGGCGCGCGCCACCGCCAGCCATCAACAGATGGTGCTGAACGGCCGCCTGATCCGCGACGCCGCCATCCGGGCCGCGGTGCTTCAGGCCTACCGGGAGTTCCTGGCGCCCTCCTTGCAGCCGGTCTTCTTCCTGTCCCTGACCCTCGATCCCGCCGAGGTCGACGTGAACGTCCATCCGGCCAAGACCGAGGTCCGCTTCCGGGATTCCCAGCGCATCTTCCGGGCCGTGCGGCGGACGGTACTTCAAGGTCTTCGAGGGGCCGATCTGGCGCCCCGGCCGGGGGCCGAGCCCGTGCTCGGCGGGCCGTCGGGCCGCCCGTCCTGGGCCCGCCGCCCAGCCTGGGCCGGGACGGTGAACGAATCCGCTTCCGGTGCCTCGGGCACCGGGCCCGCGCCGCAGGCGGATCGTCCCGTCCAGGCCGAACTGCCGGCCGGCGCGCGGCCGCCGGTTCCGGCCGTGCCAGAGAAGACCGGCCGGGGTTATCTCGGCGTGTTCGACACCTACCTGCTCTACCAGTCCGGCGAGGAGCTGGTCCTGGTCGACCAGCACGCGCTGCACGAGCGCGTGCTCTACGAGCGCATGCGCCGGGAACTGCGGGCCGGCACGGTGGTCCGGCAAGGGCTGCTGGTGCCGGAAGTGGTCGAGGTGGGCCGCGACCAGGTCCTGCGCCTCGAGGAGCAGGGCGACGCGCTGGCGCGGCTCGGGCTGGAACTGACGCCGATGGGGGACACGTCGGTGGCGGTGCATGCGGTCCCGGCACTGCTCACGCACCGCCGCGTGGAGGAACTGGTCTGGTCGGCGCTTTCGGCGGGCGAGGGAGACGAGGCGTTGCCGCTCGAGGAACGGCTGCACACCCTGGCCTGCCACGCGGCCGTGCGGGCCGGCGATCGACTGGAAGCGGCGCAGATCGAATCGTTGCTCGCGGAAGCGGCCGGACTGCCGGAGGCGAAAGCGTGCCCGCACGGCCGGCCGACCTCGATCCGGCTGGCGCGGAGCGACCTGGAACGCTGGTTCAAGCGATCCGGTTTCTGACTCGCCGCCCGCGTCAGCGGTCGGGCGGCACAAGTACCTGCTCGGTCAGGAAGCGCGTCAGGGCTTCGGCAAAGCGCTCGTGGGCCAGCGCGTTGGGGTGACGGTCGGGCGGATCCAGCAGCACCCAGTAGCGCGCCGCCGCCCGATCCGAGATCGACTCCAGGAACGACAGCAGCGGGATCGACCGCCGCCCTGCGATGTTCGCGAGCCACTCGCTGGACGCTGCCGCGCAGTAGCCCTCCGGGGTGACCATCGAACTGCCCGGGCTCGGCTCCAGGACCGGCAGGTCGACCAGCGCGAAGCGGGCGCCCTGCGCCACCACGGCGGCTTCGAGCTCGAGCAGGCGGGCCTCGCCGTAGGTCAGGTTGTCCCCCTCGCCCAGCACGAACCGGCCGCTGGCCTTCAGGCGGCTGAGCTGGCAGATCGACAACGTGCGGTACAGGTAGGAGCGCCACAGCGCGGGCTTCCAGGCGTCCGGCAGGGGCAGCGGGTCGCAGAACAGACGTCCGGCGTGGCTGACGTGAAAGCCGAAGCGTTCCAGGTCGTTGGCGTACCAGATGAGGAGCACCAGGTCGGGCGAGAGCGTGCGGTCAAGGCGGCGGAACAGCGCCAGCGCATCGCCGGTGTTGTACCCCACGAAGCCGGCGTTGATCACCTCGAAGCGGCGATCCCCCGCCCCGGGGGTGCCGGCCCGGTCGAGCCGGTTCAGCCGTTCCTCGGTCAACCGGCCGAAGGTCTGCTCGAACGGGACGCCCCAGCCATAGGTGTTCGAGTCTCCGAGCAGCAGGATCCGGTAGAGCCCGTCGGGCCGCGGCTCCTCGGGTTCCGGGCCGCGCAGGCCGAGGGAGTTGTGCGAATAGGTCACGCCGCGGAGAGTGACCTCGGCGCACGGGCGGCCCATGTAGCGCAAACCGTCCTGCTCGACCGGCTCGAGCATGCCCGCGGCGGCATAGCGCCGCGCCGCCTCGGCATGGATGTTCTGTTCCTCGAGCGAGTCGGCGAAGAACAGGCGCTCGGTCCATTCGGCGGCGCAAAGCAGCAGCAGGCTCGCGCACAGCAAAAGCAATGGCTTTCGCAGTCGTCTCATGGCGGCCACCGCGCGATGCTGACCGGATTCACGAACTCAGGCGGCGCGAGCAGGACGGTCAGCTCGCCCGTGTGACGGTTCAGACGGAAGATCGCTCCGCCGCCGGTCACGTTCTGCCCCCGTCCGGCGGCGTCCGGACCGCGTTTTTCCGGGTCGGCATTGGCGTCCACGAACAGAACCTGGCCGTCCCGGTCCAGGCAGCCGCGGGCCGGATCGCGCATCGGCTTGCTGGACACGACCAGCGTCGTCTCGCCGCTTTCGGGATCGAAGCGGAACACGGCTCCGAGCGGGCCGCCGATGTGGTGCGGATCCGCGTTGGCGTCGAAGACCAGCAGAGTGCCCTCCGGTTCGCGCAGCATGCCGAGCGGACTGATCGCGCCTTTCAGCACACCGGCCACGGTGAGTTCGCCCGACCCCGGGTGCGAACGGAACAGCACGCCCTCGTCCCCCGGAACTCCGGTGGGCACGTCGGCATCGAGCAGGAGCAGGGCTCCATCCGCCTCGATCAGGACGAAGGCGGGGGCGCGCAGCCGGTCGCCGCCGAGCGCCACCTTGCACTCCCTTCGCTCGAGATCGACCTGGAAGACCGCCCCCAGTCCCGGTCCGGAGCCGGTCCTGGCGTACCGGTCGGTGACGTAGACGGTACCGTCCTCGGCCAGCGCCAGGGCATTGGGCGCCACGAAGAGCTCGGAGCTGAAGGCGCTCTTGACCGCGCCGGTACTCCCATCGATCCGGAAGATCGCGCCCGTGTCGCGGCCGGTCTCATCGGGATCGGCGTCCGAGTCGCTCAGCAGGAGGTCTCCGCCGGGCAGGAAGACCGCCATCTGGGGATCGCGGAAGCGGGCATCCTCGGCGAAGCGGCTGAGGGTTCCGAGGGTCCGGTTGAAACGGTAGAGAGCGCCGGGCAAGCCCTCGACGCCCGCCTGGGGCGCATCGATGTCGACGACCAGGTAGATCTCGTCCGGCTCCACCTGGGAACGGGGGGAACGGGCGGAAGCCGGGGGAGCGCAGCCGATCAGGCCGTACAGGAGCCATGGCCAGCAGGACGAAGACAGCCGCTTCAACGCATCAACCACCCGGCGGCTGGAACTGTTCCGCGCTCATCTTCTGGTTGAAGATGATCTTGTTCAGCACCCGACCCTCATCGTCCTCGATGGTGTGAAGCCCGATCACCTCGGACGGCCGGGGTTCGTCATCGCGGTAGATCTTGACCGAGCCGGGCACCACCACGCCCTGGGGCGTCGGCCGGTGGCTCCAGAAGCAGAACTGCTCGGAGGTTTCGGGGGCATCTTCTGACTCGATGCTCGGCACGACGCGCGGAACCACGCGGACACCCAACAAGCGGTAGGAATCGTCCTCGATCCAGATCGTGACTTCGGCCGGCCCGCCGGCGCCCCCGTCCTCGACATCCCCCCCGTCCAGGTCGCCCCGGGCCCGGACCACCAGGGAGTGCAGATCGCCCGAAGGGCTGCTCTCATCCGGCAGGCGCTCGAGGTCGGTCAACCGGGGCAAGAGGTTCTCCAGGAAGAAGAAATCGAGCAGCCGGCGCATGGTCTT
>Ga0326597_10009209_pt1 | contig 13259 bp, 18 predicted proteins | sample RVTome_12_FD_203789 | JGI IMG/M metagenome (GOLD analysis project Ga0326597, IMG submission 203789) | Soil microbial communities from uranium-contaminated site in the Upper Colorado River Basin, Wyoming, United States - RVT100D185 | ecosystem: Environmental > Terrestrial > Soil > Contaminated >... | reverse complement strand
GTTTTGTCCTACTCACTTCCAAGCGACCTTGGAACTGAGAACCACCCACCGACCATGAAGGGTGGACGCACAGATCGATTAGTCTCGGCGCGTATCGCACATTGAGCCGACTGCTCGTGAACGGCACGTCTTGCTCGCCTCTTCGGTTCCTGGCGGATCAGCTTGATGGTCCGATCGATGCGAAGTAACGCTGGATGATTTCGCCGGCTTCGTTTCTTATCTCGATCTCGATGAATCGAGCTTGTCCATCCTCGATGGCTCCGAAGGCGTACAGGTCGTATCCGGGGATGGGTGTGAGTTCGAGAGAGCGCCTGATTTCACCGTTGTAGATGGCGGTGATATTTTCTGCCGACGCGGGGACCCATCCTGCGAGAGCAACAAAGCTGTCTCCTTGATATGCGGCGGCGGCGACCTGCTGATACGCCGGGGCGGCAGCCTGGTCGCTGTCTCCGCAAACACCTTGGCTTTGTGTCGAGAGATCAAGAGACGCTCCGGCTTCCGCACACAGGATCCCGTCGCTGTCGAAACCGACCGCGTAGTGGGAGTTCTCTTGGCTCCCAGCGATAACCTCGTCGACGACCTGTGACCGGACAATCCGAGGATCGTTTGGTTGGAGCAGGACAGGGACGAGTCCAACCAGTGCCACCACTACAGCCGCGGCCAAGGCCACCAACGGGCCGCGACGGATACGACGACGATCCGGGATTGGTGCAACCGGATGGGCGACTATCGAGTCAACCGTTACCGGTGTCCTTATCACTTCCAGATAGTCACGGGTCTGGGTAATCACATCAGCCATCTTCGACCTCCAAGAAACGGCGAAGCTTGCTCAACGCCCGGTCGGCATGTCTCCGGACCGTGACCCTGGAGACACCCATCGCCCTCGCAGCATCACGTTCCGTCAACCCCTCCACATGGATAAGCAGCAGCGCCACCCTCTGCCTTTCGGAGAGCTCCTCCAGAGCTTTCGGTAAGGCTGGTTCGATGTGAGGAAGCTCATCAGAACCGACCTCGGGAAGCACGACAGGTTTTCGGCGATACCGGCGCGATCGGGACTGACCCACCCGAAACAGAAAACCGACCGGATTCTCCATCCCAGAGACACGTTCCCAGTTCTCCCAGGCATAGACCAGAGCGTCCCTCGTCGCCTCCTCGCCGACTTCACGGCCATACGTACCCGTCAGCGCCCGAGAAAGCCTCGGTTCCACCTCGGTGACGAACAGCGAGAACTCCTGATGACCGATATCAGACTTATTCAACATTCATGGGATCTTCACACCCAGATAAACCATCCAACAGCTTCCTCGGGCAACATCAACCCGACAGCGCAGAACACGCGGTATGGGCGGGCAACGCTCCGATCAGAGGGTGCTCGTTAACGGCACTTCGGGGTGGGGTTCAGTCCCCTGCGGTTTCCAGAGCGGGTCGAGTGACGGGCATTAGGGTTGTGTCCATGCTGACGCGGATCGCCGCTGTGGTAGCGGGAGTAGCCCTTGCAGTTTCTGGACTATTGCCGTGGACGAGTGATGGATTAAGTGGAGCATACGTCGCCGGACTTGGAGGGTTACTGCTGGTGGCTGGCCTCGTCGTGGCTGGCGTGGGCATTGCGGCACCTAAGAACCGACTCGCTCGCTGGTCAATCTTCGTTTTGAGTGTCGCTGCTGGATTGTTCGCCCTATTTGCTGTTGGGGTGGCGGCGAGAGGCGGGGTCGGGTCATCTCTTGGAGTCGCCTTCTACGTAATGATCGTCGCGTCGGGACTTGGTATCTGGGCATCCATTAGGTGGGTCGAGGCAACCTCCCATATCGACTGATCCTGGGCGGCACCACCCATGTCTGACATCACTCGCTATCGCTCAGTCTGGGCACATATCGCTCTGATCACCCAACCACTCATATCAGCACCTCGTGTGCTGATTCTTGCGGTGGAATGTCTGGAAGTGAATGGCGCATGTCCAGTCTTCTTGACAGGCAGGCGTCACTCCTATATATATCGCGTCACGATATAGTCGGCCGATGTGGAGGTTGAGGTGACGCGTGACCAGAACCCGCAAGACTTCCTCCCTATGTCTGAATCCGCGTTCCAGATCATGCTCTCGCTGGTGGGTGCGGATCGACACGGGTATGGGATCATGAAGGAGGTCGAAGCCCGGACTGAGCGTCGGCTCAGCCTCGCCCCTGGAACACTCTACGGAGCGATCAAGCGCCTCAAACATCAAGGGCTTATCGCTGAGGTGGAGGAAAGGGTGGATCCAGAACTGGGTGATGAGCGCCGCCGCTACTACACCATCACCGGGCTGGGCCGGGGAGTGATGCGTGCCGAGGCGGCAAGGGTCGCCGACATGGCACGGCATGCGGCAGCGAAGGACCTGCTGCCGGGCTGGTTACCGATCGCAGGGCCGCCGTGATGGACGACATCGTTGCCACATCCGACCGGGTATATCGCCTGGTCCTCAACGTCTACCCACGGGGGTTTCGTGACGAATACGGAGAGGAGATGGCCCAGGCCATGCGCGACCAGGTGGGTGACGCCTGGGCCACTCGTCGTACTGTCGGAGTGACTGCGCTCTGGCTGAAGGTTCTACTGGACACGGCACGTTCAGCCTTTACGGAGCACTTCAAGGAGGGGCGGGGTATGAGCTTCAGCCGACGCGGACTCGGCTACGGCTTGGCAACTGCCATCGGATTCCCACTCGCGCTGGTCAGTTATCTTGACTTGGCAGGCGAACTCGTCGGATTCGAAACAGCTAAGAACGGGCTGCATCCTTCCTTCGCCGGACCGGGTTTCGTCTTAGCGGGTATGGGCCTCCACGAGCTGCACCAGCGGTTGGGGAGCACCTCAACCGACTCGAAAGCCTCGACGATCCGAGCCGTGTGGTTGGGAGTGGCGCTGGGCCTGGCAGGAATCGCCGGAATGTACGCTCCCACCGAGTTTGACTTCTTCGCCGGTTTCACGGTCCCGGCCGCCTTCGTCTCCCTCACGTTCGGGTTGGCGAATATGGGGCGCATCGCTCTTCGCAACAAGACGTTCGGTCCCTTCAGCTTCGTCCCGCTTGCCGTGGCCGCCTCAGCTGGCGTGTGGTTCCTTTCTCTTTTCCCCGGGGTCTTCGGGGGCTACCGCGATGTTGCTCAGCCATCCACACTGGTCGCCCATGTCACACTGTGGTTCATCCTCGGCGCAGTCCTATGGGCCGATCCTCCCGGGAACACCCACCCTGTCCGGGCCGCCGAGGAAGAAAAACAGATCAACTGATCGGCCAAAGGCCGGAAGTGAAGCGCCCGGGCGGTTCAGACATGATTAGAACGACCCAACCCAGATCACCAGATCCCGGGCGAAACCGCTCATATCGGAAACCGAGCGCTATCGGCACCTCGGCGTGGGGTGATCCAATAGACCCCACGACCCTTCGTGACCTGCGATCGCCGCGCTCCTGACGGATATCGCAACAAGAAACTCGCGAGCCATGATGTTTCGTCTTGCCTGTCAAAACATTGTGCCCGCCCAGACGAAAAAGACGGAGACCTATGGCCAGGGCCAAAGCGGCAAGGTACTGACTAGCATCGATCCAACGCTTGCAGCCCAAGGACATCAATCGCCAGGCCAAAGCAAAGGCGAGAGTCCGCCGACACTAAAAACTCCATCCCAGCTGGCCTCTGGTTGCGTAGGGATCAAAATTGGGGTCAGCGCCAAGGCAATATGTATTTGGGAACGCCTGTCTCCCGGTGGACACTTACTAGGTGATGCATCCTTTAGATCGAGAACTCTGGGACGCGGCGCGTCAAGGAGATGCGTCTAGTTTCGGGATCCTGTTCGACCGACATGCCCGCGCAATCTACAACTTCTGTTTCCGTCGTTGCGGCAACTGGGCAGTGGCCGAGGACCTCACATCGGTTGTCTTCTTAGAGGCTTGGCGTCGGCGATCGATTTATCTCGAGAACGAGTCGGCGTTGCCATGGTTGTACGGAATAGCCGTCAATGTCACTCGGTCTCAGCGTCGATCGCTTAGTCGGTATCAGGCGGCGCTGAGTCGGCTGCCAGCGCCTGACGACGTCCCGGACCAGGCCGATGATGTCGTAGGGAGGGGAGATGATGCGGACCGGATGCGGGACGTTCTGGCTGCGATTCAGCAGCTCCCGCAACGAGAGCAAGACGTGATCGCTTTGGTCGCTTGGGAAGGCCTGAGTTATGAGGGAGCAGCCGCCGCCCTCGGTATTCCTGTTGGCACCGTGCGGTCGAGATTGTCTCGGGGCCGTCGCAGGCTTCAGGAACTCATCGATCGGAGCGGACACAACATAAGTAGAGACATCGAATTGAATCTACGGGAGGAACACATATGACGACCTCGTTGCACCCGCCCGAAATGCGGGATCTACCACCGGGACGACATGATCAGCTCCGACACCACGTCATAGCCGAGATCAGCTCATCCACCGCCGAGCTCGATCGGGAAGGTCCGCCGACCCGTTCACCGGAACGTCGCTCTCTGGGGCGGGCGGTGGTGGCTATTGCGGTCACCGCCCTCATAGTGTCGATTGTCTCCTTCGGTGTGAGCCCAGGGGAGGAACCTGGGTCTTTGCCCCAGATCGGGCAGCCAACAGCGAAAGCGGCCATTGAAATCATCGATGCCGGCGACATGTATGAGATCATTTTCGTGACGCTCGCCGAGGACGCATCCGACGTGGAAGCAGACTTGAGCCAGCTCGGCCTCGACATCACAATCGATTTCGTTCCGGTGTCGCCGTCGATCGAAAACCAACTAGTTGCGATGTCATCCCCGGCCGAAGGAGAGAACCTCCCAGAGTTCGCATACTCCGACTCAGGCGGACCATCAAGGTTGTTGGTACCGAAGGCTTTTGACGGATCCGCCGCCTTGACGATTGGTCGCCCCGCTCAGGACGGTGAAGACTATGTGTCAGCGGCATTGTCGGCTCAGATGCCCGGAGAGGCATTGCATTGCGTGCTGATCGAAACCAAGACCGCAAGGGAGGCATTGCCCTTACTTGATGGTGTCGAAGTCGAAATTGAATGGCGACCCGATCTCATAGGCGAGGAGTACATCGGGACAATTCCCGACAGATATCTTGACTGGTTTGTCGCCGCCACCGTTCCATTGGCGAAAGGAAAAGTCCTTGTCTATCTTACCGAGGCTGACTTCTCAGAAGGAACTGCCTCGGGGCAGAGCGGATGTGAGTAGTAGCTAGTTCTTTCAAGAGGTACTCCTCGCGCGCTCGCCCGAGTTGTTGCAACACCGAAGTACATAGCCGTCGTCTGCCCTGGCGTGGCTCCCAAACGTCATACTGGTGAATAACGGATCGGCGGGTTCTCCGATAGGGTGACCCGACATGCGCGGCGAAGAGGCATGAGCTGGATTGTGCGACGGCGGAGTTATCTAGAAGCCGGTTGCCTGCTACTCCTTTCGATCGGCCTCCTCGGCGGAGTGGCGTTGGCACATGAGCCTTGTTCGCCAGATCCCTGCCTGAGTCCACGGCGCGGTGAACCGGGCACTCAAGTGGAAGTCCAATTCTCGACGTGGAAGGTTGTGTGGAACGCCGCCCAGATCAGCATCCCCGTTGGCTACCCGCACCACCCCGATCTACCTTCCATTGTTCTTGTTGAGGCGGACGACCGGATGCTCCGGGACGACATCGTGTTCCGGATACCGGACGTTCCGCCGGGGACGTATGCGGTGGCTTTCTACGAAGTGAGCGAGAACTACCAGCATTACAGGTGGGACCAGTTCACAGTCACCGGGTCAGTTTCCTGGTGGCCTGGACTGGTGTTGGCGGGACTTGGCGCGGTCGCTTTGACGGTGATCGCCGTTCTGATGGTGAACCGATCTCGTCGTACGCCCACGGACGGCAGACACCGTTGAACCTTGGAAAAACTGACCCGCACCGATCAACAATTCGGGAGCACATCCGCCCATATTCAAGACCGCTCGGGAACGGCACTTCGGCGTGCGTTCTAAGCCTTGGTGGGATCTCGTCAGGATCGGCGTTTTGGGTGGTGCCGTTTTCGACGGCGACCTGTGGCTGGCGAGCGACAATCCACGCCGGGCTCTCGTGTTCTTGGTGGTCGAGGAGATCAGGGGAGTGGAAGGCATGGGCGCGAGATGGTCTGAATACGATCGTCGGCAGAAAGAATTGTCCGGTCGTTTCTTCACCCATGAAACCAACCGTTTTTGGATTCGTCTAAACCTTCGAGCCGCTCCAAGCGTTCTTAGTGTGTGAAGTGTCTGCGGACTAGTGAGGTTGGATGTTCGAATCGGATGATTTGGCCGACGTTCGGGTCCCCGATTCGTTCGAAGTCCTTTACCGGCAGAACTATGCGGCGGTGGTTGGCTTGGTGTACGCCTTGAGTGGTAGTCGCAGCGTGGCGGAGGATCTTGCACAGGAGGCCTTTCTCCGCGCTCACAGGGATTGGACGCGGGTATCGGAGATGGATCATCCTGATGGGTGGGTACGGCGGGTTGCTATGAACCTTGCTCGCTCGTGGCTTCGCCGGTTGCGTTCCGAGACCATGGCCCGGTTACGAATCGGATCCGAAAGTGCAATGTCGACTCAGCATGCCGATTTGGAGTCGGAGACCTTTTGGAAAGAAGTGAGACGACTGCCATCTCGGCAGGCCCAAGCGATTGCCCTGCATTACATCGAGGATCGGTCGATCTCCGAGGTTGCACTCATTTTGGGTGTCGCTGAGGGGACGGTCAAGGCCCTCCTCCATCAGGGGCGGGAGAAGCTGCGCCGGGAACTGAGAGCCAAAGGTTTGGTCGATCATGAGCTTTGAGGAGATTGCCTCCAACGCCGGCAAGTACGCCGCCGGGATCGGACGCCAAGCGGAGAGACCGGCTTTTACCCGCCTTCTGTCACAGAGACGGCGCACCAGTCTGGTTTCGGCCTGGTCAATGGCGGCAGTAACGGTGGTGGGGTTCGTGGTGATCGCCCTTGTCTTGCCCCCGGGGGAGGACTCCGATGGGCCTGTCGTCTCTCCGACAGTGGCTGGGGTGCCAGCGTCGTGCCCGGTCACGGTGCCGGGAGAGGCCGCCTTCACTCCTGCAAGCGAAGCTCCCGACGATCCTCCCGAGGTGTATGACGATGTGTGGTTCGGCACACCCGACCTTTGGACTTTGATCGACCCTGCAGGCGAGGTCTGGAGTGACCTACCAAGAGGCGCTGACGGCTCTCTGGGGGAGAGGACGTTTTGGTGGAGTACGAACTACTCGGCCGACGACCCTGATGAGTTCACGGTCACAGCCGAACATCTCAGTGGAACCGCTCCGCGGTTTGAAGCGAGTCAGACGGGTGGTACCGGGTTCAACCCCTTTATGACGCAGCCGACGCACGAGTCAGTGACAGTCGTCGGAATAGAACTTGGCGAGTCCGGGTGCTGGAGACTGACCGCCGAATACAAAGGGTCCTCCCTCAGCTACGTGGTGTGGGTAGGCGACCACGGGCCGACAACCACCGTAGGCACCACCACACCCCCGACCACCAGTCAAGAAGCCGGCGTGGAACCGCTGCGTCTCGACTTTGGAGTTTCCCTCGTCGCAGTCGAGATGGATGACGGAACCCGATTCGCGGTCCTTCTGCCGACCTCATTGGTACCGGAAAAGATCGAGATCAGCACGAGCTTGTCCAACGCGGAGATCAACGGTCCCGGCTTTCAAGGGGCGCTCACTTACGCGCTCTGCCACGGTGATACCCAAGATGCCGGGTCGCTCAACGGACGCGGTGCCCTCGTCGCACGTATTGCGGATCGACTCATCGTGTGCCGGCCAGACCAACTGCTCATCCTTGAGATCACGGCCCCGACCGACATCCCGGCGGAGACCTTCGAGGCTTTCGACATCGTGCCGGTTGACGTCGGCAACGGGTACATGGCGGCAGTTGCAGCAAGCGAGGTTTCAGCATTCTGTTGTGAACCGTTCGGACCTATCCGGCTGGGGTCGTTGGTGGTCACGGCGAATCGCTACACCTCGGGGCTTGTCACAGCGTGGGATTACGAAACTCTGATCCCGCAGTGGTTCGTGGACATGGGAGATTCGAGCATCCTTCTCGGATCGTACGACGATCTTGTTATAGCCACGCCGGGACGGGGAAAGCTTGCCGGCATCGACACCGCTAGCGAAGAGACGAGATGGGAGCTTCCACTTGGCCTGGACGAGGAGGTAGTGGGTGTAGCTGACGAGCAGGGTGAAACCACCTGGTACTTCTCCACTGACTTTCCGGTCACAGGTGAGGTCGCGCCTCCGCTCGTCCGGGCAGTCGACATCGAATCAGGTGAGACGATGTGGACAGCTGAACTTCGGCCCGAGACCGTATTGCAGTGGGCTGATCCCGCGCTCTTCCCCAACGCGATCGTTGTTATGGACGTGCCACGGTTTGTGACTGACCAAGGCACCACCACAACTTCACATCTGATCGCCTTCGACCGAATCACCGGCGACCAGCTGTGGTCGACAGACCTCGAAGACCCAACTCAAGGGTTCTCAGACCGCCGGCTGGCTCACAACCCGGAAAGCAATCTCCTCATCGCGGCAACTCCGGGGGTGAAGTATTCTCTATCGACCCCGAAACCGGTCAAGTCCTTTGGCGTACCGATACTGGATTCGTTCATATAGTCAGCCTCAACGACGAAGCGGTTGTCCTTCAACGGGGATCTGAGCAACTCGTGCTTGATCTGCACACCGGGGATGTCATCGAGAGGTGACGTTTTCGGCTCTATTCCAGAATCGAGTGACTCTCTGTCATACGCATGAACGGCCTGGTGGCTCGTACGAGGAGTAGGGCGGCTGAGCCAATGGGTGTGACGGCTCCAAGGGTTTGACGCTTTTAACGGGACGGCACAACTCCTTCTGCCCGACCTTCTGCCTCGGATTATCAGGCAAGCGAGCGCATTCTTCGCAAACTCACATCTCCAACCAAAGCGGAACGCCTCAGAAGCGTCTTTATGGCGAGGATCGCAGGTCTCACACTCCATGAGCGGTCGAGCGATTGGCTTTCACGTGTCGGTGTGAGAAGACCGACACTTGGATCCATTGCTAGGTAGGAGTCCGAACCACGATCCGGGGGGTCGGACAACCGCGTGGAAAGCTCTGTGCCGTTTGAAACCGTGCAGATAACGCGGTATGGGCGATAACGCACCCTTCCTCGAACCGAGCAGAACGGCACGTATCGATTGCCTCCCCTAAGGCGAGCTGTACCACACGACTCTGGTGGGACATAAGTCGGTGATGACCGACGGGATAGGCGTGTCTCCTTCGTCGAGACTGATACCCCCACCGCCCAGTAGCACCTCTGGCCGTTCGCGGGCGTTTATGTCCGTGATGAGGCCTTCTGCTTGGCCGATTTGGGATTCGTGCCAGACGACTACCGCATCGTCGACGTAGAGACAGCTACTCCTTATCTCGGCGACACAACCATGGAGAGCGCGTCTCCTCCGAGCGAGTTGTGTTGGAATATCCAAACGTTGGCGATCTCTGTTGGCTCGACACCGGCTGCCGCTGATGTCGAGCCGGAACCACATGATGCTGCAAGCAAGGCAACACAAGCGACTATCGATAGACCCCTCACACCTCTCAGACGATCAGGGCACCCCTTTCCGGTTCCTCGCCGAAAGCCACATATCAACACGTGGGCGCTCGACGCGTTTACTGCCACCATCTAGGCCCGATCTATGGAAGGATGCGGGAGTTGCCATCAGCTTCGATCTCCCACCCCTGATTGATGCACAACTGCTGCGTGAGCCTGGCGACTTCGGACCCGTCTGTGGCGCGAGCCACTAGGTCACCTGTGGTGCATCCAGAGCTGAATTGGCTCGTGGTGAACATGCCCTGATCGAAGGATGCACTTAATGACTCGTCAAGGGAGACGACCAGCTGCTCTTCGCCGTCGACGACGTGGTAGACGTCGATTGCCTGGCCAGTCCGGTTTCGGACAAATGCCTCTGGAGACAAGTTTTCCTCGCAGGCGGTGAAGAGCATCATCGTGATCAAGCACCAACAAGCGACTCGCATGAGCGTTCGACTCTATCCTGGCGAAGGTCTCCGCTCAACCCTCACACAGGTCACAACAGATCCCGGGCGGTTCCTCCCATAATTGAGACCGCACGCTATCGGCACTTTCGGGGCTGGCCATGGCGGCAACTACCGCATACCCTGATATCCGAGATGGCTGAGTTGCTTTAGGCGGTATCGTGAAAACCGTAACGCGGATCCTGCTTGCGGTCGCCTTGGCAATCAGCGGCCTCGGCCTTGTCCTGGCCATCTTGATCGGGAGCGCCTATGGCGGAGTCATCTATTGGAATGTCTTGGTTGGCTTCCTCTCCTACGCTGGCATGCTGGCTGTGTTTGCGATTCTCTGGCATCGGAGCGCACAGGATCGGGAGGATGATGCCTAGTTGCGAGGGGTGTCCAAAGCCTGACACGCCCCGATCACCAGATCAGGAGCGAGAACACCCCTTCCACCGAATTGCGTATACCGGCACATCCAGGATTGGTTCAATACCGGCGCAGCATGCAATCAGGGCGTCGTCTCGCTTGACGACGCTCGTTGCGTCGGGTTGCTGTCGGCGTCTTCGCTGTCGTGGCGGTGCTGTAGCCCTCACCAAGGGTGCCTCAAAGGCTCGTCATAAGGAACCGGCGTCAAGGACGTAGAACCTCAGTGGGATGGTTGCCACGTCGCGGAGTGACCCGTCAGCGCTGACGGTCTGTACGGAACGCTCGGTAATCAACACGATCTTGTCATCCTCGGTCCAGGCGGCGAGCGTAAAGCGGGTGGACGGAAGCGATTCTGGATCCTTCGTCTGTAGGTCCAACACGACGACCCCCGAGTCGTCCCTGAGGAGCATCTTTGTTCCGGATGGGTTGACGGAACTCCACTGGTCGGAGGCTTCTCCGGTGTCGGCGGAAAATGTTGGGGTGTTCCATTGTCGGTTCGAGATTTCGCGTCGGGCTCCGGTGTCTGTCCTGACCTCTATCAGTGTGCGCGCAGATTCGCCGCGTTCGTAGAGATAGAGTGCGTTTGGCCCAACAGTCATTGCTGAGCCATCGCCGAGATGCTGCCTGTCGCCACCGGGCTCCAACAGGAAAAGCGACGCGGACTCAAGTATCGGCGTGGCGCCCCCCTGGCCGAGGTCTACGTAGACCAGAGTCCTAAAAACCAGTCCGTCAGTCGTCGCACCCACCGGACTCATCTCCATGTTCTCATCAAGGTCGATCGACGTTTCCATAATTACCAACTGGTCAACGACCGAATGCAGCTCGACCCTCCAAGGGGGCTGCGCCTCAACGAACCAGACGAGGCTGGGATCGGGTGTAGGCACCAACCACGAGGGGGAGGTGGAAAACCCGGTGCGGAGCGTTGTCGGCTCTTGCATGAGCCCGCTGTCGTAGACACGCGCCTGCGAACCGTTCCCCTCAGAAATGTCAGAAATGACCACGACTCCGTCCGGCAAGAGGGTGCCAGCAACCGGGGACCCCAGGACACCAACGTCTGCGGCCGTGAACTCGATTGATTCGCCGGTTGTGATGTCGATTGCAATGTATTCGAGCCGTCCAGGTCCCGATGCTGCGAGCACGCCAGGCCGAAATCCCTCGGGCACGACCACCCCGGGACCGCTGTCCGATGTCTGTGGGGGAAATGAGGTCGTTGATGTCGAGGTCACCGCGACACCTGACCTCGGCTCTTCGCTATCGGTACAAGCAACGGCGGCCACCGCGACGACAACGAAAAGCCACGACAGGTGCCGAGTCTCCACCCTGACGAACCGACGCATGTCAGCGATCTCGATCTTTCGTTGCGCTCGTCGCATCAGAACTTGCTCCCAACCTAAGAGACGCCTCTATCACCGCAATCGTTCCAGAAGATCTCTAAACACTGCCCAGGACCAAGCGGATCGGGTCGCACGCGCCCGAGACGCCCAGATCACCCGATATCGGACGAGAACGAGCACTTGACCAAAGAGCGCCGAACGGCACGTATCGATCGGTCTCTGGCACACTTCGGCTAATGCGCCGACTGTTGATTTTCGTGGCACTCGTGGCGGTGGCTTGTTCATCGACACCGTCCGTTGAGGCTTTCTGCGACCAAGCTGTGCCCGTTCTGTCTCGTGATGATCTTGGAGACGATCCAGCGGCCATGCAGCAGCAGATGGACGACCTCGCCTCTGCTGCAGAACATCTGCCACCCGATCAATCCCCAGAACTCCTGACTGAGATCGATGCGCTCAACGCTGAACTGGAGTTGGCGCTTCAGGGCCAGGCCGTGAACGGATGGTCCAATGTGGAGATCGTCGGCACCGTCGGCTCACTCTGCGGTGACGAGGGCCTGGTGGGGTGGATCGTTCAGCCATAGACAGCGCATATCAACTGATCCCGAGCGATAACGCCCGGCATCCCGACACGCCCATAACGATGCCTCTTTGTGTCAAGTCGCGGCTTGGGCGCTGGTCGGGCGCGGGTGTTTGACCTGCCATGAGGGGCGGGTTGGTCGTAGTGTTGGTGTTGGGTCCGGGAAGTGACTTGTCCGAAGTGTCGGTGTATCAGGGTGTGAGCCGGCCACGCTGGAACAAAGAGTCGTCCCTGGGTGTCCTCCCGGACCCGCCAATTCCTAGTTGAGGCGGCGTCGGGCGTCGGCGAGGAGACGCCGGTAGACGACGTCTGAGATCCTCCGTTTCAGCGCCCGGATCGCTTCTTTGGTGGTTTTTCCCTCGGCGAGTTTCTTTTGGTAGTAGTCGCGGCCTGCGCTGGGGTAGCGGAGTTGGGTGACGGCGGCGATGTGGAGGACGTGGTTGAGTTTGCGGTTCCCTCTCGGGTTGAGCCGATGCCGTCTCCTGTCACCCGAGGACGCCTCCATGGGAGCGGTGGCGTTGTAGGAGGCGAAATGCCCCGCGGTGGGGAACCGGGTGATGTCACCCACCGATCCCAAGATGATGGCCGCTCCGATAGGTCCGATCCCTCGAATGTCACACAGGGTCGTGCCGGAGGCGGCGACGGCTGCCCGGATCCGTTTCTTCGACGCCTTCATCTGACCTTCCAAACGGGCGATGTCATCAACCAGTTCGCTGGCGATCACCACCCGCTGGTAAGTCATCTGGTCGGTGACATCCACCTGCTCGAGCAGCGATAGGGCTTTGTTGACAGTCATTTCCGAGGCCAAACCTCCGGCGACCAGTTCGATCAGCAGGGCGTGGAGGCGACACGCCGCCTTGTTCTTGAGCCGGGCGACGTCCCGGTGCCGTTTCGCCAACAATCCCAACAC
>Ga0326597_10009208_pt1 | contig 13259 bp, 14 predicted proteins | sample RVTome_12_FD_203789 | JGI IMG/M metagenome (GOLD analysis project Ga0326597, IMG submission 203789) | Soil microbial communities from uranium-contaminated site in the Upper Colorado River Basin, Wyoming, United States - RVT100D185 | ecosystem: Environmental > Terrestrial > Soil > Contaminated >... | reverse complement strand
GGGCGTTCAATCGATTCCGACGCGAGTACAACGACGAGCGCCCCCACCAGTTCCTGCAGGGCCGGACGCCGGCATCGCTCTACCGGTCCTCCCCGCGCGAGTACACCGGCGCCCTGCCGCCGATCGAATATCCCGGGCATTTCATCGTCAAGCGCGTCACCAACGCCGGGACGGTCCGGTTCAAGAAACGGCTGGTGTTCATCGCCAACGCGCTCAAGCAGCATGCCATCGGCCTCGAGGAGGTGGCCGGCGGGATCTGGTCGATCCACTTCTGCCACGTGCTCTTGGGGCGGATCGACGAACGGGACTACATCATCAGGGCGTGACCGAACCGGCCACCAACTGTCACCCCATGTTGCCGGTTTACTTTGTCACCCATGTTCCCGGTTGCTCACAATCGCCGGTCATATAGCGTCGAAGGGATCAGCCAGTTGCAGCGAGAACTGGTGGCCCTCGAAGGTTTGGACCATGGCGACAAACTCCTCGAAGGGGACGAACTCGCCATCGACGATGACGCCACCATAGCCGACGTGACCTTTCAGGACGTTGTGACTGGGGAGCCGTCTGCCATTCTCAACGATCAAATAGCGGGTGGATAGGCCTTTCCGAATCTTGTCCCGTAACCGCCCCAGGGCAATGTACGGGTCAGCCTCTGCATGCGCTCCGAACTCATACCCACCTTGGGGCTTGCCTGTCTCCTTGGCAGTGAGAAAGTGCCCTCCTGGCGTCGTCTGCAACGCGATGGTGAACTGCCGGTTCTGTCCGCAGCAATCAGTGAAGGTCTCCAACAGAGGAAAGCCATCTTCGCGACGGGGATCCTTCTTAGCCATGGTTACTCACCGAGGAAAGGGGATGCCTTAGCCTCTCATCAGAGCGAACGCGACGCCTAACGATTGAGGATGCTGGTCAACATAATCCGATTAGGTCTGCGACCGGCTGAAGGCCAAGGTCAATGGAACTGCCCGACTGCGGATGCCTCTCGCCAGCGGTTCAGTACTGCGAGGCGTACCAGGCTCTGAGACCCCGGGTCTCGTCGCGGCTGCGCCCCTGGGAGCACTCGATGCGTATCCACGCCGTCAGCCCTTTAGGCCGATAACCGCTGAAACTCCGCTGGCAATTTGCTGAGAATTATCTCTGTCAGATCGAGCTTTACGCTTGCCTTGTCAATGTCTATACCCGTGAGATTCCCATCGGCATCGTAATCGAGTACAACCCCGGTGGAGACCTCACGACTCTCGGCGCTCCGCTTCGCAGAGAGATCAATGTACAGAGAGTCTGTCTCTGGATAGTAGGAAATCTTCATGGCTTGAACCCCCCTGTCTATGAACGCATTGTGAACCGTAACCCCATCGGCTCAGGTTACCACACGGAGCACGCGTCCACCAAGCTCTTCGACGGCACCCCAGAACCGGATCCGATCGCGCCCCTGAGCCTCTACCTTCAACGGGCTCTCGATGACCCGGATGCACCACTCGGGCCTTAGGTACGGACGCTTTCGGATCACTTCGTTCTGAAAGTATGCCGTGAACCGGTAGATCTCATTCACTCCACTACGGGGTTAGTTCCGCTATTGTCGAGTTAGGCAACTTCAAGACTCACGTGCGGCTTCTTTGCGGCCACCACTAGCAAGATTCGGGTGGCCTGACAGTTGAATTCACCGGCGCCGGGAAAAGCACGCCACTAGCTGTGAGGAAGACTGATGAGGGGCATGCAATCGGCGCGTCCGGCGGAATGGTTGTTAGCTAACGAGCACGGGCTTTAGTTGCTGATAGGAACCGCTGCGCAGTGGCGATTTCTGGGCGATCCTTATCGGCGTCTTTCCACAATTCGAGAAACTCAACGTAACGTGTGATCGCCGTCTGGGTGTCGCCAAGCGCCTCAGCAGCACGCGCAATCCCGTAAATTGCCTTAGGCCGTCCTGGTGTGCGTCTTAAGGTTTCCGTGAAATGTTTCATAGCGTCCGCAGGCCGCTCCATCTCCATCAACAGAGTCCCATAGAGCTCATGGGCAGGGATCGGCGGATACGGCGGCTGCGAGAGTGCGGAGATTGAATCCTCAATAGCGACCGCTTCGCCCATCCTTGCAATCGCGCCCGGTGTATCTCTTGCGGCTTGCGCTGCTATTGCTTCGGTTTCCTTCGCTTGCAGTGTGATAATCTGCTTGGCGAACGGGTGCTGGTCGGGTTCGTTCGACAGCGCGACGAGTTTCTCGGCTGCGGCTTTAGCAGCGGCAGCATCGCCCAGCTTGCCGGCGGCCATTGCTTCGAGCTGTAACTTCGCCGCCACAAAATCACGCGAAGGGGCGACGAGCGGAACCCTCAGCGCATCCTGCCAATTGCCTGTTTCGATGATGTAACGGGTCAGCATGTCGAAATAGCCGTACACAACGCGATCAGGCAGCGCGTAAATCGTTCGCCCGCGGACATGCCTTGATTGTAACTCCGGCGTGTCGGGAGCTGTCGTCCTATTCGGTAATGCCTCGTATTGTGCTTTGACGATGTCGGCCATACGCTTGGCATCACGGAAGCGACCCAACTGGAGATACGCGTACTGGAGGTAGTTCAGTGCGTGAAAGTCACGTAGCGCGTATCCCTCCCCGGCCCGCTTCACGTCCTCCTCAGAAGTACGCCATGCGTTCTCATTCGTCGTCGCCGACTCTTTCCAATACCCCAGCCGAGTGAAAATATGTGAGGGCATGTGCTGTGCGTGTGGGACGGCTGCCGCCACTTTGGCGTAAGCGCGCGCCGCCTTGAGACCGTCGCCAGCGTGTTCCGGATCATCGTATAGATGGATCAGGTAGTGCAGGACACCCGGGTGCTGAGGATTCCTCGCGTATACCTCCTCGAAGAGCTTGGCTGCTACACCTTGTCTCTCAAAGCCCTTCGCGCCTTCCTTGATAGTGCCCAGAATTGCGAGCCCGTAGAAAAGCTTGGTCTCGTCATCCGGATATTTTTCAAAGACCGCCTTCATCGCATTTTGGTACGCTTCATCACGCTCCGACTTCGACCCGGCGCCCGCATCTTTGTATAAGGCAGCAACCGCATCGAGGTACATCCTCTCGCGAGGAGACTTATTGGCCGCCTGCATTCCCTTCCGCACCAGAACCCAAGCAGCGGCCTCGTCCGCCTGTGTCGGCGCATCCCAGAATGGATGATTGGACGTCATCGCCGCGCCCCAATATGCCATTGCACATTGAGGTTCTGCGTGGGCGATTGTGTTGAAGGCTTCCAGGGCGCGTGCGTACCAGAAATTGTGTAGCAGCGCCAGTGCGTGGTCGAAGTCGGCGGATACGGACGGGGAACAAGACGTGTCCATATGAACATGGCCCACACTCTGGATATGGTCTGCGAGATTTTGCTTTTGCTGAGCAAATGATGGGGAAGCGAACACGAGAAGAACACTGGAAAATAGCAGCACTCTTGTCATCGTAACCTTCACAGAATGAGGCTACCTCGGAGGCTGTGTCGGTGTCAAATCGGGCCGGAAGCGCGGCAGGGCCGCTGCGGAGAGGAGGTAGAGACCGGCGGCGAGCAAGAGCAGGAAGCGCATCCCGGAGATGAACGAGACCGCCTCCAGGAATCCCCCCAGGATTGCCCCCAGAATGTTGGCACCGAACGCGGCATCCTTCTGGGGGGTGGTGCGGAAGCTGGTGATGAAGATCAGGCCCGCGAAGAAGACCGGCAGGCAGAACAGGCCCCCCGCCACGAACCCTTTCGCCAGCTCCGATTTCAGAAACAGGCGTTCCAGCGGGGTGACGTAGATCAGGAGAATCGAGAGGAGCAACATCAGGTACAAGAGACCGTAGCCCGGCCTGGGCCATCGTTCGGCCACGAAGTTCGAGAGGAGAATCATGATCAGGACACCCGAAATGACGATCGAGTTCACGATCCAGGTCGTTCCGAAAAACAGCGCCAGCCTGCTGACGATCTGCACCTCGAGCAGGAGAAATGCCGCGCCGAGGAAGAAGAAGTGCCAGTGCCGACTCGCACCCCCAGCGAGATACCTGCCCGTGAACAACACGGCAGTCGCCGCCAATAGGATGGAGAAGATCAGGTAGATCCTGGGGATATAACGCCCCCTATGGTAGAGGAAGGGCCAATCGTCCGTCGCCATCGTGGTCTGGCCCGCCGGATAGGTGATCACATTGGTCTCGATGAATCTCGCCAGCTCCGGGTCCGCCGCGAGCGTCCCGCGCACCCGCTCCGGGTTTCCGGCGACGAACACAGATGCCCGGGATCCCAGACCCTCCTCATCCCTGAACAGCAGCGGGGGGTGCCCGAACACATCGGTCAGCATCTGCTGCATTCGCTTTCCGAGCCATTCCCGCTGCACCTCGAACTTCACGACAAGCAACCCGTGGTCGCTCAGCAGCCGCCTGGCCTCGTCGAACGCCTCGCGCGTATAGACGTAGTTGTCGAGCCGAATGTTCGCGAAGTTGGACGAGAGCGTATGGGAGTCGAGCAGGCCGAAGATGATCAGGTCGAACCGTTCGTCGGTGTGCTTAAAGTAGTTTCGAGCGTCGTTGATGACCGCCTCCACCCGCGGCGAGCTGTAGGGACGCTCAGGGTGAAGGCGGCGCCCCTCCGAGAAGATCTGTGGATCGATCTCCACCGCGACCACATGGCCGGCCTCGTTCCGAAGGGCGCCGGCGACGTCATTCCCCATCCCCGAGCCGACGACGAGCACCCAGGCCGGGCGGGGCTGGAACAGGAACGGGATGTTGTATGGGTCGTAGCGCTGGCGTTTGCCCGCAAACAGCCCTGGATGCTCGGCGATGTACCGGTCCGAAAGGTCCAGCGCCCGCTGATACCAGGTGCCGTTCACCTCGAGTTCGTACACAGTGGCCCCGTCCTTCTGGCGAGACTCCATCAGGCGGAGTTTTTGATACGGGGACCAGATCGTCCACTGCAAAGGGCTCCGTGGTTCGTAGAGGAAGCCAGCCGTAGCGAGCGAGGCCAGGATCGTGAACCACAGAACTCGCTTTCCTGTTCCGACCAGCCCGACGCAAAGCAGCAGGCCGATGAGGAACCAGGTCCAGGGCGGCGTAGAAAAAAGCGCCAGCAGCGTGAAGGCCCAGATCCCTATCAGGCTGGCGGAGATGTTGAGGGAATAGGCTCGAACCGTGTTGGGCGCGGCATCCAGATAGCGCCCCACGATCTGGCCGAACGGAATGAACACAAGCGTAACGAGGAGAAATACGGCGGCCACCGCTACGGAGGAAAGCCCCAGGGAGATAGCGTGGTCAGCGCCCCCCAGCCAAACGGTCTTTCCCATCATCGTCACGTCCTCGAATTCCCCCATCACCTCCGATATCCAATCGAACAGTGAGACCGGCTGTCTCCTGGCGAGCCATGTGACCCCGGCAAGGGCGAGGCAGCCCCAGAGTGGGATCAGCATCTGGACGCGGCGGCGGGAGAGGTAGGCGCCGAACCCGAAGCCGAGGAAGCAAGCGATCAGGACAAAGTTCTTCAGATAGGCGAAGATGCGAAGCTCGGATGAGATCCACCGGATCAATAGGAGTTCGAGAAAGAGGCTGGCGAAGCTGGCCAGAACAAAACTGCGCTCGGAGATGGCTTGCCAGGCGTCGGTGGCGTCGCGACGATTCCCTCTTGTCCAGTGCCACAGCAGGAGCGCCGTGGCTCCTGACAGGAGCAGGAGTTGCGGAAGGAGCGAGGCGGCGTTCTTCATCTGGTCGTGATAACCTGCACAGTCACAGTGCTCGTAAATGCCTTTCCACTCGCGTTCATCCTGAGCGTGTCGAAGGGTGAACGGGGCGGTCCGCTTCGACAGGGCTCAGCACAGGCTTCGACTATGCTCAGGACAGGCCCTTCGACTTTGTTCAGGGCAGGAATTATACGCACAACCAGAGAAGAAACCAATCGAAACCTTTCTGCATCCCCCATGCGATCGTGCCCCCACAGGAGCACGATCAGCGGCGAATCGTCTCTCCGGAGATCGACCGGTTTTGGTTTGCATCGGCATCGCCGCCCGGTATAGTAGAGGCGGCGCGGCATGTGGTGTCCTCTCGAATACCGGAGGGACGTGGCATGACAACATTCTTCCTGTTCGTGCTCTTAAGCTGGGTCACGGGCAACCCGATCCTGGCCGGCGCGATTATCCTGCTGATCATCGGTGGCAGCTACCTGCTGTATTCCCGGCGACTGTATCGCCTTCGTCAGGCCTGGCTCGATCTCGGCCGGATCCGTAGATTGCGGGCGGAGCTTGCCGTCAACCCGGACGACGCCAAGGGCAGGAGCGACCTCGGGGCGATCCTCGCACGAAAGGGTCGGTTCGCCGAGGCGCTCGTGGAGCTCGAAAAGGCGATCACGCGGTGCGACGATCTCCCCGATACCAACTTCTATCTGGGGTGGACCCATCTGGCGCTTGGCCGGCTGGAGCAGGGCTGGCGGCACATCATGCGCGCGTTGGAGTTGAATCCGCGATTTGGCTATGGAGAACCCCACCTCCGCCTGGGTGATTTCTTCTTCGCGCGGGGCGAGTACAAAGAGGCGATCCCGCACTACGAGGCATTCCGAGCCATCCATAGCTCGGGGGTAGAGGGGCTCTATAAGCTTGGTGAGTGCTACTTGGCAATCGATGAGCGAGAGAAGGCGAGCGAAGCGCTCCGCGAGGCCGTCGCCGCATTCCGGGACTCCCCGTGGTACAAGAGGCAGCAGGAGCGAGGGTGGGGCCGTAAGGCCAGACGAGCACTCAGAAGGGTGGGCGGGGCCTGAAGACTGCCGGGATTACCGAACATGCAAGGGGCGCCGAAAAAGTTCTTGACATGGCGGTCGGAACCTTTTAGTATACTCCTGTCTTCGTACGATGCTTTTGTTGTGCAGGTCGAGAAACCGCGAAAGCTGCTGTATGGAGCTTCCGCGGTTTTTGTTTATCGGGGCACGGCCCCGAGAGTCCAGATGGAAGGGGGGTGAAAGTTTGATGCGAGTCACGGGTACCGTGAAGTGGTTCAACGATGCGAAGGGCTACGGCTTCATCGCACGAGAGAACGGCGACGACGTGTTCGTGCACTATTCCGCGATTTCAGGATCCGGATTCCGGTCGCTCAGCGAAGGGCAGGCTGTGGAGTTCGACGTCGTGGATGGGCCGAAGGGCAAGCAGGCCGCCAACGTCAGCATGGGGGCGGCGGCGTAAGTCCGCGTTCTGTTCTGAACCAGTACGGCCTCCCGGGGGAGTTTCTCCGGGAGGCCGTATCCTTTTTGGGGCGGGCGGCGCCAACGGGGCTCTAGAAGTTGTCTTCGCGCTGGTTGCGGAATCGGCCGGTGTATCGGGCCTCGCCGATGGTGCGTTGGAAGATGAATTGGCAGATGGGGAGACCCGGTGCCACCAAGAGCGGCATCGGGCTGAAGTTGCTGAGTTCCAGACACTGCTTGTTGGCGATGCCCGGCTGCATGAAGCTGGCTGAGACGTGGACCAGCAGGCCGAGGCGAGCGAACCTGCTCCTTCCCTCCAGCCAGCCACACAGATGCGGCGCGAGCGTGATCTGCTCCCGCGTGATCCCCAGGACGGTCTCTCCTGGAACGAGCATCAACCCATCAGCCGCGTGGACCTTTTCTGTGACCGTCTCATAGTCCGTCTCCTCGGTAACCCGGATGACCTCCCTGGCCTTGCGGAAGACACGAAACTCCGATCCAAGGTGCAGGTCCACCGATGCCGGTCCGACCGTTGCGGGGTCGTATGGCTCGATCTGAATGTGACCAGCCGCAATCTCCCTGAAGATCTCATCCCTCGTGAGGATGCTCAATCGCGTCTCTCCTCCCGCAGCAGCGTGAAACTCCAGCCACTATGGCGATTTTTCACTGTTCTGTCAACTCCTTATGACAGCGTATCGACTGCCCGTGCACCCTTCTCGGGAGTGGTCACGAACCGGGGATCATGGGGGGAGTAGCTCCCCGTGTCTGGCTCCTGATCTCCTGCGAAGGACCTGCTCGGTCTTCCGCCAGAGCGAGAGTTTTTGTTGCGTCTGCCCACGCAATCCTGAATACTGATAAGGGCGTCCTCGTGCTATTGGGGGCACGATCCGGCACCTGAGGAGAGAGTAGGCGCACCGCCGTGGATGTCCGGCGGCGGTCTGGATCGGGGAACCGGACAGTGCGGGAGCCGGTCAGAGATGGCAGAGGAACCGTCGGCAGATCCGCAGGCGCAAGCCGTTCGCCAGGACGACGATCTGGTTGCTATCGAGAGGGCGAGCACCGGGGACGGCGATGCCTTCGAGATGCTGGTTCGGAAGCACCAAACCTGGGTCTTCACTCTGGCCTACAGGATGTTGGGGGATCACGCCGAGGCCGAGGAGATGGCGCAGGAGATCTTCCTCAAAGCCTTCCGCGCGCTGAAACGATTCGAGCGGAAGTCAAGGTTCTCAACGTGGCTTTACAGTATCGCCACGAACCATTGTCTGAACCAGTTGGAGTCGCGCCGGCGTCGCCCCCGAGTCCAGGAGCTGAACGGATCAGCTCGCAAGGGTGGCAACCCTGGCCCTCTCCTGGATCAAGTTGCAGACCCCACGGCTGGGGCCGATCAAGCCTTGGAACGAGCGGATCTACAGCGGCTGGTCCAGGAGCAGCTCCTCACGCTGACCCCCGAGCACCGCTCCATCTTGGTGTTGCGCGACATCCAGGGGCTTACCTATGAGGAGATCGGCGAGATCCTTCGGCTTGAGCCCGGCACAGTTCGGTCTCGCCTCCACCGCGCGCGGATGGAACTGAAGGAGCGGCTACAGCCGTATCGCTGAGCGACCGATGAACTGTTATGACGCAAGTGCCCGATTCTCGGAACTGCGTGACGGCCGCCTGAGCGGCGTGGGACGAACGGAACTGGAGGGACACCTCGCCATCTGTCCGGCCTGCCGGCGGGAATGGGCCCATTTTCAGGAGACGATCGAGGCGCTCCATGGCCTGGGCGCCGTCGAACCACGTCCCGGATTCGCCGCTCGAGTTCGGGAGCAGGCAGAACGCCCGCCTTGGCATCGCCGCCTGGTGCGCCGGCTCTTTGTCCCCTGGCAGGTCAAGCTGCCGCTTGAGGCGGGGGCGCTGGTCCTGTTGGCCATCGGTACCGTTCTCATCTATCAACGCTCCCCCGAGATGCGGCAAGTGGTCGAGCGCCCCGGGCCGCAGCAGCCCGCGGTTCCCGTTGAGCCGGAGCGGCGCGACGCTGCGCCAGATCTGACGCCGGCGTACAAGAAGGCGCGGGAGGGTAAGCCAAGCCAGCAGGTCGGGCCATTGAAGCGCGGTGCTTCAGGATCTCGAGCAGATGAAGTCGCGCCTCAAGCCAAGGCCGACCTTGACACATCGGTCGGTGCCGTGGTCAGAAAGCCGCCGCCCCCTGAGAAGTCTCCCCTTGCCGCTCCCTCCCCACCACCGGCCGGTGCCCCCGCAGACCGCCGAGAGACTATCCTCCCATCGTCCTCTCTTCCTCAGTCTGAGGCCCGGCCGGTCGCGCCTCGCGAGGCCGAGGAATCGACTCAGGCGCTCTCGGCTCCGGCGCCTCCTCCAGCGCCGCAACCCTTCCGAATCATGACCCTTCGGACTCGGGATGTGGCAGTTGCTGAGGAACGGGTCCGCGAGTGGGTCCAACAGGCCGGCGGTCGATTGCTCGATCCGTCGCCCGCTGGCGAGCCAATCCCATCCGGCCAGCGCGCCTTCTCCGTGGTCATTCCTACTCAAGCGGTAGCGCGCTTCGATGCCCTGCTCGCCGAGCTGGGTCAACTGTTCGGGAAAGAACAGGAAGTGCCACGCTCCAACGAAGCGCTGATCTCCCTCACCATCTCGCCCAAGTCGCCTCCGCCGGCCAAAAGCGAATAACTCCCCCATCGGGAACTTTTCCTTGCCGGAGCTGTCCTATCCAGCAGACCGGCTCGCATGGGGCGGGCCGTCATCAGAATGGAGGGACAGTCATGTGGAAGAAGCTGGGCAGATTGGGTACTCTCATGGGCGCCGCCGCTATGGTTGTTGCGGCGGCCTCCGGTGATGCCGCACCCACACGAGGAAGGTCGACGGGCATCGCGATATCGCAGGAGACGCAGAAAGAGGTGGCGATTACGATCTACAACGGCAACCTCGGGCTCGTCAAGGATATCCGGGAGGTGAGCCTACCCGCGGGGGCGCATGAGGTCAAGTTTATGGACGTCGCCGGCCAGATCGATCCCACGACGGTCCATCTCAAATCGCTGACCGACCCCTCCGCCCTTCGGGTCCTGGAGCAGAACTATGAGTATGACCTGCTGAGCCCCCAAAAACTCATGGACAAGTATGTTGGGAAGAACGTCAGGCTCGTGACGTCGGACGGGAGTCTCATCGATGCCGTCCTGCTCAGTAACAACGGCGGGCCGATCTACCAGATCAACGGCCAGATCCATCTCGGCTATCCGGGGCGGTTGGTCCTTCCGGACGTCCCGGGCGGGTTGATCTCGAAGCCGACCCTCGTCTGGTTGATGCAGAATGGTTCGGTGGCGCCTCAGCGCGTGGAGGCCTCGTACCTCACCAAAGGAATTAACTGGAAGGCGGACTACGTGATCGTGCTTGATGCGGCCGACGCCAGCGGCGACCTCTCCGGTTGGGTGACGATCGACAATCGGAGCGGCGCCACCTACGGCAACGCGGTGCTCAAACTGGTAGCCGGCGACGTGCACCGCGCCCCCACGTCACAGCAGCTCAACGAGATGCACAGAGACGTCAATGCCAAGGCCGCGTTGGGCGCGACCGCATTCAGGGAGGAGAGTTTCTTCGAGTACCACCTCTACTCATTGGAGGGCCGGACGACGGTCAAGGACAACCAGACAAAACAGATCAGCCTGCTCAACGCCGCCGACATTCCAATCCTGAAGGAATTCCGGTACTTCGGTTCGTCCCAGTATTACAGAGACCAGTACGGCACGCCGCTTTCGAACCAGAAGGTCGGAGTCTTCCTGGACATCGCCAATACAGAGCCGAATCACCTTGGCATCCCGCTCCCGAAGGGGGTCGTCAGGGTCTATAAGGCAGACCGGGATGGAGGGCTACAGTTCATCGGCGAGGACACCATCGACCACACCCCGAAGGACGAAAAGGTCAAGATCAAGATGGGCGAGGCGTTCGACGTTGTGGGCGAACGGACGCAGAAAGACTGGCGGAAAATCGGCTCGGGGGTCTATGAGACCGAGTGGGAGATCCAGCTCAAGAACCACAAAGAGGAGGCGGTCCAGGTGACCATCCTGGAGCCGGTCCCCGGCGACTGGCAGGTCCTGAAGACCAGCCATCCCTACGAAAAGGTCGAGGCCCACACCCTCAAGTACAGAGTAAACGTCCCAAAAGACGGGAAGACAACGGTCGCATATCGGGTGCGGATGATCTGGTGAAATGTGGCCGGCAATGGGTTCAGCGGGCGAAGAGGCTCCCGCGCCGCAGGAGTCGGGGGTCCTTCACACCGCCTCGGCGGGACCAGCGAATGAGCAGCCACAGGCAGAGGATGAGCTTCAGCGAGTCCAGAGACGTATAGGCGAGGTGAAGCCTCCCGAAGCGCGCCAGGGCGGGTGGCGCCGGGCTGCGGGGGAGGAAGTCGAGGCCCCGGCCAAGGGGGACGATGAGCCAGTTGAGCACGAGCAACGCGACGGCGAGCGCGAGGATCACTGCTGCGCCGATCACGCCCGTGCGGTCCAGCGGTCTAAGGCCGAGGGCGCCGGCCAGGATCGCAGCGCCGAGGAGGATCTGGATGAGACCCCAGGCTCTGAAATAGAGTCTATTCAGCTCCGAAGAGAGGTAGCGGAGGACGACGCGCGTCTCGTCATGCCCAAGTGGGGCGATGGCGCGGGAAAGCTCGGGGGTTGGCCCCGACAGAAGTCGGTCGATCGTGCGGAAGTTCTGCGTCGCCACGCCTGCGAGGATCAGGGTCCCCGCGATCCATCCTCCCAGCAAGGCGATCAACAGTGCTCTCATCATTCCCATCGCTCCCGTGTGCTCTATGAGAGGTTGAACATCGACGTTATGGTTAGGCTCGAAAACCGCCAGCGTAATAGATAAGGCAGCCCGCGACGACGCCGGCGATGCCCAACATCTGTGTGGGGCGAGGGCACAGCACCATGCTCACCGCGCACAACAACACGGGAGGCGCGCTCAGCAGCGCAAGTCCGGCGACACCGCCGGGGATTCGATACGGACGGTGCATGTCCGGTTCGCGGATACGCAGGTAGATCAGCGCGGCGAACTCCAGGATCAGGGCGAGGGCATACAGCCACATATCGATCTTCAGCAGTGCAACGAAGGGCCCCGTCTCATGCTCGGCCTGCGACGCCCAGCCGATCAGGAGCGCGCAGCCGGTGCTGCTCAGGAGGATTGCCGCCCACGGCGTCCCGTAGCGCGGATGGAGTCCCGCCAGCGGAGCGGACAGCATGCGTCGCATCGCCATGGCATACGGCACGCGCGAGGAGGTGAGCAGCAGCGCGCTGAACAACCCCGTCGCCGAGACCAGCCCGCCCACGGCGAGCCATGCGCCGAGCCCGGCTCCGCCGATCTGCTGGGCCACTTCTGGAAAGTAGCCCGCCTTCCACTTCGACCAGTCCTGGCTGGCGCTCACTCCAACGGCCACCGGTAGCAGATACGCCATCAGCACGATCGCCACGACAGTGACCATGGCCCTCGGATACGTGCGGTGCGGCTCGTTCACCTCGCCGCCACAACAACCGGCATTGTCCCACCCGCTGTAGTTCCACAGCATCACACTCAACAGGGTGCTCCACATCTCCGGACGGCCGGCGGTGGATTGGCGCAAGAACCACGCCGATGGCTTCAGGTGCGGCACCCCCAGCAGGACCATCGCTGCGAACGGCGCGAGGACAAGCAAGGTGAACATCACGGAACTGAAGCCGATGACCTGTGCGCCGCGCACATTCAGACATGCGACGACCGCAATCATCGTCAGGCAGACGAGCCAGAACTGCACCGAGGTCATACGGGGAAACCAGAACCTGAGGTATTCCGCGAACATGACCGGGTAGAGCGCGTTGTCCGCAAAACTGCACGCCCAACCCCACCACCCTCCTGGAATGCCCAGAATTGCCCGAACGCGCGCTCCACCCAGACCACGTAGCCGCCGTCCTCAGGCATCGCTGCGGTCAATTCAGCGGTCATCAGCGCCATCGGCAAGCTCCACACCCAGGGCACGACGAGAATGGCCAGCAGCGCCCACGCCGGACCGGCCGCACCTACTGCGTCTTCGAGGCCGTACGCTCCACCCGCGACGCAGAAGAACGTAATCCCCACAAGGCTGGTG
>Ga0326597_10009207_pt1 | contig 13260 bp, 12 predicted proteins | sample RVTome_12_FD_203789 | JGI IMG/M metagenome (GOLD analysis project Ga0326597, IMG submission 203789) | Soil microbial communities from uranium-contaminated site in the Upper Colorado River Basin, Wyoming, United States - RVT100D185 | ecosystem: Environmental > Terrestrial > Soil > Contaminated >... | reverse complement strand
TACAAGTACAAGCGCTATGAAGACGTGCGCCTGGTGTTCGCGCCGGACCGCGACATCGCGGCCTTCGGCGGCGACCCGGACAATTTCCAGTTCCCGCGCTGGTGCCTGGACATGTCGATCCTGCGCGCCTACGAGGACGGCAAGCCGGCGGAAACCCCGAATCGCCTGCGCTTCGACTGGGATGGCGCCGATCCCGGCGACCTGGTCTTCGTCTCCGGTCATCCCGGCAACACCGATCGCCTGCTGACGGTCGCGCAGCTCGAGACGCAGCGCACCGTCTTCATGCCATTCTGGCTGCTGCAATTCTCCGAACTGCGCGGCCGCATGTTGCAATACGCAAAGACCGGCCCCGAAGCCCTGCGGACTTCCGAGGCCTACCTGAACCAGGTCGAGAACTCCATCAAGGTGCGCCGCAAGCAATTTGATGCTTTGCTGGATCCGGCGCTGCTTGAATCGGCAGGCGCGGGCGAAAAATCACTGCGCGACGCGGTCGCAGCCAATCCCGCGCTTGCATCCTCGGCCAGCGCCTGGCGGGACATCGAAGCCGCACAGCGCACCTGGCGCGACATCCTGGTGTCCTACACGTTCATCGAGGGCGGCGCCGCCTTCAACAGCACGCTCTACGGCTACGCCCGCGATCTCGTGCGCGCGGCGGCGGAGCGCGCGAAGCCGAACGAGTCGCGATTCGCCGAATATACCGACGCCCGGCTGCCGGCACTGCAACAGAACCTGCAGGCAGCGGCGCCGATCTATCCGGACTTCGAGCTCCTGCGGCTGTCGTTTTCGCTCGAGCGCATGCGCGAGTGGCTGGGCCCGGACGATCCGCTGGTGCGCAAGGTCTTCGGCAACGACTCGCCGGATTCGCTGGCCAGCCGGCTCATCCGCCAGAGCACGCTTGCCAACCCCGCGGCACGCATCGCGCTGTACGAAGGCGGCCAGGCCGCCATCGACACGAGCCAGGATCCGATGATCCACCTCGCGGCCATCGTCGATCCGGCTGCGCGGGCGCTGCGCAAGCATTACGAGGAACAGGTCGAGGGTCCGGTCCAGCGCGGCCAGGAGGCGATCGCGAAAGCGCGCTTCGCGACCTACGGCACGAGCATCTATCCGGACGCGACCTTCACGCTGCGCCTCTCCTACGGCGCGATGATCGGCTGGAACGAGAAGGGCGAGGACGTGCGGCCCTGGACCGAGCTCGGCCGCGCCTTCGAGCGCGCGACCGGCCAGGCGCCATTCAAGATCCCCGACCGGTGGCTGGCCGCGAAGGATCGCCTCGACATGACGACACCGGCGAATTTCACGACCGACAACGACATCGTCGGTGGCAATTCCGGAAGCCCGATGCTGAGCGCGGCCGGAAAGATCGTCGGACTCGCTTTCGACGGCAACATCCACTCGATCGCGGGCAGCTACTGGTTCGACGAGTGGATGAACCGCTCGATCGGCGTGCACCCGGCCTACATCCGTACGGCGCTCGAGAAAGTTTACGGCGCCAAGATGCTGCTGAACGAGATCGACGCGGGCCGCTAGGGCGGGCTGCGCCGCGCGTCGAGGCTGCAGTCCACGTCGATGTCGTCGCGCACGCGCAGGGAGCCAAGCGCCACCATGAAGGGCGTGAGTCCCAGATCCGCATGGTGGAGCTTGAAGCTCGCATGCGCGCTGAGCCGCCCGCCGTCGATCTGCACGGACAGCGGCACACCGATGATCCGCTCTTCGCCGCGCAGGCCGACTCTGAGCTGCGCCTGGTATTCCTGCAGCCCGCCTTCGAGATTTTCGGCGATCAGGTGCATCACCGGCTGCCGTGCGGCGTCGAGCAGCGACGTTCCCAGCATGTTGCGCCGCGTGGCCTCGCGGTCGGCCTCCGGCACCGGCTTCGCGAACGCAGGACCGGCCGCGGACCGGGCCTTTGGATCGTCGATGACCAGTGAGGCCAGCGGTAATTCCAGCCTGAAGCGGCTGTCACGCAAGGGCTCGCGCAACCGGATGGTGCCAGTGAGCGCGTCCGACGTGATGATGTGGTCGTGCCCGAGCTGCGCCATCGGACCGTCCCGGTACACGCGAATCTCGACTCTCGATGAAATGACCTCATAGCCCTGATACGGCCCGGCCGGCTCCGTAACCGGGGCAATCGGCGGCGGCGGCGGCACCTTGGGTGGCAGGGCGCAGCTGCAGACCAGCGCTGCCAGCGCGATCAGGAACTTGCGCATTGCGGTATTCTCCAAGTGTTGATGTCGCTGCGAAACACCCCTGTCCGGTATGGATCCGTCGCCCAAACGCTGCATTGGGTGATCGTCGGGCTGCTGATCGTCCAGTTTACGCTCGGCAAGATTGCCGCAGACCTGCCGAACGGCTTCGATAAGCTGGTCCTTCTGGCACGGCACAAGTCATTCGGTATCACGATACTCTCACTGGCATTGCTGCGCCTGGCCTGGCGACTCCTCGACCGGCCGCCACCACTGCCGCCGATGCCGGGCTGGCAGGCCACTGCCGCCCGGATTTCTCACTTCTCGCTCTACACTTTGCTGTTCGCGATGCCGCTGACCGGATGGACGATGTCCTCGGCATCCAATTACCCGGTCAGCTGGTTCGGCCTCGTGCAACTGCCTGACCTCGTCGCGCCAGATCCAGCCCTGAAGGAAGGCCTGAACGAAATCCATGTGACGCTTTCCAATGTCCTCCTCGCGCTTGCCAGCCTGCACGTAGCGGCGGCACTGAAGCATCAGTTCCTCGATCGCGACGGATTGTTGTACCGGATGTTGCCATGGCGCCCGCGCTGACACTGCGCAGGTCTGCCGTGATCATGGCCTTGCTTGCCGGTGCCCAGGCATCAGCCGACGTCTGGCAGTCCGACCAGCATTCGGGCGCATTGCGTTTCGCCGCGACCCAGGCCGGGGCGCGCTTTTCAGGACACCTTGGCGAATTCCAGGTGCGGTTCGACTTCGATCCCAAGGACCCGGCGAGCGCACGCCTCGACGTGACGGTCGTGACGCGATCCGCGGATACGGCTGACGCCGATCGCGATGAAGTGCTGCACGGACGCGATTTCTTCTGGGTGGAGCGCTTTCCGCAGGCCGTATATCACGGGGAAGGGTTGAAGCGTGAAGGCACGGCCTGGGTCGCTTCCGGGAAGCTCACGCTGCGCGGCGTCACGCAGTCCGTCGCCGTGCGCTTCGAACTCAAACCGAAGCAGGGGGCTTTTACGATGACGGGCGGTGCGACGCTACGCCGCCTCGAGTTCGGCGTCGGACAGGGCGAGTGGGCGTCAACGACCTGGATCGGTGATCCTGTGGATGTCGCTTTCGACCTCAAGTTGCGGCAGGCGCCTGCCGCAGCCAGCCCGTGATGCAGTAGCGCGGGCCGAGCGGGGGGTGCTCAACCGGCGGCACGCTCACCGTCCAAAGCCCTGTCCGGCGCAGCGATTGAGACGACCCAGATCACGAGCCAGGACAGCACGAATCCCGGCACTAGCTCATAGAGCTCGAACAATGGGCCATCGAGGTTCGGCCAGATGATGACCGTCAGCCCGCCGACCAGTACGCCGGCCAGCGCGCCATTTCGCGTCATCCGCTCCCAGTACAGTGAAAGGATGATTGCGGGACCGAAGGCCGCGCCGAACCCTGCCCATGCCCAGCTGACCAGCGACAGCACCTTGCTGTTTGGATCGAGACCGAGCAGGAAGGCGATGACGGCGATCGCGAGCACCGCGGCGCGGCCGACCCACAACAATTCGCCGCGCGAGGCCTGCGGCCGGAACAGGCCGCGATAGAAGTCCTCGGCAAAGGCCGACGAGGACACCAGCAACTGCGCTGACGCCGTGCTCATGATCGCGGCCATGATTCCGGCGAGGCAGACACCCGCGATGACCGGATGAAAGAACGTCGTCGACATCAGGATGAACACCTTCTCGCTGTCTGCGCCCACGAGCGGTTTTTCGAGCACGAGGATCCCGGTCAGTCCGACGACGACGGCCGCGGCGAGCACCGTGATGACCCAGCCCATCGCGACACGGCGCGAAGTCGCGAGTTCCTCGACCCGCCGGATCGCCATGAAGCGCGCCAGGATGTGCGGCTGGCCGGCATAGCCGAGTCCCCAGCCCACGAGCGACAGCACGCCGATCCAGCCGAGCGCCTGTCCCTCATTCGCGATGAAGGGATCGAGCAGCGTCACATCGCGCGCTTCGAGCGCATCGAGCGCGGGCAGCGCGCCGCCCGCGAGGTGAACGCCCATCGCGGCGACCAGCACAAGCGCCAGGAACATCAGTGTGCCCTGCAGCACGTCGGACCAGCTGACCGCCAGAAAACCGCCGAAGAACGTGTAGGCGAGCATCACGATCGAGCCCCAGAACATCGCCTCGACATAGGGCATGCCGAACAGCGTCTCGAAAAGCTTGGCGGCAGCGACAAATCCTGAACTCGTATAGAACGCAAAGAACACCAGGATGAAGAGCGCGGACAGCGTGCGCAGCAGCCGCGACTGGTCCCTGAATCGCCGCTCGAAATAGTCCGGCAGCGTCAGCGAATCCGAGAGTTGTTCGGTGCGGGCGCGCAGCTTCGCCGCGACGTATCGCCAGTTCGCCCAGGTGCCGATGACGAGCCCGAGCAGCAGCCACACCGCATCGAAACCGGACAGGTACGCGAGTCCCGGCAGGCCCATCAGCAGCCAGCCGCTCATGTCCGAGGCCTGAGCGCTCATCGCCGTGACCCAGCTGCCGAGCCCGCGCCCGCCCAGGATGAAATCGCCGAGCGTCGCCGTGCGCCGGTAGGCGATGAATCCGAGCAGCAGGCAGATGGCCATGTAGGCGGACAGGCTCGCGATGATTGCGACGTTATTTTCGATCATGGATTCCCCCGGAGTTGCGGGACTATACGAGCGGCCGCCCTACCCGGCAATTGCGCTACAGTCGGAGCGATGGATGCCGGCCAACCGCGAGTTTTCGCCGACGTGGCGAGTTGCATCGAGCAGGTGCTGGCGCGCGTCGGCCATCGCATCGTGTTGTGCGCGCCGATCGCAGCCGGAAAGCCCGTGGCGCTCGTCAACGAATTCTACCGGCGCGCCGCCGCCGACCCGTCGATCGGGCTTTCCATCCTGACCGGCCTCACGCTGCGACCGCCGCGCTTCCACAGTGAACTCGAGCGGCGGCTGGTCGAGCCGATGGCGGCGCGCGTGTTCGGCGACGCACCGGAACCGGCCTGGGTCGAGCCGCTGCTCGCGAGCGCGCTGCCGGACAACATTCAGGTCCACGAGTTCTTCATGGAGCCGGGCGCGTATCTCGAGTCGGCGCAGGCCCAGCAGGCGTATGCGAGCATCAATTACACCCACGTCGCCCGCACCGTGGCGGCCGCGGGCGCGAATGTCATAGCCCAGCAGGTCGCACGCCGCACGGGTGGCATCGGCGGTGGCATCAGCCTCGGCTCGAACCCGGACGTGACCGTCGACCTGCTACCGATCTTCGAGGCAAGTCGACGCGCCGGAACGCCGGTCGCCGTAGTCGGCCAGGTCAATGACCGGATGCCGTTCATGTACGGCGACGCAGTGGTGCCTGAATCCACCTTCGACTTTCTCGTGGACGACCCGCACGGCCACCACGAGCTGTTCAGCCCACCCAACCTGCCGATCTCGACCGCCGACCACATGATCGCGCTCGCGACCAGCATGCTCGTACGCGACGGCGGCACGCTGCAAATCGGCATCGGTGAGCTCGGTGACGCCATCGTCTACGCGCTGATGCTGCGTCATGCGCAGAATCCGCTGTGGCGGCGCGTGCTGGATGACACCGGCATCGGCCCGCGCTTCGCTACCGAGCGCTCTGCGCTCGGCGGCGATGGGCCGTTTGAGCGCGGGCTCTACTCGGTGACCGAGATGTTCGTGGACGGGTTTCTCGACCTGTACCGCGCCGGGATTCTCAAGCGGCGCGTGTATCCGGACCTGGAAGTCCAGCGGCGTGTTGACCAGGGCCTGCCGCCGCCGCCCGGGGCCGGCGCAGGTGCTCTGCTGCACGGGGCGTTCCTGCTCGGGCCGCGCGCCTTCTACGAGGAGTTGCGCGCGATGCCCGATGCCGAACGCGCGCTGTTCCAGATGATGCCAGTGAGCTTCACCAACGAACTGAACGGACCGGACTGGGAGCTCAAGGTCGCGCAGCGGCGGCACGCGCGCTATATCAACACCGCGATGATGGCGACGCTCGGCGGCGCTATTGTCTCGGATGGCCTGGCGGACGGGCGCGTCGTGAGCGGCGTCGGCGGCCAGTACAACTTCGTCGCCCAGGCGCACGCGCTGCCCGGCGGCCGGTCGCTGATGGCGCTTCGCGCGGTGCGTGAGAACCAGGGCGGGCTCGAGTCGAATATCCGTTTCGGTTACGGCCACGCGACGATCCCGCGGCACCTGCGGGATGTCTGCATCACCGAGTACGGCGTTGCCGACCTGCGCGGGAAGAGCGACGCCGACGTGGCCGCCACGATGCTCGACATCACCGATTCGCGCTTCCAGCCCGCACTGCTGGGCGAGGCGCAGCGCGCCAGCAAGTTGCCGGCCAGCCACCGGATTGCGGACCGGCATCGCAACAATCTCCCCGGGGCGCTGGCCGAGGCACTCGCGCCGCACCGCAGCGCGGGACTGTTCGGCGAGCTGCCGTTCGGCAGCGACCTGACAGCGGAGGAGATCCTGCTCGGGCGGTCGCTGCGGCGCCTGAAGGCACGCGCCGCAACCTGGCCCGGCCGGTTCGCCCTGCTGCCGCAGTTGCTGCGGCCGCTGCCGCGGAATCCGTCGCACGCGCCCCTGCTGGAGCGAATGGAGCTTGCCGCGCCGCGCGGTCTGCGTGAGCGATTCTGGCGCCGGCTGGTCGTGGCCGCGCTGGCCGCGCAGTAAGGCGTCAGCGTCGAAGCGTTAATGGAGACGCCCCCCTTTTCCTTGAGAAAAAGGGGGGCGTCCCCTTGATCCTCGCAATCCTCAGATGAAGCCGGCGATCTCGCCAAGCGGCTTGCGGGAAATGTCCGGAATCATCACGCCGGTGGCCGGGTGGCCCACGACCAGCAACAGAAATGGCCGCTCGAGGTCCGCCGGCCGCCCCAGGATCGCGTTGAGGAATTTCATCGGGCTCGGCGTGTGCGTCAGCGACACGAGCCCCGCGTGGTGGATCGCGGCCAACAGCAGGCCGGTCGCGAGGCCGACCGATTCGTCCGTGTAGTAATGCTTGCGCTTGGTCCCATCGGCCAGGCGTTCGAAACGGCGGATGAAGACGGCGATCAGCCAGGGCGCAATCTCCAGGAAGGGCTTGCTCGCGTCGGTGCCCAATGGCTGCAGCACTTCGAGCCATTCCGGCGGTGCGCGGTGCGCATAGAATTCGCGTTCCTCAGCTTCGGCCGCCATGCGGATCCGTTTCTTGAGCCCGGGGTCCGAGATCGCGACGAAATGCCAGGGTTGCTGGTTCGCGCCCGAGGGCGCGGAGCCCGCGGCGCGCAGGCATTGCTCGATCAGCTCGCGTGGCACCGGCCGGCTCGAGAAATCGCGGACCGTGCGCCGCCGCTGCATCTCATCGGCGAAGCCACGCGCGCGCTCCAGCATCTCGGCAGGCGGGTACTCGCGGTAACCGGTCAGCGGGATGAACTTGGGATGCATGTCAATGTCCTGCGGCGGCCAGCAGCCGGTCGATCAGGGCCTCAGCCTGTGCGCGGTAAGCGCCGCCGAACAGGTTCAGGTGATTCAGCACGTGGTAGAGATTGTAGAGGCTGCAGCGCATGCCGGCGGCCTGGTCGAGCGGCCAGGTGGCCGTGTAGGCCGAGTAGAACCGCGGACCGAATCCCCCGAACAGGCGCGTCATCGCGATGTCGGCTTCGCGGTCGCCGTAATAGACCGCAGGATCGAAGACGGCCGGGGTGCCGTCGGCCTGCATGCCGCAATTCCCGTTCCAGAGGTCCCCGTGCAGCAAGGATGCCGCCGGGCGGTAGCTCGAGAAGAACACGTCGATCAGCTCGGCGAGGCGCCGGCCGCGGTCTTGCAGGCCCGCATGACCGTTCCCCGCCGCGAGATCGAGCTGGTATCCGAGGCGCCGCTCGCGATAGAACGCGACCCAGTCGTCCGCCAGGTCGTTCGGCTGCGGGGTCGCACCGATGTAATTGTCGCGCTCGAGCCCATAGGCGGGAGCGCAGTTCCTGTGTAGCCAGGCGAGCGCCTCCCCGAGGCGCTCGTCCGAGGACGCGTCAGGCCGGACGAGATCGAGCCACTCGAGCACGAGGAAGGCCTCATCGCCGGTATTGCCGGCGGCCAGGGTCCCGGGCACCCGCAAGGCCCCGGCCTGGCGCAGGCGCTCGAGGCCGTCCGCCTCCGCTTCCAGCATGTCGCGGTGCGCAGGCGGCGCGCGCTTGACGAACACCGGACCCTGTTCAGTCTGCCAGCGGAAGCAATCGTTGATGCAGCCGCCATGGACCGCGGCCTCGGGCTGCGGCGCGACACCGCGCCCCAGCGCCGCTGCGAGCGCCGCGGCCAGACTCTGGCTCATGCATGATCGGCGATGCGTTGCGCCTGGCGGCGCAGCATCGCTCCGAAGCGCGCGCGGTCGTAGAACGCCTCCAGCGCCCCGAGATCCGGCTTACGGCGGCGCAATTGCTCGGTCGACACGTCGATCGGCATGTCGCAGGCGATCGTCGTCAGGCGCCGCGCGAGATAAGCCGCATCGCGATGTGTCCGGAGCCTGTCCGGCAGCTTTGCGGCGCCACGGATCGGAAGCGATGCCACGCGCTCGAGGCCTGCGTAGATCTCCTCAAGTGAGGCGAATTCGCGCAACAGGACCATGGCGGTCTTCGGGCCGACGCCCGGCACGCCGGGGATGTTGTCCACCGAGTCGCCGGTCAGCGCGAGGAAATCCGCCATGCGCTCGGGGCGCACGCCGAAATGGCCCTCGATGTCCGCGTACTCGAGGCGCCGCTCGGCCGCCCAGTCCCAATAGGCATCGCCCTTGCGGATGAGCTGCGCAAGATCCTTGTCGCGCGTCACGAGCACGGTCTGATGACCGCGCGAGCGCAGGCGCGTCGCGATCGTGCCGATGATGTCATCGGCTTCATAGAGCGGACTGCTGTATTCGGCAAGACCCAGGTGTCTGCACAGTTCGCGGCACAATGCGAACTGACGCTTCAGTTCCGGCGGTGCGGGCTCGCGATTGGCCTTGTAGGCCGGAAAAATCTCGTTGCGGAACGAGCTGGACAGGCTCTCGTCGAAAGCCACCGCGATATGCACTGGCCGGGCCTGCTCCAGCAGGTCGCCGAGGAAACGCCCGAATCCGTACAGCGCATTGACCGGCTCGCCGTCGGTGCCGGTCATCTCGATACCTACCGAGTAGTAGGCGCGGAACACGAAAAAACTCGCGTCGACGAGGTAGAGCGGCTCGCGCGCCTGGCCGGTCACTGCCGGAAGCGCTGGATGCGTGCGTGCAGCGGACTGGTACGCGGGAAATGCGCGAGCAAATATTCCATCTGGTCGGCCAGCACGCGCCGGCCCTTCAGGTAGATGTATTCGGCGTAGGTCGGAGTAAATGGCACGGCAAGCAGTTGCATGCGGGCCTGCTCGGGCGTGCGCGACGCCTTCGCGTTGTTGCAGCGCCGGCAGGCCGCGACGACATTGTTCCAGGCGTCCTTGCCGCCCCGGCAGAACGGCCGCACATGGTCGCGCGAGAGCTGGCTCGCCGGGAAACGCCCGCCGCAGTACATGCAAAGGTGCGCGTCGCGCCGGAACAGGGTCTCGTTGTTGAGCGGCGGCACGTAATCGCCCCGCAGGCTTCCCGGATTGCCGGAGCTGCCCTGGGTCGCCATCATCGAGTTGACCTCGATGACCGTCTGGCGGCCGCTGCGGGCATTGGTCCCGCCGTGCAGCTCGTACAGGCGATTGCCAAACGCGTACGCCACCTGGCCGAGGCAGTACAGGCGGACAGCCTCCTTGTAATCGATCCATTCCAGCGGCATGCCGGACGCATCGGTGCGCAGCACCTGCTGCGACAGCGGGTTCGGCGACATGGGCATCTTCAATATGGCGTTCACAGCCCGGTTACGGTAACCGAAACCGCAAACAATACGGTAATTGTGATATTTTTCAACGCGCCTCGGCCCGGCTGACCAACGGACCAGGCAATCCCTGGGAGGATCTTGATGCCAGTCACGATCGGCGTGCTGAAGGAAACCGTGCCAGGCGAGAATCGCGTGGCCGTCGTGCCCGAGGTCGCGACCCGGCTGGCAGCGCTCGGCGCCCAGCTGTGCATCGAGCGCGGCGCCGGTGCCAGCGCACGCTTTCCGGACGGGTTTTACAAGGACGTCGCCTTCGCCGATTCAGCCGGCGCCGTGCTCGAGGCGGCCGATGTGCTGCTCGCAGTGCAGCCACTCGATCCGGCCGCAGTCTCGCGCCTGAAGGCGGGCACCACGCTGATCGGATTCCTGGCGCCGCACGCCCGGCCAGAGCTCGTGCGCGCACTCCGCGACCGGCGCATAACGAGTTTTGCAATGGAGCTCATCCCGCGCATTTCGCGCGCGCAGTCCATGGATGCGCTGTCCTCACAGGCGGCCGTCAGCGGCTACAAGGCGGTGCTGTTGGGCGCCGCGGCACTGGACAAGTTCTTCCCGATGCTGACGACGGCCGCGGGCACGATTCGCCCGGCCACCGTGCTCGTGATCGGCGCCGGTGTCGCCGGCCTGCAGGCCATCGCGACCGCACGCCGCCTGGGCGCAATCGTCGAGGCCTACGATGTCAGGAGCGCGACGCGCGAGCAGATCAAGTCGCTCGGCGCGAAATTCGTCGAGACCGGCGTCACCGCGGAGGGAGCGGGCGGCTATGCGCGCGAGCTGACCGCCGGGGAAAGGCAAAAACAGCAGGAAGTGCTCGATTCGCGCATCGCCGCGGCCGACTGCGTGATCACGACCGCGGGTGTCCCGGGCCGGCCGGCACCGCGCATCATCGGCCGCGCCACCGTGGAGCGCATGAAACCCGGCGCCGTGATCGTCGACCTGCTCGCCGAGAATGGCGGCAATTGCGAGCTCTCCCGGGCGGGGGAGACCGTCGATCACCACGGCGTGCGCATCATGGGCCCCGTCAACCTGCCCGCCTCGGTCGCGTTCCACGCGAGCGAGATGTACGCGCGCAACCTGCTCAACTTCATCCGGCCCGCGCTGTCGGCCGGCGTGCTCTCGATCGACTGGAATGACGAGGTATTCGCGGCGTCCTGCGTCACGCACGATGGCAGCATCCGCCACGAAGCCACGCGCAAGACCGTGGAGGCCGCGTAATGGAAGGCGTAATCGCGCTCTATATCGTGATGCTGGCCGCGTTCGCGGGCTACGAGGTCATCGCGCGCGTGCCGGTGATCCTGCACACGCCGCTGATGTCCGGCTCCAACTTCGTGCACGGCATCGTCTTGGTCGGCGCGATGGTCGCGCTCGGCCGCGCTGATACGCCGCTCGAGCAGGTCATCGGCTTCATTGGCGTCGTGCTCGGCGCCGGCAACGCGGTCGGCGGGTATGTCGTGACCGAGCGCATGCTGCAGATGTTCAAGGCGAGCGGCGACCGGAAAAAGAAGGAGTCCGCGTGATGGGCGGCTGGCTTCCGGACAATGTCGCGACGCTCCTGATCGACGCCAGCTACCTGCTGGTGGCGTTCCTCTTCATCATGGGCCTGAAGGCCATGAGTTCGCCGGTCACGGCGCGGCGCGGCATCGTCGTCGCTGGCGTCGGCATGCTGATCGGCACCGTGATGAGCTTCCTGTATCCCGGCATGGGGAACTTCCCGCTGATGCTGGTCGCGATCGCCATCGGCGGCGGACTCGCCTGGTGGTCCGGCAAGCGGGTCGCAATGACCAACATGCCGCAGATGATCGCGCTCTACAATGGCATGGGCGGCGGTGCCGCAGCCGCGATCGCGGCCGTGGAATTGCTGCGTATGGCCGCGGTGCAGCCGGATGCGGCCGCCGCACACGGGCCCGTGGTCACGGCGCTCGCCGCGGCGGGCGCTTTCATCGGCTCGGTCAGCTTCTCTGGTTCCCTGATCGCATTCGGCAAGCTGCAGGGGCTCATCAAGCGCAGCTTCCGTTTCAAGGGCCAGCAACTCGCAAACCTAGTGATCGTCGCCGCGACGCTCGCGCTTGGCGCATTGGTCGTCGTTGCCGGCCATCCCACGATGCAGACGGTCGTGCTGTTCTTCGCATTGGCCCTCCTGCTCGGCGTCACGATGACGCTGCCGATCGGCGGCGCCGACATGCCGGTCGTGATCTCCCTATACAACGCATTCACCGGTCTTGCCGTCGCCTTCGAGGGTTTCGTGCTGGAGAACGCGGCCATGATCATCGCCGGCATCGTGGTCGGCTCAGCCGGCACCTTGCTGACCCAGCTGATGGCGAAGGCCATGAACCGCTCCCTTGGCAACGTGCTGTTCTCGGGCTTTGGCGAGGGCGAAGTCGCCGCAGGCGAGGGCGTCACCGGATCACTCAAGCCGATCGAGCCGTCGGACGCCGGCGTCATGATGGCGTTCGCGCAGAAAGTGATCGTCGTGCCGGGCTATGGCATGGCGGTCGCGCAGGCGCAGCACAAGGTCTGGGAACTGTGCCAGCTCCTGATCGACAAGGGCGTCATGGTGCGCTTCGCGATCCATCCGGTCGCCGGGCGCATGCCAGGCCACATGAACGTGCTGCTCGCGGAAGCGGGCGTCCCCTATGACCTGATTGCCGATCTGGACGAGATCAACGCCGAGTTCGAGACCGCGGATGTCGCGCTCGTGATTGGCGCGAACGACGTCGTCAACCCAGTCGCGCGCACGGACAAGGGCAGCCCGATCTACGGCATGCCGATCCTGAACGCCGACAAGGCGAAAAACGTGCTCGTGATCAAGCGCGGCCAGGGCGCCGGATTCTCAGGGATAGAGAATCACCTGTTCTATCTCGACAATACGCGCATGGTCTACGGCGACGCCCAGAAAGTCGCGGGCGCGCTGATCCACGCGATCAAGGCCGCCGGCTGAAAGGGGACGCAACCCTTTTCGACTCGGCAGCGCACGTCGGCAAAGAAGAAAGCGAAATAGGGGTGCGTCCCCTTTTGAGTTAAAGTTCGCGCGACAGGAATGCGACGGTACGCCGCCAGGCGAGAGCAGCTGCCGCTGCGTTGTAACGTGCGGCGTTCGTGTCGTTGTGGAAAGCGTGGTCCACGTCCGCGTACATGTGCAGCTCATAGCGCGCGCCCGCCGCTTTGAGCGTCGCCTCGAATGCCGGCACCGCTTCATTGATGCGCGCATCACGGC
>Ga0326597_10009206_pt1 | contig 13260 bp, 5 predicted proteins | sample RVTome_12_FD_203789 | JGI IMG/M metagenome (GOLD analysis project Ga0326597, IMG submission 203789) | Soil microbial communities from uranium-contaminated site in the Upper Colorado River Basin, Wyoming, United States - RVT100D185 | ecosystem: Environmental > Terrestrial > Soil > Contaminated >... | reverse complement strand
GGTTTGTGGTGAATTCATTGTATCAAAACAGCTTGGTTTTCAGGCCTTTTTTCGTGAATTTTGTGGGACAGCAGTGATCAGAAACAATTGTTCTCTGTCCTGGATTTTGGGTGGAAGAGGGCGTTTCGGGGTTCAATCAGGTGACGAAACCGTGGTCTGTCCCCGAACGCGAACGAATCGAGGGCAACGTCATGCCGCAGGACACCGAGGCAAACAAGCACAACGCCATCGCGTTCTACCGTACCGCCTACCTGGGGGACCCCGCCACGGCGGTCGAGAAGTACGTCGGCGACGTCTACATCCAGCACAACCCGGACGTGGCCGACGGCCCGCAGGGGTTTATCGACTACTTCACCGAGATGGCGCGCGACTACCCGGACAAGTCGATCGAGTTCGTCCGCGCGGTGGCCGAGGGCGATCTCGTGGCTCTGCACACCCACCAGGTCTGGCCCGGCGACGAGCATTACGTGACCATGGATTTCCTGCGCTTCGACGAGAGCGGGAAGATCGTCGAGCACTGGGACGCGATTCAGAGGGTGCCGGCGGAGACGAAAAGCGGGAATCCGATGTACTGATATGAGGGGATCGAGATCTGGCCACGATTACTGCGGAGAACACACAATATGGCTAATAACGTATTAATTTTAGGCGCAGGATTTTCTTGTGTTTCTGGAATTCCATTGCTTGGTGGATTTGTGGAGAAGATGTGGGAATTCGCGGCGCGGAAATCGATTAATGGGACTCCTTTGAGTAAAGATGACCTAGAAATATTTAACGAAGCTATTAGTGTTAAAAATGAGTTAGATGGATATCATGGAAGAGCGCAATTTAATGACAGGAATATTGAGGATATTTTATCAATATTGACTTTTAATGTTCTTGGGGGAAAAAGAAGTGACAAAAATAAGCTAGATAAAATGAATCGTGCTATCGCAAGAACAATCGAATTGTCATGTAGCGTTACACATCCAGGGGTTTTGCCTAATGGCAGTGTAAAAGTTGTGAATACAGGGCCTGATATTTATAGAAGTTTCTGGAGAGGAATGTTTGACTTATCAGTCCGTAACGGTGAAATGCCTACAATCATTACATTCAATTATGACTTAGTGCTCGAGAGATCTCTATTCCAAGTACTTAATAATACAATATATCACTATGATAATGAGAAGCCGTTTAATACATTTAGTATTTCATATTCCCATGACCGCATACCTAATAACGTCTACGCGCTCAATTACGTTAATTACGACATATTTCATCCGAATGGACATAAAACTAAGCGCGGAACTAAATTAAACATAGTTGATGCTGCTGCAGGTGATAACCACGCTGACATCGAGATACTTAAATTGCATGGATCTCTGAATTTTCCTAGACCAAGAGTAAAATTTGACAAAGAGAAATATGATTTTGTATCTAGTCTAAATGACCCATATATTCTTCCACCGATTTTTAATAAGATGTCTGACAATTTGTCAGAAAAAGTCTGGGAAACTGCCCTAAAAAGGCTTAGAGAGTCGAAAAATATTGTGATTGTAGGTTATAGTCTTCCAAGAACTGACATATATATGCAGTACTTCTTGAAGGCGGCTTTAGGCCCAAATGTGGATCTTAATAAGATCACTGTGTTTGATCCAGTCCTGCACCGTGAGTCTACAGAAAATAATGAAATGAGATTGCGATATAATGACTGCTTTGCGCCACAACTTCACTCTAGAATTCAATTCAGGATGACAGGTGATGAAGCGAAAATTGGATCACAGAAGCATTTTGGTACTGGTGATCAATTTGTTCATATTCTCAGGTCTAATCCCGATTCGATGTTTTTCTAAATTGTCTTCTGTAAAGCTAATGAAACTCTGATCTAAGTCGATTTTTGAAGCAGGTATCCTTGAACGTAAAAATTTCACCACCGATGCCTCAGATCCGATCGAATCGCAGGGTTCGTAGGCCTGTTCGGCTTCGTTTTACCGGCAATCGCGCCGGGGGCGGCGCTCCTACCGGATGGCAATAATTCGGTGTAGGAGGCGCGACCTCGCGCCGATACGGCAGACAGTTAGAGAGAGAGGAATCGTGCCGGGTACCCGAAGGGCATGAATACCCCGAGGGCATGAAGGCGGCGCTCCCACTTAACCTTCATCCCCGCCTCCGCCCCCTCATCCGGCGCCAACAGCCACAGATCTTTTCCCCCAACCCCACCCCCTGCTTCCTACCCCGGCCACCAGGCCAAACCCCCAAACGACATCTAAGGTAAGGCCTTAGAGTTCGACAGCACCCCGGACGTCCGGGCAGCTTTCGTTGTAGTCGAAATCCTACAAGCGAAAGCGCCATTGGCTGATACCGGCGTCGAACCGATGCTGATACCGTAACCCACACTGTCAGGAAGAACAGACGGGTGCGCTCCGGTCGGGGGGAGGAACGGAGCAAACCGCGGTGCCGTCAGGCACCACTGACAGCCGATAGAGAAGAACAAAGACTTCGCCAGCCGCATCGTTTGCAGACTACCCCAAGTGCGCCACAAGGCCTTGTGCCTTGCCGTGGCTTATCGACAACTGACTTGAACAGGGGCAGGGGATGTTCGATCGGTCTGAACGGTCGCAGGGAGCGGGGGGCGCAGGAACGATGCAGCGGCACACCGGGCCGACAGGCCGTTTCTGCCTCATTCTCTGCTGTTACTTGGTCGCCAGCCTGCTAGCCGCGTGCGACTCGAACCCCACCGCGTCGTCGACTGCGGCAGTCCAGACCGCCTCCAACGCTGCGACCGCCTCGACCGCACCCGCTCCGGACCTTGCCGCCCAGGCCGAGGCCAGCGCCGCCATCGAGGCGGCCTTGGAAACGGCCACCGCGGCCATCGATGAAGCCCGCTACGACCAAGCCCTGGCGCTGCTCGATCCGCTGGCAGCCGACGGGGTGCCGATGGCACAGTACCTCGTGGCTCGCGCCTCTATCGAAGGCTGGCGGGCGCACCGCGATTACGCCACCGCCTACCCGCTGGTCCATCGTGCCGCGGAGGCCGGTCTCTACGAAGCCCAGCTGCTGCTCGCCGACATGTACGCCTACGGCTACGGCGTGCCGCAGGATCTTACCCAGGCGGTTGAGTGGAGCTATCGCGCCGGCCAGACGCAGCCGGCTCAAGCCGACGCACCCGCGCCGAACGATGACGTCAAAGCCGTTGCCCCCGCTGGCCCCGGTGCGGGTGGCTGAGTGATTCGCTGGCGCAGCCTGATCGTCGCTCTGCTCTTGTGGGCCGTCGCGCCCGCGCCATTCGCGGTCGAGGAGCGTTACGGCTACGACCTCGAGGGCCGCCTGAGCGAGCAGGTCACGGAAGGCAGCCGGACCCTCTACCGTTACGACGCCGCCGGCAACCTGCTCGAAGTGCAGCCGGGCCTTGCAGCCGAGCCGCCCATCGTCGACACCATCGACGGCGCCGTCCTCCGCATCGGCGACACGGCCACGGTCGCGCTCGACGGCAGCGGCCTCGAAGGGGCCTATGTCATCCCGAACGACACCTGCCTCGCCATCTCGAACCTGAGCTACACGGCAAGCGGCCTGACCTTCGACGTCAACGGCGACGAGTGCACCGAGACCGGGATCTACACCCTGACGCTGATTACGCCGGCGGGCACCCTGGTGATCGAGATCAACCTGGCGCCGACCCTGCCGCAACTGCTGGTCACGCCGACCCCGATCGCGATCCCGCCGGGCGCCCCGTACGGCCTGGCGATCCGGCTCTCCAGCGCCGACAGCATCCCGCACACCGTGCAGCTTGTGGTGGCGGACAGCAGCGTGGCCTCGGTGACACCCATCACGGTGACCTTCGCACCGGGCGAAAAACAGCATACGGTGACGCTGATTCCGGCCGGTATCGGCCAGACGCGACTCGACCTCACCGCTCCGGGCCTGGCCCCGTTCGCCGTGCCGATCTACGTCGGCGAAGGCTTCACCGGCCGCAACGCCAGCCTCGCGACACCCGTCGGTGTGGTCGTCGAACAGCCGGAGCCGCCGCCGGTTTCGATCACGCGACCGCTGTTCACTGCCATGACCGGCGTCGTCCACGGCGGCGCCATCACCGGCATCGAACCCGCGCGCCTGGCGATCGGGACCGGCCCGACGCTGGTGGAGATTCACGGTCACGGCCTCGCTGCCGTCGACAACCTGGCCATCGAGCCGAGCGACGGCCTGACCCTGGGCGCCTGGCAGCACGACCCAACCAGCGGGCAGATCACCGTCCCGGTGACCGTGGCCGAGGAGGCCCCGGCCACGCTACGCCGGGTGATCGTCTCGACGCCGAACGGTGAGCTGCTGCCGACCCCGGTCGGCGCCGATCGCCTGCGCATCACCCTGCCGCCGCCGGTCCTCGAATCGGTCACGCCCATCGTGCTCCAGCCCGGCGCGACCGCCCGCAGCCTGACCCTGCGCGGACGCCACCTGAGTGGCCTGCTGGCGGTGCATGCCACGCCGTCCCAGGGGCTGGTCCTGGGTGTGCCGCAGGCCTCCAGTGACGGTTCCCGGATCGACCTGCAGATCAACGTCGCGCTGGACGCCATGGCCGGGCGGCGGGTGCTGATCGTCGAGACCGAAGGCGGCGTGACCGACACCGACCCGACCCCGCACAACAGCCTCGAAATCGCCCTCGACATCGAGGCCGAGTTCGAGAACCTGATGGGGACGGCCGTTGGCGTGGTCAAGACCGTCCCGGACGAACCGCCGCCACCGCCAGTGACGCTGCCCTTCTGGTCGGGCCAGGTCGGCGTGGTTTTCGGCGGCCATGTGGCGGGGATGGCGCCGCTACGGGGCGTGATCGGCACCGCGGTCGACCTGGTGATCGAGGGTGCCGGCCTGGCCGCGGTCGACAGCGTCGAGTTCGCTCCCGGCGACGGCATCGCCGTAGGCGCGCCCGTTGCCGCAGGTGACGGCACGCGGGTGACGGTGCCGCTGGTCATCGCCGCCGACGCCCCGACGGTGCTGCACCAGGTGCGGGTGTTCGCCGACGGGGCCGAGGTCATGGCCCTCGACCCGAATGCAAACCGCTTCCTGGTGACCCTGCCGCCGCCGGTGATCGAGTCGGTCTGGCCGCAACACCTGGCCGCCGGCACGACGACGACGCTGCAGGTTCGCGGCAGTAACCTCGATCGCCTGGAGACGTTCCAGCTGCTGCCGGGCGACGGCACCGCGGTCACCTCGGTCACGGTCGCTGCGACCGGCACGGAACTGACCGCCCAGGTCGCCGTGGCCGCCGACGCCCCGGAAGGGCTGCACGTGGTCCAGGCGGTCACGGCCGGCGGGGCGAGCGACCCCACGCCGAGTCCGGGCAACACGGTCGAGGTCACCGCGCAGCCGATCGTTACTTACCCGGACATGACCTCGGTCGCCGTCGGCGTGGTGTTGACGGTCGAGTCGCCACCCGAGCCGCCCCCGCCGGTGACGGCGCTCTACGCCCTTCCGGTCGGGGTCGAAATCGCGCAGCTGCCGCCACCGCCGCAGAGTTTCGACCTGCCGCTCTTTACCGAGACCGCGGTAGGGGTGGCGCTTGGGCCCGTGGCGACCCGGCTGCTGCCCGACGCCCTGCTGCCGGGTGAGACCCAGGCGCTGACGCTGATCGGCCACGGCCTCGACGCGGTGGCGACGCTGACCCTCGACCCGCCCGAAAACGTCACCGTCACCGACCTCGTTGTAGGAGCGGACGGCCAGACGCTCGACTTCACCCTGTACGCCGATGCCGCGGCCGCGCCCGGCCGCCGCCGTGTGGTGCTGCAGGATGCCGGCGGGGCGGCGATCCCGTTCGCCGACGCCGCCCGGGGAGTGGTCTGGGTCGGCCACGGCATGCCACGCATCGACTCCATCGAGCCGATCCTGGCCGGCCTCGGCGACGCCGTCACCCTGCTGGTGCGCGGCGTGAATCTGAACGATGCGCAACGGGTGCGCGCCGAGCCGCCGGACGGCCTGCTGTTCGGTTCGCCGTACACCATCAATGCCGACGGCACCGAGTTACGCATCCCGCTGGCCATCGTGGGCACCGCCCCGCTCGGGCCGCGGGTCATCCGGGTCGAAGTGCCCGGGGCGGTCACGACGGCGACGCCGGAACCGGCCAACACCTTCACCGTTTTCGATGCAGTGCCCTAGCAGGAGAAGTGCGATGAGAGCAATCGACAGTAACCCGACCGCGGACCCGCCCGGCGCGCTCCGGACGGTCCATTCCGGCGACTTCGGCCGGGGCCAACGCCCAACTGACGGCAACGAGGAGGGGCAGTCCATGGATGCCAGACACGCAGTAGAGAGATCCCACCACCGCTTCGACCGGCTCGGCCGCCTGGTTCGCCAGGCCCTCTGGCTGACCCTGCTGCCGGGCGCCGCGCTGGCCTACGAAAGCGGCAGCACCGGGGCCGACGGCGCATTCAACCCGACCATCCATACCAGGGTACCCTTGCCGCCGGATGGCGTGCTCCACTACACCGACGTCAACATCCCGAGCGGGGTGAACGTCACCTTCGAACGCAATGCAGCCAACACCCCGGTGGTGATCCTGGCCAGCGGCAACGTGACCGTCGCCGGGGCGATACACGTCAGTGGCGGTTGGTCGACCAACGCCGGCGCGGCCGGGGACGCCAACCCGGGCGACGACGGCATTCCGGGGGTCGGCGGGCCGGGTGGTTACGACGGCGGCCGTGGCGGACCGAAAGCGGCAGATTTTTCGTCGCGCGGCGGCGCCGGCCTCGGTCCCGGTGGCGGTGCCGGCGGTTTCGTGGATACCAACGGTGGCACTAACCAATGCCGGTGTACCGTCGGAGGTTCAGGTGGCGGCCATGGCAGTGCTGGTACACCCGGATCATGGTGGACAAAAATCGGGTACCACCACTCGGGTATGCCGTACGGAAGCACCTACGGCACGCCCCTGCTCCAGCCTCTGGTCGGCGGCTCGGGCGGCGGCGGGGGCGCCGGCGGGTCGTTCTTCGGCGGTGCCGGCGGCGGCGGCGGCGGCGGGGCGCTGCTGATCGCCGCGTCCGGCACCGTCAACATCACCGGGGCCATCTACGCTAGCGGCGGCGGATCCGGGGCGGTTTCCGGCATGAATGTCGGCGCCGCGGGAGGCACCGGCAGCGGCGGATCGATCCGGATCGTCGCGACCGAGATCGCCGGCCAGGGGACGATTTCCGCGACTGCACCAGCACCCCGCCCCGGCTATTCGACCTCCGGTGAGACCTATTATGCATCGGCAGGCGGTACAGGTGGCGTGGGGCGGATCAGGCTCGAGTCGGAGATCCTGACCCGGACCGCGGCCACGACGCCGATGTACTCCTACGGCGATCCGGCACCGGCCTTCATCGCCGGCCTGCCGGGCCTGAGGATCACCACGGTGGCCGGCGTCGCCGTCCCCGCCAACCCGACCGGCAGCGGCGACGTGGTGCTGCCGGCCGACACCCCGAACCCGGTGACCGTCGCCTTCGAGACCAGCGGGGTGCCGGTCGGCAACACGGTCAAACTGACCGTCACCCCGGCCTCGGGCGCGACCACATCGGTGGTCAGCCCGGCGCTGGTCGGCACCACCGAGTCGGCGTCGGCGAGCGTCAGCGTCAACCTGCCGGGCGGCCCGAGCACGCTGCTGGCCCAGACCAGCTACACGCTGCTGGCCGCTGCCGGCAACGCGCTCGCGCCCTATGCCGGCGGCGAGCAGGTGGCCGAGGTGCAGCTCGATTCGAGCCTGCAGGGCGGGTCCACGGTGACCCTGATCACGGTCAGCGGCAAGACCTTCACCTACCCGTCGTCGCGGATCGCCGCGATGCCGGTCAGCTGACGTCGCGGTATCCAGGCGGGTGATGGCATCGGATGCGGGAAACAGGCGGGGATGACGGCATGAAGCGGTGGCTGACACTCGGGCATCTGATGCTCGCGGGCCTGGTGCTCGGGATGCTGGCCACCGGTGCGACATGGGCCTTCTGGGCGCCGGGCACCGAGCCGGGCCAACGCCTGCTGCCCGTCCCGGGCGAACCGCTTGCGGTCACCGCCACGCCGGGCGGCCTGGCCGTCGTCTCCCGCACCGCGTCGCGGTTGACCCAGGTCGATCCCGTCACCGGCGCCACCCTGGCCGCGACCGACCTCGGGGTCGATCAGCGGCCGCACCTGGTGGCATCGCAACCCTCGGGGGCCACGCACTACATCGCCCACGAGACCGGCCGGGTGAGCGTCGTCGCCGCCTCCGGGCAGCTCACCGCCGTGTGGGCGAGCGGCCTCCCGGGCCTCAATGCGATCGAGTACGACCCCACCCGGGATCGGGTACTCCTGCTGTCGAAGGAGGCGCGCCTGTTGCGCGGCCTTCAGGCCGAGAGTGGCGCGGTCGACGGCGAGGTGGAGTTCGACGCCCTGCCGCTGGCTGCCGTCGTCGAAGGCGCCTACAGCGACCGGGTGCATGTCGGCCTGGTCGATGGCACGGTACGGACGCTGGCGCTCGGCACCCTAGACGAGCTATCCCGCGTCGCCCTGGGAGTGCCGGTGGTCGCGCTGCAGTGGGCCCCCGCGCTCGCCCGCCTGGTCGCCCTGACTGACGACGGCAACCTGCACCTGATCGATCCGGTCGACGGCAGCCGTTCGGCGCCGATCTACTTCGGGGAATCCCCGCAGGCGGCCGTCGTCGACGGGCCCAACCGGTTCGCCTACGTGCTGCAGCAGTCGGTGAAGTCGATTGCCGTGGTCGACCTGGCCACGCTGCGCTACGTCGGCCGCTTCCTGCTGCCGGCCAATGGCAACGACATCGTCTTTGACGGCGGGCGCGAGCGTCTCTACGTCACCCTGGGGGGTTCTGATCAGGTTATCGAGATCGACCCGGCCAGGGCGCCGGTCGACCCCTCGCTGGCGTTGAACGAGTACCCTGTCGATGTCGCCGTCGACAACACCCACCACCAGGCGCTGCTGGTCAACAGTGGCACCCGGGGCTGGCGCCACGATCTGGTGTGGGCGGTGCTCGATCCCTTCGACCTGCCGAAACTCGGCCACGGCATCGCCCTCGACGAGACGGCCGGCCTGGCCCTGGCCGCGCTGGACAAGGGCGGCGCCGCGCTGATCGACCTGAGCGCCGCCAAGCGGGTAGGCGAGCAGGTGTTTCTGCCCGATCACGTACTCAAGGGGGTGGCGCTCGACAGCGCGCGTCAGCTCGGCCTCGGCATCGATGCCGGCCGCGGGGCGCTCTACCTGTTCGATCTTGCGACCGGCGCGGTGCGGACCACTGTCGCGGCCGGTTACGACTTCACCGCCCTGGCGCTGCATCCGCTGCGGGGTGAAGCCTACCTGCTGCACCAGGCCGACAAGAAGGACCCGGCCGCGGTGGCACTCTGGATCGTCGACCTGGCAACGGAAACGGTCAGCGCGACCATGCCGTTACCGGACGGGGTCACGGGACTGGAACTCGACGCGGCACACGACCGGTTGCTGTTGAGTTTTGCCGGCATGGCGAAACTGCAACCCTGGCACCTTGCCGACCGGCAGGCCGGCGCCGCGATTGCCCTCGAGCAGCCGGCCGCGATCGTCGCTGCGCACCCGCGGCTCGACGCCGCCCTCACGGTCGAGCCCGAAAGCGGGACCCTGGCCTGGATCGACCTGGAGTCGGGGAGCGTCCAGTCCGGGCTCGCGACCCTCTACAAGCCGCTGGCCATGGCGGTCGACGCCCGCTCCAACCAGGCGCTGGTCGTCGAGCATGCGCGGGCCGCGCTGCGCTTTGTCGCCCTGCCGAGCCCGGTGCCGGCACTCGACGCCGTCGCCCCGGCCGAGACCCTGACCCATTCGCCGCCGGTCACCCTGACCCTGACCGGCGGACCGTTCTTTGCCGGCGCCAGCGTGCTGGTCGGCTACGAGACCCTCGACACGACCTGGGTCGATCACGGCACCCTGACCGTCGAACTCCCGGCCCACCTGCTGCTCACCCCCACCACCCTCGACCTCCAGGTGCTCAACCCGATGCCGACGCCGGGCCCGTCGGCCCCGCACCCGTTCACCGTGCGCGCGCCCAACCCGGTGCCGCTGCTGCTGGCCCTCGATCCCGACCGCCTCGACCTGCCGGCGCCGCCGGCGCCGCGCAATCTCACCCTGGTCGGCGACGACTTCGTCGAGGCGTCGGTCGTCTACGCCGGCGACAGCGCGCTCGAGACCACCTTCGTCGATGCCCAGCACCTGGTCGCCACCCTGCCGACCGCCCTCCTCGAGGAGCCGGGCACGCTGCCGCTGATGGTCGTCACCCCGGCCCCGGGCGGCGGGACGTCGGTGCCGCTGATGCTGACCCTGGAGATCCCGGGTCCGGTGATCGAGGGGTTCAGTCCGGCGAGCGGACCGATCGGCAGCCAGGTGACCGTCACCGGCCGGAATTTCGATGCCCTGGCCAGCGCTGGCAACACGGTCACCTTCAACGGCGCCCCGGCCTTTGTCACCCACACCTCGGCGACGGCGTTGAGCGTCATCGTGCCCCTCGCCGCGACCAGCGGTCCGATCACTGTCGAGACGGTCAAGGGGCGCGCCGAAAGCGCGACGCCGTTCACGCTCCTCGCGACCGAGAATTTCGGCGTCAGCGCCAGCCATGAGTCGCTGTCCCTGCCGCTCGACGGCCGCGGCGAGGTGGTGTTCACGCTGGCGAGCCTCGGGCTGGCCGACTATGCGCAGCTGGTCACGCTCACCTTCGACGGCCTGCCGGACGGCGTCACCCTCGACCTCGACCGCGCCGCCCTGATCAACGGCCGCCCGGTGACCCTGACCCTGATCGCGGGCGACGGCCTGGCCCCCGGCACCTACTTCGTGACCGTTCACGCCACCGGCGAGGTCGACGGCCGCACGGTCACCCGCGACATCACCGTCGAACTGGTCGTGCTGCCGGCCGGCAGCACCGTGGTCACCGGCCGCGTGCTGCACGCCGAGGACGACACGCCGTTCGCCGGCGCCCAGGTGCAGTTCGGCGACCAGGTGGTCACCACCGACGGCGCCGGCCGCTACCAGTTCGTCAATCCGCCGCTGACCGGCGACCAGGTGCTGCTGATCGACGGCCATCCGTTGAACAGCGCCAGCGCCGAGTACCCGTCGCGCATTCCGCTGCCGGTCTACGTCACGCCGGGCACGACCAACAGCGCGCTGACCAGCTACCTCAGCGCCATCGACCCGACCCGCTTCACCGCCATCGTCCCCGGCGCGGCGGCGACGGTCACCGACCCGGACCTGCCGCACTACGCCCTGAACATCCCCGCCGGCGCCGTGCTGATGGGTCACGACGGCACGCCGATCGACAAGGTCAACGTCCGCATCACCACGCCCGACCGGCTGCCGATCCGGCCGCTGCCGGAGGGCGTCACCGCGCGAAGCGTCTACCTCTACTACTTCTTCCGCCCCGGCGGCGCCGACCCGTCGGAGCCGATCCCGGTAACCATGGTCAACGACCAGGCGCTGGCGCCGGGCGACAAGGTGACCATGTGGTACTACGACGAGTCGTCGGACCCGACCGCCGACTCGAACCGCTGGCGGGTGATGGGTTCCGGCACCATCTCGGCCGACGGCAAGAGCGCGGTGTCGGATCCTGGGGTCGGCATCCCGAAGTTCTGTTGCGGGGCGACCACGTTCTCGTACACCCCCTCAGTACAGTCACAGGCGGCCGAGGGCGGGGATGACACGTGTCTCACGAACAAGAAGGAGTTCCAGCCGGAGGCGGGCAACCCGGTCGACCTGGCGAGCGGCGTCGGTACGATCCTGGAAGACCACAGCTTCGGGGTCAACGCACTCTTTCCCGCCTCGGTGAGCTGCCGCTTCCAGTCGAACTCGGAGCGGGACGGTCCGTTCGGTCGGGGAACCTACCTCAACTACGACTGGCGCCTGCTGGTCGGCGGCGATGCGGTGACGGTGATCACGCCACGCGGCACCCGCTACCTCCTGACGCAGGCCGCGGACGGCACCTACCGCACCGACAGCGGCCGCGCCGGCGGGCTCGGCATCGAGGTCGTATTCGAAGGCGGCGCCGCCGTGCTGACGCTGCGCTCCGGCACCCGGCTCTACTTTGGTCTCGGCGACCCGTTCCGGACCCTGCTGCTCGCCATCGAGGACCGGCACGGCAACCGCATCGACATCACCCGCGAGTCGATCCTCAACAGCACCGCCAACGGCCGCGTGCTCGCGCTGACCGACGGCTCCGGCGGCCGCTACCGCTTCGAGTACGTCACCAACACCCGCATCAAGCGCATCATCGACCCGATCGGTCGCGTGCAGTCCTACACCTACGACGGCCAGGGCCGGCTGACCGGCGTCACCGACTTCCTCCAGCAGACCACCCGCTACGTCTGGGACGTGCGCGGCGACGGCAGCGACCCCACCGATCCCGCCATCCGCAACACCGGCCACATCGTGCGCAAGATCGACCCGCTCGAGCGCACCACCGACTTCGACCACGACGCCGACGGCCGCATCGTCCGCGAGCGGCTCCCCGACGGTGGCGAGTGGCACTTCGCCTACTCCGTTGTCGGCGGCACCGTGCGCGAGACCGTCGTCACCAACCCGCGCGGTTACACCACCCGCTACCGCTTCAACGGCCAGGGCTACCCGACCCGGGTCACCGACGCCCTCGGCCGGGTCGCGGAGCGGGAGTACGACTTCGCCAAAAACCTGCTGCGCAAGGCGACCGACCCGCTCGGGCGGGCGGTGCGCTATTTCTACAACGACCGCGGCAACCGCATTGGGACGCGGATCGACCGGCCCGACGGCAGCATCCTGCTCAGCACGACCCAATACCATCCCATCCTGCAGCTCCCGACCGCGGTCACCGACCCGCTGCAGCGGACCACGGTCTTCACCTACCACCCCGACGGTGCGCTGGCCGAGACGATCAACTCGAATCAGGAGAAGACCGCCTTCGGCTACACCCCCACCGGCCAGCTCGAGACCGTCACCGATGCGCGCGAGCAGCTCAAGGCGACGCTGCGCTACGATGCCCTGGGCAACCTGACCGCGGTCGAGGACGCCCTGGGCCGCGTCGCCCGGACCGCCTACGACCCCGCCAACCGCCCGGTCGCCGCCTCCGACCCGCTCGGCCGCACCACCCACACCGCCTACGACGACCTCGACCGTGTCACCGGCGTCACCGGCCCGTCCGGGAAGGGTCTCGTCCTCGCCTACGACGACGTCGGCAACCTCACCGACGTCACCGACCCGCGCAGTATCGTCATCGAGCGGCGGACCTACGACGCCATGAACCGAGTGGAGACCCGCACCGATGCCAACGACCGGGTCTGGCGCTACACCTACGAC
>Ga0326597_10009205_pt1 | contig 13260 bp, 12 predicted proteins | sample RVTome_12_FD_203789 | JGI IMG/M metagenome (GOLD analysis project Ga0326597, IMG submission 203789) | Soil microbial communities from uranium-contaminated site in the Upper Colorado River Basin, Wyoming, United States - RVT100D185 | ecosystem: Environmental > Terrestrial > Soil > Contaminated >... | reverse complement strand
ACATCATGTTGTAGTAGCGGAGCGTGAGATCGAGGATGCGGACGCGCTGGGGCAGCAGCACGCCGCCGTAGAACTGCGAGAGATCGCGGGCCGCGAGCATCCGGTCGCGGCTTTCGCGCACCTCGGAGCGCGTGTTCACCGCCAGTGCCTCGAGCTGCCTCTGGGCCCGCCGGTGCTCGGCGGTCAGGCGCGCAATCGAGGCCTTGCCGGTGTCGAAGATCGGCAGCTGCAGCGCCAGCTCCGGCCCGGTCACGCGCTCGCCGGTCGCGTCTGTTTCGCTGTTGATCCCGAGGTGGATGCCCACCGGAAGGAAGCGCGTCTTCTTCCTGAGCGCGAGCGCGCGGCCCACGAGGTCGACACCCCAGCGGGCGGCCTGCAGGTCCTGCCGCTGCGCGATCGCCAGGGACTCGAGGCCTTCGAGCGGGATCTCGATCTGCGGGATCTCGGGCAGCCGTGGGGCGACGGTCCACGCCGTGTTCGCTCCCCAGAGGCCCAGCAGCCGATTCAGGCGCTCTCGATCCGCGCGGACCTCGGCCTCGGCCCGGGCCACGTCCACCTTCGCCTGGCGGTTGAGGGCGATCTGATTTTCGAGCGTCAGCTCGGCGATGGCGCCCGCCTCGTATTGCCGCCTGGCGAAGTCTTCCGCGGTCTTCGTGATGTCGAGGATCATGCGCAGACGCCCGACGAGCTGCTGGCGCGCCTGCAGCGTGAAGTAGGCCGACTTGACGTCGGCCGCGAGGCCCAGGACCTCGTGCGCCACGCGCGCCTTGGTCTGCTCCAGCTCCGCGGCGGCGACCTTCTTTCGCAGCGGTGCGATGAAGATGTCGAAGACGTTCTGGATCAGGGACAGCTCGGTGTTGGTGCCCGGGCCGCCGTGCGCAAAGCGCACGAAGCCGGACAGCTCCGGGTTCTGAACGAGAGCGGCCTGCGCGAGATCGGCCTGGGAGATCCCGATTCCTTCGAACGTCGCCTGCAGCGAGGGGTTGTTGACGAGCGCGACCTGAACCGCGCTGTGCGGCGTCAGGTCGTCTTTCAGGAGCCCTTGGATCGCTTCGTCGAGCGCGGCCGCCTCGGGCGCCGATCGGGCCCACTCGGGTTTCTGCCCGTTGCGGTCCTCGACGTTCTCTTGAACGGCGATGAACGAGGGCTGGGGATTGACCCCGGCGCAACCCGTCAGCAGGGCCAGGCCAGCGGCGGTGACAACGATGCGCGTCATCGCCTCGGCTCCTCGGGCCTGGGTGCGTTCTGGACGAGGGCCATACCGCAGATCGGGCAGTTCCCCGGCTCTTTCATGGACACCTCCGGGTGCATGCGGCACTTAGACAGCCTCTTCCGTGCGGGCGGAGCCATGCTGCATGTGCCCCGCGTGCGGATCGCCGGCCTCCATCCTGGGCATGTCCGGAATGTCCTCGGGTGGTGCGGGCGAGGTCGCAGGCTCGTCCGCAAGCTCGCCGTCCCCGGTGAGCATGGGCTCGGGCGGCGGTACGGCACTCTCGGGGGCGTTCGGGTCGGCAGGGCTGACGGCGGAGAACCGGGGCGGCGGGGTGACAACGCCGCAGGCCGACAGCGCGAGGACTGTGAAGCACGCGCTGGCCAGGCGCAGGCGGCGGGTGCCCGGCGGGACACTGGGGACGGGTCCGTCCGGAGCCGAATCGCCCTTCGACATCTCAATCGCCATCTCATGGACCTCCTCGAACGCTGAACGCGACGGCACGCATCGGGAACGCACCCGTGCCCGTGCCGGGACAGGCGCTGCTTCGAGGCGAATCAGATGCGCCGGACGCGTGGGGGAGAGACCGGAGGCGAAACCGTGGGGCGGGGTCGAAGGTCGCTGGCCACGGCGAACGAAAGGGAGGGTTCCCAGATCGCGGCCCGGGCGAGCGCCCCGGTCCACGTCGAGGCAGGAGGAACGAGCGTGCGAAGGCTCACCGCCGCCGCGTCGCGGGCGGCCATGCAGAGGCAGGCGCAATCCTGACCGGCGACGCGCCAGGCTTCGCCGGCGACAGAGCCGGCCGAGCAATGCCCCTCGCCCGACGCGTGAGCCATTCCGGCACAACGGCAAGGCAGTGAGGCCGACGCGAAGGCCGCCATGAGGACGCAACCCACCGCCCACCGGACCTGCCACCGCCGCATGGAGTCAGAGTATCCCCGCGCCCGCGCCAGGAGCAAGCCAGGAGTCGGGCTTCTGGCTCCGATCGTGCCGATTCCTCGGACGCGATCAGGGCGCCCATGCGGAAACGGGCCGGCTGAACCCGACAGGCGCTAGTGAGAACGCCGGCTGCCGGCGACTCCGACGGAGAGGACGAAATCCTGCCGACGGAAGAGACAGACTCCGTCGGCCTCCTGGCAGACGTAGTAGAGGGCGTAGCCCGGCACGCTGACGGCCTGACCCGCGAGTGCCGGTGGAGCCTTCAACTCGAACTGCACGTCGCGCGGCTCGGTGCTCACCGCGCTCAGGGGCTGGCGGGCGCGGGCCTCCCGCTGGTCCACGCTCCAACCGGCCGGCGGGTTCAAGAAGGCACGGACCGGCTCGACTTCGTTGTTCCAGTGGGCCGCATGCTCGGCGTTCGGGCGGAGCAGGAGATGGACGCGGGTGACTCCCGCGGGCCCGACCGAGGGCGGCACGACCGCGGTCTCGACGCGGATCAGCCGGCCGTCGTCGCGGTGCACGCGTCCCGCGGGGTCCGGCTCGCGTGGCGCGCTCTCGTCCGCGGCGAACCGGTCCGCGGGGGTCGCGATCTCCGACCCGGACGGCTCGGTCAGGAGCTGCGTCGGCTCCTCGCCCCGGGCTCGGATCGCCACCCGCGCCTCCTCGACCCACTCGTAGAAGGGGTACGGCTTGTCGAGGCGCGGACCGAACTGCTGGATCCGGCGGCGCCAGATGTACTGGTTCGGGTCCCTCTCGAGCGCCCTGGCCCAGTGGAGCGCCGCCGCCTGGAAATCACCGGTCTGGCGCCCCGCCGCGTCGTGCCGGCGCCGCAAGGCCACGCCCAGGCGGAACTCCGTGGGGCCGTCGCCGGGGGCGAGAGCGAGAGCGCACTCGTAGGCGGCGATCGCCTCGGCGAGGCGGTCGTCACCGCCCCAGAGGAAGAGGGCATGAGCGTCGGCCCGCCAGGCGGCCGGCGTCTCGGCACTGGTGTCCGGTCGCATCTTCTCGAGATCGAGTCGGGTGGCGGGCGGTCGCGCGGGCGGAGCCGGTGCGGGCCGCTCGAGGAACGCGTCGAGCTCGGCCGGCTTCGGGTTCACGGCGCGCACGATGCCCGCCTCGTCGATCGCGTACGCGATCGGCACCGCGCTCACGCCGTACAGGTTGAGGGCGTCCACCAGCACCGGCCAGTCCATGCGCTTCCACTGCATGAACAGCCGGCAGCGGTCGGGATGTTGCTCCTGGATGATGCCCACGAGCTGGAGCCGGCCCTGCTCCTGACGCTCTCGCGTCCGTTCGTGCCAACCTGGCACGTGCTCGCGGCAGCCCGCTCACCAGGAGGCGAACTGGTGCAGCAGGACCTTCCGCCCGCGGAACTGCTCGATCGACAGTGGCGAGCCGTCCGCGAGGGCGGGCAGCACGAGCGCGGGGAACGGCTCACCCACGTGCACGGGGAGCTCTTCGGCCTTCACCGACGGAGGCACCACGCCACACAGCGCGACGGCAAGAAGCGCGACGCGCAGGCGGTCGGGGATCAATGGCGTCCTCCTTCCGCCCTCGGCGTTGGGAGCCGCTGGGCGGAGACAGCGTCCGATCTGGAGCGGAAGCGACGAGAGGATCGTATCATCCACCATCTGGCCTGGGAACCCGCGTCGTCACGACGGGTGCGAGCGCGGCCGGTGGGGACGCTGTCGGTGGGGGGGGCTCGCGGGCCCTGGGCCTTCGCGACGCCCACGTGCCCGTCAGGATTGACAGGACCCACCCGGGGCGACGTACCCTGAGGACGTTCCATCGGGCTCGAGGACGGAGGTGTTCCGTGGCGAACGAGACCAGCCGACGTTTCTTCCTCCAGACGGCCGCAGGTGCCGCCACGGTGGCCACCCTCGCTGACCAGGTACTGGCCGGGGCGGACACCCCGTCGGGCGGCGTCCCCACGCGCCCGTTGGGCCGAACCGGGGAGACGGTGTCGATCCTCTGCCTCGGAGGCTGGCACGTGGGAGCGGTGGCGAATGAGGCAGACGCCGTCCGGCTCGTCCACGCCGCCATCGACGAGGGCGTCACCTTCATGGACAACGCCTGGGAATACCACGACGGCCGGGCAGAGGAGGTGATGGGCAAGGCGCTGGCCCAGGGCGGCTACCGCAAGAAGGCGTTTCTCATGACGAAGAACTGCGGACGGGACTACCAGGAGTCCCGAAAGCACCTCGAGGACAGCCTGCGGCGCCTGAGGACCGACGTGATCGATCTCTGGCAGTTTCACGAGATCATCTACGACAGCGACCCCGACTGGGTGTTTGAGAAGGGGGCCATGAAGGCCGCCCTCGAGGCCCGGGAGCAGGGCAAGGTGCGGTACATCGGGTTCACGGGCCACAAGGACCCGCGCATCCACCTCCGGATGCTCGACAAGCCCTTTGACTGGGACACGGCGCAGATGCCGATCAACGTCCTGGACGCGAAGTACAGAAGCTTCCAGAGCGAGGTCGTGCCGGTGTGCCTGAAGAAAGGCGTGGGGATCCTGGGCATGAAGGGCATGGGCGGCGGTGGAACCGGGGTGGGAACCATCGCCGCGGGAACCGATCTCACGCCGGCGGAGTGCTATCGGTACGCCCTCAGTCTCCCGGTCAGCTCCCAGGTCGTGGGCGTCGCGAGCCTGGTTCATCTGAAGCAGGCGATTGACGTGGCCCGCTCCTTCGAGCCGCTGAGCGAGAGCGCGCGGGCGGCCCTCGTCGCTCGCGTGGCGACAGTGGCGGGCGACGGCCGCTTCGAGCCCTTCAAGTCGACGCAGGCGTTCGACGGGCCGGTCCACCGGGCCCAGCACGGCTTTGGCCAGGCTCCACGGGGCTGAAACGGACGATCGGACGGTGGATGTACGGCGTCGCGGCGAGCCGCGCCTCCGGGGGTCGAGTGAGGCCCACGCACGCATGGCTGCGCGGAACTTACATCGGGGCCCTGAGATGGGTGACCGGCGTTGAGGGACGTTGACCTCCGTCGCCCCACCCGCAGCGGCCGCAGAAGGCCCGGCGAACAGCTGCGGCCGCCATCACCGCCGGGAGCGAAAGGGGATGCTTATCGGTCGCTGTGGCCCGGGCCGCCTGGCGCGAGACGCACGTGGAAGATCCAGAGGCCACCGTCGGGGCGATTCATCACCCAGATTTCGGAGAAGGGGCCGCGGTGAACCGCGATCGCTCCGGCCGGAACGCCGTCGGGAGCTGACGGATTGCACTTGGGGCTCCGGGGATTGCAGCCACCGCCGCCACCGCCGAAGCCGTCGTCGTAGCTGTTGTACGAATCGAGGTGCGCGTACATGGCTGCCAGCAGGTCATAGTCGTGCTGGTTGGGGGAGATGCTGCTCGGATCCTGCGAATAGTCCATGCAGGTCTCTTGGCTGGAACCGTCCTCGCTCGTGTGTCCGAGTCCGAACAAGTGTCCGATCTCCTGGCACATGACGTGGCGCTTCTCGTTCGGATCTTGCCAATACGAAGAGTAGCTGTCGTTGACCTTGGCCGTGCCCCGGTCGATGTGCCCGTTCGAATCGAGACCGATGGAAGCGAGTCCGAGCCAACCGTTGAAGCCGTAGTCGGCGTTGCACACGCGCATCTTGCCGGCTTCCATCTTGCATTGCTTGCGGGTTCGATTGGAGTCGCTCGCCGAGTCGATCGGAAGATCGAAAACGTCCGTAGCACCGTCCGTCGGGTTCGACCACTCGTCGAGTGCGGTGTCGAACTCGAACTGCCAGTCCGAGGTGACGCTATCGATTACCTTCAGCGGCACCGGATTGCTGGTTCGTGCCCAGTGGTAGTTGTTCCAGGTGTGGCCAGCGTGTGCGGCCGGCGCCATCAGCGGCGTCGCGAAGGCGATCAGCCCCAAGGCCCAGGCGTTCCTTTGACTCATTTGCGTGCTTCCTCCACTTGATTGGGATCGCCTGCGGCGATGTCCCACCCGGAAAGCCATGTCAGGAAGAGTGGCAAGACAATACCTGGGGGCAGCCGGTGCAAGACGAGCGGGCTCCACCCGGCGATGGCAACGCCTCCGCGGCGAGTAGCGTGAGCTACCGAGGCGACTCGGTTGGCGGCGAATCCAGCTCGCGCCGCTTCCTCTTGTAGCCGATGCCGAGCAGGCCGGTACCGAGCAGGAGCACGGCGGTGGGCTCGGGAACCTGCCTGATGGTGACGTCCACCGACCCCACGTTGTTGGTCCACTCGTAACCGTCGTGCAGCCCGAAGTAGAGCCTCGTTGCCCCAGTCGGCACAACGATGCCCGACAGACCGGACCCAATCGCGAAGGTCTGATTCAGTAGAGGCGTCGTCATGTCGGACACACCGAAGGTCAAACGGCCCGGCGCGCTTCCCGGGATGGGTCCGGAGTCGTCCGTGAACACACCGAGCAGAGTGTTCAGGTCCACGCCGTCGAGTATCGAGATGCCGAAGGCCTCGTACTGAATGCGGGTGGCATCCTGAATCCCCCTGCCCTCCGGCCCCGATTGCTGCGGGGCGCTAGAACCGTGGCCCCAGCTGCCGGTGGCGGAGACCGAAAGCGTCGCCGTGAAGACGGCAACGAACGGGGGGATGGTATCCGGATCCCCAAGGTCACCGAAGTAGTCACCCGAGACCCAGGGGAACAACGGTGCGATGGGCGAGACCTGCCCCGCGAACGCAACGGTCGCGGTGCCGTCGACGGTGATCATCTGGGTGATCACTCCAGCGTGAGCCGAGCCGGCCGCCACCCCGAGCAGGATCGCAGTGGCCACGGCTGCGGACCGGACAACAGAGCGTCTCGATCGTGTTGAGGCGAGTCCAGACATACTCTTCACTCCTTCTTCACGTCGATGAGGCATGCATCTTCTTCACAACGAAGGGCCCTCTGGCCGGCGACTGAAAGTTGCGCTTGAACCGTTGGACGTTAGAGAGACAGAACGCCAACGCTGGTCAGCCGAACGTGCAAACAGAATGCCAGATTCACAAGCTGCACTCTTTCCATGACTTTCAATGAAGACCCGCTCGGCGCGGCCTTCGGAAGTGTAAACATTCGCGACACACCTGAGCGATCTTCAGAGCCGAGACCGCTCATCATTGAAGATAACCGACGCCACGGAACGGTCATTTTCGGGATTTCTGTTCGCCTGGAGAGAAGTGATCGAAATTGAGACAGATGGGTGCTAGCCTTCCTACGGCACGAGGTCGTTGAGCGTTACGAAGGTGCCGCCATTACCCCGAGTGGCTGGGGGGCCGTCGGGAGCTGACGGGAGCGTCCACCCGGCGACGAGGTAGAGCGGGATCGTCGCCAGCAGCAGGGCGTTCATCCCCCACGTCGCGGAGACGGCGATGGCCAGGACCGGCGCGAGAACCGAGAAGATACCGTTGATCCCCCACGCCCACGGCACCAGGGCCGGCCCGGCGGCCTTGAGGCGGTCGAGGCCCCTGGGCATGTAGAGCCCCAGGAGGAGGCCGATCGGGGCGATGAGGAGTACGGCGAGAGCGACGCGCAGGGCGAAGGACAGACCGACCAGACGGGGCAGGGCTGGAAGCGCGACGAGGTACTCCAGCAGGACGATGCCGGCGAGGGCGTAGCTCGCGAAACGGAGACCACCCAGCCGTCTGACCGTCGCCTCGGCCAGGAACGACCCTACCCCGGTCGCCATGAGGAGCGCCGCGAGCACCACCGACAGCGCGTAGTTCGGGTGTCCGAGGAAGAGGCCGAACTTCTGCAGGAGGGCAATCTCGATCCCGAAGTAGCCCAGGCCGATGGCTGAGAAGAAGACGGCATATCGCCGGCGTTTGTGCACTTCTTTGCCTCGTCCCACGAGGAGTCGCAGTGGCAGGTAGACGCACAGCGCCACCGCGAGGCCCACCGCGGCCGTCAAGAGCACGAGCGTGACCTCGAGCTGGGGGTAGCTGCCGCGGAGGAGCGGGTCGCGGGAGAGCAGGTGGCTCCAGGCGGAGTGTCGGAAGAAGAAGGGACGGTCGTCGTCGACCGCCGAGATGTCGAAAGGGTACGCCCGAACGAACGAACGCTCGCGCTCGGGCCGACCCTGCTCGAGCAGGGCCTGGTAAGCGTTCTCCATCCGCCCGTTGATTTCCGGGCTCGCGGCGAGGACGAGGCGGGGGCTTTTTGCCGCCCAGAACGCGACGCGGTTGCGCTCGGCCTCGGTGAATGGTGAGCGCTTGACGAGGAGCGCGGTGAAGTTGCCGGCGCGGGCACTGACCGCGAGGATGTGGTCGGCGGGCCGGTCCACGCCGGCCCGGCGCAGCGCCCCGATCGCCGTCACCATGGCCCGGAGCATCTCCCGTGGCGGCGTGTACTCCGCGCGCATCATGTTGAGGATGCCGTCGTCGGTCAATCGCGTGAGATAGAGGTCGAAGGCCTCGGCGGTGTACAGGTAGCTCTCGGAGAAGACGTGGGCGGCGCCGGGTGTCCCGCTGTACGAGTCCACCCCCGAGAGCTGGATGATGTCGTAGAGCTCGTGGGTCGTGTCGAGGTAGCGGCGTCCTTCGTCTTCGACGAGACGGACCCGGGGGTCCTCGACCCACGAACGGCAGTAGTCGCGGTAGACCCGCGTGATGATGTCGACGGTGGCGTGGTTGATCTCGACTCCGGTCACCTTGCGTACGCCGCATCTCAGGGCGGCCAGGATGTCGAACCCGCCGCCCACGCCGATGACGAGGACCCGAGGGCTCTCGATGGACGACGCAACGTAGGCGGCCGCGTAGATGGTCTGCTCGATGCCGGCGAGAGAGTCGGGCTGGCCGTCCCAATCGACCATGTACGTGAACGCGTAGTCGTTCTGGGTCAGCATCCGGCGGAAGGTGTCGAGGAAGGCCGCGTCGTCTCCGATGAGCGCGGGGTAGGGCATGGACTCGGGGCTCGGCGGGGGGATACGCGTGACCTCGATCCGGGCAATGGGATCCCACTGAAGGTGCTCGAGCCCGTACGGAGGACCAATTGCCTCCCGCAGCGCGAGCATGGACCCCACCCGCGGACGCATCTGGAACAGCGTCGCCTGGCCCCAGGCCGCGGCCACCAGGACCGCCGTCGCCGAGGCCAAGACCACGTGGGTGGCCCGGCGTCGTGGCCGGACGAGAAGGATCGTTCCGATCAGCAGGACACCACAGGAGAGGAGCAGTGCCCGCTCGACGCCGAGATGCCGCACGGCGGGAATGACGACGAAGGCTCCCGCCGCGGAGCCGAGAAGGTCGAACCCGTAGACGCGTCGCGTCGGAAGCGTGGGGTCGGCGAGCATGGCGCCGAGCATGAACCCGGCGAAGGCGAAGGGGATTGAGAAGCCGAGCACAGCGGGCATCCACTCCAGTGCCTCTCGAAGAAAGAGGGAGAGAACCGGTGTGAACTGGATCCCGGCGGGGGCGTGGTAGAAGTACACGGAGACGGCCAGGATCGAGACCACGAGCCCGGCTGCCGACCCCGCCTGCACGTCCTCCCAGTTCTCGAGGGCCCGATTCCGAAAACGGGAGAGCAGCACCCCGGAGAACGCGAAGCCGAGCATGGTCAGAGAGATCACGAGGAAGGCGAAGTTGTTCAGAAGCTTCGCCGACACCATGCGGTGCACGAGGATCTGCAGAAACAAGGTCGTGGCCGCGACGAGCAGCGCCAGGGCGCACGAACGCCCGACCGGCCGACCACCGTGTGCGCTCATCCTCTCTCCTCGGCGGCCGGCTCACCGCGCGCAGTCCGACGACCGCGGCTATTCTAGCTCGCGGTGACCGATTGGCGTTTCGCCCCAAGCCTTTCCCTGCTCGGCGACACGCCCGAGACGACCGCTGGCTCCAGTGACGCGAAGCCCCTCCTCACCTATAGTCGGGCCATGGCCAGAATCGATGGCATCGATCCCCGGAACGCCGACCCGGACCTCCGAAGCGCGTTCGAGGCGCAGGTGGAGTCCTGGGGCGAAGTGCTGCACCCCTACCTTGTCTACGCTCGCCGTCCCACCGTCTTCCGGGCCGTCCGGGGGATGTGGGACGGGCTGGAGGCGTCGGGCCTCCTCGACGGCGCCCTCAAGGCAATGGTCTGCCGTCGCGTGGCCACTCACAACGGCTGCGTCTTCTGAGAGGACATCAATGCTGCCGTTGGCAGCAGGCTGGGGCTCGACCCCGCGAAGATCCTGGCGCTCTCCGAGTACGCGACCAGTCCCCGTTTCGATGATCGGGAGCGGGCGGCGCTAGAGTACGCCGACGCGATGACGATCACGGGCCAGACGGCGGACGACGCCCTCTTCGCGCGGCTGCGCCGCCACTTCGACGACGACGCGATCGTGGAGCTGACAGCGCTGATCGCCTGGGAGAACGCTTCGAGCAAGTTCAACCGGGCCCTCCGGGTCCCCGCGCAAGGGCTGTGGAAGTGCGGCGAGGAGGGCACCACCGGAGACGGGACCGGCGTGAGGTAGCCGAGCTGTACTAACGTGCCGCCGTCGGGAGGGAGCATGAGGTGCCTATCGTCTCTCGTCGTCGCCGTCCTCGCCGGGATTCCGTCCGTCGCCTGTGAGCCGACGGGGGTCATCGAGGACCTCGGAACCCTGGGCGGCGTCAGCAGCATGGGGCTCGGCATCAACAGCGCCGGCAACGTGACTGGCGGCTCGTATCTCTCGGGGGGGGATCCGCACTTCGCCGGCATGCATGCGTTTCGCTACGTCGATGGAATCGGGATGCTGGACGCCGGCGCTCTACCTCCGGGGAACATCAGTGAAGGGCAAGGGATCAACAGCGGAGGAATCATCTGTGGCGGGTCGTTCGTCGAAGGTTTCGTTCCCCATGCGTTCTACGCCACCGCCACTCTCACGTTGATCGATATGGAAGGCCTTGGTGGAGCCCGCGGCTGATCCTCGTCGACGGGCACAAAGTTTCTCACCGTCATGCGGTTGCGCGGCATCGGCATGTTGTTCCCGGCGACCCACTTGATCTGGGACCATTGCTCGGCTATCAAGTGAGCTGGCGGGAAGAAGCATGAGACAGGGTCTGGGTACGATCATGGTCGAGGCGGGCCTCATCACCCAGGCCCAGCTCGACGAGACCCTGGAGCTCCAGAAGGTCTACCGGGAGAAGTTGGCCAGCATTCTGGTGCGCCAGAACCACCTGACCGAGAAGTTCGCCGTCACCTACCTCGGTCGACAACTGAGCGTACCGGCCGTCGACATGTCCAAGCACGCGATCAGCCTGGACCTGCTGCGCCTGGTGCCCCTCGTGGTCTGCAGCACCAAGCTGGTGTTCCCCATCCGACTCGAGGGTGGCCTCCTGCAGCTGGCCATGGCCGATCCCCTCAACCAGGCCGTCGTTGCGGAGCTGGCTCAGAAGCACCAGGTGCGCTTGCGGCCCTGCATCGCATTGGAGGCCTCGATCAAGAATGCCATCGAGGAGGCGGCCGTTGCCGTCAAGGCGGGGAGGCGCACCTTCACTCCCAGCCCGCTGCACGATCGCCTGGCCACCTTCTCTCTCGATCCCCGACGGCGTCCGCTGCCCCCGGGGACCGGCCCGCTGCCCGTCGTCGCGCTCGAAAAGGATCGCTCGGCCCCGATCGTGGAGAAGCTGGGTGGCGGGGCCATCGCCTACGACCGCAGCTTCACCAAGACCGGCCTGAAGTCCGTCTCGGTCTCCTCGCCGAACGTCGCCGACGAGCTGCCGGGGGACAAGCCGGCGCCGCCCTCCGAGGAGACTGCGCAAGCCACCGAGGAATCAGGACCCGCCGTGGAGCCGGCTCCGGGCAAGGTGGTTCTGGTCGACGGCAATCAGGAAACCCGGCGGGCCATGGCGGAGCTGCTGGGCAAGTCGGAGGCGCTGCGCGTCGTCGGCGTGGGCAACGCCTCGGATGCCCTGCCTCAACTCGCCGACGCCTCGCTGCTCATCGTTCGGCGGGGCCTGCGGCACGAGAACCCTCTCGAGCTGTGCCGCCAGGCCCGCGCGCTGAGCACAGACCTGCGGATCGTTCTCATCACGCCGACCCGGCGCGGCTGGGCCTACCAGGCGGACGTGCGTGACGCGTTCGGGGTCGATCTGGTGCTCGGTCCACCTCTGGACGGCCCCCGACTCCGTGAACAGGTCGAGGAGCTGGTGGGTCTGGGGAAGGGTACGGACGCCGAACAAGAGGCCGCCGTCCAGAAGAACCTCAGGGCTGGCATGGCCGGACTCAAGGGCGCGAACGTGGACGCGGCCATCGAGGCGCTGCAGGATGGGCTGGAGAAGGACCCGCGCAGCGACCTGCTCAACTACTACCTGGGCAAGGCCTACGAGCGGAAGGGTTCCGCGCAGGACGCGATCGATTACTACGAGCAGGCCATCGAGACCAACCCCGACTTCGAGGACGCACTGGTCTGCCTCGCCACTCTCTACGAGCGGACGGGCATGCGTCGCAAATCGATCGAGATCTGGCAGCGAGTGCTCTCGGCCACCGCCGACGCCTCGTCACAGGAACGCATCAAGTCCCACATCACGGAGCTGCTCTAGCCGCCGGTCCGGGCTATTGAGCGTGCCCACTCTTCCATGCGGACCGCGCCGTTCAAGTAGACGTAAGGACGCCCGGCCGTGCTGGCGGCGTCGCGGGCTTCTTGATGCGCTCGGCCCGGGCGAGGACGAAGGGCTTGAAGTCCTTGAAGCGGGAGAAGGTCATCCCCATGGCCCGGGCCGCCGTCGCGGTGGGGGCGGACGGGCTGCTCATCGAGGTCCACAACAACCCCGAGAAGGCGCTCTCGGACGGGCCGCAGAGCCTCTATCCCGAGCAGTTCGACCGGCTGATGAGCGAGCTGCTCATCATCGCCCCCGTGCTCGGACGCTCGCTGCCGCTGTCGAAGGTGCCGAGCTGAGCCGGGACGCCGTCACGCGGCCGGGTGGAGGGGCCTCGGGCCGAGCCTGCCGTCGAGCCGGACGCCCCTTCCCTCGACAGACGACGACGGGCCCGCCGCGCGAGACGGGCGAAGCGGGGCGGCGCCCGATCTCGAGGCAGCCGCCGGGGGCGGGTTGCATTCGCGTGCGGACTGTGCCATGAGTACCGCCAGCTCTTCGAATCACATCCAGGATCTGCCGGCCAAGGAGGCGCGGATGCACGCTCTGCCTCGCTATCCGGGGATTCGAGTCACCGTCAACGGCAACCAGCTGGTCTCCTACCACACCGAGGCC
>Ga0326597_10009204_pt1 | contig 13260 bp, 12 predicted proteins | sample RVTome_12_FD_203789 | JGI IMG/M metagenome (GOLD analysis project Ga0326597, IMG submission 203789) | Soil microbial communities from uranium-contaminated site in the Upper Colorado River Basin, Wyoming, United States - RVT100D185 | ecosystem: Environmental > Terrestrial > Soil > Contaminated >... | reverse complement strand
ATTAAGCCGGACCCGTCGGGGAACGGTTATAGGATGACCGTGGTGGCCTACCCCAAGCGGGAGATTACCGTGCGGCAGCAGGGGGATGCCGTCCGTGCCGAGCTCGTCATCGACGGCCGACCGGCCGTTTTCGAGAAGATGTACATCAACGCCTCCGACGGGCCGACGGGGCCCAAAGTCCACTATATCGAGCTGTACGGGAAAGACCTGCAGACGGGAAGGAAGCGCTTCCAAAAGATCGTGCCGAAGTAGCCGCTCTTCCGCCGGGGAACCGGTCCGACCGGAAGGCAGCAGCCTCTTCTCCTCAACCCGGAGCGGCCAACACGGTCCGAAGAGCTGTTCAAGAGGTACTTTGGGAAGCCCGCGTGAGGGATTGCCCGCCTCTGTGGGTCGCGGGGCAGCAGAGCGGCAATGGACGCAGTGGATCAGCGCCTCGTTCGCCGGGACTATGCGCTGATCCACACTCGGTCGAGGTGAGTATATCGGCCGCACGCAGTTAATGCCGTTCGGGACATCAGGCTCACAGGGAACCTGAGGATTGGTGGTTGTCATCCGCGCAGGCGGGATCGCAGGCGGGTATACACCAGACGCTTGACATCCTGGGGGGGCGTGTGAAATATTCGCGCTTGCGAACGTGATTGCGATGGTCCCGGAGTACCCGCAGGACTTCCGCCAACCCTCATACTTTTGTTGGCGCCTCGATCACAAACGCGCCTTGGCGGGCATGGCTCAGTGAATGCTCGCGCGACTGAGCTCGCACGACACGTCTGTGGAGTGCGCCCCGCCAAGCGTGGCACCTCATGATTCCGGTCCCTGACGCGAGCAGGGGAGGCAGCACCAATGATCAGAATACACCACAACCCCGCTGTGGCACGGAGCTCCTGGGGGGTTCGGGTCATGATGGCAACGAGTCTGACATGTCTGCTGGCGGGGTGCGCCCTCGGAACATCGCAGGGCCCGCCCTCGAGGTCGCCGGCGCCGACTGCAGGCAAGCGGCCTTCACCCAGCACCCGCCAGCTTGACCCGCGCCAGGCCGAACGGCTGAAGCAGGTGATGCTCCCGCTCATCCAGCATATGAATAAGCCGCTCCCGCTCAATCAGGTCCGCGTGGGCATCCTGGAGGATCCGAATATCAATGCCGCCAATGCCGGCGGCGGCGAGTTCTATGTCACGACCGGCCTCCTGGAACGGACAAACGACGACCAACTCCGCGGCGTCATGGCCCACGAGATAGCGCATGCGGACCTCGGTCACGTCGCGAAAGCCCAGGCGCTCGGGACCGGCTTGAACATCGGCATGATCATCCTCGATCAATTCATTCCAGGCTCGGGCAAGATCACGCCCCTAATAGCCGACCTGGGAGTGATGCGGCCTTTCAGCCGCACGGAGGAGTACGAGGCCGACGCCCACGGGGTTGATATCCTTCGACGCGCGGGCTACAACGGAAAACAGATGATGAGCAGCACGCTGACCTGGCTGCTGCAGACCTCGGGCTCTAGCGGAGGGTTCTTCGCAACGCACCCGGGCACGGAAGATCGTATACAACGAGTCAATAGCTTGCCCTAGTGCCGTTCCAACTTATTGCGGCAAATCGCCGACAGGAGCTCTGCTAAGAACTATCGCCTTCCCTAGTGCCGTTCCAACCTGTTCGGACAAATGACAAGGCTTTGCGACGGCCGATCCAGATGCCTGCGGGTCATTGTGATGTTAGCCGGATAAAGTTGGAACGGCACTAGTCTGTTGCACTCGAGATCTAGGGTAGGCAAGGAACTCCGAGCCTTCCTCCGGAGGTGAATCAGTCAGCCAACCCTCTCGCCGGAAAGAAGCCTGCGCTATTTATTGAATGTCGCATAATTCAGTGATATCTGTGGATTCAGAACAAGCCTGCAAGCCGCAGCTTGTGGGCAATGCACCGCTGAATGCGCCGCAGCGGGTAGGCCTCCCGGAGCGCCTTGAGGAGGGCCGGGTTCCCGTCCACGGTCATGAGCTTCAGCGCCGTGACCTTCAGCCCCTGGCTCTTGAGGTCGGTCAAGAGCCCCTGCCGACTTGCCTCCCTCCCCGGCCATCTCATCCTACCCACCCTGCCGTCCCCTCACGTTGCAGCATTCAGCTTGACAACTGCCGTTACGGCGAGGCATGTCCCCCTCCTGTGGCCTGCGGGTTCCCGCGGACCCAACGCCCCCTGGGGCGGCCCGGCCACGGCGCCTCGGGCAGCCCTTCCTCGCGGAGCACTCGAGCGATCCATCGCAGCGGGGGGGCACAGGGGCCCCAGGGGATCGGCTCGTCGACGCCTGGTGCAGGGCCTGCGGACCGATGAAGAAGGCACCGTCTGCCAACCAGCGCGCGGCGCAGGCTGACGACCCGCTCGCGCTCCTCCACCATCATCTTCGGACCGCCCGCTTACGAAAGACCTGGCAGGACGAGATGGACTCAGTAGCCTTTCTCGATCCGTTCTTTTCGGAGTACGCGAGACTGACCGTTCATCCCCAACCCAATTCGCGCAGGGAACAAGTGCTTTGCTTGGGGAGAGGTTAGGATTACAATCACGTCATCCCAAGAGGAAATCTGGTGTGATAATCTACAGTGGGGCAAGCGCAGAGCGGCTCGAAAAAGAGTTTGTTAGCCTGAGGAGCAGGTAACAACTGCTCCGCAGTCCGGCAAAAATATTGCCGGTCAGAACCTTCCCCATCATGTTGCTCGGAGGGGTGCTGATGGATCAGGCCAGCATTGCGGCGGTGCTCGGGAAGCTCGAATCTGAGGTCTTTGTCCTCACGGCGGCCGATGGGGATCGGCGCAACGGCCAGATCGTGTGCTGGGTGCAGCCGGCCACAATCGTCCCGCAGGTCCCCCGGGTCCTGGTCGGCATAGGCCGGCTGACCTACACCCGTGAGCTCATCGAGGCCAGCCGGCGATTTGCCCTGAACCTGCTCGGGAAGGATCAGTGGCGGTGGGTCCCGCACTTCGGCTTCCGGTCGGGGCGGGAGGCGGACAAGTTTGCGACAGTTCCCTTCGAGCGCGGGATGACCGGCAGTCCTCTCCTCCCAGGGATCGTGGGTTATCTGGAGTGCGAGGTCAGATCAGTCCTGGATGGCGGCACCCACCTCTTTTACCTGGCCGATGTCCTGGAGGGGAGACTTGTGGTCGATCGGGAGCCCCTCCGCCTCCAGCAGCTCCCCGGGCTCCTGCCTCCGGAGGACCTCTCCACGATGATTCGGCTCCTGGAGCAGGACATCCTGCGCGACCTGGCGCTTCTCAGATGATCCCGGGGATGCGGAACAATCTCTGGGGGTTTCGAAGCACCTCAGGGGCCACACCACCTCCGGGCCGTCCGTCCCCGCGTTCGTTCGGAGAATTCGACCTGAGAGAGGCGAGAATGTAAGGAGGGCACGATGAGCGCACGCACTGGTCTAGGGCACGCTGTACAGGCTGAAGGGACAGACCGCAGGAGGTTTCTCACACGCACCGTGCTCGGCACGGCCGGTACGGTCGCCAGTTGGCTCATTTCGAGGTCCCACGGCTGGGCGCTTGCACCTGCTGCCGAGGAGCCTTCGGCACCGCCGCCAAGCACATCCTCCCGACAGAAGAGGAGCCACGAAGACTATATGCGACAGGCCATCGCACTGGCGAAACAGGTCCCCCGGCTCCCTTTCGGTGCGGTGATCGTCCGGCGGGCAACCGGTGAAATCGTCGGGGAAGGGTTCAACCGGTCATCAGAAAGCCCCACCTTCCACGGGGAGATCGATGCGATCAATCGCTGCGCGGCAGCGCATCGCTCAATCGACTGGACAGAGTTGGACCTCTACACGACTGCGGAACCCTGCCCGATGTGCCAGAGCGCCATCGAGTGGGCCGGCATCGCCACGGTCTATTACGGCACGTCGATCCCGTATCTGAAAGATCGGGGGTGGTGGCAGATCGACATCCGGGCAGAAGAGGTCGCTCGCCGAACACCGTTTCGGCAGACTAACATTGTTGGCGGCATTCTCGAATCGGAGTGCAACCCGCTCTTCGATGCCGCTCCCAAAGGCACCTTCAAGACGTAAGAAGGGCGGAGCGCTCGTTGGTTCATCACCGAACAAGTTATACGCGGCACCGTCGGAGGGATGCGTGATGAGCGAAAAGGTTATGAAGACAGAGGAAGAGTGGAAGCAGCAATTGACGCCGGAGCAGTATCAGGTCGCACGACAAAAGGGGACCGAAGCGGCTTTCACGGGCCGATACTGCAACACCAAAGCTAAAGGAGTCTATCAGTGCGTCTGCTGCGGCAGCGACCTGTTCGGTTCAGACACCAAGTTCGACTCCGGCACCGGGTGGCCAAGCTTCTGGGCCCCGATCGCCAAGGAGAGCATTAGGGCCGAAATGGACAACAGCCTCTCCATGCGGAGAGTGGAGGTGATGTGCAGTAGGTGCGATGCCCACCTCGGCCACGTCTTTGAGGACGGGCCAAAGCCCACAGGACTGCGCTATTGCATAAATTCCGCCTCCCTCAAGCTCCGAGAAACAGGATGAGTTGCTAGCCGAGGTCTTGGCCTGTGAACATCTGGACGCCCTTCGTCCAGCTCTGCGCCGTCACCCTGCTGGCGCGGCTCAGCTACCAGATGGCCAGGAGCCCCGTCCTGCCGCGCTTCGCCCAGGACCTCGGCGCCGCTCCAGAGCTCCTCGGCCTCATCGTCGCCGCCTCGACGATCACCGGGGTCTTCGTCAAGTTCCCGGCCGGTGCCCTCTCCGACGTCATCGGTCGGAGAAGGATGCTTGTGCTTGGAACCCTCTTCTTCGCTGGCCCTCCTTTCCTTTACCCCTTGGTCCATAGCCCCGCCACGCTCCTCCTCCTGCGCTTCCTTCACGGGTTCTCGACGGCGATCTTCTCGCCAGTCGCCTCAGCCTATGTCGCACGTCTTGCCGAGGAGGGCCGGGGTGAAAAGCTAGGATGGTTCGCTTCAATGGGCGACATTGGCGGGACCGTCGGGCCCCTACTGGGCGGCCTCGTCCTATATGCCACGGCGAGCTACCCTATGACCTATCTCCTTGTGGGCATCCTGGGCGTCCTTCCCTTGTTCTTGGTGTTGAAGCTGCCGGACGACCCAGGGCCGACCGAGCGACAGAACGCCCGCGCGGGATGGCTCCACCTCAAGGCTGGCGTTCTCGAGGTGCTTGCGAACCGCCAGGTCCTCGTCGCCTCATCCGTAGAGGCGGGCATGTATGTGGGGCACGGAGCCTTGCTCGGCTTCCTCCCTCTTTATGCCAAGGCAGCCGGCTTGAATGACGCCGAGATTGGGATCATCCTGGGAGGTCAGCTCGCCACGACGATGGCGGCCAAGCCGATCGGCGGTCGTCTCTCCGACCGCCTCGGACGGAAGCCGCTCATCCTGATCGGGCTCCTTCTCTGCGCCGCGATCCTGCCGCTCATCGTGCTCACCGAAAGGTTTGCCCTCCTCTTCGTGCTCTCGGCGCTCTTCGGCCTGGGAGTCGCGTTCGTCACCCCTTCCACGACGGCTCTGGTGGCAGACCTGGCCAAGGCAGGCCGAATCGGCTCCGCGATGGGGGTCTTCGGCACCATCTGGGATTTCGGCGAGGCCTCGGGGCCGATCCTGGCCGGGTTCCTGATCGCTTCCGTCGGGTACTCCCCGGCTTTCGCCCTGATCGCTTCGCTGATTGCCTTCACCGCGTTCATCTTTGCCAAGTCAGTCAAGGATCCACAAAGGATCTGAGGCCCCGAATATCATCGTCGCCCCCGAGGAGACCGAGCGGATGGCTGCGCACAAATCGAAGCGAGCGATCGTGCTGATTGTAATGACCGCGATGATTCTCCTCGGCCCACCTTCCTTGTCTATGGCAGCGACCGGAGAAGGCGACCAGCACGAATCGACCGAGAGGGTGAGCACACCCCTCGCCGCCCCCCCCTCTGCTGAGCCACAGAAGATTCTCGGGGAGAAGAGGCGGGAGTGGTGGCGGCAGCATGTGACATTCGATGGAGACCTACGGGCAGCTCTATCCCTGAACATCAGAGGAGACTGGGATGGGACCGATCGGTCGGAGTTGCTGCCGGTGGTCAGGGTTCGGGGTGGGGCGACCATCTCGGTGACCCCGTGGTTAGATGCAAGGGCACGGCTTGCCGGCTTCCTTGACAAGGATGTAGACGGCCTCGGTTTCCGTTTCACTCACCGCCGGACCATCCAATCGGGTGATGTGACGTTCGATAGTTTCTCCCTGACCCTCAGGCCGCATGAGCTCTTCACGCTCAAAATCGGAAGGCTTCAGACCCAATTCGAGGTGGACTCGGTGGTGCAAGACAGCCTCTCTCGCAATGACTCCGGCGGCCTCGACGTGAACTGGACCGATGGGGTGTACCTGACTATCGGAAAGTCTTCATCCTTCAAGCTGCACCTCATCGGCCAGGTGAACCCTGCGGAAGGCCCAACGAACGGCGTCGGGGTCCGAGGACCGCTCGACTTTCGGGATGGGGCCTCGCGCGTCACCTACTATGTGGCCCTGGAGGCGCCACCCTTGATGCCGTTGACTCAGCTCACCGCCGATGTCACGATCATCCCTCGAGCTCTTCGCCCTCTAGGGCTTGGAAGTGACTCGCAGGAAGATGCTGTGGCTTTCACGCTGAAGGCGGCGGCCGACTTCGCCCTCCAAGATGGAACGAAGCTCCCCATCCTGCATCCCTTCCTGGAGTTTGGCGCCATGCTCTCGACGCCCAGGGAGAGCGTCCTCGAGATCTCGAACAGCACGGAGCGGGCGGGCCAGGTTGCCGTCGTGGCCGGGCTCGACCTGAAAGGCCTCGGGCCGGGTGCCCTTGGCTTCCAGTTTGGATGGGTGCAGGCCGGCTATCTGATCTCGCCCGACTATCCCAACAATGCTTGGAGTATCGAGGCGCGCCACAAGGTGAGGGTTCTCAAGAACGTTGTCCTCGAGGTCAGGTATCGTCACCGGCAAGACATCGGCAAACTCCTAGATGCCACGGACCGGCGAACGGACGACAACATCCTGGCGAGACTGACAGTAAAGTTTTAAGGGCCCACTAGGAGAAGGGCCCTCTGGATATCGAGCGTAGAGCGTTACTCGCCGCGCCACACGGGTTTGCGCTTTTCGAGGAAGGAGGCAACCCCTTCGCGAAAGTCCGCCGTCGAGAGGCTGCGGGCATTCTCGCGGATGGCCAGTTCGAGGTCGCGGTCCAGGTCGGACTCGCAGAAGTGTCCCAGCAGTCGCTTGGTGAGGAGGAGGCTTGTGGGGCTTGCGGCAATCAGCGTGGCGGCGAGCTCCCGGGCCCGATCGAAAAGTATCCCAGCCGGCACGACCTCGGTCACCAGGCCGATCTGGTGCGCCTCTGCGGCCTCGAGGATGCGCCCAGTCAGCAGAAGGTCGCGTGCCCGTTTCTCGCCGATCTGACGAATCAGGAACACCGAGACGATGGCCGGGATGAAGCCGATGCGAACCTCGCTGTAGCCGAACCTGGCCTCGGGCGCGGCGAGGGTGAAGTCGCAGAGCGTCGCGATCCCGCAGCCGCCGGCGATGGCCGGGCCGTTGACCGCGGCGATCAGCGGCTTCGGGAAGCTGTACAGACGGCGAAAGAGACGCGCCACCCGCCGACAGTCTTCCAGGTATTGCTCGGGCGATTGCGACGAGATGGCTTTCAGCGCGTCAAGGTCCATCCCGGAACAGAACGCCTTGCCTGCGCCCGTCACGATGACAACCCGCACAGCACTTGCCTCCACCTCGTCCAGCGCCGCAAGTAGCTCTTCGATCATCTCGGTGGAGATCGCGTTGCGCTTCTCAGGCCGATTGAGGGTGATGGTGGCCAGCTCCCCTTCGGCTGGGCTCAGGGCAGGCCCCACGACCACGCTCAAAGAAAGATGTTCGAATTCGAGCTTCAGTGTGGTATAGCCCATTGAGCTTCTCTCTGATTCATCTTCCGACCCGGACAGGGAAGCGCTAGCGGGCGTACTTGTTGCACATCTCCTGGGTCATCGCCGTCGCCTCTTCCAGCGATGCCACGGGCACGTCGAGGGCGGCGCCGCGCCGAGCCAGTGTCGGCACGACGATCTCTGTCGGGATGTTCCCGACGAGTTGATCCCCGGCGAACGGGCACCCGCCCAATCCGGTGAGCACGCTGTCGAATCGCCGGCACCCGGCTGCGAAGGCAGCCAGGATCTTCTCGGCGGCATCTTCGTGCCGGCTGTGCAGATGGACGCCGAGTTCCACGTCGGTTGCGCGGTCCTTGAGTGCTGCGAAGAGGTCGCCCACCGTTTCGGGTGTGGCGTTGCCCACTGTGTCCGCCAGCGACACTGTCCGCACGCCGATCTCCTGCAACCACCCGAGTGTGTCTTGGACGATCTCCGTCCCCCACGGCTCCCCGTAGGGATTGCCAAAGGCCATCGAAATGTAGACGACCAGGTTACGCCCCGTGGCGTCTGTCTCCTTCGTAAGCTTCTCGACCAATGCGCGGGATTCCGAAAGGGAGATATTGGCGTTGGCCTGGAGAAAGGTCGCTGAGATGGAGTGCGGGTAACCGATCGTTATCACTCCCGGAGTGGCCAGGGCACGTTCGAGACCCTTCTCGTTGAGGACGATGCCGATGATCTCAGGAGGGTCGGCGCCCATGGGGAGCGAAGCGCACAGCGCCTTCATCACCGCCTCGCTATCGGCCATCTGAGGGACGTGCTTCGGCGAGACGAAACTCACCGCGTCGATATGCCGGAACCCCAGCTCGATGAGACGGCGCAGGTATTCGACCTTGGTCTCGGTCGGGATCACCTGCGCCAAGCCTTGCCAGGCGTCCCGGGGGCACTCGATGATCTTCACATGTTCCAATGGTGCCTTCCCGTCTTTGTCCTTGGTGTCAGCTCAGGTTTGCAGCACGCCTGTCTTGAACTCTCGCACCTCGGGGTTCAGTGAGGCGGCCTCAAGCGCCCAGATCAACGCCTCGCGGGTCTTTGCCGGGTCGATGATGGCGTCCACCCAAAGGCGGGCGGCGGCATAGCGCGGGTCGGTCTGGTGCTCGTAGGTGGACCGGATAGACTCGTGCAGCTCCTTCCTTTCTTTCTCGCTCAGCTTCTTGCCTTCGCGCTCGAGCTGCTTGATCTTGATGTCCACCAGCGTGCCGGCGGCCTGATCGCCGCCCATCACCGCGTAGCGAGCCGTGGGCCAGGCGAAGATGAACCGGGGGTCGTAGGCTTTTCCGCACATCGCGTAGTGTCCGGCCCCGAGGCTGCCGCCGCAGATCACCGTAATCTTCGGCACCACGCTGTTGGACACGGCGTTCACCATTTTCGCGCCTGCCCGAATGATGCCGCTCCACTCGGCGTCCTTGCCGACCATGAATCCGTTCACGTCGTGGAGGAAGATCAGCGGCACGAGGTGCTGGTTGCAGTCCAGGATAAATCGTGCCGCCTTCTCGGCCGACTCGGTGTAAATCACGCCCCCGAACTCGATCCGCTTTTCGCCGGTGCCGGGCGCAGTGGTTCGAACGTGCTTTTTCTGGTTGGCCACGATGCCTACCGCCCAGCCTCCGATGCGCGCATAGCCGCACAGCAGGGTCTGACCGTATTCGGCGCGATACTCTTCCCACTCGCTGGCATCCACGATGCGCGCAATGACCTCGCGCATGTCGTACTGTCTGAGGGGATCGCTTTCGAAGAGGCCATAGATGTCCGCGGCCGGATGCGCGGGCGCCTTCGCCGGCTTGTGGTCAAACGGCGCGCGGGGTCTGTGGCCCATCTTGTCTACCAGCGCGCGAATTCGCGTGATACAGGAAGGGTCGTCGGGCTCGCGGAAGTCGATGGTGCCGCTGATGCGGGTGTGGACCTTGGCGCCGCCCAGCTCTTCGGCGGAAATCACCTGCCCGATGGCCGCCTGCACCAGCGCAGGACCGGCAAGGAACAGGCCGCTGCCCTCGGTCATCAGGATGTGGTCGCACATCACCGGAAGATAGGCGCCGCCTGCCACGCACATGCCCATGATCCCGGTGGTCTGAGGGATGCCCATCGCGCTCATGACGGCGTTGTTGCGAAAGACGCGCCCGAAATCGTCCATATCGGGGAAGACGTCTTCTTGCAGCGGTAGGAAGACGCCGGCCGAGTCCACTAGGTAGATGGTCGGGATGTGGTTGTCGATGGCGATGTTTTGCGCACGGATCACCTTCTTCGCGGTCATGGGGAAGAAGGCGCCGGCTTTCACCGTCGCGTCGTTGGCGATGATCATCACCAGCCGCCCCTGAACCCGCCCGAGCCCCGTGATGGTGCCCGCCGCTGGCGCGCCACCCCACTCCTGGTACATCTCGTGCGCGGCGTAGATCCCTAGCTCGAAGAACGGCGTGCCCGGATCGATCAACCGCTCCATTCGCTCGCGCGCCGTGAGCCGACCCTTGCTGTGTTGGGCTTCAATGGCCTTCGTGCCGCCGCCCTGGCGAATCTGCTGCTCTTGTTTCTTGATCTCGGCGAGCAGGTCGGCCATCCGATGGGAGTTTTTCTGGAACTCCGGCGACATGCGGTTGACGTGGGTCTCGAGGACAGAACTCGACAAAACAGTAACCTCGCGCGCAATACACTAAGGCGAAGGCACCAAATACCTTTGGGCTCTTCAGGGAATGGTGTAGGTAACGGGATTGCCTGTCATTGTGGTATCTGAATCGTAGGGGCGCTGCTTGCTGCGCCCTTCTCGGGGTCAGAGGCCTGGTTGGGCAGGGCAGGCCCTGCCCCTACGAGGCTCATGATCCCATGCACACGGTTCGACATGACCCAACGCGCCTCGTGCCCCCGATGCGCGTATCCTCAGAATAGCCCTCTTTATCCCTCTGTCAATAAAAACGTCAAGACGTCGCGGAGGAGGTTCGACGAATTCTTGTGGGAAAGAGGGGTTGGTAAGTAGCGCAACTACAAGCGCCCGTTGGATGATGGACCCTTCCAAGCCGTTTAGGTGAAGCGCGGCGCCTGGAGTCGGGCCAGCGACTCCTCCTTGTGCACTCGCTCGTCGTACCCGATCTGGCGAAACAGGTCCGCCAGCGATTTGAACACGCCATAGTCCGCACTCAGGACACTCACCCACGACTCCTGCTCGAGCTCCGGATGCTCGCGTACAAACTCCATATACTCGTGCTCCGCATGATCCTCGAACTCCGCGTTGAGCCGATAACCCCATGACGGGCTCACCGCGTACAGCAGCCACACGATCTGGTAGTAGATGAACGCGATGAATTGTGGGATGAGCCAAAACCGCACAAACCCCTCACGAAGCCCCCGAAGCACTATGAGTTCCGCCAGGATCAGCAGATGCCACTGCTCGTTGTCCTGCTGCTGGCGGCTCTCACGGATGCGGTCGAAGACGCGGCGCGCGAAGCCTGGATCGCTTGATGTGTGGGTCACGGCGACGTAGGCCACCTGCTCCCATGCCTGATAGGGCACCCGCGCGATCAGCTCGAGCACTTTGAACTTGCTCAGCGTGCACCGCCGTCCATAGAGGATGTCCATCCCAACGAACAAGACCCGCGCAAGCAGGCTGTAACGGAGACGGGGCGTGCTGAGCGTCCGCTCCTGCTCGCGCTTGAGCGCCTCGCTTGTCAACCGTTCCATCGTTCTCCCCTTCACTTCACCAAGGCAGAGTGCGCATAGGGCTCACGACCCCCATTCCAAGCCGTCCAGAGAATTTCCCCGATCAAAGATGAACAGCGATGACCATATACTTCGTCCCCTTCAGCCAGGATCGAATGTCTATCAATCTTTTCAGCAGGCCATACTTACGCTTGACCAGTTGATTGACCCGCTCGGTCTCCTCCGCCGGGATGAGCCGGGCTTGGCCGTTAATCCATTCGCCCTTGGGATTTCCGCTCACATCGGAAGGGACAACGCGCACGCGCGGGTTGTTGCGTATCCGTTTGACCTTGGCAGAGGCTGCCGGCGTGCGCATGTAGAGCACACCACTGTCCTCGACAAACCAGAGGGGAGTCCGAACCCCTTGCCCGTTCCTTCTGAATGTCTCAAGGTTGACGTACCGCTGCCTCGAAAAACGCTCCAGTTTGTCCACTGTTACCTGGATGCCGCGATTCTCCGAATGCGGCGGGCTGTTGCTGTTATGCGAGCTCTGTGAGATCTTCCCGGGCCGGACCAGGTGCCCCCTTCCTCGACCAGTCAGGATCCGATTCGAGCAAGTCCTGTACAGTGGTGCTACCCAAGGCTCGGGTTGTCGCGTCGGCCGCCCCAGTCAGGAGCTGGTTTAACGGATCGCCGCCAGACAGGCCCATCCTGCCGCCAAGCGCATGCCAGAGTTCGGCCACCTTCACGCTCGCAGGGGAACGGCGGGGCAGGTACGCGCCGTCCGGCCTGGCCACGCGGGCCGCATAGCCATGGCGCTCCAGCTCGACCAGGATCGCGAGGGCGATCCCCTCGGGAACTCGCACCTGCTGGGCCACCTGAGATACCGTCACCGGCTCGCTCCCCCTCGCGAATGCCTCGGCCATGGCGACGAAGGCCCGGATCGTCTCTGGGATGGGGACAGTCGCGTGGGTCGCCTCGGGGGCGGTGGCGCCTCTGGACAACTCAGGATGCTGCAGAAAAAACGAGACCTCGAAACCCAGCAGGGCTATCAGCCAGCTCACGTACAGCCACAGCAGGAAGACCGGGATGACGCTCAAGGAGGCATAGACCTCCCCATAGTTCACTACCGTGCTGACGTACCACTCGAACCCGATCTTCGCCAATTCCCAGGACCCCGCCACGGCCAAGCTGCCGAACACGGCGGGCCTAAGCCGAAGCGGGACGCTGGGGATGACTTCGTAGAGCAGCAGAAACCCGGCCCAGGTGAGAAGAAATGGGACCAGAAGAACCAGGGCCGGGCCAAGACCGGAGATCGGGAACCAGGTCCATGCCGCAGACCGCCCGATGCTGCCGGTGATCGAGATCGAGGCGCCGAACAGGATGGGGGCCAGGATGGTGAGGGCAAAGAAGGTCAGGAAGCGATCCCTCGGGCTCCGCCGGTCCTCCACGCCCCAGACCCGGTTGAAGGCGCCGGCGACCGTGTTGAGCAGCGAGACCGCCGTGATGATGAAAGCCAGGAAGCCAACCGTCCCGATCGCTCCAGCATTCACCCTTTCGGTGATCTTCTGGATGTACTCCGCAGCCTGTAGGCTGGATGTGGTCACCAGATGGGTGTAGACCAGGGTTTCCAGCCGCTCCTGGATGGGGTTGAGCCCTCCAAACGCCTTCAGCATGGCGAAGGCCACCGCTAGAGACGGCACCAGAGCGAGGAGTGTGGTATAGGCCAGCG
>Ga0326597_10009203_pt1 | contig 13261 bp, 11 predicted proteins | sample RVTome_12_FD_203789 | JGI IMG/M metagenome (GOLD analysis project Ga0326597, IMG submission 203789) | Soil microbial communities from uranium-contaminated site in the Upper Colorado River Basin, Wyoming, United States - RVT100D185 | ecosystem: Environmental > Terrestrial > Soil > Contaminated >... | reverse complement strand
GCGTATCGTGACGCGCACACCTCGGAGACCCACGTGTATGCGATGGAATCGGACAACGGCGTGTTCCGGCCGAACGGCTTCGGCTTCACCGGAAGCGATGCGGCGTACGCGATTGCCCAGCAGATCGGCCGGCTGCTCGAGCCGGTCGGTGCCGGCCTCGTCACGAAGGGCGGTGGCGGCTCCGACATCGGCCCGCTCATGCAGACGGGCGTTCCCGGCGGATCGCCGAACGTCGATGGCAGCCGCTACTTCTGGTACCACCACACCGACTCGGACACGATCGACAAGCTCGACGCGCGCGACGTCGCGTTGTGTACGGCGGTGATGGCGGTGGTCGCCTACGTGATCGCGGACCTGCCCGATCCGCTGCCCCGCTGAGTCACGGGAGGCGGTGGGTCGTGCGGTTCATCCCGCGATCCGTCAATGCCATGATCCGGGCGGGCGCGGGCATCGCGCCGGTCAGGACGGGCCTGCCGCGAAAGGCCCGCATCGCGCTGGCCCTCAGCGCCGGCCTCGCGAGTGCGCTCTACGTCGCGTGGGTCCAGTGGCGGGTCCCGGGACCGGGCCGGGACTTCGATCCGATCTGGGTCGCGGCACGCGCTATTCTTGCGCACGAAGATCCCTATCGTGCCGTTGCGGAATGGGGCTGGCGCTTCCCGCTCTATCATCCTCTGCCGGCCATGCTGGTCGCGGCGCCGTTCGCGATTCTGCCTCTGATGGCGGCCCGCGTCGCCTTCGCCGGGGTATCGGGATCGCTTCTCGGGTTTGCCGCGTGCGGCAGCGCGTGGTGGCCGCTGCTGTTCCTCGTGAGCGCGCCGTATCGCCATGCCATGATGGAACTGCAGTGGTCACCGGTCCTGACGGCCGTGACGTTGCTGCCCGCACTGGCCGGGCTGCTGGCGGTGAAGCCGAGCATCGGGCTGGCGCTGTTCCTGAGCCGGCCGTCGGTGTCCGCCGTGGTCGGCGGCAGCGCACTGGTCCTGCTCAGTCTGGCGATCTGGCCATCATGGCCGGTGGCGTGGTGGCACGAGGCGAGGAAGCTGACGCACCTCGCGCCCGTGGTCCGGCCCGGCGGCGCGCTCCTGTTTCTCGGGCTGCTGCGTTGGAAGAGACCGGAAGGCCGGCTGCTCGCAGCACTCGCCCTGATTCCGCACCGGCCCGTCGGGTACGACATGCTGCCGATTCTCGTGCTGGTCCCGAATCGCGTGATCGAGATGCTCGTCCTGATGCTCGGCTCCGAAATCGCGTTCCGGTTCGCGTCCGGGCTGCCGGGCACGATGCAGATCGATGCGTACGATGCCGCGAGCTGGCCGGCGTATTTCGCGTTCGTCTACATTCCGGCGTTGATCATCGTGCTGCTGCGGCCGCGCACGGTGGCAGCCGAGCCCGGTCCGACCTCCACGGAACGATGATACCATGCGGTTGACGAAGGTCCTGCTCTCGCTGGCCGCGGCCGCTGCCGCAACCGCGATCGTCGTCCCGCGCGTTTCCGGTACGGACGCCACGGTACCGGAAGTCGGGTCGCCCTTCGCGGCTGGCCGAATGTCGTGGAGCCCTCGCGACCTGCAGCAGGCGGGACTTCCGGTCGGGGCCGGCATGAAGGTCTACCTCGTCACGATCGGCCAGGGCGATTTCGTGTTCGAGAAATTCGGACACAACGCCATCTGGCTGTACGACGAGGCCGGCGGTATCAATGCCGCCTACAACTACGGGACATTCGATTTCGAGCAGCCCGGCTACTACCGTCGGCTCATGAAAGGCGACATGAAGTACTGGGTCGAAGCGTACAACGGCGTCAGCATGATCAACTACTACATCCGGGTGAACCGCTCGGTCTGGGTGCAGGAGCTGAATCTGACGGAGGCCCAGAAGGCCGAGATCCGGTCCTTCCTCGAGAACAACGCGCGCGAGGAGAACAAGTACTATACGTACGATTACTTCCGCGACAACTGCTCGACACGCGTACGCGATGCGATCGACCGTGCGACGGGCGGCGCGCTGCGCGCCCAGCTCGAAGGCCAACCGACGGGCACGACGTATCGCTGGCACACGTCACGGCTGACCGCGGACGAGTGGCCGGCCTACACGGGACTGCTGCTGGCGCTGGGTCCGTTCATCGACCGGCCGATCGATGCGTGGGAGGAGGGCTTTCTGCCCGTGCAGCTGATGAAGCGCGTCAGCTCGCTGCGGATCACGAACGCGGACGGCGCGAGCGTGCCGTTTGTGCTGCTGGAACGCCAGCTCTTCGGATCCACGCGACCGACCGAATGGGACCGGCCACCGAGGCGGACCCCGATCTACACGGCGGCCGGACTGCTGATCGGCGGGTTCCTTCTCCTGCTCGGGAGAGCATCGAAGCGACGGCGGATCGCCGCGATCCTGTTCTTCGGCCTCGCCGTGATCTGGTCGCTCGCCGCAGGGATCTTCGGCGCGATCGTCGCCGCGCTGTGGGCGGCGACGAATCACGTGGCGACCTACCGCAACGAGAACGTGATGCAGGTCAATGTTCTATCCCTGGTGCTGCTCGTGCAGCTGGTCCTTCTGATGCGGGGCAGAGCCGGTCGGGCCGCGCGGTTGACGGCGACGACGATCGTCGTCCTGTCCGCGATCGGGCTGCTCATGACGATCCTGCCGTGGTTCCCGCAGGCCAACGGACCGATCGTCGGCCTGATCCTGCCGATTCACGCGGGTCTCGCGCTCGGGTTGATCCAGCGGGGCCAGCCGCCGGGAGCGGACGTCCGGGCCAGGCGGTGACCAGGACGGGGCGTAATTTACCAGTCATTTCTTACTCAGGCCGCTCGCGTGACGGGCCGGCCGTACCGCTGGGTCGCGTAACCGACGATCAGGCCGACGAGCCCGCCGGGGAGCATGATCTGCCAGTAGTAATGTTCGCCGTTCTCGCCCGGAATCGCCGCGACGATCCCGGCGAGAATCAGACCGACCGTCAGACCGAAGACGATGCCGGCCGGCAGTGAATCGACCTTCCGTGCGAACCACCCGATCAGAACGCCGGCAATGATTCCCTTCATGGTGGATCCGATCACGATGCCGGCAATCTGCGGCGCGACCTCCGGCGCCGAAACGAGCGCCGACAGTCCGTCGAAGATGCCGAGCACGCCGCCGAGAACCAGACCGAGCAGGGGTTTGTTCATGGGCCTTCGCTCCTCGCGTGTGTGAGTGCGGTTCGGAATCTCATCGCCGACCTCGCCGTTCCTTCCAACGCCGGATGCGCGCTCGTTTAGCCGCGGGCCAGGAGGATCAACACGATGCGTACGATCAGGTAACTCAGCACCAGCAGGATCGCGGTCCTGTACCTGGTGATGAACCGGCCTGCGCGCTCGTGCAGGCGTTCCCTGTACGCACGCACCGGCAATCCGGCGATGAAGCGCCGGACCTCATCGGCCAGCTCTTCGACGGATGGATAGCGGTCGCCGGCGATCGGCGCCGTTGCGCGCGCACAGATCGCGCGCAGACGGCGGTCAGCCCGTTCGCTCAGTGGCCGGCCGCCGCGGCCGAGGCCGAGCAGGCACTCGAGGATGGCGCCCAGGCCATACACATCCGTGCGCGCATCGATTTCGGCGATCCGACCGCTGTCCTGTTCGGGCGCCATGAAGCCGGGCGTCCCGACGCGCGTTCCATCCAGCGTTCCGGCGCGCCCATCTCCCTTCGTCGGGCCGGAACCGTGCGCTCCCGCCGGCGCGCCCGCGATGCGGGCGACACCCCAGTCCATGACGAGCACTTCGCCGAAAGCGCCGGTCATGATGTTCTGAGGTTTGAGATCGCGGTGCAGCACCCCGTGAGCGTGTGCGAAGGCGACGGCCTCACAGATGCGCTGGAAGATGCGCAGCCGTTCGGCGAGGTCGAGCGGCCCGGCGGCCAGCTCGTCGAGGCGCTTGCCGCGAACGAGCTTCATGGCGCAGAAGACGCGACCATCGGGCAGCGACCCGACATCGTGGACCGGCACGATGCCCGGGTGTTCGAGCCGGGCGAGGATTCGGGCTTCATCGACGAGGCGGGCGGCCGGTCCGTCATCCGAGTCGGGGCCGCGCAGCACCTTCAACGCTATCTCCCGGTTCAGCTCGACGTCCCGCGCGCGATACACGGTCGCCATCCCGCCGCGGCCAACCGGCTCGATCAGCACGTATTTCGTGCCGCCGAGATCGGGCAGGTCGGCCACGGCCCGAAGGTGCTCGAGGGTCCGGTCAGACAGCCACATCGTCCGGATCCACGCCGAGCAGTTCGATGGATTCCACGCGGAATTCCCGTTCCGTGCCGCTGATCTCGCGCAATCGATCCAGCACGATGCGACGGAACTCGCGGCGGACGGCCGCGAGGTAATTGGTCACCTGAGTCACCGGGATGCCGAATTCGGTGGCGAGCGACTGGTAGGTCGGCCGGTTCGCGACCTCATCGCCCGCAAGGTCGTAGCGCTCGAATACGGCGAGCTGCGTCTGCTTTCCCGCCGCTTCGAGCCGCGTTCGAAGCTCGATGACCGACTCGCCGAACAGGCTGCGGATGGATTCCTGCCGGAAATAGTCCTCCGGGTCGACATCGCCGGCGATGTCGGTGTGGCGAAGCTCGCGTTCGACGTCCTCGAAGTCGAGTGAAAGGATGCGATAGTCGCCGCCCCGCTTCTTGCGGGCGGCGGCCTTGAATTCGTTGGCGACGAAGCCGTGCAGGCAGACCCGGAGCCAGGTGCGGAATCTCGCCTTGTCGGGATCGAACCGCTCGAAGAAGCCCGCATCGAGCGCGCGTGCGAAGAATTCCTGGGTGAGGTCCTTGGCGCGTTCCTCGTCGGCTCGCCATTTGATGCGGATGTACTTGTAGACGGGCCGCCAGTACGAGCGGATCAGGATCTCCCAGGCGTTCTCACGGAGCCGCGGATCGTCGCTGCCGGTCGCGAGAACGACGGAGAACCGCGTGTCGGGGAAGGAGCCCGGCGAACCGGTCGGCGCAGCCGTGGAGTCGGGCATTCGATCGGAGCCACGTTTCAGAAACAAGGAAGCCGTTCTTCGTCCGAACGGTTTGACGGAAACGGATGACGCTCGCCGGTCAGCGCGCCGGCCTCGTCTCGAAGTTCCCGACCCGCCGCCGGCCTGTCAATCGCCCGTGGTCGAGCGGTAGTGGATCAGAATGACCCACTACCGGGCGATGGAATGGCGGGTGGGCAACGAGTCAGCTCCGAATCGAGCGGCTGGCCGCGCTCGGGGCCCCGCGCTCATATTAGCGCGATTCCGCCGGCCCGGGCATCGACCGGACGGAGATCGCCAACCCGAGCGGACGGCGCACGCCGTCGAGGGCGACGCATGAACCAGCTATTCCGCCGCAAGAGCATCTCGTCGGCCGAATCGACGTCAGGCCTGCGCCGCGCGCTCGGTGTCTGGCAGCTGACCGCCCTCGGCATCGGCGCGATCATCGGGGCCGGCATTTTCTCGGGCGCCGGCACCGCGGTCTCGGGCGGGCCGAACCACCTCGGCGCCGGACCGGCTCTGCTCATCTCGTACATCCTCGTCGCCATCGCGTGCGGCTTCGCGGCCCTGTGCTACGCGGAATTCGCGTCCATGATTCCGCAGGCCGGCAGCGCGTACACGTACGCATACGCATCCTTCGGCGAACTGATGGCGTGGATCATCGGCTGGGATCTCATCATCGAGTACGCGGTCGGCAACATCGCGGTGGCCGTGTCGTGGTCCGCGTACTTCCAGACGCTGCTGCGAGGCTTCGGCCTCGGCTTCCCGCCGTGGCTGGCGACGGATTACCGAACCGCGTTCGACGCGTACACCGCAGTGCAGGCGGATCCGGCAGCAGCGGTTGGCGCGGTCGCCGCGGCCGCGCAGGCCTGGAGCGGCGCACCCCACCTGTTCGGTCTGCCTTTCATCTTCAACCTGCCGGCCGTGCTCATCGTGGCCGCGATCACGTGGATCCTGGTCATCGGCATCCGCGAGAGCGCATGGGCGAATACGGCCATGGTCATCCTGAAGCTCATCATCCTCGCCTTCTTCATCGCGATCGGCTCCTTCTGGGTGAAGCCGGAGAACTGGACGCCGTTCGCACCCAACGGCTGGCAGGGCATCGCGACCGGCGCCGCATTGATCTTCTTCGCGTACATCGGATTCGATGCCGTTTCGACCGCGGCCGAAGAAGCGAAGAATCCGCAGCGCGACCTGCCCCGCGCCATGATCTATTCCCTCATCGTGACCAGCGTGATCTACATGGTCGTCACACTGGTGATGACCGGACTCGTACCGTGGAACCAGCACGGCACGGCGGATCCGCTGGCCGCCGCGTTCCAGGCCCGCGGCTACAACTGGGCGGCCGGCATCATCTCGTTCGGTGCCGTCATCGCGATGGCCTCCGTACTGCTCGTCTTCCAGCTCGGACAGCCCCGCATCTTCTTCTCGATGGCACGCGACGGACTGTTGCCGCAGTGGGCGGCGAAGATCCACCCGAAATACCGGACTCCACACGTGACGACAATTCTGACCGGCATCTTCGTCGCGTTCTTCGCCGCATTCGCGAACATCAACGAGGTCATCGAGCTGACGAACATCGGCACGCTGTTCGCCTTCGTGCTCGTCGCCATCGGCGTCCTGATCCTGCGGAAGATCGAACCGGAACGGGAACGACCGTTCCGCGCGCCGGTCGTCTGGTTCGTCGCCCCGGCGGCCGTGCTGTCCTGCGGCTATCTCATGATCCAGCTGCCGACGATCACGTGGATCCGGTTCATCGTCTGGTTGATCGTCGGCCTCGTGATCTACGCGCTGTACGGCTACCGGAAGAGCCGGCTGAACGCAGCCGGCAGAGGCCAGTAAGGCGGAAGCGCAGGCCGTGCACGCGCTGATCGTGGTCGGCGGCCTGGCCCTGCTCGTCGTCGGCGCGGAGCTTCTCGTGCGAAGCGCGTCCCGGTTGGCGGCAGCGATGGGGGTTCCTCCGCTGATCATTGGCCTGACCGTGGTCGCCTACGGGACGAGCGCACCCGAACTGGCCGTCAGCCTCATCGCGACCGTCCACGGGCAGGCAGACATCGCCGTCGGCAATATCGTGGGCAGCAACATTTTCAACGTCCTGTTCATCCTGGGTCTGTCCGCGCTCATCGTACCACTCACCGTGTCGGCCCGGCTGGTCCGCACCGACGTACCCGTCATGGTCGGCGCATCTGCAGCGCTGCTGATCGTCGGAGCCGATGGCCGGATCTCCCGGATCGACGGCGTCATCCTCTCCCTGGCGGCCATCCTCTACACGGCCTGGCTGGCACGGTCGAACGGCGGACCGGCCCGGGCGCAGTCGGCAGCGACCGGTATCGACCTGACCGGGCAACCCTCACCGAACGACGAAACGCGCGGGCCGCCATACACGGTCGTGGCGAGCGCCGGTGCCGCCAGTTCGCCCGACAGGACAGCACCCGACGCGAAGGCGACGCAGGTCCCGGCGCGAATGCGTGGCCTCGCGCGCGACCTGGCGCTCGCGGCCGGTGGCCTCGTGCTGCTCGTGATCGGGTCGCGGCTGCTGGTCACGGGCGCTTCGCGGATTGCGCAGGCCCTGGGGTTGAGCGAGATCGTGATCGGACTGACGATCGTCGCCGCCGGAACATCGCTGCCCGAGCTGGCGACGTCCGTCATCGCGGCCGTGCGCGGTGAGCGTGACATCGCCGTCGGCAACGTCGTGGGCAGCAATATCTTCAATATTCTCGCGATTCTCGGAATGTGCGGCCTCGCGGGCGGCGTTGACGTGCCGCCGTCGGCGCTCCGCTTCGACATCCCCGTGATGATCGCGGTGGCTTTCGCGTGCCTGCCCATCTTCTTCACGGGCAACCGCATCAGCCGGGGCGAAGGAGCGCTGTTCCTGATGTACTACGGAGCGTACCTGGTCTATCTGCTGCTCGGCGCCTCGCAGCACGACGCGCTTCCCGCGTTCAGCGCCGCGATGGCTCTGTTCGTGATCCCGCTGACGTTCGCCGGCATCATCATCTCGGCACTTCGCTCGTTTCGGCTCCACTGACGCGTCGCCATCCACGCTCCAGTCAGAGGACGCGATCCACTCCTTCTTCCTGCCGCGGCCGAGTCCCGGATCAGCCGGCTTCCCTGAGGGCGGCGAGCGGCGGTGCGCTCAGCGTCAGGCGGTTGCCGGCCGCGCCGATCGCCATGGCAAGAGCGGCAATGCCGAGCCAGACGGCGATGAGCGGAGTAACCGGGAGGTGGAACGGCATTTCGAAGACGAAGCGGACGAGGGCCCAGGCCGCGACCGAACTGAGCGCTACGCCGGCAAAACCGGAGAGGAGGCCCAGTGCGGCGTATTCGGTGAACAGAACCCGACGCACGATTCGCCGTGTAGCGCCGAGCGTGCGCAGCAGCACGGCTTCCCTGAGGCGCTGGGAGCGGCCGGCCGCAATCGCGCCGGCGAGCACGATCGCACCACCGGCGACGGAGAAGATCGCCATGAACCGGATGGCGAGGGTGACGCGTGAGACGACGGAGGAAATCGTCTCCTGCACGAGCGTCAGGTCGAGCGTCGAGATGTTGGGGTGCAGCCGGACGAGATCGCGCTGGATGCGGGAACGGGTGGAGGCGTCGGGCACGCGGGCGAGCGCCACCAGAGTCTGCGGTGCCCGGTCGATCGAGCCGGGCTCGAACACCACGAAGAAGTTGGTCTCGAGTCTGGCCCAGTCCACGGTGCGGATGCTGGCAATCCGCGTTTCGATCTCGATGCCCTGGAAATCCCACGTTATGCGGTCGCCGACGCCGACGCCCAGGTTGCGGGCGAGATCCTGCTCGATCGAGATGCGGGGCATCATCGCCGATATCGAATCTGTCGCTGATCCCGCGTCCTGGAGCTGCCTCCCGGCGGCCGCATTCGCGGAGCCGGCCGGGCGGGCGTCCCACCACTCGCCCGCGACCAGCGTTTCGGCCGACGTGAGAGCCGCCCGATACGTGTTCCGGTAGTCGCGCCGCAGCGCCCAGCCCGGCACATCCCGGTCGCTGTCCGCGAGCATTTCGCTGGTCCGCCGGTCGTTGATCGCGGCGATACGCCCGGGCACGAGCGGGACGATGGCGACACCGGCGATGCCGGCGGCGTCGAACGCACCGACGACATCACCTCGCTGGTCCGACTGGATGTCGAACGCGGCGATGTTCGGCGCCGCGTCATCCGCTTCGAGGCTGAATCGCTCGATCAGATTGCGCTGAACGATCCAGATCGTGGCGATCAGGAAAACGCCGAAGCCGAGCGCGACCGTGACGGCCGCGGTCTGGTTGGACGGGCGGAACAGGCTGCTGACGCCCTGCCGTATCGCGAAGCTGGCCCGCCGCGGGAACAGCTTCCGCGCCGACCGCATCAGCAGCCACGCGACCGCGCGCAGCAGGATCACCACGACGATGAGGCCGCCGGCAAAGGCGAAGCCGGTGCGGCGGTTCGGAGCCTGGAGCACGGACAGTGCGACGACGCTGGCAATCAGGGCGAGCCAGGTCAGGACGGAGGCCGGATCGATGCGCGCGCGGACCTGCTCGAAGTCCTGCCGCAGCGCCTGCAGTGGGGGAACGTTGCGCAGCGAGAGCAGGGGCAGCAACGCGAAGACGCTCGCCACCCAGACACCCATCATGAGACCGGCCGCGACCGCCCGGTAGTAGAGGTGGAACCCGATCGTGAACGGAAGCGCGTTCCCGATCAGACGCGGCAGACCGGCCTGGGCGAAGAGCCCGAGCAGACAGCCGACCGCGGCCCCGGCCAGACCCAGCGTCATCGCCTGGATCAGATACGCGAGAAACGCGGTTCTACGGGTCGCACCGACGCACCGAAGCACCGCGACCTGCGCCCGCTTCTCGCGCACGAATACGTTCACCGCACTGGCCACGCCGAGGCCTCCGAGCAGAAGCGCGGTCAGGCCGATCAGACCCAGGAACCTCGTCATCGTGTCGAAGCCCCGGCTCACCGAGCTCGCCTCCCGGTTCGCTGTCGTGATGCTGGCCGAGTTGGCGCGGAACGGGTCGGCATGGCTGCGAATGAAGGCGTCGCGCGAAGCGTCCTCCGGCATGCGCACGTACGTGTGGTACGTGGCCAGACTGCCGAAGCGCAGCAGGCCCGCCTCGTCCAGCGAGCGAGCCGAGACATAGACACGGGGCGCGAGCGCGCTCTGGAATCCGATCTCGACCGGCGGCTTCTCGAGCGTACCTGCGATGCGGAACCAGCGTTCACCAATGCGTACCGAATCACCCGTCTGCACGGCGAGCGCGACGAGCACGGAAGGCTCGACCAGCGCGTCCCGCGAACCCGCCAGCGCCGGCCAGAGACCGGCCGGCTCGGTAACGATATCGCCGTAGAACGGATAGCCGCCGCTCACACCGCGCACCTGGACGAGCCGCGTCGCACCGCCTTCAGAGAGCGCGACGGACACCGTGCCCGTGACTCTCGATGTCTCGACTCCCGCCGCGACCAGAGAATCGAGCACGGCCGAGACCGAATCCGGATAGGGCCGGTTGCTGCTCACGCGGAAATCGGCGCCCAGCAGATTCCTCGATTCGTCGAAAACCGAATCGTGAATCGCTCGGCGGAACGAGTTGATCGCGACCAGGGCCGCAACACCGAGCGTGATCGCGCCCATGTACACGCCGAGCCGCCGTGCGCTCGAGCGGCCTTCCCTCCAGGCGAGCCGCACCGCGAACGGGATCCTCATTCCGAGTCCGTCCCGCGCGCGGCAGCGGCCCCGACTTCCTTCCCGTCGCGCCGCTCATCCGAAACGATCGCACCACCGCGCAACGCGACCGTGCGATGCGCCCGCTGCGCGAGCGCCGGATCGTGCGTGACGAGGACGAGCGTCGAACCCTCGCCGGCGTTCAGCTCGACCAGCAGGTCGATCACGCGCGAACCGGTCGCCGCATCCAGGTTGCCGGTCGGTTCATCCGCGAAAAGGATGCGCGGCTTGTTCGCAAACGCCCTCGCCAGCGCGACCCGCTGCTGCTCGCCGCCCGACAACTGGGCGGGGTAGTGGTGCAGGCGGTCGTCCAGGCCGACACGCGAGAGCAGTTCGCCAGCCCGTTCCCTCGCCTCCCGATCCGCACGGCCGACCAGCTCGAGCGGGACGAGTACGTTCTCCTCGGCAGTGAGCGTCGGCATCAGCTGGAACGTCTGGAAGACGAAGCCGATGTGGGCCGCGCGAAACAACGCCCGCTCATCCTCGGTAAGAGCCCCCAGATCCTGGCCATCGATCGTGATCGTGCCCGACGTCGGCAGGTCCAGGCCGGCGAGCAGGCCGAGCAGCGTGGTCTTGCCACTGCCCGACGGGCCGATGATGGCCACGAAATCGCCGTTCTCGATTTCGAGATCGATGGCGTGAAGGATCTGCAGAGGCCGGCCGGCGCTCTGGTACTTCTTCTCGAGACCCTCGACTGTGATCGACATGGTGCGGAAAGCCGCTTTGCTCCTGATCGCGTTTTCGATTTCGTGCAACGGCGCTGATACCCGGGACCGCGCGGACGGGATCGGTGCGGACTCGACGCCCGCGGTCGCGGGCCGGGCCAGCGGCACGGCAACGACGCTGCCCGGCGGCGTGCGCTCACGCGCCGGCAACGTCCTCTTTCTCGGGACAAGCCTTACCGCGGGCTACGGAGTCGGTGAGGAGTACGCGTACCCGGCGGTCATCCAGCAGAAGATCGATTCGGCGGGCCTGCCGTTCCACGTCATCAACGCGGGCCTGAGCGGCGAAACCTCGGCCGGCGGCCTGCGCCGGCTCGACTGGTCGCTGCAACAGTCCGTCGATGTGCTCGTCCTCGAGCTGGGCGCCAACGACGGGCTGCGCGGCCAGTCCGTCGATGCGCTGAGCGCCAACCTGGACTCGATCATCACACACACGCTGGAGCGTTACCCGACGGCGGACATCGTGATCGCCGGAATGCAGGCGCCGCCCAACCTGGGCAGCGCGTACACGCGGGCATTCGCGGACACGTACACCCGACTGGCCGCCCGCTACCATGCCGCGCTCATCCCGTTCCTGCTCCAGGACGTCGGCGGAATCCGCGAACTCAACCAGGGCGACGGAATCCACCCGACGATCGAGGGCCAGCGCATCGTCGCGGGCAACGTGTGGCGAGTGCTGCGCCCCGTACTCGAGAAACGCGCCGGCACGGGGAGCCGAGGGGGGCTGCCGGCTCCGCCATCGCCAGAGCGGGGATCATCCTGACGTCAGGCAGAGGCACCGGACCAGCCGGTCGGTCCGATCGTCCCGGCGAGGGTGACCATTCCGCCTGCATGCAGCCCGCTCGTCAGCGAGGAACCGATCAGCGCATGAACAGGCTGCGCACGACGAACCAGACGTTGGCCGGCCGCTCGGCCAGCCTGCGGACGTACCACGGGAACCACTCCTCGCCGTAGCTGATCAGGACACGGACCTTGCGGCCGTCCTGCGCGAGCCGCAACTGCTCCTTCGACGAAATGCCGTAGAGCATGTGGATCTCCCAGCCGTCGCGGGCCACGCCATCCTGATCGGCGGCACGCGCGATTCGAGCGAGCAGCGCCGAATCGTGCGTGCCCATGACGGGCCGCGGCGTGTCCGGGATCGTCCTCGACGCCTGCAACGACATGCGGGCAAGTCGCAGGTAGTTTTTGTCGACGTCGCTCTTCTTCGCGAACGCGACGGCCGGCGGCTCGTTGTACGCGCCCTTGACCAGCCGGATGGCGCACGTCTCCTGGAGCAGCGATTCGAGGTCTTTTTCCGTGCGCATCAGATAGGACTGCGTACAGAGTCCGACGTTGCGGTGCACGGCGAGCGCGGCGCGGAAGACGGCAAGCGTCCGGTCGACGTAGCTGCTGTCCTCCATGTCGACCCACACGACGTTGCCCCCTGCCGCCGCGTGGGCCGCGAGCGTGATCAGGTTGCGGGTCGCGCCGTCTTCGCTGATGTCGAGGCCGAGCTGGGTCAGCTTCACGGAGATCTGCGCGGGCACGTTCCGCTTCGCGATGCGGTCGATCACATCGACGTAGTGCTCGACGACGCGGGTCGCCGCCTCGAACTCCGTCAGGTTCTCGCCGAGCCGGGTGAAGATGGCGCCGATGCCGGCGGGTACGAAGCGTTCCGACGCATCGAGGGCGGCATCCACCGTCGTGCCGGGCATGAACCGGCGGACCGCGGCCCTCGCGAAGCGATACCGGGGAAACTGCTGCGCGAGCCAGCGATTACGCGATGCCCACAGCAACGCACTCCGCATGACCGCCATTCGGGGACTCCGGACAAGGATTCGGATCGAACGTCCGCTCCGCGCGGATCGGCGGGACG
>Ga0326597_10009202_pt1 | contig 13262 bp, 22 predicted proteins | sample RVTome_12_FD_203789 | JGI IMG/M metagenome (GOLD analysis project Ga0326597, IMG submission 203789) | Soil microbial communities from uranium-contaminated site in the Upper Colorado River Basin, Wyoming, United States - RVT100D185 | ecosystem: Environmental > Terrestrial > Soil > Contaminated >... | reverse complement strand
GATGTCATGGCGGCTGTCAAGTCCATTTGCAGCCTCACGTCATAAGGCCATGGAATCGGCGCCGTATCCGTGAAAGTCGCCGCCGTCATTTTAGCCGGGTTGCCTGTGCTGGCGGCGGCTGCCTTCGTCTCCGTTGCCCCCAGCCACAACCCACGCCTGCGAAAGCGCAGCACAATAGGATCTCTTTCGTGCCCCAGCCAGTAACGGCCGTCGCTGCCGCGCCATACATTCGTATCTCTAGGCATCACCAGAAAATCTGCAGACTCTTGTGATCCGGAAATCACCGCTTTGACGCTGCTGCCCAGGGCGCTATTTGGCGGCTCGAATTCTACGTAGACGGCCGTCACGGTATCTTCCCCGATCCACAACTCGACCTGGTCCATCAAGTTGCTCAGCGTGTGGTAGTTTTCCCATACGACCGCCGGTGTCAGTCCTCCGACCATGAGAGACATCGGGTTTTCGTCTACGTCGGCGAAGACGGCGCCCCCAATAGCCCCCCGTGCCCTTTGCGCTCGCCTGGGAGACCACCCATTGCGCACCAGGTGGTAATCTGGCCCCAGCAAATCCACTTCAGTCGTTCCATCTGAAATCTTCAGCGTGTGAGCCACTTATTGCACGCGCCTCCTCATGTCGGCCCGCACGCCCTGACGACTCAGAGCGCGTTCGATGGCCAGCTCAGTGGTATTAGGATCTACGACGTAGGCGCCACGGAAATCAAAAACGAATGTCGCTCCTCCCGCACTGGCCTGCCCAGCCGGTGTCACCCGCACATGCTCCCCTGAAGAGACCCCGATCCTGAAATTGTCGCGCCAGAACCCGGGCGGGACGATCATATCCAGGCCATGTTGTGCCGGCACCGGCCCGCCCACAGGCTGCGTAGGCCCGCCGCCACCGTTTTTGTCAGAGCCGCGTGTTTCTGGCGGTGTGCCTGTTGATTCGTAGTGCGTTTCTACCGTATGCGTGCTGCGGGTGTGGCGGCCTTCAAGCGAGTCCAGTTCGCTGCTGATGTTGCGAAGTTTTTCTAGAGCCCGGGACAACTTGCTGTCGTCGAAGTTGATGACGTAGGGCTCGGATAGCTTCTGCTGCATGGCGTCCAGCTCGGCAATAGCGTCTGGAATGGACATGCCCTCAGCGATCTTCTTACCCAGGTCCACGATGTATGCCTGCATCGTCGCCGCCGCCAGCGCCGCCCGCAGCTGCGCCTTGGAGTAGTTATCGACCTTGTACGCACCGCCATCGAGAGCCGCATGTAGCTCAAATATGGTTTCGTAATTGGCACCGGCAGCTTCCGTTGCATCCAGGAGCGCCTGCCCCAACGCCGCCTGATTGAAAGCCGCATTATGGGTTACCTCCCGATAGCTGTCGGTGACGGCAAGCAATGGATCCATCGCCGCTTGCAGCCGGCCCATTTCGTCGCGCTCTTCCTGCATGGCCTCAGCCAGCTCGTCTGAGGATAGCCCGGCCCCATCCAGGCCGATCTCATAGTCACGAAGCCGTCGAGCCGTCCTGTCGTAGGCATCGCGTAGCCTCTCCAGATCTTCTTTCTGGTCCTTCGTTAAGCTGGACACCCGGACGAACTGGGTGCCCAGGTCCTCAAGCGAAAAGCCGTACAATGATGTCTCCCGATCCGCCTTGAGAGCCTCCTCGAAATATCGGCCCGTGGCGTCGGCCAGGCGATCGGTCGCCTCGGCGGCCGCTTCTCCCGTTTTCGCCAAATCCTCTTCCAATAGCAGGCGCCGCTCTTCTTGTCGGGCCAGCCGGTCAAATGCTCGTTCACCCCTGATGGCCGAGTCTTCCACCTCTGCCGTCAGGTCTATCTCGCGCTGCATCGCCTCCCGGCGCAGTTCTCCTACTTTCAGCGCATCTTCATATGCCTGGCGATTTTCTTCGATACGTCTCGTCGATTCCTCCAGGCTGAAAGTCGTTTCTTCGATGGCATCGGCCAGTTCATCTTCTTGTGCGGCCGCATCCGCCTCGGCTTCGGTGAGCCTGTTGCGCTCCATCAGTTCCTGGTCGATCACGTACACGCGGTGCCCGGCCCGCCGGCTCGCTTCCTGATCGATGACCAATGCCTCTCTCTGTTGGTCGATTTCCTCCCTGTGCGCGTCCTTGCGTCGCTGGATAGCGTCGATCAGCCGCAGATATTCGCGAATGAGCGGCGTCAGCCCATCGGCCATGTAGCGCTTCACTCCATCGACCGCTTCGCCGATTCGCACCTCCAACTGTGCCCAGCTATCCGTCTGGCTGTCGATATTCCCGCCGACCTGGGCGATCAGCTGGTCGCCTTTCTCCAGCACCGCATTGAGCAAGGCCATTTGCTTCTCTTCGGCCGTCAATTGTGTGACCGATTTGCCCAGATGCTCTGCCCATTTCGCATTTGCGTCCCCCACCTTGACGACCACGCCCAGATTGTCCAGGATGAGCGGAGAGGACCTCTTGATGCCCCTGGCCAGCGAATCGTAGAGGAATGCGGTATCCCCAAGAGTGGGGTTCAGCTTCTGCGCCGCTTTGGCTATTTCAAGCAGCCTGGGCGACGACTCTGCAAATGCCTGGGACAGTTCGCGACTGGTGCCGGCCGTCAAGGTCAGGATGCCTTTCATGAGATCCGTGTCTTTAACCGTGCCGCGAACCGATGCCCGCATCTGCTCCAACAGGCCCGGTGTATGGAAGACTTCCCGGTTCATCAGGTTGAAGGATTCTGTTAGCTGGTTGAGCGCCGCCCCCTCTTTCCCCAGTTCGAAGGCCTTCTTGAAGGTCGCCCCAGCCGCCAAAGCCGCTACGGCCGACTTATTCATGAGGTCGAGCGTGCCATTGAGCCGCTTGCCGAAGCCGTCGAGTTCCTTCTCGACTTCGCGCGCCCCCTGGCCCTCTTTGGTGACCCTGAATCTTATGTCGACGTTATAGGCCATCGCGCGGCAATCCCTTCACCATCGTCCTGTAAAACTCGTTTTCTTTGTCTTCCCAGGTCTCCGGATTCATCGAAAAGACTCGATCCGCCTCGGCCGCATACTGCATCGCGGCAATGAGCGGCTCGTTCCATGCTCGCTCTTCGTGCCAGTCCCTCCGCGGATAAGGCATCCGGAATCGCACCGTAGAAGCCAGCGAGCTGGCCAATGGGTCGAAACACCACTGCGCCATGTGCCAGGCCACAGGCATGGATGGCGGAGGCTCTATGCCGCTTCCTTCGCCGCTTCCACCATCGGATTGCTCCCATTCTCTGCGCCTTTCAATGGCGCGTCCGATTTTGGGAGGTCCAGCGCCTCCCAGGGCAGATCCGCGGTGATGCGGGCGATCCAGGCCAGGATACGCATAGAGGGCAGTTTCATGCCGTCCGGCGTGATCTGCTCTGGCTTCAGCCCCTCCAGGTGCCATTCGAGCACAAAATGATGGCGCATCCGCCAGCCCTGGAACCAGCTGGCCAAGTCATCGTCATCGCTCTGCTCCTCAGAGCGATACGCACGCCACCATACGTCAAACTGAGCCGGCGTGAGCTCTTTCGGCAGAACCACGTAGCCGGGAAACGACTTCAGCGGGCTATCGATACGCTGCTCGTTGACGAATTTAGGCATGGGCCGCCCTGGTATGGTTGGAGCAAGCGATCAGCACCCGGACCTTAGCATGCTCTCTCGCACCCGTGTCTATCTCCGGCTGGGAGACAGACAGCACCTTCGGGCTGACCAGAGTAGTCTCGATGTCGCCCGTCGCCCCCCCGGCCGGCGTGCACTGCAGGCCCCCGGGATGTTGCCGGGCCGCCAGCAACTCCTCGAAGATCTCCACCGCCGCCAGATCGTCGGTCCCCCACTCGCCAGCCGCTCCCTCGTGGTAGTCGTCGATGAGAATCAGCTCCCAGCGTTCATGTCCCAGGTGGTCCGGGACAGATACGATAGGGGTCGTATCGCCGGTGACGAAATCCTCGATGACCTCCAACTCGGGCGTGGTTACCTGCCGGAACGAGACCACGGCCCCATCGATGACGATCTCCTCCGCCGTGGTAAACGCGGCGATGGCGGTTACGTTGGCGGCCGAGATGGTGATGGCCACCTCGCCCAATCTTGTCAGAAATGCGTTGGCTGTCTTTGCCATTATTATTCACCCCTTTGTTTCAGTTGTTTGGCCATGGCCACGGATTTTTCCTTAGCCAGGGCTTCGGCGGCCGCCTTGTCGGCCGTTGCTATGGCCGCCTCTCTCGCTTTCTCCGCATCATCCAGCGCCTTGATATCGGCCGGCGTGGCCGGAGCAAGGACACGCTTTTTGATGAGCAATGCGTAGCCCGCGTCGTCGAGATGGCCGAACGGCAAGAGCAGCCCGTCGTCTGGTTCAATGCGTTTCCGGTAATGCGGCCCCGGGCCGTGATATCGGATCGGCTTCAGGATCATGTGCAGATCGCCCTGCGGTCGCTTTTTAGGCATATCATCCTCCCACGTTCATTGCCACGTCTGGTTGAGGCGGAACGCGCCGACCGTCAGCGACGTCACACCAGAATAGGTCACCTGGACCAATCCGCTGGTGTCGTTGTAGATGTCCGGGTCGAGATCGGCGATGGCTTCCAAAGCCCCGGCCTGAACCACCCACGTCCGGTCAGCCACCGCCAGGCCGTCAGTAGTCGCCTGGGTCACCAGCGTGATGGTGATGTCACCGCCAGAGCCGTTGTTGGCCACCAGCGTCGTTTTGCCGTCATTGGCGAAGGCATCGCCGCCGCCTGCAGCTGCGCTCAGCGTCATCGTGACGCCCGCCTTACTGATTTGCTGTACGCTTAAAGTTGCCATAGTTACCTCAATATCAAGCGAAAATAGATCTCGCCATAGCGCACGCCAGGGAAACCGATCGGGCTGGGCGGCTTCCGCGACGGCCGGTCGAAATCTACGCCGGCCCAGAGCCCGTTGACGCTGTCGGCCAGCTCGTCGAAGATGGCGTTTTCCAGCGCGTTGATGGATTGCTCGGCTGCTTCCAGCTGCGCGGCCGTCCCATCATGTTTCACCGACAGGATGGCCCCGAATTCGTAGGAGCGACCGCTACCGCCGGCCGTCGAGTTTTCCCGATAGGTCTCCAGGTGGCTCAAACTGACCATCTTGTCGAGTTTGTCGTCCAGTGTCCGGTAGCCGTACATCTTATTGGCATAGGTACTCACCAGCGCCGCCGTTAGGGTGCTTTCCAGTTGAGCCAGGCACTCGTTGATCGTCGCGGTCATACTCGATACGCCCAGGACAGCTCCTCGAAGAGCTGTTCCGCACCTTTCTGTAAAATTGACGGCAGCCGATCATTGATCAGGTTCTCCACCCACGGGCGCCTGTCGTGGACGATGGGGCCGTAGATGGCCGGGTAGCCTCCAAAAACAGGGTTTTCCACGGTTGGGTCGATGTAGATCAGGGCCTCTCCGCCGAACACCTGTTCTCTCGTCGCGCTGGCCAGGGTGCCCGTCAGCCGCGGTGCCGTTTCTTCCCAGACCTGCCCAGCCCGGGTGACCACAAACGCCAGCATGCGGGTGACGGCCGTGTTTCCCGATTCCTGCACCAGCCGCGTCGCCTCATGATGGCGCCGGCGCAGCTCCGCCAGCTCCTCCAGAGACTCGCGCCCGATCCGAACGCTGGGCATCATCGGCTTTCGTCCTCCACGTAGAGCATCATGTAGAGCGGGTCATTGACCGGCACCGGAACAACGTCATGGATGCGGTAATCGTCAGAGCCAACGATCAGCCGATGGCGAGCTTGCACGCTGGCGTTGTACTGCGCTTTGACTCGGTATGCCTTGACAACGTTGGCCATGCCGGCTCGTTCTTTGGCCTGGCCGTCCATCGTCATGATGTCCTGGCATTTGAGCGTCTGTACGACCACCGTGCGCGCGTCCGGATCGTTGCCTGTCGTCACGCTGCTCACCGTAGCGTTGAAACCGATGGCCGTCGTACTGCCCATGGTGGACTCGATGTCCGCCTTGATACGGGCGAATTCCTGCGTGCTCAGCGATGTCATTACTCAGTCACCGTGTCGTAGTCGGAGCTGTAGGCGTCGGCTCGGGTCACCGCTCTCGAAGCGGCTGCCCCGCCAGCCGTCCCGTATCGTTTGCGCCACTGCACCGCCTGTTTCTGGTATCCCTGCGCTATGTCCGATCGGGAAAGCCCGAGAGCGTCGGTCCGGAAGGACGGGTAACGCATCCATGCCGACGCCAGGCTCTCGAATCCCGCGGCCACCGCCCGTTGCCAGGAGCCCTCAGCGGTGATCAGGCCATCCAGCTCTTGGTCGCTGAAGTTGCCGTCTCCCGGCCTTGGGCCGGCGCCGTAGACGGTGTCTTGGAGGTGAAAGCGTACCTTGTCGCGGTTGCCCGACAGGGAGGCATCATAATAGAAAGACATCACACCTCCACGTAGACCAACGCCCCGCCGCTCTTGGTGTCCCCACCGCTGGCGATGACCATTTTCAACTGGCCATCAATGACGAAGCGGGTGTAGATTTCGTTGGTGCCATCGAAAGTGACGGCGGCGCCAACGTTATCATGGGCCGGCGTGCGGGGGTAATACACGGCGTCGGCATTGGCATCGGTGAGCGTCAGCACTGTCTCATCAGGCGAGACACCGTCGGCCGAGTCCACCGAAAAGGTGGCGTCGACGCCATCAGCAAGGTCGCCGTCGATCCAGCGTACCTTCTCCAGGTGGCCGCGTATGATTTCAGTCGATGTTACAGTCAAGGCGCCGCCACTACTGGTAGTGCCGTAGAGTTTCACGACTCGTATCATCAATCATCTCCATGTTCGCGCACGTCGCTCACCAGGATGCGACCGCCCTCGCCGCTGCCAGAGACGTCCGCAAGGTCAATCCCTAGCTCGCCGGCCAGTTTGACGGCCGCTTCCGTAGCGTCAATGGCCGGGGGTGGTGGCGCCGGATCTGGCACCTCGATCACCGTCCCATCGGCGACCATCCGCTCGAAGAGGCCTTCGGGCAACTCGCCAGCGGCAAGGGGTTGGTGAACTCCGCGAGTGAGTCCTATGCTCAGAACGATGACAGGGCGCGTGGTTCTGTAGGCCATGCGATCCTCCTAGCTGTTATCTGCCGTGGACAGCATCACCCATTTGCCGTTTACTTTGATGAACATTGCCGTGTCATTGGCGCCCAGCGTGATGGCCGCACCGCCGATAGTCGCCCCGGTGTCGACGATGACTGCATTCGATGAGCCGCTGTTGCTCAGGATTAGAATATCCCCATCCGCCGTTGCGTCCGTATCAAGCGTCAACGTAAGCACAGATGTGGGCGCAAGCTCGTAGAATGAAGCGGTGATAGACAGCGACTTGGTGCCGGTGAGGGCATAGTCTGTATCATCGATAGCGAATGTATCATCGACGAGCAGGTCACCCTGCGCCTCAACAGCGCCAACCAGTGTCGTCGCTCCATCCACATTCAGCGTCGAATCCAGGTCAACAGCTCCAGTCACATTGAGACCGGAGAAGTGGGTTGTCCCCCTGGCCTCGGCCGCATTATCCGGCACGATGATTTCCACAGGTGGCCCCAAAGCAGCCGGTTCGTAAGACAATACACCGAAAGCCAGCAGGATCATGGCGATTGCCGTGACCACGGAACTGGCCAGTTCCACAAATTGGCTCTTGCTAAGTTTTGCTTTTGATTCCATCTTTCTCTCCCCGGCCGGAGCCGAGATACACGAACGATTTCAATGTGGCCCGGTCATCATCATCCAGTGGCCACGACATCAACCTGAGCAACGACTTGGCCCGCCGCAGCGCCTTCCTGCCATCACGAATGCGTTCGTAGAATAGCCGGAACAGCCAGAATAGCCGATCCGCCTCCCCATCCAGGATCGTGGGCCTGGCCCGGCCAAAGGCTTCGTCAACGGAGCCGATGACCGCCTCCGCGCCACGTCCCAGGAATGCCCGGGCAATGGAGCTTCCACCATCTTTTGCCGAGAAACACACCTCAGCAAAGACAATGACACCGCTCCAATCATGTTGGACCACCTGGTCGACCGTCAGCGACGTTGGGCCAATGACCTTGTTTTTCTGGCCATATAGATATGGCTGGTCGATGAATCCGTGCAGATTAAGGTAGACGACATCGGCCCTCGTGGCTGTTGCCAGGTGCGACTCAATGCTCTCGCTGTCCTGGGGGGGCGACACGAGCGGAGGAATGCCCGCCGCGTGCCATGTCGCCTTCTCCCAGTCGGCCGCGCAGTAAGCCCAGACTTTCAGGCCGCTATCAGCGCTCTCCATTCAGCTTACGTGACTGCGTGCCCATAGACCCAACGCCAGTCGCTCCAGCCGAAACTGTAGCGCATGTACGCACGCCATTTTGACACCAGGTTGAAATCGCTGGTGGGGTCCATCGCCAGCTCCAGCAGGACACGGTCGAACCAGTTCAGATAGAGCTGGGCAAGCGCCGAATCAAGCAGGAACCAGTTGTTGGCATCCGTCAGGTAATCCCAGGCGATGACGCGGTTGATTTTCGACCGCACGAAGTTCGCGTCATTGTCGGCCGTCCCCGCCTTGTTGACGGAGTTAACCTCCGTCCAGGCAACGTCCTCCAGTTCCGGCGGCACCAGGACGGTGTCCGGGTTGATTGACACGAGTTCTCCTCGATCATCCTCATACGTCCGCATCAATTTGCGGGTGGCGATGATAGCATCGCCGGAGAGGGCAGTCGTCCCGGAGTTGCTCTGGGTAGACGCGTTGGATGGGCTGTACGGATGCGAGCCGCAAAGCGCGATGGCATCAGCTCCGGTGTACGATGCGCTGAAAGCGTTGTTGAACACCGATGCCGCGTGTTTCTCGCGAGTACGCATAGCAGCGATGGCCAGGGCGCGCGGCCGCTTGTTGATGATGTTGTAGAGATCGTCGTCGACCAGTTTGCGCTCGACTGTAAAGCCCTTGACGTACTCCACGTGAGTGTAAGTCGTCTTGTAGCCCTGCTCCGGGTCATCGTATTCGATGGCCCCTTTGTACTCGGTGAAATCGGAGAATCCGCCGATTCCCAGGTCGTGTTCCTGGGCCTTCTGCGAACCATCCACATTGAACAGCAATGGAATGCGCGAAGCGGCCGCCAGCGGCGCCCGCGCGATCTCGAATTGTGCTCGTAGGCCCGGCTCTAGGAGTTGGGCCCATTGCTCGGAAATAGCCATGATGTACCTCCTATAGCCTTATGTGTTGCCAAACGTGGTGTCGAGAAACACGACGTAAGCCAGCACATTCCCATCGTCGTCGACGCCGGTATCAACGAGACACATGGCGCCGCCCGTAGAATCGGTGGCGCTGATCGTGTTCTTGTCGACCGTGTCGATGGTCTTGGTGTTGCCGACGATGAATGCGGTAGTAGCCGCATCCATCGAACATTTCCAGACCTGGTTACGGGTGATGATCGCCGCCTTGCCCTTGGTAGTCCCGGCCGTGACGGCCGCAGCCGCGAACGCCTCCATCATTACGCAGGTAACTTCAGTCGTGGTAGTGGTCACCGCGTCGATGTAGCCGTCCGACTGCATCAGCATCAGGTCGCCGACCAGGTGTGCGGCCGCCGCGCCCAACGTGAAATCGCGGATCACAGGGGTGCCGGGCGAGCCGTCTAGGTTATATGCGAATTCGAACCCGCGCGAACTCATAATTAATTCTCCTTACTTAACATGTTTCCAGGTGCAAATGCACGCGGTTACCATCATGTTTTCGACTTGTACTTCGCGTACTCCTCGGGCTTGATCCCCATCCGTCGCGCCACCTCTAGCTCTTCTGCCGACAATGGCGGCTCACCCTGGCCTGGACGCTGGGGCGCTCCCGCGCCACCGTTGGTGCTGGGCGCCGTCGTCCTGCCCTTGACCGGCAGCCGGCCGCCCTCGACGAGGACCTTGACCGCATCCTCGACGCCGGTGACCTTGCCATCATCGCCAATGGTCACATTGGAGAGATCGGCTAGAGCGTAAGCGTCGGCCGGGTTGACCAGGTTGGACGCGGCGCCGGCGGCGATGAAAGCCGAACGGATCAGCAGGTCGTTGGCCCGGGAGATCGCGTCGTCGCGCTCCGCCTGAGCCGCCTTGATGCTGTCCGCCAGCTTCTCCATCTCGCTCTTCTGCGCATCTTCGTGCTCTTGCCACTTGGCAGCACGCCCTTTCAGGGTGTCGTAATCGGCAAATTTGCCGCGTTCCCTGGTCAGCCGCTCCGCCACGATGGCATCGACCTGGTCCTGGGTGAAAGTTTTGGGTGTCTGTTGCCCTGGGGTACTATCTCCCCCCGCAGGCTGTGTACCGCCGCCTGGTGCGTTTGTGTTGGGGGTAGTTGGATCTGTCATCATTCCTCCGCTGTTACCGTCAGCGTTGACGTAAATTATCGCCCTGGTGGTTTCATCCCCGCCATGCGATATAGCGATTCACTGTTTACGGCGATCTCCGCCTCTTTGGCCAGGCTGATCAATCGCCTGGCCGCTTTCCGTCGTTCATCGGCCGCAATCCCCTCCATTTGTGGGAAGCGGGCGATGGCATTGCGAATAGCTGCTTTGTTGAACGGACCGCCCGGAGTGGAGCGGACTGGGAGCTTGCAGTTAGCCTTGGCCTTCTCTTGCCCGGTTGGGTTGGAGTCAATCAGGCAGACGCTACAAAAATCGTCAGCCGACAAGTCGCTGCGTGGCGTACTCCAGGGGGTATCTGTGAATGGCATCAGTTGTCCCCCTCGTATTCAATGGCGATAGCTTCCTGGGATGCCCCACAAAAAGAACAGCCTTTCGCGTCGGCATTCGTAGGGCTGCGCACCTGCCACTGGGTGCCGCAGACCCGGCATCTAGCCACTTTGTCGGTGACAGCTCTGGCGCTATCCGTTGGAGCGATAGGATGTGGGTCTGCCATAAAACGCAAAAGCCCACCGTGACGCCATTTCGTCAAGGTGGGCCGTGGGATTCCTCCGAGGACCGTATTCAGTTGAGTAATTGATTACATTCTAGTCGGTTTCCTCTGTTACGTCAATATAGCGGCTACGCTCCTGGCGCGTCACGACGGAACGGCGCTCCAGGCGGCCGTGGGCAATAAGGAAATCCTCAATGCTGGCCAGTTCCATGAGGAGAGCACGGCGACGCTGCCACAACATCTCAATAAACAGAGCAGTTGTTCTGTCCCCGTCGTTATTGGCACGGTATAGAGGGGGAGGTTCACTCATTTTGCTTCGGTACTATCGCCCTTTGCATGGCCCGAGTCATGCGTTGGATGGCCATCTCCTCAGCATCGTTGTACACCTTCATGGCGACCTTACGCGCCCGCTTCGGCAATTGGTTGAAGCCATAGCTCGCAGCCTGGAAGATGCCGGCCAGGGCAACATGCATCATCTCGTGCATAATGACACGGTGGCCCTCAGCATCCGGCTTCAGGTCGCGGGCCAGCTCCATCCTGACACTGAGATAGGCTGTATCGACGAAAGCGACGCCGTTGAATTCAGGCTTTCCGCTTGGATGGTCTACCATCTTGATTGAGATGTGCCAACCGTCATCAAGCCCTAACAGTTGGCGAGCATCCTGGGCGGCCGTCACGATCCAGTCAGGAATAGGATCACTTGGTTTCGCGTCGTTCAAACTCATTTTCCCGTTCCGGCACTTCATGCGCAGATTCCCATATCGTCGACGCCTGGCATTCGACAGTCGTCGTATCCTTCTCGTGGAGCCACTGGGAAACGCCCCCATCCGTCAGCAAACGATGCGCCGAAGTGAACTCCCTATCTCCCCCGGCGATGCGAGCACAATGATAGCAGAATAAGGGCGCCAACCGGGACCGCTCCAGCTTCGCCCCGGCTTGCTGGCCATACAGGAACGCTCCCAGCATGGCGTAGCCCACGGCCAGCCGCAACGGTTTCTCATCGGCCGGCGTGGCCCGCTCCACCGTATCCAGCAAGGCCACCGCCATGAAGCTCAGCGCGGGGTTGTCCCAATCCTCTTTCCGCGCCTTCGTGCCGAAGGTGTTGATCAGCGTTGTCCCGACGCCGATCATTTCCTGGATCGTCATGGATGGCCGTCGGCCGTTTCTTCCGCTCATTGATTTTCAAACCCTAGACTCTCAGCCTCAGTAGGGACCAAAGAGCACATGCAGCGGAAACCGTTGCATTCTAAATCTGGCGACTGTGGAGCCACCCCGGTCTGTATCCACTCACTCGCCGTCAATACCGTCCCCGACAAGTACAGGCAGTCCGTGCAGTGTTCCTTCGTCGGCCCCAGCTCCCAGACGTAGGTTGGCTCGCGGTACTCGCCGGCAATCAACATCGGCGCCGCGTGCATCTTGCCGATGGCGTCAATGCCGGCCAGAGAGAATACCCACAACACAAGACGATTGCGTAGCTTCTCCCTGGCTTCTTCGGCCGTCTGGGCCGGGCGGCCGAGGACTGCCTGTGATTCGCCCCGGCCGGAGTACCTGCCGTCGTAGATATCCTCGGCCAGGCGCTCCACGCTGTTGCGGGCGATGCGATATTGTTCGTCCAAGGCGAGATCTGCGCTGGGCGCGTTCTGGTCACCGCCGGCCAGCAGGAACATGAGCAGGATAGCCGCCTCGGTGATGCGGCGCATTTCCTGGCGAAAGACGTCCTCTCTCACCTGGCCGGCCAGAGCCTGTTCGGTCAGATCGTCGAGCTGGGCGTAGTAAGCTTCCAGCTGGGCATCGGCGGCCGGATCGGGAAGGTTGGGGAGAGCTGGCATCACACCTCATCCTGCCTTAGCAACCGGCTGCCCACCAGCTCAGTCACCTGCTCGTCATTGTAGCCGGCCGCCTTGAACGCCCCCCGCGGCGTGGCTCCCGCCTTCACCAGATTCAGCGCGGTATTGGAGCGCCGCTCTTCCGTTTGCAGCTTGTCGACCCGCTCAAATGATGCCCACTGCGTCTCAATTCGCTCACCTTCGTCGAGCTCTGGTCCCTCAGCAAACGCGTTGTGCAGCCGGCGTGCCAGGATCATGCAGTCCTCCCACGAGTTGCCGATGTCCACCGACCGATCCTCAGCCTTGCTCACCAGGCCTGTATCGTCCGCTTTTTGCGTTTCCGAAGAGGAGATTTGCCCGGTCACCTGGAAATAGGACAGCGGCGTGCGCGAAATCTGGGCTATGCGCATGATGTAGTCCTTCACCAGCGCCCGGATGCCGGCGAAATCCGAAGCGGGGATCTGGTCCCAGGTTGTCTCCGGGTCGGGGTCGTACAGGATCGACCGGGGTGCAACGGTAATACTGGCCGGATCTCCACCGCCCGCTTTGGTGATCATCCCAAAGGACTCCACATCGGCCGCCATCAATTCGTCGACGATCAGCTTGTTGAGCGCATTTTGCA
>Ga0326597_10009201_pt1 | contig 13263 bp, 11 predicted proteins | sample RVTome_12_FD_203789 | JGI IMG/M metagenome (GOLD analysis project Ga0326597, IMG submission 203789) | Soil microbial communities from uranium-contaminated site in the Upper Colorado River Basin, Wyoming, United States - RVT100D185 | ecosystem: Environmental > Terrestrial > Soil > Contaminated >... | reverse complement strand
GGCGCCGTAGGCGCGGCCGATGTCCACCAGGTCCGCCCCCACGGTGCGCACGCCGCTGAAGGTGTTCATCAGCACGGGGAACAGCCCGCTCAGGAAGACCACGGCGATCTTGGCGGGGGCGCCCAGACCGAACCAGAGGAGCAGCAGCGGGATCAGGGCCACGCGGGGTGTGGCGTCCAGGGCATAGACGTACGGGTCGAGCAGGTACTCGGCCAGGCGGTACCGCCCCATGAGGAGCCCGAGGAAGATCCCCAGGACCATGGCGCCCGCCAGCCCCACCGCAAAGGCCCAGAGGCTGCCCCAGGCGTGCCGCAGGAACTCACCGGAGATGAGCATCTCCACAGCCCCGCGCGCGATGGCGGTGGGGGGCGAGAAGAAGAGCGGGTTGACCCGGCTCCCGACCGCCTGCCAGGCCAGGAGGACCGCCACCACCGAGCCCACCCGCACCAGCCGCGGGTTGTCCGCCAGCCGGAACGGCCGCGCCTGCGGCTGCGCCAGCTCGGCCAGCAGCCGCTCGTTCACCCCCGCCGGCACCGGGTGTCCCTCATCGCACCGCGCGCTCCGTTTCCTTCCAGCGGGCCAGCCGGCGCTCCAGGACCAGGACGGCCTGCGTGAGGCTCCAGCCCAGCAGCGCCAGCACCATGATCACCACGAACATCTTCGCGGTCTCGAAGAGATTGCCGTAGAGGACCAGCATGGCTCCCAGGCCGGTGATGGCCGTGAACAGCTCGCCCACGATCATCCCCACCAGCGCGCGGCCCACGGCCAGCCGGATCCCCGCCATGATGAACGGGAGGGCGGCCGGCGCGATCACCTTGCACAGGAGCTGCCGCGGCGAGGCCAGGTAGGCGCGTCCCACCTCCACCATGCCGCCGCCCACGTTGCGCACGCCGGCCGCGGTGTTGATCAGGATGGGGAAGAAGGCGAAGAGGAAGATCATCACCACCTTCGGGGCGAACCCCAGGCCGAACCAGAGCATCAGGAGCGGCGCCAGGGCCACCTGGGGCGTGGCGTAGAGGGCGTTGATGTGCGGGTCCAGGGCGGCCTCGGCCGCGCGGGACCGGCCCATGGCCAGGCCCAGCCCCACGCCCAGGACCACCGACGCGCCGAACCCCACGGCCAGGCCCCCCAGGCTCACCAGGGCCTGCCGGAAGATCTCGCCCGTCCGGATCAGGTCGAAGGCGGCGCGGACGACGGCGGTGGGATAGGTCAGGAGGATGGGATCGGTGCGCCGGCCGTAGACCTCCCAGGCGGCCAGGAAGACCAGGACGGAGGCGGCGCGGATCAGGTGGGGGTGGTCGGTGAGGACCCAGGGGCGGTCCCGGCGCAGCCCCAGCTCGGCGATGAGGGCCTCGTTCTCGTCGCGGACGGGGGGCGGCACGGCCTATCCCCGCAGGGATTCCCGGATGCGGGCCCGGAGCCGGGCGAAGCGGGGGTCGGCCTTCACGTCCCCGTCCCAGCGCGGGCGCGGCAGATCCACCACCACCTCGTCCCGGATCCGGCCGGGCTGGGCCTGCATCACCACCACCCGGTCCGAAAGGTAGATGGATTCGTCGATGCTGTGGGTCACGAAGACCACCGTGGTGTCCGTCTTGGACCAGATCTTCAGCAGCTCCTCCTGGAGCTGCTCGCGGGTCTGGGCGTCCACGGCGCCGAAGGGCTCGTCCATGAGCAGGATGTCGGGCTCCTTGGAGAGGGCCCGGGCGATGCCCACGCGCTGCTGCATGCCGCCCGAGATCTGGTGCGGGTAGTAGTCCTCGAAGCCCTTGAGCCCCACCAGCTCCAGGTAGCGCCGCGCCACGTCGCGCCGCTCCCCACGGGGCACGCCCTCGATCTCCAGGCCGAACTCCACGTTCCCCAGCACGGTGCGCCATGGCAGCAGGCCGAAGTGCTGGAAGACCATGCACCGGTCCCGCCCTGGGGCCGTCACCGGCACGCCCTTCACCAACACCTGCCCGCGGTCGCACGGCAGGAGCCCGGCCACGATCCGGATCAGCGTGGTCTTGCCGCAGCCGCTGGGCCCCAGGAGAGAGACGAACTCGTTCTTGCGGACGCTGAGGGAGAAATCGTAGAGGGCGACGAACCCCGGCTTCCGGGGGTCGTTCTGCTCGAAGAACACCTTGCTGAGGTTGCGGACCTCCAGCATGCCCTCTCCACGCCGAGGTGCCGCTACTTGCGGCCCAACTCCTTCAGGGCCTGGTCCACGAATCGGCGGTCGAAGAACTTGTCGAAGGGGACCGGGTCCTTCATGTACCCGACCTTCAAGAGGAAGTCCACGGTGAACTTGTACGCCTCCTCGGTGATGTCCCCGTTCACACCCCAGAGGCGCGGGTCGGCCATGTCGTAGGCCTTACTCAGGACCTCGGGAGACTCCTCCTTCAGGATCTTCCTGGCCACTTCAATGGTCCCCGCCTTGTCCGCCGCGATCCACCGATTGGCCTCGATGATGGCCTTGGCGAGCTTGTACATGGTTTCGGGGTTCTTCGCGATGTAGTCTTCCAACGCCATCCCGAATTCGTAGGGGATCTCCGGCACCAGCTTGGGGACCTGGACGAGGGCGACGATGTCGGGGTAGGCGCCGAGCTTGGCGGCCTCGGTGTTGGTGACGACCGTGGCGTCGATCTTCCCGGCCACCAGGGCCTTGAAGCGGTCCGCCGGGGAGCCGACGGCGACATATTTCATCTTCTCCGGGTCGATCCCGCTCCGCTCGAAGACGATGCGGGGGATGTGGTACGAGATGGCCCCAATGCTGGACACGGCGATGTTCTTCCCCACCAGCGCCTGCAGCGTCGTGCCGGCCTCCTTGCGCGCCACGAAGTGATAGGGCGTGACCGGCTGGGGGACGACCCAGAGTTTGACCTTGGCCCCCTTGGAGGCGCTGACGATACCCGAGGTGGCACCCACGTTAATCGAGAGGTCCACCTCTCCGGCCAGCAACGCCTTGGTGTGGGTGCCGTCGCCGCGGAACTCGACCACCTGGACGTCCAACCCGTACTTCTTGAAGATGCCATGCTCTATGGCGACGTACGGCGTGATCGAATCCAGGGAGGGCGGACTCAGGGAGGACCCCAGCCGCACCTTCACCTGGGCCGTGGCCGGGCCGGCCGCCAGCAGCAGGATCGACGCCAGGGCCCACAGCCCGGCGAACACGGAGACGCAGTGTCGAACACGCATGGTCGCCTCTCCTCTGCCTGCCCTCGCGGGTGCGATTCCCTGCGCGCCGCGGCGGAGGCGTCTGCCTGGTACGGTGCGTCCAACGCCGCTGGTGGCCCCGGCGGCGGCGTGCGGACTTGTCCGCGGTAGCTTGCGGATAGTATGGCAGGGGGGAAGGGCTGTCAAGCGCGCGGTGGGGCGCGTGTGGGGCGCGGTGGGACGGTAGGCTGGAGAACACGCGGGGCAAGCGGGGGGCCGCCGGGCTCCGCTCGCGGGCCGGCCCGCCGGGGACGGTCCCGTCGGCCCGGCCGCTTGGCCACGGCGGATGCCGCGCGGGGGCTCAGGCCTCGGGGCGCACCGGGCGGACCCCGGCCATCACGGGGCCTCCGGCCTGCTCATCGAGCCGCTTCGTCGGCAGCACCCGCATCAGGACCGCCAGGATGACGAACGGCATGGCCAGGAGGACCACCGCGGCCAGGAGCCCCTCGATGCCCATGACCTCCATCTTGTATCCCATGAGGCCCCGGAAGCTCTTGGAGAAGAGCTGGCCGCCGATGACCACGTTCCAACGGGTGCTGAAGATGCCCACCTGGATCAGGATGACCGCGATGAAGTAGAGCAGCTTCCGCAGGTCATCGTTGAACCCCCGCATCTTGGCCAGCACCAGGATCGCCAGGGGGATGAACATCCCCAGCAGGATCTGCAGGACAAACAGGCTCATGAACAGCTTGCCGGTGATGAGCTTGCCCAGGATCTTGACCGACTCCTCGCTCTGGTAGAGCCGATGGATGAAGTCCAGGGCCTCCAGCGAGAAGTCCACGATGACCGCGTAGAACAGGTACGAGGTGATGGTGTCGAGACAGCGCATGTCGATGGGCTCGCGCCGCAACGCCGTCACCACCATGTACAGGAAGACGACCAGGGCGATGCCGGACACGATGGCGGACATGAGGAAGACGATGGGCATCAACACGCTGCTCCACCACGGATTCGCCTTGACCGACCCGAAGATGAAGCCCACGTAGCCGTGGAGCAGGAAGGCCGACGGGATGCCGATGATGGTGATGGCCTTGATCGCCTTCTTGTCAAAGGTGGCGGCCGCCTCGCTCACATCCGTCGAGAAGAGGGACAGGGCGCGGTGGATCCAGCGCATGGGAGGGCGCTCCTGCCGCGCCATGCGGATGAGATCCCCCCGGTATTCGAACCATATCTCCAGGAGCAGGACCCCCATGAGATACCAGGCATAGACGAAACCAAACATGGCCATGGCCGACTGGAGATTGGGTGTGAGGAAGATCTCGTAGGATCGCAGGGGATGCCCCAGGTGCAGGAGCAACGGGAGGGGGGCGATCAGCAGGAACGAGAGGGCCGTCAACAGGGCCAGCCGGTACGTCGGCTGCACCTCCCGGACGTTGAAGACCTTCACCATCGACGCCAGGATGAACGCGCCGGCCACCACCCCGGTCACGTACGGGTAGACGACCACCAGGATCCCCCAGTGCATCTCGATCTCGTTGGGGTAGATGAAGCCCGTCACCTGCTCCAGCAGCTCGGACAGGCCCTTGGCCGCTTCGGCGTTCATCGCACCTCCCCGTCGAGCTGGGCGTAATACACCTTCGGCTCGGTGTTGAGCCCCGGCTTGAGGACGTGGATCTTGTTCATCCGCCGGAAGCGGACCAGGCGGCTCGCCTTGCTCTTCAGGTCCCCGAAGACGCGCGCCTGCGTCGGGCACACCTCCACGCACGCCGGGAGGAGCCCCTTGGTGATCCGGTGGTAGCAGAAGTTGCACTTATCGGCCGTCTTGGTGTGGGGATTGAGGTAGCGCGCCGAGTAGGGGCACGCCTGGATGCAGTACCGGCAGCCGATGCACCGCTTGTCGTCCACCAGCACGACGCCATCCGCGGTCGAGAAGGTCGCCCCCACGGGACAGACCTGGACGCAGGGGGGGTGCGCGCACTGATTGCACAGTTTGGGCACGAAGAAGCTGCGTAGCGTCTCGCGGGCGTCCTCGGGCGCCTCCCGCGTCCCCCGGCCCGGGACGCTGATGCTCTCCACCGTGGCCTCGCCGTCCCTGGAGACGCGGTACCGCTCCACCCAGGTCCGGAAGAAGAAGGGCTCCTTGGGGACGTTGTTCTCCGTCTTGCAGGCCTCGACGCACCGATTGCAGCCGATGCACTTGTCGATCTCGATCCCCATGCCGTAGTAGTGCTTGGCGGGATCGTAGGCGGCATCGGCCCCGGCGCCCTTCTCGGCGCCGCCGGCCTCCTTGGCCAGCGCATCCAGCAGCCCGCCGGCCGGGAAAAAGAGGATGAGGCCCTTCAGGAAGTCCCGCTTGTTCATCCGCGTCCCTCCGGCAGATGCGGGTAGTGGCACTGCCAGCACAGGTACGGAGTGCCGTGGGTGGTCATGTCGACCTTTGGCGCGCTCTTCTCGGCGGCGTCCTTGGCGTGGCAGGTGCCGCAGAATTCCCGCCGCTGGGGTATGGAGGGGCGCGCGCTCCGCGGCTCCGTCTTGTGGCGCTCGGGCGCGGTGTGGCAGGTCGTGCAGCGGAGCAGGGCGTGGCTGGAGACGGCCTTGGTCCGCTCGATCTGCGCGTGGCAGGCCTCGCACGCCTGGGGCACCTTCAGGGGCACCGGGTTGTGGGCGTTGTGGCACTCGATGCAGGGCTTGAGGGGATTGTGGGCCGTCGGATTGATCTGCGGGAAGCCCGTCGGCCTGGACGCGTCGTAGAGATGGCACAGCGGGCAGAACTTCCGATCCCGCGGGGCGGGCGGCTTCCCCCCCATGGGATTCTCGGCGTGGGTGGCCGCCGGGCCGTGGCATCCCTCGCAGGAGAGGCTCTTGTGGTACCCTCCGCGCAGGCGCTCGACGGCGTCGCCGTGACACATCTGGCAGGTGGCCGAGCCGGCGAACTTCACCGGTTTGGCCATCTCCCGCTGGATCGTGGTCGCCTCATGCAGATCTTTGGCGACCAGGGACCGCGGGACCACCAGGAAGCGGACGACCAGCGCGCCGCCCACGATGACCCCGATGACGATCGCGAGGCGTTGGACCTGCTCAGGGATTCTCACCCAGCATCTCCTCCTTGCGCGCGCGGCGATCCGGCCTCATGGCGCGGGGGGCCGCCCCGGACGCCCTCGCGGCTGCACGACGGCGGTGCTCGGCTGGACCTCCAGCACGTTCCGTATCTCCCTCTCCGTGATGCTGCCCCCGGCACTCGAACCGTCTGCGGATGATGGCCGCCAGCATTCCCGGGGGGCGGTCCAGAGCCGGCTCGCCGGTCCCGTGGGTGGTGAGCAACCGTGGTGCCAAGACAAGAAGGAACCGTCGCCCCATGAAACGTGAGCTATCCTTTTATTTCTAAAAGGTGTCTCAATCAGTGACCGGAAGGGTTTCCGGCCCAGGTGGGGCACGTCGCGCAACGCTGGGTCACCCATGCCCCAAGAGACCCGTCCGGCCCACTCCCCATGCCCGGGGTCATAAGAAACCGCGCCGAGAGGGCAAGGCGCCTCCAGCGCCCGCCGATCCGGATGGCCAAGGGAAATCTCGCAGGGCGGCTAGTTCGGCCGGTGGCAGGTGGTGCAGCGGGCGACGTCCATGGCGCCGAAGGCCTTCTTCCCGTCGTGGCAGGTGCCGCAGTTCTGGCCCCCGGCCATGCTGGCCATGGTGAACTTGGCCGTCCCCCTGGGCATGGAGAAGGTCTGGGGGTGGCAGTCGGCGCAGTTGGGATGGCGGGTGGCGTGGCGCGCGTGATTGAAGACGACGGGGGCGGGCGAGCCGGCGAGGCCGGTGTAGGTGATGTTGCCGCCGCCCACCTGGGCGGGGGCCGTGACTCCCGCTCCTCCGCCGGCAGCGGCCGCGGGAGCGGGCGCCCCGGGCGCCTGGTGGCAGGTCATGCAGTGCCCGGTGTCCATGGCCGCGAAGGACTTGGTGCCGTTGTGGCACGCCCCGCAGTTCTGGCCGGCCGCCATGCTGGCCATGGTGAGGCGACCCTTCCCCCGTGCCATCGAAAACAGGCGCGTGTGGCATTCGGTGCACCCGAGGCCCCGCGGCTCGTGGGTGGCGTGCTGGAACGTGACCGGCCCGATGGACCCGGGGGCGCCCTGATAGACGATGTTCCCGCCCCCCTCGGGGCCCAGCCTCCGCGGGCGGCCCACGGCGACCGGCGCGGCGGCGGCCACCCGCCCCGGCTGCTCGAACCGGTGGCAGGTCCAACAGTCGGCCCCCGCTTGGTGCTCCCGCTTGTTGGTGTGACACGCCTCGCACGTGGCGCGCGTGGTCACCTTCCACTCGTGGGGGCGGTGGCAGTTGGTGCAGGCCAGGGTCTGGTGCAGGGCGCCCGCGTGCAGACCGATGCGCTGCACGTGACATGCGCTGCACGGGGCCAGCGGGCGCACCATCTGCTCCTTCAGGTGACAGGAGGAGCAGGCCAGGGCCTCGTGCACGCCGGACACGCGCCCGTGGCATCCCACGCACGACGACTGGAGGGGGATCCCGCCGCTGTGGCACTGGTTGCAGTTGAGCTCCGCGTGCCGTCCGTCCAGCTTCCAGGGGTGGGCGAAGGCCGGCTCGGCCTTGGCCGGCACCATGGTCCGGCCGTCCTTGCCCTTGACCAGAAAATCGTGGCATACGGAGCACTCCCGGGAGAGCACCTTGCCCCCTGCGGTCACGTGCTTCCCGTCGTGGCACCGGAAGCAGCCGAGGTACTCCTTGTGGCCGATGTTCTCGGGATACGCCCGCCAACTGGCGCCCATGTGGGGGAAGACATTCTGCCGGTAGATGCGCTGGATCTCCCGGACGGCGGCCTCGATGGCCTCCTTCCGGCTCTCGGCCACGGCCGGATGCCGATCCTTGTAGTAGGCGGTCAGGCTCTCCCGGATCCGCTGCTCCGCCTCTTCCCGGGTCGCGTAGATCTGGGCGAGGACCTCCACCCCCTGCTTCTTGATGAAGGGCAGCGTGACGTCTATCAGGCCCCGCGCCAGGGCCGCGTTGATGGCGCGGTCGGGAGAGAGGAACACGTGCGAGGGCCGGTTGTGGCAGTCCATGCAGTCCATCCGGCGCTTGGGAGCCTCTGCCAGGGCCTGCGGGGAGATGGGATCCTCCTTCGAGATGTATTCGTCGACCCGGCCGTCCGGGTGTTCCACCCGCACCCACGGGATGATCTGGCGCTTCGGGTCCAGTTCGACGTAGGTCACCTTGTTGTTGATGTTCATGTGCCAGTGGATGCCCGCGGTGGCGCCGGGCAGCGGGCTCCCCCCACCGGTCTTGATCAGCAGCACGGTGTCGATCCGCGTGTTGCCCCGGTCCGCCTCGAAGTGGGTGCGGGTGACCAGTTGCGCCCCGAAGAACTTCTCGGGCCAATGGCACTGCTCGCAGGTCTCCTGGGCCGGCCGCAGGTTCTCGATGGGGGTGGGGATGGGGCGCGGGTACTTGTTCCGCAGGACGGCGTACACCTGGTACAGACCGGAGAGCTTGGACTTCACGTACCAGCTCGCGCCCGTGCCCACGTGGCAGTCGGCGCAGGTCACGCGGGCGTGCGGGGAGTTCTGATAGGCCACGTATTCGGGCTCCATGACCCGGTGGCAGACCTCCCCGCAGAAGGTGACAGATTCGGTGAAGTGGTACGCCTGGTAGCTCCCCACGGCCCCGACCAGCGAGAGGGCGACGCCGGCCACCGCCACCCCGAGGACGATGCGGCGGTGCCGCGGCTCGTTCAGGTCGAGCCGGGGCAGCCCGATGGGCCCCCGGCCCGCCCTGCGCCGCCGCGCCTCCCAGAGGGCCCCGGCCCCGGCCAGCGCCAGGCCCATCACGGCGACGCCGGGCAGCACCAGGTAGAGAATGATGCCGATATAGGGATTGGGTCGAGCCGCGAAGACGGCGGCCAGGAAGAGGAAGATGCCCGGGGGGATCGTCAGCAGGAAGATGCCCAGTCCCAGGGCGCTGACGGGATTGCGGAACAGGCTGGGGCGGGCTTCTGTCATGGAATCCTGCGTCCGGTCGAGGGCGGTCGAGGGTCCGCTTTCTGTCTATCACAAACCCCGGCGAAAACAAAACCGCACGGGTCGGCTCCCGGGGGGCGGGCGCCGGCGCCCGTGCGGCTCTACCCGACGGCCGGGGGGGCTATCCGGCCTTATGGCACTTGGCGCAGGCGGTCGCCTCCTTGACGCTGAAGGCCTTCTTCCCTTCGTGGCAGGTCCCGCACGCCTTGCCCGCGTTCATGGCCTCCATGGTGAGGTCGGCCGACGCGTTCTTCTTCATGGCGAATTTTCCCGGCGCGTGGCAGTCCATGCAGTTGGTGACCTTGGCGTCGGCGTGCTTCTTATGGCTGAAGCTCACCGCCCCAAGGGCGTTCTTTGCGCTCTTCGCGAAGGCGAAGTCCGGCGGCAGAGGCATCGTGGCCGCGTACGCGACCCCGACGGCCACCGCCAGCATCACCCCCAGCACCGCCAACCACGCCCACCGTGCCATCCTGAATCTCGGCATCTCCGCGTTCCTCCTTTCCAGGTGTCCCACGTTCCCCCTCCCTACCCGCGACCCCCCTCCATCCGGCGGATCTGGAGGACCAGCCCCACCACCACCGCCAGGATGGCCGCCAGGGGGATCAGGCTCCACTGCTTGCGGTATCCCAGCTCCTCCAGCGCTTCCTGGCCCGCCCGGAAGCCCTTCTCCGCCAGTTCGATGCCCGGACCGACCACTTTATTCAAGCGATCCGGCGCGAAGACGTGCACCTCGTTGCGCGCCTTGATCAGGGCCACCCGAGCGTTCTGGAACTCGTACTTGGCGTCGCTCACCTCCATGCCGGCCCGTTCTGCCTCCGCGAGCTTCGCCTCCCCCTTGTGGACCGCAGCCGACAGGCCCGCGATCATCTTGCCCATCTGGTCGGCCGCCTTGTAGCCGGGGCTGCCGGCGGCGTGGCACCGGATGCAGATCCCCTTTTCGCCCACCCCCACCATGTCGTCGCTGGTCCGCACGATCTTGTGGTTGCTGTGGCAGGTCACGCATTCGGGGAGCTTCATCCGATCGAAGACGGTGTGGTGCCTGCTCTCCAGGAACAGGTCCTTGTTGATCACGTGGCACTGGCCGCACACCCCGGCGATGGAGGTGACCTCGGGCGGGAAGGCGCCGTGGTTGCCGTGGCACTTGCTGCAGGTGGGGGCCGCCAGGTCCTGTCGCTTGAGGAGCAGTTCGCCGTGGACGCTCTCGCGGTAGAGGGCGAGCTGGTCCGTCGGGATCTTGTACGCCTTCATGTACTCGGCGTCGCCGTGGCAGCGGCCGCAGGTGTCGGCCACGCGCACCGGGTGCACGCGGGACTGGACGTGGTTGGCGGGCAGGATGCTGTGGACTCCGTGGCAGTCTGTGCACACGGCCACCTTGGTGTCCCCGCCCGCCAGGCGCTTGCCGTGGATGCTGGTCTGGTACTGCGCGAACTGATCGGTGCGCAGGGCGGGGTTGGTCTGCCGCATGCGGGCGCCGTCGCTGTGGCAGCGGGCGCACAGCCGCGGCACGTCCCGGCGGCTCGGCCGGCCCACGAAGCCCTTGACCTTCATGGAATCCATGTCCATCCGGCTCGGGTCCCCGCCGTGGCAGTCGGCGCAGGAGACTCCCTTGGTCGCGTGCACGTCGGCCTTGCGGTCCTCCAGCGGTTTGGCCATGGGGCCGCCCACAGCCTGATGGCAGGCCACGCACGTGTCGGGCTTCTCCCCCGCCGGCTGGTCCAGCGCCCGAGCCTCCCGGCCCGCCACCAGGAGGCCCAGAACCACCGCGGCCGCCAGAATCGGGGCCGCGGGGACCGCGCGAATCGCCCCGCGCCCGCCACGGCCGGGGGTAAACCCCGGCCCTACACACGGATCCGGAACGCGCATGGAGCGACGGGCTTTACGCCCGTCCGCCGGGATCCTGACGGGCACCGCTGTCCGCGACCCGTAAGGGCGGGGCGTGATGGCGACGGGTAGGTCAATAGGGCTTGACATAGGCCAAGGTGATCATCGTGAGCATGAAGGCGATGATGCCGATCCCCGCCCACGTGAAGAATGGGTGGCGCCGGCCCTTCCCCGCCCACCAGTCCAGGAAGGGAACCAGCAGCAGGAAGGCGCCCCCTGCACCGAACCCCAGGATGCCCAGCACCTCGCCGTCCATCCCCAGGACGGTCCCCGGGATGTACTTCAGGGACTGGGACATGAAGGTGAAGAACCACTCGGGCCGGATCCCGGCCGGGGCGGAGGCGAAGGGATCCACCTTCACTCCCAGCTCCCACGGCAGGAAGATGGAGAGATACAGGAGCAGCGCCAGCGTGCCCAGCCACAGCACCGCCTCGCGCAGGAAGAAGTTGGGGAAGAACGGCATCTCCCGGGAGGGCGTCGGGACGGTGTGCCCCTCGGAGGTGAAGGGCGTGCTCATGCCCTGCCGCTGCACCATGAGGAGGTGGGCCACGAGCAGCGAGGTGAAGATCATGGGGAGCACGGCCACGTGGATCCCGAAGAACCGGGTCAGCGTCGTCCCCGTGACGTCCTCGCCGCCCCGCAGGAAGGTCTTCATGAACCCGCCCACCAGCGGCACGGCGCCGGTGATATCCGTCCCCACCTTCGTGGCGAAGAAGGCCAGCTCGTTCCAGGGCAGGAGGTAGCCCGAGAAGCCGAACCCCATGGCCAGGAAGAGCAGCACCATGCCAGACATCCACGTCATCTCACGGGGCGGACGGTAGGACTTCAGGAAGAAGACGCTGAAGAGGTGCAGGAACGCCGTGAAGATCATCAGGTTGGCCGCCCAGCTATGCGTGGAGCGGACCAGCCACCCGAAGGGGACCTTGGTGATGATGTACTGGACGCTCTCGAAGGCCGCCTCGGCGGTCGGCTTGTAGTAGAGCAGCAGGAGGATCCCCGTGGCCACTTGGATGGCGAAGAGGAACAGGGTGATCCCGCCCAGATAGTACCAGTAGAAATGCCGGTGGACGGGGACCTGCTTGTGCCGCAGGAACGCCAGGACCGGGGCGATCTGCAGGCGTGAGTCCACCCAGTCGAAGAGGGCGCGCCACATCGCGGCCGCCCCCTATGCCTTCTTGCTCACCACCACGTCCTCCCCCCGCACCACCACCTCCAGCGGGTCCAGGGGGCGTGGCGGGGGCCCGGCGATGTTCTTGCCGACGAGGTCGAAGTGGCCGTTGTGGCAGGCGCACCAGATGTGCTCGAGGTCGGACCGGTACTGGACGGTGCAGTTGAGGTGGGTGCAGATGGCGGAGAAGGCTCGGAACTCACCGCCCTGCGTGCGCACCAGGATGCCGGGCCGGTTCCCGAAGCGGAAGATCTTCCCGCTGTTCAGGGCGAAATCCTTCACCTTGCCGGCAACCACGCTGGCCAGCCCGGCGTCCGCCACCTTCGGCGGGATGACGTAGCGGACCACCGAGTAGAGCATGCTCCCCAGCAGGGTCAGCAGGCCCCCACCCAGGATGAGTTCGATGAACCCCCGCCGTCCCGGCGCAGAACGCGCTCCGGTCCCTCCGGTAGGCCGCCCCTCCATGTGCACCTCCACGCTTGGTTCCCGCGCCATCGCGGGCGATGGTCCCTGCGCGGCGCCTTGCCGCTCCCGCGCAAAAACGTAAAAGAAGCCCCGCGGAGGATCGTCTCCTCCGGCGGGGCTTCCGTGGCCCGCACCATCCCCGGCAGAACGGCCGAGGAGAAAAGGTTTTTCAAGGATCGAACTGCTCTTGTCCCTACCACGGGGCCGCGGGTCATGTCAAGCTTCCCGCGCCGACGGGCGGGGCGCGCGGGACCGCACCCTCGACCGCCGGGACGGAGGGGCGCCACTGCCCCCGGCGTGTCGCCGTCCGGATCAGTTCCCGAACTTCCCCCGGTACGCCGCCGCCCCCGCCTCGTACCCGGCCTTGTCCTTCCCCCATTCCGCATGGCAGCCGTTGCACGAGTTGGGAACGACTTGTTTGGGGTCCTTGTTGAACATGTCCAGGCTCACGGCCGGCTTGATGATCCGGAAATCGTGCGAATGGATATCCCCCGCCTCGGCCGATGACGCGGTCTTCGCCATGTGGCAGCCGGAGCACCGGCTGGTCCCCCGGGTCTCCGGCGCGTAGTTGTGCTTGGTGTGCCTCCGGGTGGCCTC
>Ga0326597_10009200_pt1 | contig 13263 bp, 11 predicted proteins | sample RVTome_12_FD_203789 | JGI IMG/M metagenome (GOLD analysis project Ga0326597, IMG submission 203789) | Soil microbial communities from uranium-contaminated site in the Upper Colorado River Basin, Wyoming, United States - RVT100D185 | ecosystem: Environmental > Terrestrial > Soil > Contaminated >... | reverse complement strand
ACACCGCCTGGCTCGCTCCCGGCGCGCGCCAAAAGCCGCAGGGTACCGTGTTGGTGTAGACCTGCAACGCTTCCATATAAGTATTGCCGATCTTGTACGGACCCGCCGTGCCGGCGCCGCCGATGCTTGCGCGCCCGGGCTTCATGCCCGCGTAGGCCCCCGTGCCGTGAATCGCCTGCAAGGTGCGCGCCGTCATCCGCCCATCGCGCTTTACGCCGGTTTTGACCTTGACCAAGGTGTAATGATCCGGATTCATGGCCGTCAGCTCTTCGGTGTGGGTCAAGATGATTTTCACCGGCCGGTTGGCGCGGTTGGCAAGGAAATAGCAGATGGGCAATTCACCGGCGCCGCTCTTGCCGCCGAAGTCCGCGCCGACATGGACGGCATGAACGGAGATCTGATCCGGCGCGATCCCAATCGCTTTGGCGAATTGCGCGCGCGTGCCGAAGGGACTCTTGGTCGACGCCCAGGCGTTGACCTTGCCGTCGGCTTCGATCTTCACGAGAAACGATTGCGGTTCAAGATAACCCTGATGACGAATCGGGATGCGGAACTGATGTTCAAGCACGAGATCCGCTTCGCGAAAACCCTTTTCGACGTCGCCCTTGCCCCAGGTCAGTTTGTTCACGACGTTGCCGCCTGCCGGCGCCATGATATCCGCCGGCGCGCCGTCGTAGCCGGGCGCATTGTCATGCAAGACCGGCGCGCCGGGCTTCATTGCCTCGAGCACGTCGAACACTGCCGGCAGCTCCCGGTATTCCACTTCGATCAGATTAAGCGCTTCTTCCGCCGCCTCCACGCTCTCTGCAGCCACCGCCGCGACGCGGTCGCCGATGTAACGCACCTTGTCCCAGCATAGAACCGGGATATCGCGGATGCTCTTGCCCATGTAATGATTCGGCTCGTCCTTGCCGGTTACCACGGCTTTGACTTCAGGAACCTGCCAGACTTTCGAGGTATCGATACGCACGATGCGCGCGTGCGGGTAGGGGCTGCGCAAGATCTTGCCCCACAAGGCGTCAGGAAAATGGACGTCGGCGCCGTAAATCGCTTGACCGTTGACCTTTTCAACCCCTTCGACCCGGCCAACTCTCGCGCCGATAATAGAGGATGCTTTCGCCATGCGGGATTCTCCTTTGTCTGATTCTGTATTAGGCTATTCTAAAGAGGTTCCAATCGTTCAAACCGTTCAAGTCGTTCAAATCGTCGTCGGAAATTCCAACGATTTGAACGGAGCACAGCGGTTGAACGTTTTGAACGACAACTCACACTCCGATCATTGCCGCGCCTGCAAAGAGCGCGTGCGCGAGCTGCTGACCGCGATCTACGGTCACTGCCACGTTAATCACTCTTTCTCTTGGCCTGCCAGGCCCGGAGACTATGAGCAAACAGCGGCCGGCCCCGCGTTACAGCGTGTTTGCGCCGGCCTGGGGGATTTGCGCGGCCACCGCGACTTCATCAAGAGCGCCTTGGTGCCGCCCTGCGATTACTATGTTCCGAATCCGCCTTTTATCCTAGAATTCGACGAGAGCCAACACTTTTCACATCCGCGGTTCACGAGTCTATCGCTTTATCCTAAGGAAGTTCAACTCGGATTTCCGCTTCATCGATGGCAGGTTCTCTGCCGCGAGATCGATGCTACGGACGACGAGCCCATCGACCGCGACGAGCGGCGCGCGTGGTATGATACACTGCGCGATTTGGTGCCGGCCTTACACGGCTTCAAGCCCACGGTGCGGCTCTATGCCAGCGAATTCGAATGGTGTTCGCTGGACGGCGCATCGCAGAAGGATCGAGATATGTTCCATACTTTGCTCGAAGATCGTTTGCCGGCGAGAGGAACGGAATAACCAAAATTTGTAGGGGCAACCCTATGTGGTTGCCCGTTCGGAGGGCAGGCACGTAGGCCCCTACATCGATGCGGCGTTGAAATCAAACTGAACCACTAACGAGGTTAGGGTTGCAACCCATTCGTCACTTAAAGGATAATGCCGACGACCCGAACGGATCGGTGGACAGAAGGAGTCACCATGAAAAGAGTCGCGCTCTCTACTTTTTTATTCTTTATTCTCATTCTTGAATGTCTTGTCGCGGAGAATGGATTCGCTCAAGATAAAATCCGCATCGGCGTGCCGTTGTTTCCGGCCGTTTCCTTTCCGGTCTTTGTCGCCCATGAAAAGGGTTTCTTCGAGAAGAACGGCTTGAAGGCAGAAATCATTCGGATCAACAGCGAGCCGACCGCCTATCAAGCGTTGCTCTCCGGCGACATCGATGCCACCTCGGGGGCTCCCACCGGCCTGGTGCAATCCAACATACAGGGCGTGCCGGTGGTCTCGCTCGGCAGTTGGGATAATCTCGTATCTTACACCATAATCACGCGCGAAAAGATTGAGGACCTGGCCCAACTCAAAGGAAAGAAGGTCGGCATCAACCGGCTCGGCGGGAAATCGTCGCTGGTTCTACGCGTCATGTGGAGGATGCCGGACTCAATACGACGGAGGACGTGACCCTGCTGCAACTGGGCGGTTCCCAGGAAAGGCTGGCGGCGCTCATTCGCGGCGGTATCGACGCCGCGCCGGTGGATTTTGTCTTCGAGACGAAGATGAAGCAGTTGGGCTTTCATCTCGTCCCCGGCAAGAAGACTCCTTTCATGAACGGCCCGATCATTGTGACCGTTGCTTCTCTGAAGGCCAACCGAAACAAGTGGGTCCGTTTCGTGAAGGCATACCTGGATGCCACCACCTACGTGACGACCAACAAAGAAGGCTCTATTGGCGTTCTGCGTCGCCTCATGCCGGGCGATGACAAGGAGAGCATCGACAACGCCTACGAGCAGATGCGCACGCGGGCAACCGTCGATCTCGTCCCGCCGGAGGCTGCGGTTGAAAACCTGGTCAAGATGATGATTTACGTCGACAAGCGCGCGGCGTCGGTGGATCGAAGCAAATTGGCGGACTATTCGATCCTCAGGGAGCTGCTGGCGCAAAGCAAAACGGCACCGGCGAAGAAATGAGAGTAGTGGAGTAACGGGTTCGAACACCCAACACTCCATCACTCTAACCTTATTTCACTGGCTTTCCATGAGCGAGATTCATTTTATCGACACCACGCTGCGCGACGGGCAACAGAGCCTCTGGGCGCTGGGCATGAAGACCGGCGCGATGCTGCCGATCGCGGCGCAGATGGACCGGATAGGCTTTGAGTCGATGGAATTTTTCGTGTCGATCATGCTCAAGAAATACGTGCGCGAGCACAAGGAAAATCCTTGGGTGTGGCTGCGCGAGGGGACCAAGCGCTTTCGCCATACGCGGCTGCGCAATCACGGCGGCATGCACGGCTCCGGCGCGATGGAAAAACTGCCGCACGCGGCGATGAGACTATTTGTCGAGCGCGTAGTCTCCTACGGCATCACGCTGACGCGCACTTCGAACTGCTGGAACGATTTCGAGGAGATGCGGGATGAAGTGAGAGAGCTTCGCGACGTCGGGATGGAGACCGTCGTCAATCTCATCTATTCCGTCTCGCCGCGCCATACCGACGACTATTATGCGAAAAAGACACGGGAGGCGGCCTCGATCCGGCCCTATCGAATTTGCTTCAAAGACGTGGGCGGTCTGCTCACGCCCGAGAGGGCGCGGACGCTGATTCCCGCTATCCTGCAAAACGCCGGCGACGTTCCCATCGAGTATCACGCGCATTGCAATAATGGCCTGGCGCCGCTCTGTTATCTCGAAGCGGTAAGGCTTGGCATCAACGCCTTGCACACGGCGCTTTCACCTCTCTCCAACGGCTCTTCGCAGCCTTCGCTCCTCAACGTTGCGAGAAATCTCCGCGCTCTCGGCTACACGCCCGTGTTCAATGACGAGGAAGTGAAACCCGTTGAAGAGCATTTTACCGCCGTCGCGATACGGGATGGGTTGGCCATCGGCAAACCGTTCGCCTACGACGAGTCGCAGTATCTGCACCAGGTGCCGGGGGGCGTGATCTCCAATCTGCGTCATCAGTTGAAACTCGTCGGCAAGGAAGATCGGTTGCCGGCGACTCTCGAAGAAGCGGCGCGCGTGCGCGCGGACTTCGGCTATCCGATCATGGTGACGCCGCTTTCCCAGTTCGTCGTCAGCCAGGCGGCGATCAACGTGATCGTCGGCGAGCGCTACAAGGAAGTCACCGACCAAGTCATCCAATACGCGCTTGGAATCTGGGGCAAGGAAGCGCCCGGCCTGATGGCCCCCAACGTAAAGGACAAAATATTAGCTCGCGGTCGCGCGAAGGACTGGAAGAATTGGCAACCGCGCGATATCTCTTTGAAAGAAGTACGCGATAAATTCGGCGGCGCTTCCGATGAAGAGCTTCTACTGCGGGTTTACGCTGGTTCGGATGCCGTGAAAGCGCTCGCCAACGGCGGCGCGCCAAAGCCGGCGCTCGACGGCAGGCAACCGTTGCTCCGTTTGCTCGAAGAGCTGAGCAAGAAAAGAGGTTGCAATCAAATCTTCATTCGCAAACCCGGCTTTGCGCTGGCCTTGAAAAAAACAGCCGACGCCCCTGCGAGCGCTGATAGTTTGCGCAACTTTGCCAGTGACTATGCTGATGATCTCGATCCAAAAGAGATCTCACCGCGGAGGCGCGGAGGACGCGGAGTAATGAGTTCTTGATTAAGAAACATTCCGAACTCTGCGAACTCTGTGCCTCCCTGGTGAAAACGGTTGCTTCTTTGGTTGCGGCTTCGCCGTGTTGGGCCCTTCGTCGTAAAAGAGTATCGACCGTTAAGGAACTATTATGATTTATGATGGCCTGCGTGATTGGTTGGTAAAAGTCGACGAACTCGGCGAGATCAGGACGCTTGAAGACGTCGACTGGAACCTCGAGATGGGCGCCATCGTCGACGTGCTCTATCGGGAGCACCCGCCGTATCCGCCGGCGCTGATCTTCGACAAGATCAAAGGCCACGCTAACGGCTATCGCGCCCTGTTCGGCCATTTTGCTTCGCCGAAACGGATCGCGTTAACCCTCGGCGTCACCGAGGAATTCGATCACGTGTTGGAATTTACCAAGATGTATCACGAGAGGATGAAGCGCTGCGCACCGATTCCAATGGAAGAAGTGCGGAGCGGACCGGTTCATGATCACGCTCTGGAAGGGGATGAGGTCGACCTTTGGCGCTTTCCGGCGCCGCTGCTGCACGAAAAAGACGGCGGCCGCTATCTGGGCACGGGCCACTTGGTGATTACAAAAGATCCAGATTCGGATTGGATCAACGCCGGCACCTATCGGATGATGTCCCAGGATAAAACAAGCGCCGGGATTTACATCGGACCGGGGAAGCATGGTTACATTCACAAGCAGAAGTATTTCGAGAAAGGCGTGGCGATGCCCGTCAACATCGTACTCGGCTGCGATCCGCTGGTGTGGTTCGCCGCGTGCAGTCCGGTGCCGGCCGGCATCAGCGAATTCGATTTCGCCGGCGGTCTGAGAGGTGAGCCGATCAAGGTCATTCGCAGCGACATTACGGGCCTGCCGTACCCGGCAGACGCCGAGATCGTGTTGGAAGGAGAGATTCGCCCTGGCGATTTGAAAGAAGAAGGGCCGTTCGCCGAGTGGCCCGGTTATTACGCCAGCCCGCGTAGTCTCGAAGCGGTTGTTCGCGTGAAGCGCGTTCTGTATCGAAACGATCCCATCGTCTCCTGCGCCAACCCGGCGCGCCCGCCGCATGTGTTGACGCTGCTGCGCGCCATCACCCGTTCGGCGCATGTCTGGGAAGAGCTGGAGAAAGCCGGCGTGCCCGAGATTCGCGGCGTCTGGTCGCACGAGCCGGGACCGCGGCAGTTTACCGTCGTCGCCATCAAACAACGCTACCCCGGCCACGTCAAACAAGCGGGCGTCATCGCCTCGCAGTGCTTCTCCGGCGGTTATCAAAACCGCTTCACCATCGTCGTCGACGACGACATCGACCCCACGCGCATCAACGACGTCGTTTGGGCGCTGTCGACGCGCTGCGACCCGGCAAGCGACATCGACATCCAGCGGCGTTGCTGGTCGAGCGCCCTCGATCCGATGATTCACCCGGATTCGAAAGCCCTGATGAACTCCCGCGCGGTCATCGACGCGTGCCGGCCCTACGAATGGATGGCCAGGTTTCCCGCAGTCGCCGAAACCAGCCCGGAACTTAGAAAAGAAGTGTTGGGAAAGTACGGGCGGCAGTTCTTCGGTCTGCGGTGAGTAGTAGGGAACCTTGGCGCATTCGATAAAACGTTCAAAACGTTCAAGCCGTTCAACCGCTTCGCTCCGTTCAAACGGCTTAAACGAATTGAACGGGTTGAACGTCTTGAACGGTAATTGGGTTTTTGCGCCAAGGCGCAAATTAAGGAGAAAGTATGGCGATCTATCGACTCGGCGATGATACGCCGATCATTCCATCCTCAGCCTACGTGGCGAACGAGGCGACGGTTATCGGCAAAGTGACGCTGGGCGAGCGGGCGAGCGTATGGCCGGGCGCAGTCATTCGCGGCGACAACGAGCCGATTCGCATCGGCGACGGCAGCAACGTGCAGGATAACGCCGTGCTGCACACCGATCCGGGTTTTCCGCTCACCATCGGCGCCAACGTCACCATCGGCCACCAGGCGATGCTGCACGGCTGCACCGTCGGCGACGGCGCGCTCATCGGCATCCAGGCGCTGGTGATGAACGGTGCTGTCATCGGCAAAGAGTGCTTGGTCGGCGCCGGCGCTGTGGTGACCGAGGGGAAGCAGTTTTCGGACCGCTCGCTCATTATCGGCGCGCCGGCTAGGCGAATTCGCGAGCTAGACGATGAATCCGTCGCAAAGATACGCGCCGGCGCCGCGGGTTACGTGAGGCGTCAGGAGATGTACAAGGCGAAGCTAAAGCGGATTGATTGACGCCGCGGAATTTTGTGGGCGTTGAATCGTATTGAAGCCTTGAACAGGCGCGACGTACTATTGAGTGGCTACCTTCAGACCCAGGTCACTCAGCACCGTCATCGCGGAATTATGGCCGGGCGCTCCGGTGATGGAGCCGCCGGGATAGGTGCAGGCGGCCGTCAGGTAAAGGCCGCGTATCGGTGTGCGGTAATCGGAGATGCTCGGATGGGGCCGCAAAACGCCTTCTTGGGAGGGCAGGTGGCCCATCCCGCCGATGTCGCCGCGCAAGAACATGGCGTTACTCGCGGCGATATCTAATGGTGTCTCCACGAGTTTGCCAACGACGGTTTTCTCGTTGACGTTGGGAATATACTCGCGCACTCGCTCCATCTCGTGGCGCAGGAGTTCCTCTTTAATCCCCGACCAGGATTCGGGCCGGCCGGAAAGATCATAGGGCGCGTAATGGCCGATGTTTAAAACATGGTGTCCCTGCGGAGCACGTTTGCCGTCGAGCAGGGTGTGACAAATGATCTGGAACGGCGCGCGCGGGTAACGATTTCCCTTGCGGTACTCGGCGTAGGCGGCGATGAGATCGGCGATCGACTCGGCCGCGTGCACGTGCACGACATCGTCGACGCCGAGGCCCTGACGATAGCGCGGACGTTCGGAGAGGGCCAGGTGGAGCACAACTTCCGATAGACCGGTTTTGACCTTTCCCATCGCTTCCACCAGGCCGGTATCGAGCCACTTCGGATCGATCATCTCCGTGAACAACTGCCCGACATGTAGCCCGGCCACCAACGCCTTATGGGCGGCGTAACGGCGGCCAGTCGCGGTGACAACGCCTTTGGCGGCGCCGTCCTCGACGACGATTTCCTTCACGGGAGCGGAGGTGATGACCTCGCCGCCATGCGCGCGTAAACATCGAGTGAGGGCCAGGGGCAGCTCCGCTGCGCCGCCCTCGGGGATCCCCCATCCGAAAGTGTGGCGCGCGCCGGTACCGCCGGTGAAAACCGATCCACCGCTGCCGGGTTGATCCGGGAAGATTCCACCTTGAATGGAAGCCTTAAGCACGTGGGCGCGTACATGCTCCTCCTCGAAAAGGTCCCTGACCACATCAAGAGGCGAGCTGGCCATGTATCTCATGATTTGGAAGCCATATTCGCTCTTTTCCAGACGCGCGTAAATCTCGGTGTGTTTGCGCGGCGGCGAGTAGCGCGAACGAGCGAAGCCGTCGCGGATCGCTTTCTCCCAGAAATCCATCAGGCGACGGTAGGCCGCGGCGTCCTTCGGAGAAAACCGCTCGATCCCCTTAACGGTCTGGTCTATGCTGCGCCACGTTATCAGGGAGCTGCCGTCGGGAAAGACGCTGGCGTACAGCGGATCGGGATAGATGTAGTGGAGACCGAAACGATCCAGCTCTAGATCTTTAAGAACAGGTCCGGATTGAATCCCGCCGTGGATCGACGCGCAGGTGTCATGGCGGTATCCGGGCGCCGTCAGTTCCTCGGTGCCCGAGCCGCCGCCCACCCGTTCTTTCGCCTCCAGGACTAAAGTTTTCAACCCGGCTTTCGCCAAATACGCGGCGGCGGTGAGACCGTTATGACCAGCCCCTAACACCAGAACTTCCGCTTCTCCGTCCCACATGGATTACCTCCCACCGCTGCAATATTTTTTGTCCGCTTCCGAAAGCGTACGACCATCTGCTTCGTCCATACTCCAAGACAGGAAAAATGTCCACGTCACGAATCAGGGGTAACGCCTTTTTTTTCTTGACCTCTAGCTGCGATTTGACTATTTTCACGGCGCGCATAGTCGCCGGTTCGCTGTCGGAAGATCGAGTTTCGGGCGTTATCATCCCGAAGCCGCGAAGGAAGCTTGGGGAAGGACGCTCGACTTCTTCAAGGAAAACCTCCAGGGTTAAACGCGATCAGGCGGTTGCTTCCGTCGGACGAGGCGAGCGCTGATCGGAGAAAGGGAAATATCATGGAACGACTTCTCGCCGGCTACGCGCCGCAGGCCTACGCCCTGCTGCGGATCATCGTCGGTCTTCTGTTCTTTTGCCACGGCTCGCAAAAAGTTTTCGGACTTTTCGGCGGCATCAACAGCGCGGCGGTGCCGCTGGCATCGCTCTTCGGCGTGGCCGGCATGATCGAACTGATTCTCGGCGCGCTGATCACCGTCGGATGGCTTGCCGGCTATGCCGCATTTCTCGCCAGCGGAGAGATGGCCGCGGCTTACTTCATCGGCCATTTTCCACATGGCTTCTGGCCGATTCAGAATAAAGGCGAGGAGGCGGTGTTCTACTGCTTCGTCTTTCTTTACATGGCAACCCAGGGCGCTGGGATCTGGAGCGTCGATGGGGCGAAGGAGAAGGGATGAAGGATGAAAACGGAGGGATGAATCGGCAATCGCGCCGGACCTGAAATTCAGGCAAACTCAACAAAGGCTCTCAACTCCACCGGAACAGTAAACGGGGGCAAGTCAGCATCACTATCTCAATAAACGCAAACATCGCACGTCTGACAGCGCCTCTTCCTCTAGAGGCGCCGGAAAGAGGCTGCGTCCGGTGGAACCTCTTGTTGGACGTCTGTTCGTTGAGTTTCATTGTCGAGAATCATATATTCGTTACGTATGAGTAAGTATTTCACAACCGAAGAGGCCGCCAAGTTTCTTGGCGTCACGCCGTCCAGAGTTCGTCAATTCATCGCGGAAGAAAGGTTGGGTTCTGAAAAGTACGGGCGGGATCACTTAATCCGCGAAGGCGACTTGGCAGAGTTTGCGAAGAGCGGCAAAAAAAAACGCGGTAGACCAAAAAAGAAGGCCACAAAAGGCTTGCGCGTGCGTTAGGAATATGTAAGACTCCGACACGTGACAATGGTCATGAAACACGAGAAGCTTCAAGAGCAATTCACGGAATGGCCCACTGAACGGCGGCCAGTGGTGGTCCTGCACGGCGATACGCGGAAAGCAATAAGTCAACTTCCGGACGATTCCTTTCAATGCGTGGTTACGTCACCTCCCTATTGGGGAGTGAGGGATTATGGTGTTGAGAACCAGATCGGCGCGGAGACAGACCTCCACGCTTATATTAACGGCCTCGTCGAGATTTTTCGTGAGGTACGCCGCGTTCTGAAGCCTGACGGCACGTTTTGGTTGAACATCGGCAATACGTACACCTCCGGTGGCAGAAAATGGCGGGACGAAGACGAGAAGAACAAGGGCCGAGGAATGTCCTATCGGCCTCCGACGCCATCCGGCTTGAAAAAGAAAGACCTTATCGGCGTGGCTTGGCTTCTTGCTCTGGAATGCCAAAAGGATGGGTGGTATTTACGAAATGACATCATTTGGTACAAGCCAAACTGCCAGCCTGAGAGCGTGAGGGATCGCTTTACGGTTTCTCATGAGTATCTCTTTCTGTTTACAAAGTCCGAGCAATACTTCTTTGATCAAGATGCGATTAAGGAACGGACCACAGTCGGCAATGGATTAAAGAATAGACGGACGGTGTGGTCCATCAACACGGAACCATGCCCAGAGGCCCACTTCGCTGTTTTCCCCAGGGCACTTGTTCGGCCGTGTCTTCTCGCTGGAAGCCGATCGAATGATCTTGTGCTTGACCCCTTCTACGGGGCTGGAACGGTTGGAATCGTGTCGAAAGAACTGGGTCGTCGCTGCTTAGGGATCGAACTAAAGGACGAGTTTATTGCCATTGCGAATAAACGCACCTCGTCTGTTCAAGCTTCACTCATTCCGACGGTATAACGAACTCCCATACCGCATGAACGCGGCAGAGGCTCTTCCGAAGGTTCTGGATCTGTAGTTTTCTTTCGCTCCCCGCGTCAAAATATAACTCAAACATCGGTTCACTGTTCGGCTTACGCACGTAGCAGTATCCAGGTTTGGGAAACTGCTCACTCTCAGTCATCATTTTCAACTCGCCCTTTATCGCTGCAGCCAGGACCTGCTTGGGGATTTCCACCAGCTCGTACTTCCAGCGTGGACTTCTCGCAAGAGCGCGTAGGATTAGGACTCTTTCGTAGTTTGTCATGTGTGTTAGAAACTGATCCCTGAGGCCTTTCAAGTCCTTTGGATCATCTCCCCAGTGCCCCTTGCCTAGCTCCATGAACTTGCTGATCCAAAGTGTATTCTCCTTAATGCCCCTATCAGCTTGTGTTTTCAGCGAGACCTTTACGTTATCAATTGTGGCGTCGTGGCCGGGATATCCTTTTGGCGCAAGACTCGCCTTGTGCCCGCTCATATTGAGAACTTGCACGAGCACATACTCAAACTTGTCCTTGCTGAAAGACTCTGCGGAAAAACTATGATGCACGCGCATAGCGTCACCGAAATTTTTAAGAGTGGGTTCATCGAACAGATCGGAACTGCTAACAGCGAGATGATGTTCTGCCCCAAAGACCATCACGACTCGTTGCAGCCAATGAAGCTGCCCGGCGGTCAAGTCCGGAATTGCGCGGATAAGCAGATGTACGAGCCGGAGCTTGTCTTCAGTCATGGGTTTTCAGACGTGAGAGCGGGGGGCAGTGAAAGCGATGTCATCCTCGCGATTCTTTCTCAAATGTCGCCTCCCCGCTTTTGCGACGCACGGCTCACATTGGACGGATGGCACCTTAAATACCAGGAAAAGGGGATAAGTCCAATATTCCCTCAGCAAGCGAAAAGAACAATGCCCCGTTCTACTTTCTGCCTTCATCCTTTAATAAACCTTATTATCCGCTCTGCGGGCCGCGGGTCTTTGTGCTGGGTAAAGAGACGCAGGCGCATGCGGTCGAGTTCGCCGCTCTGCAAGCGCTCGTAGAGCTGGCTGCGCTTGCCAAAGGGGCTCATCACCATATCGGCGGCAACGGCGAGCACCCCAGGTCCTCCGTGGTGCTCGGCGCGCCGCCGCGAAAATAGCGCTCGATCATGGGGCCATCTCAATTTGTCTCCAGGGTCTAAACCAGCAGTTCCACGTTTCCGGAATTCCGGAAACCTGTGAGTGAAGGGAAGGCGGGATTCTTGGTAACAAAAGGAGTCCAAGCACTATGTCCCGTGAATGGGTTCGACGGGCTAAACGTTTTGAACGACTTGAACGGTTTGAACGGCTGGAACGATTGGAACAACCGTTGTCTCAGCGCGCAGCGCGCAGCTTTTCGATCTGAGCAGTAACCCGCGGATCTTCGGGCTCGACGACGCTTTCGAACACGGCCACCGGCTGCCCCGCCCGGTCGAGGAGGTACTTGTGAAAGTTCCAGCGCGGCGGCTTTCCGGTCTTCGCGGCGAGGGCGCGATAAAGCGGGTTTGCGTTCGCGCCGACGACGGAGGTCTTCGCAAACATCGGGAACGTGATGCCGTAGTTCACCTGGCAGAATTGCGCGATCTCTTTGTTCGCCCCCGGCTCCTGGCCGCCGAAATCGTTCGCCGGAAATCCGAGGACCGCGAATCCTTTGTCGCGATAGCGTCGGTATAACTTTTCCAAGCCCTCGTACTGCGGCGTGTAGCCGCACTCGCTCGCCGTATTAACGATCAGCAGCACTTTGCCGCCGAACTGGCAGAGCGAGACCGGCTCATCCATCAGATTCGTGAATTTGTGATCGAGGACAGACGGACAAGGAGACTCCGCTGCGGTGCTTGGCGCTGGCGAAGCCAATAACGCCAGCGCGGCGACGATAAGCGCGTAGATCGTTCGGGCGAGCATACATTTCCTCCGTCCTGTTACTCTTCTCTACCACGACTCAAGCAACTATACACGGGACAAATATCCTCGGCCAAGAAAGTCCAGTCGTAGAAGTCTGCCCCCAGCGAATGTCAGACGCTGACGATTCCGGGAAGGTACCATGTCAAAGGTAAAAACCCTGGCGATGAACTTCGGGTCCGCTAACTCGGGGCTGACGACGATCCCTTCAGCGCGGCCAGAACGCGCTGCGGCGTGAACGGCGCGATCGACCGCTTGCCGGATCCCATCGAGAGCCATCAGTCGACAAATTATTGTTCCCCACTACCATAACGTGATAGAAGACTCTAGGAAGTCAAAATTTGAAGGGGAGTTATACGACTATGAGGATAAGAGCGACATCTCTTTTACTAGCTGCGGTTGCCGTAAGTGTTCTTTGCTATGAACCAATATCGGAGACAACGGCAGCGGAGAGCAAGCGAAGCGGCACGACTACCGTCGGTAACACCGTAACCATCAGGGGCGCGCCCAAGGCGGTATTTGATTTGATCACCACAGCGCGCCTATGGCCGCAATGGCACCCGGCCACGAAAGCAGTGGGAGGCGTGGTCGAAAGGCCTTACGGTCTTGGAGATTTGATTCATGAACGCGGACGAATCGGCGATAAGGATTTTGAGACGACATGGAAGGTGGTTGAGCATCGGCGACCGT
>Ga0326597_10009198_pt1 | contig 13266 bp, 8 predicted proteins | sample RVTome_12_FD_203789 | JGI IMG/M metagenome (GOLD analysis project Ga0326597, IMG submission 203789) | Soil microbial communities from uranium-contaminated site in the Upper Colorado River Basin, Wyoming, United States - RVT100D185 | ecosystem: Environmental > Terrestrial > Soil > Contaminated >... | reverse complement strand
GGAAAGCTGGTTTAGCCTTGACAAGGCTTCCCCGTGGAACCATAATTGCTGCTTATTGGAACCCATGCGTTGTGTGGGTGGGTCGTCTATGATGGGCATTTTTCGCGTTCTTTCACTCCTCGCCCTTTTCGCCTTTGCAGGCCTCCTCCAAGCTCAGGAGTCCTGCTCTAATGGCGACATGAGAGGCGACTTTGCCACTCAGCCAAAGGGCATCCTGACGATTGGTCCGTTCGCCGGACCGTTCGCTGCCACCGGGATCATCCACTTCGACGGGGCCGGCCGATTCGAGGGCGTTGCCACCTCAAGTTTTAATGGCTCCGTCATCTTCCCTTTCGACGCCGTCGGTTCATACTCCGTGACTCCCGATTGCATCCTCACCATTTTTGAGGAAACACTGCGGATCGGTTTCGAAGGAATCCTATCCAAGACCAAGAACGAGGTTCCCCTGTTTCAGCCGCAGGACGCCACGATCACCACCAACGTCCTGCGCCGATTGAGCATTTCCTCCTGCAGGGACTCGGACTTGCGGGACGACTGGGTCATCCAGGCCTCCGGCAGCAACATCATCACCAGCGGGCGCTTTGCGCAGATCGGCGCCCTCCGGTTCGATGGCGGGGGCAACGTCGCGGGGACGACGGGATCGAGCGTGAACGGCGTGATCGTCTACAAAACCGTCCGGGGTACGTACAGGGTCCAGGAGGATTGTACTTTTTCGGTGAGGCTGACGGACGAGACCGGGGCTCTTTCCCATTTTTACGGCACCTTTTTCGAGGACGGCAGTGAGTTTATCTTCATTTACAGCGATGACGGCAGAGTGATCACGGGGGTGGCGGAGCAGAGCGCAGCTCAGTCGGGCTGCAGCAATGCCGATCTGCGGGGTGACTTTTCCACCCAGCCCATTGGTATCCAGACCCTCGGTCCGTTTGCAGGCCCGTTCTCCGCTGCCGGAGTGATCCATTTTGACGGCGTGGGGCGGTTTACGGGCGTCGCGACGTCGAGCTTTAACGGCACGATTATTTTCCCCTTTGCCGCCTTTGGCACCTATCGGGTGACGCCCGATTGCTTTATTAGTACCTTTGAGGAAACTCTGCAGATTCCGTTTGAAGGCTATCTTTCCAAGTCCAAGAACGAGGTCTACCTCTTTCAGCCGCAGGATACCACGATCACCACGAACACCCTGCACCGCTTACAGATTTCTTCCTGCGTGGACGCCGACTTACGGGACAACTGGGTGATCCAAGCCTCCGGCAGCAACATCATCACAGGCGGGAGCTTTGCCGAGGTCGGGAGGCTTCGCTTCGACGGCGCAGGCAATGTCGCGGGGACGACAGGATCGAGCCTGAACGGCCTCATCGTCCGGCACGAAGTCTCAGGCACGTACAGCATCCAGGAGGATTGCACTTTTTCCCTGAGTTTGACGGATGAGAACGGGGATGCCTCCCACATTTTCGGCACCTTTTTTGGTGACGGCAGCGAGTTTGCCCTCATTTACAGCGACGATGGCGGAGTGATCCCCGGGACGGCGAGGCAGGCTGCCGACTACTAGTTGTGTTTCCTGGCGGCGTAGCGCGGCATCCCGAAAGCGTGTGCCTCGCGCTGTTCTAGCGATTCCCATTCGCCTTGACAAGCCAGTCCTGGGAACCCATAATTACAAATCCGCCGAACCCAGGGAGCCGTCTTAGGGGTAGAGTGTTTGTATGGTCCGTTATTTGTGCATTGGCTTAGTCATCGGATGGTTTGCTCTCGCAGGCCTGCTGAAGGCTCAGACGCTCTGCACCAACGCCGATCTCAGGGGAGATTTTTCCACGCAACCGAAAGGCATTCTGACCCTCGGTCCGTTTGCCGGCCCCTTTTCCGCCGCGGGCGTCATCCGTTTCGACGGAGAGGGCCGGTTTGAGGGCGTGGCGACGTCGAGCTTCAATGGCACGGTCATATTCCCCTTCGAAGCAACGGGTAGCTATACCGTGACGCCGGACTGTTTGGTCAGCACCTTTGAGGAGACCCTGCGGATTGCCTTTGAAGGCTATGTCTCCAAGAGCAGGAATGATGTCTTCCTGTTTCAGCCGCAGGATTCCACCATCACCACGAATACCTTGCATCGACTGCACATTTCCGCTTGCCGGGACGCCGACTTGCGGGACAACTGGGTTATCCAAGCTTCGGGCAACAACATCATCACAAGCGGGAGCTTTGCTCAGATCGGCACCCTTCGGTTCGACGGCGAGGGCAATGTCACGGGGACGACGGGATCGAGCGTGAACGGCCTCATTGCCCGCAACACCCTTTCGGGCACGTATAGCGTCCGGGAGGATTGCAACTTCTCCGCGAGGCTGACTGACGAGAATGGCGTTGTGTCGCATCTGTTTGGCACCTTGTTCGATGATGGTAGCCAGTTCATCTTTATTTACAGTGACGATGGAGCTGTGATTCCAGGGTCGGCGATACAGATTGACGGCGGTTAGGACCGTGCCGTTTTCGGCAAAGAATTGTAGTTAACTGCGAGGCTGGATGGCTGAGGAAGTTTACGACGTAATCATTTGCGGGGCCGGCTCCGGGGGCGGATTCCTCTCCGGAGAAGTGGCTCCTTACGGTTCGGTTCTGATTCTCGATGCCGGGCCGCACCTCGCAGGCGAGGCGAATCACGGCTTCGGGTCTCCGGCTCGCCGCCGCGCCGCCACCCAGATCAACCTCGGCAATTACCATCCGGACAATCCCTTCTTCAACCGCGGCAACCTGTTTTTTTCTTACCCGATGTACATGATCGAGGCGAACCCGATCAATGCCAGCATCGCGCGGGAGGCGCGCGTGGTCGGCGGGGGGTCCTTCATCAACGTGGGCGCCTGGATACGGCCCCGGTCCATCGATTGGCCCGGTTTCGCCGAGGAAACGGGCGTCGAAGGGTGGACCAAGGCCGAATTCGAGCCGCACTTCCAGAAGGCCGAACAGATCCTGCACGTGCACCGCGACCCTCGCAGCGTCTGGAACAAGGCCAGCATACTCTACGAGCAGGCAGCCCAGTCGCTCGGTATCCCGATCTACCCGGTGGCTTCCAACCGCTTCCGTTGCATCTATTGCGGCCATCGGCTGAACGCTGGCATGCCCTGCAAGTACGATGCCCTGATGAGCACGGCCATCACGCAGGTTCCCAAAGCGCTCAGCTTCGGCGCCGAGATTGTGGACAACGCTACCGTCGTGCGCATCCTGATCGAAAACAACCGGGCCGTTGGCGTGACCTACACCCGAGAGCGCGAGGCCATTACCGTCCGGGCCCGGAAGTTGGTGGTCCTCGCTGCGGGGGCCATTGGAACTCCGCTCATCATGCGCAGCTCGGGCCTCCACCTGATCAACGATAATGTGGGCCGCTTTCTGCGCGCGCATCCCGGAGTTCCTCTGGATGTCCTCCTGCCAGGGGACGATTGGAACAGCGACCGCGGCTATCAGTGGAACGTGTCCCATTACATTCACGACGAAAACGGCGAGCCGATTGATGTGCTGGCGTTCGCCAGCGCTGCCTTCCCGTCGAATACTCCCTGGGTGGCCGCCTCGATCGGATTTTTTGGCAAGCCGTACAAGGATCTCATGCGCCGCTTCCGCCAGCGCGCCGGTGTCTTCCTGTTTGAAAAGAAGCCCTCGAGATTCGGCAGAGTCGTCGGTACGGTGGAGGGCCCGGAAGTTTTCTATCCCGTGGTGGACAAGTCCGGCTTCCTGGAGCCGAAGATGCTGAACGATTTCCACATCTCCGTGCGGCAGGCGAACGAAATCTTCCGGAGAATGGGGGCGATTACGACCTTCCCCGCGGCGGATACCCCACCGGCCATTTTGAACCAGTTGCTGACCCTGTTCGTCACCACCACGGGCGCCATTCACAGCCAGGGGACCTGCCGCGCGGGCGCCAGTCCGGCCAACTCCGTTTGCGACACGTACGGCATGGTGCATGGATTGGACGGGTTGATGTGCTGCGACGCCAGCGTGATTCCGCACCACATCAGCTCGAACCCCAATTCCCTGATTATGGCCCTGGCCAACCGCGCCTCCGAGTTCGTCATCACCCAGATCCTGGGCAGAGCCATCAACCCGGAATTCCACGTGAGTCTTCCTCAGCGTCCGCAGTCCGATGAAGCGCTTGCCGGGGGGGTGGCCGTATGAACCGGCGCATTTACCCCGTCCGAATCACGCTCGAGGCCCTGGAGCAGCAGATCTCGCGCCGGTCCTTCGTCCGCGGCATGGTCAAGGGCGTCGGCTTGGCGGCGGCATTCGACCGGTTCGGACCGAGCCTGTTCGCCCAGCAGCAGGATGATCCGCGGCTTCCCTACACGGTCTATAGCGCGGTCGGCGATATCATTATCCCCGTCGATGAAGACCCGGGCTGGGCTACCTTCGAGCCGGGCATTACCAATTTCGGCGTCGACGTATTTGTCAGACAGATCCTTCTGGGCGGAATCTACCCGGCCTTTCTGGGGTTTTTGAGCAGCTTGATCGCGTTGAATGAGGTCCCGCTTATTGCGAGCTACGGCCCCCGGTTCCTGAATATGAACACGGCCGCCCGCGTAAAATACTTCGGAGACATCTTGACCGGACAGTTTGAGAACGACGGCTACGGCGACGTTTTGGGCTATGCCTCCGGGCTCTGCCTGATCAGCACCAAAGCCACCTTCTTCTCCAATTATCCGCGCCACTTGGCGGTCCCCGGCGAGGAATTTCAGGTACGCCCCCCCTCCCCGGTCAAGACCGGCTGGGACATCATGGGGTACAAAGGCCCTGTGGGACCACAGGAAGAAAGTGAATTGCGCGCCAAGTTCTTTAATACCGAAGAGTTGCCGGGCGTCGACCAGAACGATATCTATATATGATGTTGCGGCGGATCAGTGGAAAGTTCTTGCTTGCGGCTGCGCTCCTGTGCAGCTTCGCGGTTTCGAGCGCCTGGGCCCAGTGGGGCGGCCGCCAGAACGAATTGGTGATCTACGCCTTCTCCAAGAACGCGATTGATCTCCGGATCGTTCCGGGAAGCTTCTCCAACACCGGCCAGTTGACGATCCAGGATCCCTTGACCCTGCCCGTGTCGTCTTTCGGGCCCCAGTTTCCCGCCAAACAGCTTCACGTTCTGCATGACGAGCCGGGCGACTTCTTTGCCTACGTGATTCAGGTTGAAGGGATTGATTCTCCCCGGCAACTGCGTCAGCAGCCCGGCAAGATTTTGTATCTCAGCGGCATGTTCCGCGATCAGAACCCCGGCAGCGTTTCCCAGAAGCCTCTCGACGTGAGCGGCGGCCTCTACTTCCCGCTGATTCCCGGAGTTGCCGCGGGTCCGGACATTGCCCTGGAAGAATCCCATTATCTGCTTTGGACTCCCGCGGCCTCCGCGCCTCCGTATGTTGCCGTGCCCCTTGAAACCAAGAGCAGCGTGGGAGGCCCGGGCCTGACAGGGGCCGAGCTCGAAGCCGTCCTCGGCGGTGCGCCGTTTTTTGTTCCCTGGCAGAACCTGCGCCGGCGATATCCGCAGGACGCCTGGCCGGACGGAATGGACGTCAAGGTTTTCGACCAGGATCCGCAGCTCGGAAATACGGCCATGCTGATCCGCCTGCGTCCCGGCAAGGTAACGCCGCGGTTCATCTTTACCGGGAATACCCACCTGTTCGTCCTGGAAGGAAACGCTCAATTGCGTCCCGCGAACGGCCTGCCCGCGGCTCTTCCCCTGAACTCGTACACCTTTGTTCCGAAAGACTTTGCACTGCGCATTGCTAATCCCGGGGTTTTTGCTTTGCCTTTGCAGAAAGAGAGCCTTCTGACAGAGTAGATTCCCCCATGCGCCTGAGAATTCTTCTTTTCATCCTGCTGGCCTGTATTGCGGTCGAGCAAGCCGGCTTCGGTTCGGCGTTCTCTATCCGGGAACTCGGCGTCCGGGCCCAGGGTATGGGCGGCGCGTTTACGGCCGTTGCCGACGACGCTTCGGCGCTCTTCTTCAATCCGGCTGGCATCGCCTTTCAGAATGGCCTGCAGCTCGAAATGGACAGCCTGGTGGTCGTCGGCCTGTTCCGGTTCTTCCCTTCCATCACCCCTCCCGGAACGATCGTGCCGGAGAAGGGCTACCACGGCTCCGTAAGTCCCAAGTTCATCCCCGTGGGGAATCTGTATCTGACCAAGACGGTCAACGACCGCATCACCTTCGGCCTCGGCGCGTTCGCTCCGTTCGGGCTCGCCGCGAATTTTACCAATTTCAATGACGGCGACCCGGCGCGCGGCAAGTACCCCGGGCGGTTCGCCGGAACCCGCGCGCGCCTCGAGGTCTTCTGGCTGCAGCCGACCATCGCGTTCAAGCTGAGTCCGAACAGCAGCGTGGCGGTGGGACCGGCCTTCATTCACACGCACTTGTTTTACGAGCAGAGCATCCTGAGCCCCTACGACGACGGGAAGACGTTTGGCCGCGAAGTAGCCGGGCAGTTGTTTCCGGGCCAGAACCCGGCCGAAGCCGCCCGCTCCATCGCCCGCCTGCTGCCCGAGGGCCGGTTCCGCCTCGCCGGCACCGCCAACAGCCCGGGCATCAATATCGGCTATCTATACCGCCACCCCGGAACGCGAACGAGCATCGGGTTCTCTTACCGCAGCGGCACAGCCCATCATTTGAAAGGAAAGGCTTCCTTCGCCTTTACCGATGACAGCGCCATCGCGCCCTTTTTGCCCGAGTCGCAGACGATCGAAGACCTCTTCCCCACGCAGGACGCTTCGGGCCTGTTCCAGACGCCCGCCACCTATAACATCGGCGTCGCCAACACCTCGCTGCCGGGCACGACTCTGGCTCTGGATGTCACCTTTCAGGATTACCACCGGTTTCGTGAGCTTCCCATCAATTTCACTCAGACCAGCGAGACGGCTACGCCTCCCGAGCGGAAGATTCAGTTCGACTTCCGGAATTCCGTGGTCGTGAGCGGCGGATTGGAGAAGCGCATGGGTGAGGATATGGCGGTCCGCGCCGGCTTCGTCTTCGATCATTCCCCCGTCCCGGACAAGAGCACCGGCCCTCTGTTCCCCGACAACTCCCGCTTCAGCTTCACCGTCGGAGCCTCCAAGCGGCGGGGCAACACCGAGTTCAGCGTTTTTTATCAAGCCATGAAGTTTTTTGACCGGACCACCAACGTGGCTGAGAACAACAACCAGTTTACCAACGGCCTCTATGACAGCTTCGCTCATCTCGCTGGTGTTGGACTCAGATTGTACATAGGGAATTGAGCATCGTGCAGACCGTCCACCGTCGTCCCAAGCCGCGCGTTCCGTCGAGGAAGCTGCAACTCGCCAGGGTTTCCGCGCTCCTGGTCCTCTTCTTGCTCCCTGCCCCCTTGGCTCGCGCCCAGGTAAGCTTCTTCGACCCGACCAACTTTGTCGTGATGGGCGAGGGGCTTGCTGCGGGAATGGCGGATTTCGGCCTTCGTTCCGTTTATCAGGAAAAGAGCTTCCCCGCCCAGATGGCGCAGCAGATGGACGTGGCGTTCCCGCAGCCCCTGATCCAGGGGGCGGGCATTGGGAGCGCGCCGGGCTTTCCTTCGCTGCCCGTGCGGCTGCCCGGCCCCGACCAAGGCGCCGTTCGCAAGGATTTTCCTCCACAGCTGTTTGTATTCAACCTTTCCGTGCCGGGGTTCCGCGTCCACGACGCCCTCACGCGCCGTCCTTCTCCTCCCCTCGTGCAGAAGCAGGATGAGCTGCAGTCGGTGACCAATCTGATTCTCGGCTATCCGTCCCTCATCCTGAAGGACAAGCCGATCTGGACGCAGGCCGAGTATGCGAAGGCGATGCGGCCCAGCCTGGTGCTGGTCGAGCTGGGCTACTATGACGTCCTCGAGGCTGCCGCCACCGGCGATCCCTCCCGGATGACCAGTGTCGAGAACTTCCGCGCGAGCTACAGCGATGTTTTGAAGGCGGTCCGGGAAACCGATGCCGCGTTGATCGTGCTCACAATCCCGGACCCGCTCGACACCGCCTACTTCACCCCCCGGGACTCCGCCTTCCAGAACGTGCGCGCTTCCGGCGAGGACCTGCAGGCCCTCTACAACCTGCAGCCCGGCGATTTGCTGACGCCGAACGGCCTGACGGCCATTGCGCTTCAGATCGACGCGAACGAATTCGGCCCGCTGCCCGCCGGCTCCGTCATCGGCGCGGACGTCGCCGCGCAGGTCCGCTCCCGCGTGGACGCGCTCAATCAGGTGATCCAGTCTCTCGCCCAGGAGCACGGCGCTCTCGTCTATGACCTGCACGGCCTGTTCGCCCGCGTCCGGGACTCGGGCCTCGTTGTCAGCGATACGATCACTTTGACCAGGGATTATCTGGGCGGGTTTTATTCGCTGAACGGCTATTATCCCGGCGCAACCGGCCACGGCTTGATCGCCAACGAGGTGCTCTCGCTCCTGAATGGAACGTTCGGCACATCCTTTCCTCTGATTGATCTCGCGCAGGTCGCCCAGGACGACCCCGCCGTTCGGTTCATCCCCCTGAAGAAACCGTCTTCCGGAGAATTGCAATGAAGCGGAGTCTTTGTTGTCTGCTATTTTCTGTGCTCGTTGCCGCGCCGGCCTGGACGCTTGAGAATCTCCCCGAGCCGCTCCGGCTTCCGCCCGGACTGCGGCAGACGCTCCGCATCAATAAGACCATCAGCTACGCCGGCGACGCCGTCAAGATTCTCGATTGCCCCTCGGACGAGGACAACCCGTTCGGCACGTGCGGCAACACGCTGTTCGGCGGCCTGGCGATGTGGGACAGCCATCTCTCCGGGTTCGTCGAGATTCGCTTCTTCCCGCCGCGCGACAACATTGCCCATTTTGAGATCACCCACCCCGGAAACCTGGCCGGGGACGACACCATCATGCAGGCTCCCCAGCTCTATCAGATGAACGTGCGGGAGATGTTCGTCCTCGATTCGCTTACCGGCGAGATTTCCTCGGGGGACCTGAACCTGCTGACGGGGGAGGTCCGCAATCTCAACTATGCCGTCCTGATGTCCAACACCTGGTACGGCGATCTGACCCGCGTCAACCCGCGGCTCAAGCCGCCCGTCTTTGCGTTTCCCGGAATTTACGGCAGCTCCTTCGCCAACTTCGAGCAGCGCCCGGACGGCCTGCTCGACATCACCTTCGTCGGAAGCACGTTTTTGCCCCTCAGCAATGATATCAAGGGTTCGCCCGTCCGCATTCCGATGCCCTACTCCGGCCCGTTCGTCGCCCGCGCCAGCATCGAGGCCAACGGCACGAGCCTTCACCCTCACGTCACGTGGAGCACCAAGGAATACACCCCGGTTTCCTGCGGCGAGAAATGCCCCGAGATCCCGTACAACACAGTCCAGACGTTTACCGCCAGCTCCTACTTCAGCAGCTTCGGGGATCATTTCACGATTAACGTTCCCGAGCTGGGCGGACGCGGTGACGGCCGGACCCACCTCCAGGGCCGCATCAGCGTCCAATTCGGACCCAGACCGAAATCTGGCAACTTTGTTCCGGTGGCCGTCTCCGCTCTGCCTCCCGAAGGCCTTCTCGTCGATCTTCCGGACCCGCCGCCGCCCCTCAGCACGTTTCCGATCAAGATGTTCGGGCATTCCGAGTATCTGCGCTTCCCGTCCAGGTCGTATATCACCGAGGCGCCCGTCCTCCTGGATGACGGCTTTGACTTTTCCGTGGGCGCGCTCGACATCACCACCGGCCGTTTCGTGGATCATCTCGCATACCGGGGCGTCCCGGCGCAATCTCTGTTCAGCACGATCATCTTGTTGAATATCACCCGCATCCCGCTCGACACCTTCCGCCACCGCGGCCCGGCCCGCCTGGAAAAAGGACCGGACGGCGGCCTGGTTTTCAGCTACGACGGAAATTACATCACCAACTTCGAGACGTTTTCCTTTCCCTCGCCCGATTTCTCGAAACCCAATGAAGCCGTTGCGGCCGGCCCTGGATCGGAGCTCAACCCTTTCCTGCGATTGCAGGGCATGCTGCCCGAACGCGCCCCCATCCCGGGCCTCATCAAGAGCGGCGGCGCCGACAACCTGACCAGCTCGCTTCTGGAGACGTTTTCTTATAGCTACTACATTCCGTGCGATACTTCCGTGCGGGACTTTTTCTTCGAGTACACCAATTTTGCCCCCAATTCTCATGGGGGAACCTTCCGGATGGAGAATCTGACGTCTGTCACCTGCACCAATTCGCTCAGCTCCAATAGGGTTCCGGGCGACTATGACACCATTTCGTTCGCCGGTTACGGCACCTGGAGCCGCGACACGGCCAACGGACGGCATATTGTCACCGTGCAGATTTCCGATCCCCCGGATCTGCCCGTATACGTCAGCATCCAGGTTGACGGCGCGACGATCTCAGCCGTGCATTTGAAACCGCCGGAGGACACCATTCCATAGCGGGTTTCCCGGGAACCTGTGCGACCCCGTGTAACTCGTGTAACGCACCTCGTGTAACCTATGACTGGCTCTATATATCCCGCAGCAAAATTTTCGCAAGCCATCCGCTTTCGCCACGCCTTCGGCTGCCTTGCTCTGACCTTGGCGCTTGCGCTCTCCGCCTGGAGCCAGCAAAACACCGGCTCGCTTTCGGGCGTCGTGATTGATCCGACTCGTGGCCCCGTCTCTGGAGCTTCTGTTACGGCGACTCACGATGCCACGCGCCTTCCGACGCAGACCGAAGCCGGCCCCTATGGCGTTTACCTGTTTCCCGGCCTGGAAGTCGGCATGTACACCGTAACCGTCAACGCGCCGGGATTCCAGACTGCGACCGTCACCGGCCAGCCCGTCGAGGTCGCCACGCGCTCGGTTCTCGATGTCTTCCTCCAGTCGGGACAGGCTTCCCAGACTTCCGCCGCCGGCGCTGTTCTCGAGAAGAGCTCCGCCGACCTGGGAACATTTTTTTCTCAGAAACTCCTGACGGACCTGCCGATCTTCGTTCGCGGCGGCATCCGCGATCCGCAGTCGCTGGTTACTTACGCTCCCACGGTGCGCAACGGCGGTACCGAGAGCAGCATCAACGGCGGACCCCTGCTCGGGAAGGAAATCCTCCTCGACGGCGCGAGCCACACCAGCCCGGAGGCGGGCGGCGTTTCCCTGGCTTTCCCCGCTCCGGAGCAGTTCTCCGAATTCCGCGTCTTGACCAGCGCATACGGCGCCGAGTACGGGAGGACCGGCGGCGGAATCGAGGCTTGGGTGCCTCGGCGCGGCGGCAACCGCATTCACGGGAGTATCTTTGATTTCCTGCGCAATGACAAATTGGACGCCGCCGGCTGGGCCGTCAATTCGAACGGGGCTGAAGAATCCAAGGTGCGCCAGAACCAATATGGCCTCGACCTGGGCGGGCCCGTTTCCATTCCGGACGTCTATGACGGCCGCGGCAAGTCGTTTTTTCATGTCTCGTTCAACGGCTATAAGCAGAACACCCTGTCGCATGACGAGCTCATCACGGTTCCCACGCTCCCCATGCGCGGTGGGGATTTCTCCCGCGTCACGGACTCCTCCGGCCGGCTGATCCCGATTTACGACCCTGCCACGACCACGGACCGGGGCCAGGGAACCGTGCGCGACCAGTTTCCCGGCAACCGGATTCCCGTCGACCGTTTCAGCTCCGTGTCCCGCAATATTCTCGGATTCCTCCCGGAGCCGACCAACAACAGCCTGGAAAATAACTACCTGGCTTCCAACAATGTGGCCCTCACGCGCTACATGTGGAGCGTCAAGTTCGACCAGATGCTCGGCCCCACCAAGCGCATCAGCGGTTTCGCCAGCATGCAGCACCTGAACACCCTCAGCGAAGGGCCGCTCCCGGACGCGCTTTCCGACGGGAACCGCCAGTATTTCCAGCCCGAAAACTACCGCGTCAACTACGTCTCCACCACCGGGCTATCCACCGTAAAGCACTTTACCTTCGGCTTCACGCAATATGAGCGGACCTTCGACCGTCTGCAGGCCCAGCGCCTGGACTGGGCCGAGCAGCTCGGGCTGGCTGGAATCGAGCAGGGCGAGGCCAGTTCGTTCCCGGTCGTCACTTTCGCGAACGGCCTGGTCCCGTTTGCCCGGGCTTCCGACTACGCCGTTCGCGGCGGGTCCATTACCGACCTGTTCGAGCTTCGCTATGACGTCAGCATGGCCCGCGGCATCCACAACCTCAAGGCCGGTCTCGATTTCCGCTATGGACGGCTCCACCAGGACCCGCGCGTCGATTACGGTGTCCAGGGAGTATTCGATTTCGCCAATTTCCAGACCGCCCAGGCAGGCGCCGCGCTCCCGACCACCGGCCATTCCTTCGCGAGTTTTCTGCTCGGCGTGCCTGACAACGCGTTCCGGGTCGTCAATTCCCAGCCCCCCGATCTCAATTACCGCTATCACGCCCTCTACGTCCAGGACGAAATCCGCCTTGGCCCCCGTCTCACGGTGAGCGTCGGTTTGCGATACGACCTCCCGCTCAGCCGCATTGATACCCACGAGACGCTGAGCGCGTTCGATCCCAGCCTCCCCAACCCCGCGGCCGGCGGCTTGAGCGGCGCGCTCGCATACGCCGGCAAGGCGAATGCCCGCACCGGCGACCGGCGCTTCGGCGACTTGGACAAGACGCAGTTCGGCCCCCGCATCGGGCTCGCTTATCTGTTGGGGGAGAGCACCGTTCTCCGCGCCGGATTCGGCATCCATTACTCCGGGGGTAACGGCGCCATGCTGGGCGGCTGCGCTCTTTGCGCCCTTGGCTCCAGCAACACGATCGAGCGCGCCTCCAACGGCTTTGACCCGGCGCTGGCGTGGGATGACGGCCTCACCGCCCAGGCTGGATTTCTCCGTCCCCCTGTGATTGACCCGAGCTTTGCCAATGGCGGTCCGGTCTACTTCCTGGGCTCGGACGAGGGAAAGTCTCCCCGCTTCCAGAACTGGTCGCTCAGTTTGCAGCGGGAGCTGCCGGGCAGGTTTGTCGTCGACGTAGCCTATTCGGGAATGCGCGCCACCCGCCTCAGCGGGCCTTTCCCAATGAACCAGCTCGATCCGCAACACCTGGCCTTGGGCGATCTGCTGCGCCTCTCGATCAATGATCCGCGCGTAGCCGAGGCCGGCTACAGCCGGCCCTATCCCAGTTTTACGGGAACACTCGCGCAGGCCCTGCGTCCCTATCCGCAGTACCTGGATATCAGCGATCTGTTCGGTCCCCGCTACGAATCCGATTTCCACGCCCTGATTGTGAAGGCGGAAAAGCGATACAGCATGCTCACCGTCCTCGCCAATTACACCTGGTCCAAGGCCACGGCGACCGTTTC
>Ga0326597_10009197_pt1 | contig 13267 bp, 13 predicted proteins | sample RVTome_12_FD_203789 | JGI IMG/M metagenome (GOLD analysis project Ga0326597, IMG submission 203789) | Soil microbial communities from uranium-contaminated site in the Upper Colorado River Basin, Wyoming, United States - RVT100D185 | ecosystem: Environmental > Terrestrial > Soil > Contaminated >... | reverse complement strand
CTCAATTTCGATCCGAACAACGATACCTGGGGCATCAACTTCCAGCGGACGGTCCGGCGTAAGAACGAGGAGTCGATCTGGAACGGCTATGCGCGCAACCAGCAGCTCAGGCGCATGAACAACGCTGGCATGGTGACCGGCATCCGTGACGTCACGCAGGGCCACGGCCTCGACGTCAAGCCGTACGGCCTGTTCACAGCCGAGTCGTCGCCCGGCAACGGCAGTTCGGCCACGGCCCTCGACGCGAGTGCGGGGCTTGACCTCTTCTACAATCCGACGCCGCTGTTACGCACCAATCTCACGATCAATACGGACTTCGCCCAGACGGAGGTCGATCAGCGGCAGGTGAACCTCACGCGCTTCTCGCTGTTCTTCGAGGAACGCCGCGACTTCTTTCTGGACGGCGCAACCTTCTTCGACTTTGCGAGCAGCGACGGGAGCAACCAGTTCGGCGGTGGTGGCGATCGCATCCTCCCCTTTCACAGCCGCCGAATCGGGTTGAGCGCCGACCGTGCGCCGCAGACAATCGACTTCGGCACGAAGATCACCGGACAGATGGGCGGCCAGGATGTGGGGATTCTCCACGTGCGCACCGGTAGCGGGGACGACCTGCTGAGCGAAGACTTCACCGTGGCGCGCGTCAAGCACCGCCTCTTCCAGCAGTCGTACGTGGGCGCCATGTACACTCGCCGCGACCCGCGCGACGGAGGCGACGCGCACCAGACCGCGGGCCTTGACGCGCGCTTCGCGACGTCGAGTTTTCTCGGATCCGAAAATCTGGAGACGAACCTGTGGATGCTGCACGCGACCAATGATGCGTCCACCGGCGGCAACGGCGCCTTCGGCGCCACAGTCAAGTATCCCAATGACCGCTGGGACGCAAGCCTGGAAGCCACCGAAGTGCAGGAACACTTCACGCCTGAGGTTGGCTTCGTGACCAGACAGGCCTATCGAAAGTACAGCCCGTCTCTCACGTTCGCCCCACGCCCTGCCAATAACCGATACATACGGCAGCTCAACTTCGGAAGCTCGTTGGATGTCCGGACCGACCTGCACAACGAGTTGCTGGAACGGAACGTCGACACCACGCTGCTTCGAGTCAACCTGCACTCACAGGACAGCTTCCAGATCAACGTGATGCACCAGTACGAGCAACTCGACGAGCCGTTCGAGATCGCGGACGGCATCACGCTACCGGTGGCTCCCTACACGTTTTCCAGACTCCGCGTCTTCGGCCAGATGGCCAGCCGCAGGGTGGTCGCCGTCAACGGGCGGTACGAGGTGGGCGACTTCTACTCCGGCACGCGCACCGAACGGTTCCTGAACATGACAGTCAGGGCGCGCACGGGGGTCATCGTCGGCCTCATCAGCCAGTGGATCTCGGTGAAATTGCCCGAGGGAAACTTCACAACGCGGCTCTATCGCTTCAACGCCGAGACACAGTTCTCGCCGTACATCGCGCTGGTGAACAACATTCAGTACGACTCGCAGAGCGCCGTCGTCGGGTGGCAGTCACGCCTTCGATGGATTCTCACGCCGGGCAACGATTTGTACGTGGTCTACACGCACAACTGGCTGGAGGAGCCTGGGGGCAGTCGCTTCTCGACGCTCAACAGGAGTCTGGCATCGAAGGTCCTGTATACCTACCGCTTCTGATGTCATCGCACCGTAGAGCTGGCAAGGGTGATGTCGATGGCCACGCCGGCCCGACCAGGTCCAACGATCGGTAGGATTGCCGTCCGCCGGTTTGGCTGGTTGATGGCGAGACCGGCCGCGATACCCAGCCCCGCGCCGAAGGCCACGTCGCTCAGATAGTGATTCTGATGCAGGCGGGTGACACCCACGTAGCTCGCCAGCAGGTACGCGGGCAACCCCGCCTTCCACCCCCAGCGCCGCTGGATCACGGTCGCGGTCGCAAACGACGAAGACGTATGCCCGGAGGGGAAGGAGCCGTTACCCAGCCTGGCTGCCTCCTGGAACGGGCGGGCCCTGGGTAGCAGCTTCAACGATCGCGTCACGATGCCGTTGGCAATCTGTGCGCGAAGCAACGTGACGGCAAATCCCGCCTCCTCAGGACGACCGGCCGCGCGCGCCACGACGTAGAGCGCGAAAGGCACGCCGAAATGCACCCCGACCTGACCCAGGTGGTCGCCGATGGCGGGATGCAGATCCGGATCCCCGTCCCTCAACGCCCTGTCCACGTCATCATCGAGCGGCGTGCTGACGGCCCAGAGACCGCCCCCAGCCAGGAGCCAGACCAGCGAGTCACCACGCGCCATCTGTCCGAGATCGTGCGGGATGCACCTGAAGATCGTGGAGAAGCCCTGGCGATCGCAGGGCGAGTCTGCTTCCTCGATCTGCGCCGGCGGTGAGGCCGTGGTGTCCGGCGCGCCCTGTGCGAACGCGATGCCGCTGCCGAGCCACATGGATAGCGCCAGCCACACCATCGAGGCCGCGGCGCGTGGACCTCTCACGCGAACGCCCGTCCGCGCGGTCCGCACACAGGATGCACCGTCCGCCTTACTGAAAGACGGCGTCGGCATCGGCGGAACGTACGTGGCTCCCTGCTGATGGCTGACTGGCAACGCCTCCAGGAGAACATGGGGCCCAGTCAGAACCGGTACGCCAGGCCGCCGACCACGTGGTGGCTGCGGGCCGGAATGGTGGCCTGCCCACCGGCAACATCGATCTCGGGCGAGGCCCACGTAAACTTGTACTCGCCGACGACCGCGAGCCGCCGCCACACCGTCGCCTCCACACCGCCCGCCACCTGCGCACCAAGGCCGCCGCTTTCGTACTGATCGCGGTTGACGTGCTCGATCGTGCTTTCGGCGTGAGGGAGCGTCGGTCCCGCGCCCACCCGGCCGACCAACACCAACCGACCTGTTCCCTGTGAATCAACGGGCCCAAGTTCCCGTCGCAGAGCGACATTCGCGAAGAGAAAATTCAACCCATGCGACATCGCGAGCCGCTGAACGACGGAGTTCAGGGGAAGAGAGGCATCGACCCCGGCGCCGTGAAGCGTCCCTCGGAAGTGAACCGCGCGATCGGCCTCGGCAAACACCTTGGCGTGGATGACCTCGGCCTCGATGCCTATCCACCGGTGCTGGTCAGGAATCCAGGTAATACGGTAGCCGTAATACTGGGGAGACTGCAGCGACTCCGCGCGGTACTGCACGCCGGCGATCTCGACTGCGGTCTGTTGATCGGGGAGCGTGAGCGTGACCGTGCTGGAACGCGTCCAGGCATGGCCAAGATACGCACTGACCACCCAGTCGGCGTGCGCCCTCGACGGCAGGCACACGATCAGCCCCGCCAGCATCGCAGCGATCGGCATCACACGCACGCGCCGCCTGGAGGTCATCACACCGCCTCTAGAACCCATAGCCCGCCTTGAACGTCAGCGGAACCTTCACGCCAGCATTCTCCGCTTGAATGTTGCCGTTGGAATAGTGATTGAGGTTGATCTCGGCATTGAACTGCCTCCGCTCTCCCATGAACATACCAATCCCCATGAAATCCTGGAAGGTAAAGTGACTCCCTGTGTCCAGATCGTCAATTCTCGTTCTCGAGATATAGGTCGGTCCAGCGACCGAGTACAACCCGTAGACATCGGCCGGCCTCGAACGAAGCACGGTGAACCTCATGACCGGAAATACAGAAAACGTTCGAAACGACTCTCCGTTCCGGTTGCTCTTCCACTCCGCGTAGCCGGCTCCGAAATCGAGTGAAAATGTTTTCTTCGTGTAAAACACATTGCGATGGTACTGAACGTTGACGACGCTTCGCTCCACTTCGGCCTTGCCACGCCAGAAGATGGGGACTTGCTTCGACAGAACATTGTTGACGCCGTACCCGAGCGCGTTTGTCGCGTATCCAATCTGAATGAGATTCTCGGGAAGAATCCGGCCGGCGTCCTGCGTTTCCTTGACGCGCTCGGCCGGGAGCGGACGCAAGTTGATTCGAAACCCGGCTGACGCAAACACCGTGTGCGGCTGACGATGCGCATCACTGGGACGTATGTAGGTGCTGCTGGACACGAGGTCCCAGGTTTGATTGACACGGTATTCGAGACCGGCTCCGAACAACGGAGACGAGAAATGCTCGTCCTTGACGAGAAAGCCTTCGCCGAGCTCGAAGCCACTCCGGTTCGTGACCGCCAGGCCGGTCTCTCCGTAGATGGACAAGCGTTCGCCGATCGGCAGACGGGACAGCACCGTCAGGGTGCCAAAATGCATCCATACGGAACGCGAGACGTCCGTGCCGTCGATATTCCGATACTTCACGTAGTTGGCCGGGCGCATGTAGCTGACCTGCCCGGAGAAGTACTTGCCGAAGTGGCGACCGAAGACCATCGCTCTCACGGCGGCGTGCGGCACGTGAACCGTGCCGACCTGGTGTCCGGGTTCCAGTTGCCGGGCTGAAAACGGATAGTTGATGTAGCCCACGTTCACGCTGACGAACGCATTGGTCAGGAACGCTGGATACTGGGCCCGGCCGTCATCCGGAGCTGGCGCAGGCGTCACCTCCCTTGGAGGAGTAGGTTCGGCGACGGCGCCCTCTTGGGCAGAAACGACGGTGCCTGCGCAACACAACAACGCCGGCACGGCCAGCCAGACCGACAAGCGAAAGATCGACGCCACCCTCAGTGCACCGTCTGCGCCGCGGTTTGCGCCCCTGCCTGGGTCACCGTCTGCGCCGCCGTGCGCTGAGCGCTCACGACGCGCTCGATCCTGGCACTCAGGGCGCTCTCGGGGACATCGAAGGGCCCGGCGACCACCGCTCCGAGGGTCAACTCCAACGCGATGACCACGCCGCCGGTCTCGAAGGGGCTCACGATCCAGCTGAACCCGCGGAGCGACACCGGACGGTCTGGACTCACGTCCGGATCCTTGGCGCGCTCGAGCGCACGCAGCATCCCTTCGAGCACGGCGACAATATCGGCGTCAGTCCACGCGCTCGGCTCGCGCGGTACCGGCGCGACTGCTTGTGTCGTCGCATGATTGTCGCCACGCAACCAGATATCCACCTGAAATTCCATACCGTCCCATGTCGCCACGTCCAGTACGCCGGACGCTGGCTACGTGTGTGTGGTCGCCTCGAGTTGGGCGTCCAGCTCATCCACCGACGTCGTTGGCGTCTGGCAGGCAAAGTCGCGGCACACGTATGCCGTCGCCCGTCCTTCCCGCTGACGCAGACTCCCTGTCCAGGGCAGGAGGCGCGACAGCGCCTCGCGGTGCGTCTCGCTGACCGGCACGAGCACCGCCGTCGGTATGTAGTGCTGCCGTACGATCCCTGACAACGCGCGTGTGTCCGCCGCATCCGGCTCGCCAACAATGACGATCTGCGGCACTCCCGAATGATACGTCGAGAGCGCCGCGAGCATCATCGGCACACCGCGCCCGGTCATCGAGGCGCTCGCGCCGAACGTTCCGAACGTGGCCGCGACCCTGTCGGCCATCGCTGAATCGCCAGTGAGATGCGACAGCGCGAGCAGATTGAGCACCGCAACCGAGCTGGCCGCTGGTTCGGCGCCGTCGTACTCCTCCTTGAGCCGCAGCAGGACTGAGGCGTCCTTCCCGGTTGTGCTGTACCAGCCCCCATCGACGGGGTCCCAGAACAGCGCATCGAGGCGCCCTTGCAGCGTGAGCGCCCAATCGAGCCAGGCAGGATCCCCGTCAGCCTGGAAGAGCTCCACCAGACCGAAGATCAGATAGGCATAGTCTTCGGCATAGGCTTCGACGCCGGCCGCGCCATGGCGGTACCGTCGAAGGAGCGCGCCTTCGTCCGGCTTCCACAGATTCGTGCGGATGGCCAAGGCGGCCCGCCTGGCCACGCCGAGATAGTCGCCATGCCCATCGATCACGCGTCCCGCCCTGGCGAACGCGGCGATCATCAGCCCGTTCCAGGCCGTGAGCACCTTGTCGTCCAGCTGGGGCCGCGGCCTGGCCGAGCGCACCGCCAGCAACGCGGCGCGGCCGCGTGCCACCGCCGCCTCTGTGTCGTCCACCGTGCGTCCGGTCATCGAGGCGATCTCATCGATTTCTCGCGCCGCGTACAGCAGGTTCTTGTGCGTGAACTCATTCTGCGGATCGAACGGCGCGTTGCCGTCGGGCAGGATGCCGTACCGCAGCCGCACGGCGTCGGCCGCGTCCCCAGTCGACTGGCCAATCTCTTCGTCTCGCCAAATATAGAACGCCCCTTCGCTCTTGTGCGGCGACGGATCGGCCGCGAGTTCTGGTGGCACGCTATCGGCGTCCTCTGCGGAATAGAAGCCGCCCTCCGGGTGCATGAGCTCCCGCTGGACGTACTCGAGCGTGTCGGCCGCGACCTCAGCAAAGAACGGGTCGTCGGTCAGCTGTGCGGCCTCGACATAGACGAGCACGAGCTGGGCCTGGTCGTACAACATTTTTTCGAAATGCGGGACGCGCCAGTCGCCATCCACCGAGTACCGATGGAAACCGCCGCCGAGATGGTCGCGCATGCCGCCACCGGCCATCGCCCGCAGCGTGAGCAGGACCATGTCTCGAGGTCCGTCGGCGCCCGTGCGTCGGTGCTCGCGCAGCAGGAACAACAACTCGCTGGGGCGGGGAAACTTCGGAGCGTCGCCGAACCCGCCGCGCCGCCGGTCGAACGCGCCGGCGAATTCCTGGACGGCCGTCTCGAGCGCGCCGGTGCCAGGCACGACAGGGTTGCCGGAACGACCGCCGACGGCCCGCAGGCGTTCAATGATGGACGAAGCAGACTGCAGCACCTTGTCGGGTTCCTCGCGCCACACTCGCGCGACCTCCTCGAGAATCTCGATGAAGCCGGGCCTCCCCCAGCGCGAGGTCGTTGGGAAATAGGTCCCTCCGTAAAACGGTTCGAGCGAGGGGGTGAGCCACACACTCATCGGCCAGCCCCCGGACCCGGTCGTGGCCTGAACAAAGGTCATGTAGACGCGGTCCACATCTGGCCGCTCCTCGCGATCAACCTTGATCGACACGTAATGCCGATTGAGCAGGCTAGCCACGTCGGCGTTTTCGAAACTCTCATGCTCCATGACGTGGCACCAATGGCACGTCGAATAGCCGACCGACAGGAAAATCAGCTTATTTTCACGGCGAGCCGTCTCGAACGCGGCATCGCCCCACGGGTGCCAGTCGACTGGGTTGTCCTTATGCTGGAGAAGATACGGGCTCTGCTCTGCGGCGAGGCGGTTTGGCATCTGTGACGTTTCAGCTCCGCGGTAGGGCACGAGGCACCGGCGTGCGCCGAAGCCTGACCTTGGTTGAGTTGACCGGATCTCCAGGCGCGCCGAGGTTCATAGCCTCGGCGTCGGCCCGGCCGGCATCTCATCGAGGCGCCGCCGGCGCAGGCGCGCGTGCGCAGCGGTGAATTCCACTCCGTACATGAGGATGACCGAGGACACGTAGATCCACAGTAAGAATACGACGACCGCCGCGATCGACCCATGGATCAGGGTCAGCCGCCCGAGTCCGAGGAACCACGAGAAGCCCTGCAACGCGAGGCGCCAGAGCACACCGGTGAGAACAGCACCCACCCAGACGTCGCGAAACCGGGTCTTGGCATTTGGGATGAAGTAATAGAGGAGGCCGACCGCCAGGATGAGCAGGATGGTGGGGGAGTACCTGAAGGTGAGCGACTGCAGCGCCTGCAGCCACTGGAACTGCGCGAGCATCACGCCGAACCACGACGCCTCGGCCACTTCGACGGCGCTCGCGAACAGGAGCGCGACGATCATCACACCGCCTCCCGCCGCAAGCATGAGAAACGAGACGAGACGGTGCTTGAAAAAGCTGCGCTGCTTCTCGACCCCCCAGGCCTCGTTGACCGCATTCGTGATCGCGCCGAACACGCCGAGTGAAGCCCACGTCAGGGCCAAGGCACCAGCCACACCAACTTGCAGGCGCGTCTGCCGAAAAGCGTCAAGCTGCGTGGTCACGAAATCAAACTGTGTCGGAAAGTACCGAAACACGAACCCCAGCACGGCCAGCCGATCCCCGCTGTCGGCCGTGATCGATCCGAGTATCGAGATGACGAGGAGCAGGAATGGGAAAAGCGAGAGCAGGGCATAAAAGGAGATGGCCGCCGCATGGGTCAGGTCGGCGCCGCTGACGAGCCGCACCAGACCGCGCCAGGCGGCGAGACCCGACAAGCGAAACTCCACACGAAGGCGGAGGAAGATCCGGGCAGGGGTCACGCGGCGGGCATCACGCAGAAAAGACAGGCACGATGGAGCCGGAGGCGTTCAGGCCTTCGGGGCCCGGTTACAGACTGCCGGAGTCGCTGTCGCCAGGCGTTGAACCGCCATCGAACGAGCCAGGGGTGTCCGTCGTGCCGGCGCCACCGGCGGTGTACGTGCGCACTTCTTCCGCGCCACGGTGCACGGCCTCGCGCGCCTGGTTGACGATCTCCCGGCCGCGCTCGGCCAGGCTGGTGGCCGTCTCGGAGGCGCGCTGATACCGCTCCGACGCCTTGGCGCCAAACGTCCTGGCCTGTTCGCCCAGCTCCCCGCGCAGATCCGCGCCGCGCTTCGGCGCCAGCAGCATGCCGAGTCCCATTCCCAGTATGGTGCCCGTCAGCAGGCCGATGATGAGACCGGCGCCTCCGGCTTCATTGCTACCGCGATCGTGACTGTCTGGCATTGTTCTATCCTCCCCGGTCAGGTTAGCTGGCCGGCATCCCACCCGAGCGCCGACCTCTGAAAAGACCCTGTATCGCGGACGCCACACCGTATGCAAGTCTCGCAATCCGAATAACGCGCGACTCGACCGAGCTAAACACGCGCCCTGCCGTTTCGTCGACGGAATGCATCGTGTCCTGGACCGCCGCGTCGAGGCGCTCGGTCCCCCGGGTGACGCGTGACGTCACGTCCTTCACGTCGGCCAGTATCCCGTCAACCCTGCCCAGGAGTTCGGCAACGCTGGCGGCAAGCGGTGCGATCTGGCGCTGCTCGATGTCGCGAATCGCCTGGAGCGTCTGACGGTAGAGCTGGAACGCCATCACACCCACGCCGATCACCACGAGCGCTTGAAGCACGCTGACCGCGGCCATGATGCCCAGCAGGATATTGGTCGTGTTCAGATTTCCTTCGATCATGCTCGTCAATAGGCTATCGCGGAGCACGCATCGCGCTCCGTCAGCACACCCCCTAGCCCCACAATACTGCCTAACGTGCGCCGGGGCCACGGTGCACGGAGACCCTGGTCGTGCGGATCACGCTCTTTGGCGAACGCCAGCGGCAAGGATCGCACGGATTCTCATGGCCCTGGCCCTATAATTCTCGTTGCTCACCCCATGGCGAACAGAAAAGAGACGCCACCACCGCCCGGGGGAACGCGTCTGGGGCTCGAGTGACCGACACCCCGCTCCCCCGCCAAGTCACCATCGTCGAAGTCGGTCCCCGCGACGGGCTGCAGAACGAAGCTGCCTTCGTGCCGACGCTGGAAAAGATCGCGTTCGTCAACGGGCTGGCAAACGCAGGGCACACGGTGATCGAGGTGTCCGCCTTCGTCAGCCCGCAGTGGGTACCGCAGATGGCGGACGCCGCCCAGGTGTTTGCGGGGATCACGCGGCGACCAGGCGTCCGCTACACGGCCCTTGTCCCCAACCTGCACGGTCTCTCACGTGCGCGCGAGGCACGTGTGGACGAGGTGGCCGTCTTCCCCGCCGCCTCGGAGACGTTCAGCAAGCGAAACATCAACCAGACCATCGACGAGGCGATTGCGAACGCGAAGCGCGTTTGCGATGAGGCCAGGAGCGCGGGGCTGCGGGTCCGGGCGTATCTGTCAACGAGCTTCGGGTGCCCGTTTGAGGGTGCGGTGGCGCCGGCTCGCGTCGCCGAGATGACGGCGCGGTTGATCGATCTCGGTGCATACGAGGTGGCGCTCAGCGACACGATCGGCGTTGCGCACCCGCGGCAGGTCTCCGACGTACTGTGCAAGGTGACGAGGCTGGTGCCGGCCAGCAACCTTGCCCTCCACTTTCACGACACGCGGGGAACGGCGCTGGTCAACGTGTATGCCGGCCTCGAGGCGGGCGTCGCGACCTTCGACGCATCGGCCGGCGGACTCGGTGGCTGCCCCTATGCGCCAGGCGCGACCGGCAACCTGGCGACCGAAGACCTCGTATACCTGCTCGACGGTCTCGGGATAACCACAGGGACGCGGCTCGAGGCGATCGCCCAAGCATCGCGCGCTATTGAGCCGCACGTTGGCCATGCGCTCCCCTCCCGGGTCTTCCGCGCCCTGCAGACCACATGGGGGCGCGAATAGCCTCCACGCTGCGGGCGCACAATACGCTATTCTGGGCTGCTCTATCTCACATTCGAGCGGGAGGGCCGGGCGGCGCATGGAATCTGAGCTGGCGGCGCGGCTGACGGAGTTGGTCGAGAAAATCGGCCTGCTGCGGCGCGACATGCAGCACAAAGGCGACCTCGACAAATACGAGGCCCGCATGGCGCGTATCGAGCAGAAATTCTCGGCGCTGGCCGAGGCCATCACAGAAAGCGACCCCGATCTCGCCAAAGCACTTCGCATGGCATGGCAACTGCCGGCGCGCAGCCTCGCCTTCCGCAACGCCGATCACAGCAAGAAGAAATAGATACTCGCTGAGATATGCGATACTCACATCCTTAAATTCTCGAATCCGCCTGGTCTGCGCAGCAGAGTCGGGCTTACCTGGAGCACATAGATGGCAACGTTCGCGCGGCATGTTGATGTGGAATGGAACGGAACGCTCATGGAGGGCAATGGAACGGCCACGGCCGGCACAGCGGCGTTTAGGCTGCCGGTGACCTTCCCGAGCCGCATCGCCCCAACAGGCGACGGCAAGACGACGCCGGAGGAATTGCTGGCCGCGTCACACGCCGTCTGCTACGGGATGGTACTGACGAACACGATCGGTAAACAGGGCGGCACGGCGCGCCGTGTGCGCGTCACGGCCACCGTGACCGCCGATAAGAGTGACGCCGGCATCAAGGTCGTATCGTCGCACCTCAAGGCCACGGTCGAAGGACTGGAAGGCCTCGACAAGGCCACGCTGAGCGAACTCGCCACGGGCGCCGAGAAAGGCTGCCCCATCTCGAACGCCATTCGCGGCACCGTCGCGATCACCGTCGAGGCGCAGGCCGTTTAACCGACCTACTCGTTCTTCCCCTCCACCTGGAGCATGAGGTACCGCTCGTATCCAATCTCCTTGATCTGGTGAAGCTGCGCCTCGAGCCAGTCAACGTGCTCCTCCTCGTCCTTGAGAAGCGTGGAGAGCAGTTCGCGTGACTGGTCGTCACCAGCCTCGCGTGCGACCTGGACGGCCTTGTTGTACATCGCCACCGCGTTCACCTCGAGCTTGAAATCAGCCTCGATCTGGGCGCGGACGTCTCCGCCGACGTTCAGTTCGAGGTATTCCATCTTCGGGGTGCCATCCAGAAACAGGATCCGCTCGATAAGCTTCTCGGCATGCTTCATCTCGTCGATCGACTGCTTGCGGATGTATGAGCCGATCCGGTGATAGCCCCAGTTGTGGCACATCTCCGCGTGTATGAAGTACTGGTTGATGGCCGTCAGCTCCTCGCGGAGCGCTTCGTTGAGCTGAGCAATAACCGTGTCGTTTCCGCGCATCCCATTGCCTCCTTCGCGCCGCCGGTTCGGCAACGCGTGTGGATCTATCGTACAGCGTCTTTGGGGGCGCTGGGCTTTAGGCGCTGAGCCTGGCGACTTGGGCGGTAGAATGAACGTATGAAGAAAATACTTCTCGTCGCGCTCTTTCTGCCGTGCGCCGCGTCTGCGCAGGACGGGGCCTCGGTCCGACGAATGTTCGAGGCGGGCCAGTACCAGCAAGTCATCGAGAGCGCGGAGGGCGAGTCGGCGCCGGAGGCACTGTACGCCGCCGCGCAGAGCCACCAGAAACTCGGTGCCACAGGCGAGGCGCGCGAGACGTATGGCCGGCTTACCGCCAGGCCAGAGGCCGATGCCTGGCACTTCGTCGGGTTGTCAGGGCAACAACTGCTGGACGACCAGACGGATGCGGCGCTCCAGTCCGCGCGACGGGCCGCTGCGATGGCCGCCAATCTGTCAGACGTGCATTACCAGCTCGGTCTCGTGCTGGCCAAGCGTCAGGACTGGAGTGGCGCCGCAGTGGCCTTCGATCGCGCCGCCGAGTTGAACCCCGGCTACGCCTACGCGCATTACTATGGCGGCCTGATGCACTATCGCGCCAGCCGTCCGGATCGCATGGCGACCCACTTCGAGCAGTTCTTGAAGCTCGCGCCGGAAGCGCCGGAACGGCCGGAAGTGTTGCAGATCATGCGGACGGTGCGCGGGCGGTAAGCTTCGCGCGGCGACCTCTCCCATTCGACCGGCACGTCGGCTTCGCCTGCGGCCGCCGCGCGCTGGCTTCCGCCTTCGCGTGAAGCCCCGGCAGACCCGCGTCTGCCTTGGCGCAGTCAGCCTGCGCGAGAGAACAGACCCGCGCGGGTGTGTTAATCTACAATATCGTTCGCGTACCCAACCAGAGCTTGATGACGCCAAAGCCGCTCGACGTCACGCTTGAGCTTCTTCCGAAGGCTCGATTCGACCTTGTCGAACTCCGCTCCCATTTTGCCGATGAACACCAGGCGTTCGCCGCCTACCCGCATTGTCTGTACTGGTCGTCGCATACAACTGCGGGCTTCCTCGATCGGAGCCTGACGGCGCGGCTCAGCCCGGAGCACATTCCAAGTTATCTCGGGGCGTTTCGGGCACTGTTCCCCGAAGGCGCCGGATACGAGCACGACCAGCTCGAGCGCCGCGATGATCTCGATCCCAGGCAGCGCGCCGTCGAGCCCCGAAACGCCGACTCCCACCTGGCTTTCATCGCGGGCGGCCTGCGCCCGTGCGTCACCCACCCGAACCGCACCGGAGAATCTGTCTTTTTTGTCGATCTCGACGGCGTGGTCAAAGGTCGTCCGCGCCGACGGCTGACCCGGCTCATCGGCTTCAACACCGAGCGCGTCGTCCGCACGACACGCATCGAAGTACCGGTGTCCTCGCATCCGATCGATTCGGTGAACCTGAAGGATCCACGTCTGGGCTTGTATGACCGACTCTCGGAATTCGTCACGACCTCTGGTGTCGGCAAGGGGCGGCTGCGCATCGTGCTCGACCCGTCCGAACGCCACTCGGCACTGACGGTCAACGAGTACGAAACGCTGCTGATGAAGAACGACCTCGCCGACGTACTGAAAAACCCGCTGCGGTTCTTCGCGGAGAAGAGTCGTCACGCGCTG